>ENA-UOOI01000030-UOOI01000030.1-fermentation-metagenome-genome-assembly--contig:-NODE-30-length-185321-cov-152.936621_pt1 | contig 185321 bp, 182 predicted proteins | sample MGYA00245779_ERZ724027 | MGnify/ENA primary metagenome ERZ724027 (study PRJEB28704, sample SAMN03018318) | fermentation metagenome | biome: anthropogenic terrestrial biome; feature: soil...
GCTCTGCCGAGCTTTCTGGTTCCTGGCATCGAATGTCACTCCTTTAACCTATGGGATAGGGAATTATTCATCGTCCTTGCGCAGATTGTATCCAAGAGAAGCCATCTTCCAAATGACTTCTTCCAGCGATTTACGTCCAAGGTTGCGGACCTTCATCATGTCTTCTTCCGACTTATTGACAAGGTCACCCACTGTGTTAATACCCGCACGCTTCAGGCAGTTAAAGGAACGAACAGAAAGGTCAAGTTCTTCAATGGTCATATTCAGAACTTTTTCTTTATCTTTGTCGTCCTTTTCCACCATAATCTCTGCATTGCTGCCTTTATCAGACAGGTTAACAAAAAGGTTGAGGTGCTCGGTAAGGAACTTCGCGGCCAAAGACACTGCCTCTTGGGCAGTAATAACACCGTTGGTCCAAACCTCCAAAGTCAGCCTGTCATAATCAATGCGCTGACCGACACGGGCATTCTCCACGTTGAAGTTTACCCGGTATACCGGGGTGTAAATCGAATCTACAGGGATAACGCCAATCACATTGGCAGTCATATTCTGCTTGTTGCGGTCCGAGGGAACATACCCGCGCCCTTTATCCAGCGTGATTTCCATATACAGCTTTGCACCTTCGCTTAAAGTTGCAATGTGCAGATCAGGATTCAGAATCTCAACTTCGCTGTCACACTTGATAGAATCCGCTGTGACCTCACACGGTCCTTCGGCACAAATTTCAACCGTTTTGGGACCGTCACAATGCAGTTTCGCCGTAAGGTTCTTGATATTCAAAACAATCTCTGTAACGTCTTCCTTCACACCGGGAATAGTAGAAAACTCATGCACGACACCATCAATCTTAATGGAAGTCGGTGCAACACCCGGCAGGGAAGAAAGCAGCACCCGCCGCAGGCTGTTGCCCAAGGTGGTACCGAAGCCGCGCTCCAACGGAGCGACAACAAACTTTCCGTAATTAGCATCGTCAGATACGTCTGCAGTTTCAATTTTGGGCTTTTCTATCTCGATCATTAAGCAACCTCCTTAGACATATAGCGGAAAGAAACTCTGCCATGATGTGTCATTTGCCTGTGGGGCATTACTTGGAGTACAACTCAACGATAAGCGTTTCATTGATGTCAAAATCAATGTCGCTTCTTTCGGGCATTGCAAGCACTTTGCCCTCTACTTTGTCATGGTTGACCTCAAGCCACTTCGGTACAGCAGTCGCGGCATTCTTTTCCAAAATGTCTTTTACATGCTGAGAAGAGCGGCTTTTCTCTGCAATTGAAATCACGTCGCCCTCATGGACAAGACTGGAGCAAATATCCACTTTTTTTCCGTTTACTGTGATATGGCCATGCGTAACCATCTGACGAGCCTCGCGGCGGGTATTGGCAAAACCAAGGCGGTAAACGCAATTGTCCAAACGGCGCTCCAGCAAGCGCAGCAGGTTTTCACCTGTAACGCCGTTTTCCTTGGTTGCCATCTCATAGTAATGGCGGAACTGTCTCTCCTGTACACCATAAACAAACTTTGCTTTTTGCTTTTCATTCAATTGCATCGCATATTCGCTTTGTTTACGGCGCCCTTGTTTCGGGTTGCGGATTGTATTTTTGCTGACCCCCATCACGGCAGGGCTGATGCCCAGTGTTTTACACCGTTTCAGGATCGGCTGCATATTTCTTGCCATTCGTCATTCCTCCTTTGCGAATTCCTGTTTATACACGTCTTCTTTTGGGAGGACGGCATCCATTGTGGGGAACGGGAGTTACGTCCTTGATCATCGTAACCTCAAGGCCGGCATTCTGCAATGCACGGATTGCGGCTTCACGGCCTGCACCCGGGCCCTTAACATAAACATCTACCGTCTTCATTCCGTGTTCAATTGCACCTTTTGCGGCGGTTTCAGCAGCAGTCTGTGCGGCAAAGGGGGTTGATTTTCTGCTCCCGCGGAAACCCAATTCACCGGAACTTGCCCAGGAAACAGCATTTCCCTGCACATCGGTGATGGTTACAATCGTATTATTAAAAGTTGACTGAATATGCGCGGCACCGCGGTCGATATTTTTACGCTCACGGTGGCGGCGAGACGCGGTCGCTCTTTTAGAAGCTGCGCCTTTCGTTTCTGGCATGTGATAGGCCCTCCTTTACTTCTTCTTGTTGGCCATAGTTTTGCGCGGACCTTTGCAGGTCCTTGCATTTGTCTTAGAACGCTGGCCGCGGACCGGCAGGCCCTTTTTATGACGGATTCCACGGTAGCAGCCGATTTCGGTAAGCCGCTTAATGTCAAAAGCTGTATCGCGGCGAAGATCACCCTCCACGCGGCAGTGATGGTCAATATATTCCCTGAGCTTTGCGGCGTCGTCCTCATTAAGGTCGCGCACGCGCAAATCAGGATTTACGCCGGTTGCGGAGCAAATATCCGTGGCAGTTCTGCGGCCAATGCCATAGATATAGGTCAAGGCAATCTCGATGCGTTTGTCTCTTGGCAAGTCAATACCTGCTATACGAGCCATATTGGTTGCACCTCCAAAATGATAATCGCGTCAATTAGCCCTGACGCTGTTTGTGCTTCGGATTTTCGCAAATCACCATAACTTTTCCTTTACGTTTGATGATCTTGCATTTTTCGCACATTTTTTTAACAGAAGGTCTTACTTTCATGGGTGTACCCTCCTTGTAAGAATGTTCATTGCTTATTTGGTACGCCACGTAATTCGGCCCTGAGTCAGGTCGTAGGGAGACATCTCTACCGTCACCTTATCTCCGGGCAGGATACGGATAAAATTCATCCGCAGTTTGCCGGAGATGTGGGCCAATATCGTGTGATGATTCTGCAGCTCCACCTTAAACATTGCATTTGGCAGAGCTTCTGTAACAGTACCTTCGGTTTCAATTACATCCTGCTTAGACATTTGCTAATCAGCCTCCTCTGGCGTGAAACTGCCCTTGCCGCAAAACGGCCGAAGAGCCGCCCGAAGAGATCGGTTGCTGTGCAGGGCTTCCTCCGGTAAAATCGTGCGGGTAGGAAAAAGATGAATCAACTTTTTCTTTTTCGGCCTTTCCAGCGTACGCCGTTTTCCGTCGCATACCAGGGCATATGGCCCCGCAAGGGAAAGGACTGTGCAAAAGTTGCCTTTATCGTGGCCTGCTGCACTGCAAACCACTGTGCCGCGTTTTATTTCCATACAGCGGCCTCCTCAGTCGCCCTTTGTCAAAATGACAGGACCTGCTTCGGTAATGGCAACGGTATGCTCAAAATGGGCAGCCAGTTTTCCATCCTTTGTCAGAGTCGTCCAACCATCCGGCAAAGTTTTAACCTCATAAGTGCCCTGACAGATCATCGGCTCAATGGCGATGACCATACCGGGCAGCAGGCGCACGCCGCGGCCCGGCGTGCCATAGTTTGGAACACTTGGGTCTTCGTGCATATTCGCGCCTACTCCGTGGCCGGTGTAATTCCGTACCACCGAGTAGCCGCGAGCTTCGGCATACCGCTGAACCGCACTGCCGACATCGCCAATCCGGTTGCCGGCCTTTGCGGCCTCAATACCTTGAAACAGGCTCTCGCGGGTTGTGTCCATTAAATCCTGGGCTTCTTTACTGACCTTTCCGCAGGGGAAAGTCCATGTATTATCACCCACAAATCCTTCATAAGTCGCACACAGATCAATGCTGACAATATCACCTTCATGAAGAATCTGTTTTTTACTCGGTATGCCATGGACGACCACATCGTTTACAGAAATACAGCAGGTCGCAGGAAAACCGCCGTAGCCCAGACAAGTCGGGATTGCTCCCTCACCCACAATATAATCATGGGCTGCCTTGTCAACCTCCCAAGTAGAGACACCCGGTTTGACCAGCGCGCCGGCGATCTGCAGTGCATTCTGTGAAATTCGGCCGGCGTGCTTCATGCAAGTAAGCTCACGGCTGGTTTTAAGAATAATCATGATTTTACGCCTCGATTGCTGCTAAAGTCAGGCGAGAAGTGTCAGACACATCTTCCTGACCTTCCACGACAGTCAGTTTCCCCTGTTTCTGGTAATAATCTTTCAGGGGTTCTGTCTTCGTGTGATATTCCTTTAAACGTGCCTTGACCGTATCCGGGCGGTCGTCCCTGCGCTGAACCAGGGTGCCTGCGCAGATGTCGCACTTGCCCTCTACCTTTGGTTTTTTATACAAAAGGTGATAACTTGCACCACAATCTTCACAGACACGGCGTCCGGACATGCGTGCCACAATCTTTTCATCAGGGACATGGATTTCAAGAACCTTATCGATTGTAACCCCCATTTTGTCCAGAGCCTCGGCCTGTGGGATGGTCCTCGGGAAGCCGTCCAGCACAAAACCTTTTCTGCAGTCATCCTGCTGCAGACGGTCCTTTACAATGCCAATAACGACTTCATCGGGAACCAGTTCGCCTTTGTCCATATAGGACTGGGCTTTCTTTCCCATTTCAGTGCCGCTTTTCAGTGCCTCTCGAATCATGTTTCCAGTTGAAATAGCAGGGATATGCAGTTTGCCGCATATTGTCTCTGCCTGCGTGCCTTTTCCGGCGCCGGGTGCACCCAATAGAATCAGATTCATCAGAAAATTCCTCCTTATCAGTCAAGGAAACCTTTATAATGACGCATCATCATTTGGCTTTCCAATTGTCTTACGGTCTCCAAAGCAACACCAACAAGGATGATGATGGAAGTACCGCCCATAGAAAGATTCTGCATGCCGGTCGCGTTTGCAAAGAGAATCGGCAGAATTGCGATAATCGCAAGGAATACAGCACCAATCAGGGTGATTTTGGAAAGGACCCTGGCGATAAAGTCAGATGTCGACTTGCCAGGACGGATACCCGGAATTGTACCATTGCTTTGGCGCAGATTGTTTGCCATCTCTATCGGATTATACTGTATTGCCGTATAGAAATACCCAAAAGCAATGATCAGGATAATATACAGCAAACAGTAAACCCATCCAGTACTGGAGAATGCGGCAAAAAATGCATTCCAAAAGCTTCCGAGATTTTTGTTCCCAATAAAGAACCGGATCGTTGTCGGAATCGCAAGAAACGAGCTGGCGAAAATAATCGGCATCACACCGCCAATACTAACTTTAATCGGGATGTGACTGGACTGACCGCCATACTGTCTGCGGCCGACAACACGTTTTGCGTACTGTACCGGAATACGGCGCTCCGCATCATCCATAAATACAATAACCCAGATAAGCGCCAGAAAAAGGATACACCACAGAGGTACCAGGAAGTAATACTTCCCGTTTGCCGTGCCATCCTGCCAAGCCATATTTACATAGACCCCCAAATGGCCGATAATACTCGGCATCCGGGATACAATGCCGGCAAACAGCAGAATGGAAATACCATTTCCAACACCGAACTGGTTGATCTGCTCGCCCATCCACATCATCAGGGCCGTGCCGGCCGTGAAAACGAGGATGATTACAAAAGCAGTAAAGACACCTGTGCCACCCTGCGTGTATTTCACAATCGAGGTGTGATTGTAGCTGCTGTTACGCAGATAGACATAGTACGCAATCCCTTGAACTAAACCAAGAAGCACCGCCACATAACGAGTGATGGCACTCATCTTTTTGCGTCCTTCTTCGCCGCCGTCCTTAACCATCCGCTCCAGCGGTGGGATTGCCACCGCTAAAAGCTGCATGATAATGGAACTGTTGATATACGGCGTAACACTCATGGCAAAAAGCGTCGCATTTGAAAATGCACCGCCGGAGAGCATATCCATGTAACCAAGGGCAGTACCGTTAACTGCACTGCTGCTCATGATACCCTTGAGTGCTGTGGAATCCAGAAATGGCACCGGAACAACTGAACCGAACCGGAAGACCACGATAATCAAAAGTGTAAAAAGGATTTTCTTGCGCAAGTCGGGAATTCCCCAGGCGTTCTTTATTGTTTTAAACAACTCAGATCACCTCTGCCTTCCCACCTGCAGACTCGATTTTCTCTTTTGCAGCGGCGGAAAAAGCATTGGCTTTCACAGTGAACTTCTTTGTGACATTGCCATTGCTAAGGATTTTCACCCCATCCATAGCAGACTTGATGACACCTGCATCCAACAGCGCTTTTGTGTCTACAGTGGCACCGTTTTCAAACTTTTTATCCAGCGTACCGACATTGACAGTCACAATCGTTTTTGCAAAGATATTGTTGAAACCACGTTTTGGAATACGGCGCTGCAATGGCATCTGGCCACCTTCAAATCCTGGGCGCATGCCATGTCCTGCACGGGCTTTCTGGCCTTTTTGACCTTTGCCGGCAGTTTTGCCCTGTCCGGAACCATGTCCGCGGCCGATTCGCTTTGTGTTTTTTGTAGAACCCGGAACTGCAGTTAAGTCGTTCAGTTTCATTACTCGCACCTCCTTGCTGTTTTAAGCGTTTGTTACCTCGATGAGGTGGGTGATTTTATGCACCTTGCCTTTTGTCTGCTCATTATCCGGCTGAACGGTGCTGTCACCGATCTTATGAAGGCCAAGAGACTGAGCAGTGGCGATCTGATCCTTCTTGGTGCCGATAAGACTCTTGACCAGCTTAATTTTTACCTGTGCCATGTTGTGTTGCGCCCTCCTTACAGAATTTCACTTACAGAGCGGCCGCGCAGAGCAGCGACTTGCTCAGCAGTACGCAGTTTCTGCAAGCCGTCAATCGTAGCGCGCACCACGTTGCACGGATTGTTGGAGCGCAGTGCTTTGGTACGGATATCATGGATACCGACAGCTTCAATAACTGCACGCACCGGGCCGCCGGCAATTACGCCGGTACCGGGCGCAGCAGGCTTCATCAGCACGCGGCCGGCACCGTAAGCACCGATGATCTCATGCGGAATAGTTGATCCACGAGTGGCGACTTTAATGAGATTCTTCTTTGCATCTTCGATTCCCTTGCGGATTGCATCGGGAACTTCACCGGATTTGCCAATTCCGAATCCGACTGTGCCTTTGCCGTCACCAACAACTACCAGCGCGGCAAATTTGAAAATACGGCCGCCTTTTACTGTCTTGGAAACACGGTTTATGGTAACAACATGCTCCTTGAACTCGTCGTCTTGTTTACGTCTTGCGTCGAATCTAGCCAATCATTTCTCCTCCTTTATCAGAACTTGAGGCCGCCCTTGCGGGCACCATCGGCCAGTTCTGCAACACGGCCGTGGAACAGATAGCCGCCGCGGTCAAACTTGACCTCTGTGATACCTTTTGCCGCAGCACGTTTTGCGATCAGCTCGCCAACCTTGTGTGCAGCATCCTTATTTCCGCCGTTTCCTTCAAACTCTTTATCCAAAGTAGAAGCCGCACAAAGCGTGACTCCATTGCTATCGTCAATTACCTGCGCATAGATGTTTTTAGTAGAGCGAAACACATCAAGGCGGGGGCACTCAGGGGTGCCGGAAATTTTGCCGCGCACACGGCGGTGGCGACGCAGTCTGGCAGCATTTTTGTCAGCCTTTTTCACCATTTGTAATTCACTCCTTCACTTACTTCTTAGCGCCCTTGCCGGCCTTGCCTTCCTTGTGACGGACAAATTCACCGACATAGCGGATGCCCTTGCCCTTGTAAGGCTCTGGCATGCGTTTCTCACGGACTTCTGCAGCAAACTGGCCTACCTGCTGCTTATCAGGGCCGAGAATTGTAATCAGGTTTGTGGACGGACATTCAATTTTAATGCCCTCAACTTCCGGTACAATGACCTGATGGGAGTACCCCAAATTCATAACCAGTTCTTTGCCCTTCTTCTGCACACGGTAACCAACACCGCGGACCTCCAGTTCCTTTTTAAAACCTTCCGTCACACCCAACACCATATTTTGAATCAGCGAACGGGTAAGTCCGTGCAAGGACTTGTTCTCTTTTGTATCGTTCGGACGAGTAACGAGGATCTCATTGCCCTCCACCGCAATCTTCATATTCGGGTGGAATGTTTTAGTCAGAGAACCTTTGGGTCCCTTGACAGTTACAACGCTGCCGTCAACTTTTACGTCAACGCCGGCGGGAATATTTACGGGTTTTCTTCCAATTCGAGACATTTTTGCACCTCTTTATTACCAAATAAACGCGAGGACTTCGCCGCCAATATTGGCCTTGCGTGCCTCACGGTCTGTCATAACACCGTGACTTGTGGAAATGATTGCCACACCAAGGCCTTTCATGACACGGGGCAGCTCCGCTGCACTGGAATAGATGCGCAGGCCGGGCTTGCTGACACGCTTAAGGCCACTAATGACCGGAGCATGATCCTCTGTGTATTTTAATTCTACCTTGATAATACCCTGTTTGCCGTCTTCAGCAACTGTGAAATTCTTAACATAGCCCTCATCCTTAAGGATCTGGCAGATCGACTTCTTCATATTGGAAGCGGGGATCTCGACAGTGGCATGTTTTGCGGAACTCGCATTGCGAATGCGGGTCAACAGGTCTGCAATTGTATCTGTTATCTGCATTCCGTTCCCTCCTTAGTTTTACCAGCTTGCCTTTTTCACACCCGGAATCTCGCCTTTATAGGCAAGCTCACGAAAACAAATGCGGCAGATGCCAAACTTGCGAAGGTAGCCATGCGGCCGGCCACAAATCTTGCAGCGATTGTACTCCCGGGAGGAGTACTTTGCCGGGCGGCGTTGTTTGACTTTCATCGATTTTTTTGCCACAGGAAACCCTCCTTATTTCTGAAACGGGGCGCCCATAAGTGAAAGTAATTCGCGGGCTTCCTCGTCATTTTGCGCGGTTGTGACAAAGCAGATATCCATGCCGCGTACTTTATCAATTTTATCGAATTCGATTTCTGGGAAAATCAGCTGCTCTTTCACACCGAGATTATAATTGCCGCGGCCGTCGAAAGAGTTCGGATTAATTCCGCGGAAGTCACGCACACGGGGCAATGCAACATTGAAGAAACGATCCAGAAATTCATACATGCGGTCGCCGCGCAATGTCACTTTTAAGCCGATTTTCATGCCTTCACGCAATTTAAAGTTTGCAACGCTCTTTTTGGCTTTGCAGACTGCCGGTTTCTGACCGGTAATAGCCCTCAAATCACTTGTGATGGAATCAATGACCTTGGAATTTTCCTTTGCTTCGCCAGCACCTACATTGATAACGATTTTGTCGAGCTGCGGGATCTGCATGACGCTCTTGTAAGAGAATTTCTTCATGAGGGCGGGCGCGACCTCGCTCTTATAGTAATCTTTGAGTCTTGCCATAATTTCGTCCTCCTCCCTTACAACTCTTTGCCGCATTTTTTACAAATGCGGGTTTTTGTTCCGTCCGCAGCGATCTGATGGCCGACACGGGTGGGTTTCTTGCAGTTTGGACAGACAATCTGAACTTTGGAAGCATAAACAGCTCCTTCGCCCTTTACAATGCCGCCCTCATCGCCCATTTTACGGGGCTTTACATGTTTGGTAACCATATTTAATTTTTCAACAATGACCTTGCCCTCTCTTGGGCTGACAGCCAGAACTTTGCCCTGTTTGCCAACATCACGTCCAGAGAGCATCACAACAGTGTCACCGGTTTTTACATGCACTTTATTTGCCATTCCTGTGACACCTCCTTAAAGCACTTCCGGGGCAAGACTCAAAATCTTCATATAGTCGTGGTCACGCAGTTCACGTGCCACAGGCCCAAAGATACGGGTTCCCCTAGGATTTTTATCATCTTTAATCAGGACGGCTGCATTCTCATCAAAGCGGATGTAGCTGCCGTCCTCGCGGCGAACGCCGGAGGCGGTGCGGACAACAACCGCCTTCACGACGTCGCCTTTCTTCACAGTTCCGCCCGGAGTCGCTTTCTTCACAGAAGCGACCACGACATCGCCGATATTTGCATACCTTCTGCCGGTTCCTCCAAGCACGCGGATGCACATAAGTTGCTTCGCGCCGGTGTTATCGGCAACATTGAGGTAAGTCTGCTGTTGAATCACAGTGCGTTCCTCCTTTGCATGGGCAAAGATTTACTTCGCCTTTTCGATAATCTCCACAAGACGCCACCGCTTTTGTTTGCTGAGCGGGCGGGTCTCCATCACACGCACGCGGTCACCGATATTGCACTCGTTTTTCTCGTCATGTGCCTTCAGCTTAACAGTACGTTTAATAATTTTATTATACAATGGATGCTTGACGCTGTCCTTGATGGCAACGACAACTGTCTTGTCCATTTTATTGCTGACAACAGTGCCAACCTCTGTTTTCCGGTTGTTTCTCTGTTCGCTCACGATGTTCCCTCCTTCCGGTTACGCGTTTGCGCTGTTTTTAAGTTCATTAGCGCGCAAAACGGTCTTAATGCGGGCAATGTCCTTCTTAACAGCGGAAATACGCATCGGGTTGTTGAGCTGGTTAATCGCAAGCTGGAAACGGAGGTTAAAGAGCTCCTCTTTCAGGTCCTTGAGCTTGCTCTCAAGCTCTGCAGTTGTCATTTCTCGAACTTCAGAAGCTTTCATGACTGGGCAACCTCCTTCTCCTTTGCAACTGCCTTCGTTTTGATAGGCAGTTTGCTTGCCGCCAGGCGCAGTGCCTCACGCGCAGTCGCTTCCGGCACACCACCGATTTCAAACATGACGCGGCCGGGCTTTACGACAGCCACCCAGTACTCCGGTGCGCCTTTACCTTTACCCATTCGGGTTTCAAGCGGTTTCTTTGTAAAAGGCTTGTCGGGAAAAATTTTGATCCAGACCTGACCGAAACGCTTACAGTAACGGGTCATGGCCACACGGGCGGCCTCGATCTGGTTTGCAGTGATCCATGCAGGCTCCAGTGCCTGAAGACCATAATCACCGTACGTCACCTTATTGCCGCGATAAGCTTTGCCAGTCATGCGGCCGCGGTGAACTCTGCGGTATTTCACGCGTTTAGGCATTAACATTATTTGCGGCCTCCTTCCCGGCGGGACGAACGGCGGTCACTGCGCTGCTCTGAACGGCTGGCAGTGTTGCGGCGGTTGTCATGCAAAACTTCGCCCCGATAAATCCAAACTTTTACGCCGATGCGGCCATAGGTAGTGGCTGCTTCTGCAAAGCCATAGTCGATATCGGCACGCAGAGTCTGCAGCGGAATCGTTCCGTCGTGGTACTGCTCCCTGCGGGCAATTTCCGCACCGCCGAGGCGGCCCGAAACCTGCGTTTTGATTCCTTTTGCGCCGAGCTTCATGGCACGGCCGATACATTGCTTCATTGCGCGGCGGAAAGAGGTACGCTTCTCCAGCTGCTGAGCGATGTTTTCGGCAACGAGCTGTGCATTCAGGTCAGGTGATTTTACTTCAATAATATTGATAGTAACAGGTTTACCCAATGCCTTCTCGCACTGTACACGGAGCTTCTCAATCTCAGCTCCGCCTTTGCCGATGACCATGCCCGGCTTTGCGCAGTGGATATGAATACGAACTTTTGATGCATCACGCTCAATTTCGATCTCCGGGACACCAGCGGCATATAACTGCTTTTTGAGCATTTTACGCAGGTTGTAATCTTCCACCAGCGTGTCGCCAAAATCTTTCGAATTGACAAACCAGCGGGAGTCCCAATTTTTGATAACACCGACACGTAAACCGTGCGGATTAACTTTCTGGCCCATTGTGTAACCTCCTCTGATTTATTCCTTTTCTTTGAGCACCAGCGTCACGTGAGAAGTCCTTTTCAGGATACGGTACGCGCGGCCCTGAGCCCGCGGACGGATGCGTTTGAGGATCGGGCCCGGGCACGCGTAACATTCAGACACGTACAGGCGGGACAAGTCCATGCTGTTATTGTTTTCAGCATTTGCCATAGCCGACTTGAGCAATTTTACCAGATACTCGGATGCGGCCTTGGGCGTATTCTGAAGGATAGCCATTGCTTCATCCACCGGCTTGTTGCGAATCAGGTCCAGCACGATGGACATTTTTCGTGGGGAAATACGGGCGTATTTCAGGTTAGCCCTTGCTTCCATTTGATACACTCCTTTCAGCCGTTATTTTGCGGGCGTTGTTGTCGTTGGGGCAGTAGTTGTTTTGCTGCCTGAATGACCTTTAAAAGTCCGGGTAGGTGCAAATTCGCCAAGGCGATGGCCCACCATATCTTCTGTAATATAAACCGGCACATGCTTGCGGCCGTCATGCACTGCAATGGTATGACCGACAAAATCCGGGAAAATGATGGATGCGCGGCTCCAGGTCTTAACGATCTTCTTCTCGCCGGAAGCATTCATCGCTTGGATCCTCTTCAGCAGACCAGGCTCTACAAAAGGGCCTTTTTTTAAGCTTCTGCTCATAATTTAAGCTCCTTTCTTGATAACCTTATTTGCCATTTCTGCGCTTCACGATCAGCTTATCAGAAGCCTTGTGATGCGCACGGGTCTTATAACCGAGTGCGGGCTTGCCCCACGGGGTCATTGGACCCGGATGGCCAATCGGAGCTTTCCCTTCGCCGCCGCCGTGCGGATGGTCATTTGGGTTCATAACAGAACCGCGGACAGTCGGGCGCCAACCCATGTGACGTTTGCGTCCGGCTTTACCGATCTTAACATTTTCATGATCGATATTGCTGACCTGTCCGATTGTTGCCATGCATTCTTCCGGCACATTGCGGAGTTCACCGGAAGGCAGGCGAAGCAATGCCATGCCATTTTCCTTTGCCATCAGCTGTGCCATAATTCCTGCGGCACGTGCAAGCTGAGCACCCTTTCCGGGATACAGCTCAATATTGTGGATATAGGTACCAGTGGGAATACTGGAAAGCGGAAGTGCATTGCCGGGTTTAATATCGGCACCTGCACCAGCCACAACAGTATCGCCCACTTTCATACCATGCGGAGCAAGGATATATGCCTTTTCGCCGTCTTCGTACTGCAGCAATGCAATAAAGGCAGAACGGTTTGGATCATACTCGATGCTCTGCACAGTAGCAGGCACATCCGTTTTCTGCCGCTTAAAATCGATTATGCGGTATTTCGTGCGGTTTCCACCGCCACGGTGGCGGACGGTAATGCGGCCGTAGCTGTTACGGCCTGTGGTCTTTTTATTGGTGTCCAGCAGGCTTTTTTCTGGGCTTTTTTTGGAAAGTCCCGAATAATCCGTCACAGACATGTTGCGGCGGGACGGCGTGCTGGCAGTATAGTTCTTGGTAGCCATTCTCTGGTTTCACACTCCTTAAACTTGGCTTTGCGGGGCTTAGTTCTTAACTGACCGGCGGCTGAGCAAGTACCCAGCCGTGCCCCTTATTTGCCGGAAAGCGCAATTGCTCTGCGGATTAAAGCATTCCATCAAAGAACTCGATGGTCTTGCTGTCTTCTGTCAGAGAAACAGTGGCTTTCTTCCAGGATGGGGTGAAACCCTGACTGCGGCCCTGACGGCGCAGATGGCCGCGGACATGCAGGGTATTCACTTTGCGCACTTTTACACCGAAGAGTTCCTCAACAGCGTGTTTGATGTCAATTTTGGTTGCATCCGGTGCGACCTGGAACGTATAAGCTTTGTTTGCAATCCCCTTCATGGATTTCTCCGAAATGATGGGGCGCAAAATGATCTCATGTGCAGTCATTATGCATATACCTCCTCGATCTGTGCCACGGCATCTTTCACGACAATAAATTTGTCTGCATTAAGAATGTCGTAAACATTGAGGGTGTTGGTCAGGGCAGTCTTCACACCCGGAATATTGTGGGCGGAAGCAATTACGGTTTTGTCGTTCTGCGGCAGAACCAGCAGAACTTTTTTCTCTGCATCCAGTACTTTAAGCATATCGGCTACAGCTTTGGTCTTGTAGGAATCCAGCGAGATGCTGTCAAGAACAATCATCTCATTATCTTTCACTTTGCTGGAAAGAGCAGACTTCATCGCCAGACGGCGGACTTTTTTATTTAAGGTGTAACTGTAATCACGCGGCTTCGGCGCAAAGACAATTCCGCCGTGGGTCCACTGGGGAGCCCGCGTGGAGCCTTGGCGTGCATGGCCGGTACCCTTCTGGCGCCACGGCTTTCTGCCACCGCCGGAAACCTCGCTGCGGGTCAGTGCACTCTGCGTACCCTGACGGCGGTTTGCGAGCTGGTTCTTTACCACGTCATGCATAACGTTGACGTTGGGTTCGATGCCAAACACGGCATCAGACAGGTCAATCTTTCCAACTTCTTTCCCTGTCATATCTTTCACTGCGATTGTAGGCATTGCGGTTCCTCCTTCCCTTACGCTTTCTTCGCTTTGACGCTGTCGCGGATACAGACGATTCCGCCGTTCGGGCCCGGAACAGCGCCCTTAATGGCAATCAGATTATTTTCTGCGTCCACTTTAGCCACTGTCAGGTTCTGCACAGTGGAAGTGACGGCGCCCAGATGTCCGGAACGGTGCTTGCCCGGAAAAACGCGGGACGGGTCAGAACAGCAGCCTGTGGAACCGCCCATGCGGGCCACAGGGCCTGTGCCGTGGGATTCCTTCAAGCGGCCGAAATTCCAGCGTTTCACAACGCCGGCCCAGCCTTTGCCCTTACTGGTTCCCTGTACATCGACGCGGTCACCTTCCGCAAAGATGTCGGCCTTGACAATATCGCCGACATTCATAGCGGAAGTATCGTTCAGCCGAAATTCACGCAGGGTCTTCTTCGGGGCAACATCGCCCTTGTCGAAATGGCCCTTTAAGGGTTTGTTCACGCGCTGTGCTTTCAGCTCGCCAAAACCAAGCTGGACACTCTGGTAACCGTCATTTTCAACGGTTTTCTTCTGGGTGACTGCGCAGGGGCCCGCCTCGATTACGGTAACCGGAACGACATTGCCCTGTGCATCGAAGATCTGCGTCATACCGATCTTCTTGCCGATAATTCCTTTTTGCATTTTTGTTCCTCCTATGCAGGTTATTGGTTGACACTTGGCCAACATGACCTCGGCCGCATGCAGCCTAAGCGGCTGCTCGGTAGGTTGAGGGTCCATCACTTATAAGGCTAAGCCCTACAGTTTAATTTCAATCTCAACGCCGGCGGGGAGCTCGAGGCCCATCAGGGCCTCAACAGTTTGGTTGGATGGTCTGAGGATATCAATCAGGCGTTTGTGCGTGCGCATTTCAAACTGCTCACGGCTGTCCTTGTACTTATGAACTGCACGCAGAATAGTGATAATCTGCTTTTCAGTCGGCAGCGGAACCGGGCCGCTTACGCGTGCGCCTGTTCGTTTTGCAGTCTGCACAATCTTTTCAGCAGACTGGTCAACCAGCTGATGGTCATAGCCTTTGATTCGGATCCTCATTTTTTCTTTGACTGCCACTTTTGGATCGCCTCCTTGTTGTAGTTGGCGGACAGAGCCTTTCGACGGCATTCTTTTTAAACACTGTGCCGGGTGTTTCTTTCCCGCTCATTGAAAAACCGGATCCCCAAACTTTTTGGGGATCCGGGTGTTTACAAAATGCCTGAGTGCTAAAGTCTCACAGAGGCTTCATGCTCATGATTCTCTCTCGCCCGGTTTAAAATCGGACATACTCCACGGAAAAACCGGCCCGCTGGGCCGCAACCTCCCGCTTCAACGCATATCTGTCGCAGTCGTACCTTGATAGAATATCATATACCGCGCAAAAAATCAAGCATTATTTTGAATTTTTTAAAATTTTTTATATTTTTTCTGATGATATCGTTTTATGTTGGGGCCCCATCCGTGAAGCCTCTGATAAGCTGATGCAAAAAGTCCCATATTGACCGTATCCCATGTGTGGGAAAATCCAGTGACTAAAAAATCTTTCCAGCTTTTTCGGGGCCAGATTTGCAGCGGTTTTTCTTGCCATGGAGTCCGCGCACGGTATTTCAGATAATCCAAACGGAAAGGCGAACGGTATTCCGCAAACCACGGCTTTGTCGGCAGCGAACCGCCTATATAATGGAGAAGACGCAGATCCGCAAGAGAGTCATTGAGTTCCCCAGTCGTAAAAGTAATCTTTTCTTGAGAACTTCGTCTTGCCACAAAATTCATGGCCGAGCGGGAAATACCGGCCGGATAGTTCCAGCGCAAGTCCAGCCGCTGCACCAGTTCCGGCGGCAAGGCAAGATTCAGCATGGACTGGTCACAGAACCGCAATTTTCTCCCATATCCGCGCAGAATGTTGCGGCAGCGTTCCTGCAGCTCATGCCTGCGGCAGTTCTGAAGGTCAAAAAGCAGCACTCCGGCATTGAAATAGAACGGTGTATTATAGAAAGGCTTATCCACCAGCAAAGCAAGAAACGGTGTACAGTCCAAACCGGCAGCAAGGCACGCTTCCGGCATTTTTGTTTCCCACAGCTCCCGCAAGGAACCGCGGCAGATAACATCACCATCCAGCCACAAAATCCGGTTGAGCGTTGGAAACGCATCACAAATGCAGGCATAGATGTATTGTACACTGCTGCCGCGCCATGCTTTCATATGGAAGGCCCGCTTCAGCGGTTCCAGATATGTTCCCGCATCCATGCAGGTAATTTCTGTATTGTCAAATGCATCTCCCACACTGCACAATTTTCGGCGGAGTTCTTCTGGAACATTCTCACACAGCAGATAGACATGAAGTTCCATATCTCGATTATTTTCAAATACGGAACGCATGGAAACTGCTGTCTGTTCACAGTAGCCTGCATTTGTTCCATACAGCAGATTCATCATTTCCGTTTTGCAGCCTCCATCCGTTTTTTGACAGCTTCTGATGCACTGACCGCGCAGACCCAGCCGCAGGTGCGGGAAGCAAGTCCGGCAAAACTGTGCGGCCGCATTCCCGTAGAGGCAAATGCGCCCACGGGTTTTCCATCTTTCGCAAAAATTCCGGCATACCCCGCACCGGTCAGTGCCACATTACTCGTCGTGCAGAGCATCTTATAGGCTGCTGTGCCAATGGCTGCTGCTCCCGCCAAAGCGCTGATTTTCCACAAAGTTGAAACTTTCATAAGCAAATCCTTTCTGAAGCATCGTCTCAGACAGATAAAGCCGCCAGCACAAACGCACGACAGTTTTGCCTATTAGTATTGTCTGCCCCAATAGACCATGTGCTTTGCGGGCTTACCGCAGCAGACACAGGTGTCACCGATATGCTCTTCCTCAAACGGAATACAGCGGGACTTGACACCGCCGGTTTCTTTTTTTAGTTTTTCCTCACAGGCCGGATCTCCGCACCACATGGCCTTGATAAAGCCGGGCTTATTAGCAGCAATGTCTAAAAACTCCTCATGCGTATGCGCTGTATAAAGCTTGCTTTGCAGGTTTGCTTTGGCATTCTGATAAAGAATAGCATGCACCTTTTGCAGCTCTGCTTTTACGGAGTCCACCAATCCCTCCAGAGAGACAAAAGACTTGCTGCGATCCGGACGGCGGACCAACACACACTGATTTTTTGCAATGTCTTTCGGGCCGATTTCCAAACGCAGCGGTACGCCCCTCATTTCATACTGCGCAAATTTCCAACCGGGAGACTGCTCACTGTCATCCATCTGCACACGCAGACCGGCCGATTTCAGCTGCTCATAAAGTTCGTTCGCCTTTTCCAGCACACCGGGTTTCTGCTGAGCGACCGGCACGATGATGACCTGCACCGGTGCAATGGCAGGCGGCAGAGCCAGTCCGCTGTCATCGCCGTGCGTCATGATGATGCCGCCAATCATCCGAGTGGAAACGCCCCAGCTTGTTTGAAAGGGATGCTGCAGCTGGTTGTTCCGGTCGGTAAAGGTAATGTCAAAGCTCTTCGCAAAGCCGTCGCCAAAGTAGTGGCTGGTTCCACCCTGCAGGGCAACTCCATTATGCATCATTGCTTCGATTGTATAAGTCGCCTCAGCACCGGCAAATTTTTCACTTTCTGTCTTTTGTCCACGGATTACCGGAATGGCTAACACTTTTTCAAAGAAGTCCGTGTAAACATCCAGCATCCGCAGCGTTTCCGCCTTGGCTTCCTCTGCAGTAGCATGCATGGTATGGCCTTCCTGCCAGAGGAACTCGCTGGTGCGCAGGAAAGGACGTGTTGTTTTTTCCCAGCGGACAACATTGCACCACTGGTTATAAAGCTTCGGCAGATCACGCCAGGAGTGGATGATTTTTTTATAATGCTCACAGAACAGTGTCTCGCTTGTTGGACGAATACATAAGCGCTCTTCCAGTTTTTCATTGCCGCCCTGAGTAACCCATGCGACCTCCGGAGCAAATCCCTTTACATGCTCTTTTTCTTTCTGCAGCAAGCTCTCCGGAATAAGCAGCGGCATGCAGACATTGACATGTCCCAGTTCCTTGAAACGTTTATCCAGAATTGCCTTCATGTTTTCCCAAATCGCATAGCCATAAGGCTCAATGATCATGCAGCCTTTTACGCTGCTGTAGTCCATGAGTTCCGCCTTTTTTACGACATCGGTGTACCAGCGGGCGAAATCTTCCTCCATAGGTGTGATTTCCTCCACCATCTTTTTCTTCTGTGCCATTGCCTACTCTCCTTAATTTTCAAAGCAGAAAAGTGCTTCCTCCGCTGTCACGTTTCTCCTATCGTCTTAAAACAATTGGATATTCACAAAAGCAGACTGCCCTTTTTTGACGGACCGTTCAAATTTATCTTATCCATTTTCAGTATTGCGCTGCCGGACACTAATATATAATGAATCTATTATAAAGAAATCCCACGGGAATTGCAACAAAAAGAAAAGCCGCATGCCTGCATGCAGGCAGCGGCAAATCAGGAAACTCACATATGCTCTTCAATATAGTTGGCTAAATCCCCGACAGTTTTGACTTTGTCAATATCACCATCTGGGATTTCAATCTCAAACTCATCTTCAATGGACATCATCAAGTCGACAATATCCAGTGAGTCGGCGCCCAAGTCATCTGCAATATTTGTCTCATCTGTAATGTTATCTTCTTCCACATCAAACTGCTCAGCCAAAATATGCTTCACTTTTTCCAATACCATTAGTTTCCCTCCTCCTGGGTTCTGTTATAGACAAACCCATCCCTACAGCAGTATAATAAAGTATAAAAGCAGGGCCTGCTAAATTCTATTCATCATACTATTAGGAAAGCCCTGTTTTGTCAATATCTTTCTCAAATTTTTTTGAATGTTACTGGAAATACTTATCACAATAGGAGGAAACGCCATGCAGCAGAAAAAATTTGCCGTTATCGGCCACCCGATTGGGCACAGTATGTCTCCGTTTATCCACCAAAGACTGCTAAAGTTGGCCGGAGTAAAGGGAAATTATGGAATTCTCGACATTCCTCCGGAGGAACTCTCCTCCCGCTTTTCGGACACTCTTGTCAAACTGGATGGTTTCAACGTTACTATTCCGCACAAACAGGCAATTCTTCCGCTGCTGAACAAAGTAAGTGGAGACGCCGCTGCGTTCGGCAGTGTCAACACCGTTGCCCTGCATGGTGGAAAGGCGATTGGATACACAACTGACGGAATTGGATTTACCCGTGCACTCTCGGCAGCAAATCTTCCGCTTAAAGGAAAGGTTCTGCTGCTTGGCACCGGTGGAGTCGCACACGTTTTAGCTAATGAAATTCTCCGTGCGCCGGGCGTTGCTTCGCTTACAGTAGTTATGCGCCGGCATGCGGAAGAAATACCATGCCCAACAGACAATGCATCCGAAGTGGACCGGAAATTGGGAATACGGCTTGCCCGGGAAAATGCTTTTATCGGCAGCCTGAATAAGCCTATTATGGCCTCCTTCGCCGCCCGCTGCCCGCACGGCTCCGTCACAGTTACAGACGAAACATCACTGGAAACCAAATGTACCGAGGGGAACGCCCACTTTGACCTTCTGGTAAACGGCACCAGCTCGGGCATGTATCCCAAGCTCGGCAGCTGTCCGGTTTCTCCGGCTGTTGTCAGCCAGTGCGGCGCTGTTTTTGATGCCATTTATAACCCCGGCCTTACCATGCTGCTGAAATACGCGAAAGCACAAAAAATTCCCTGTGCAGGCGGCATGGGGATGCTCGTGTGGCAGGCCGCCGCCGCGGAAGAAATCTGGCAGAGCTGCCGGTTTCACGCAGAAGAGGTTTCTCCAATCATTCATGCTTCCAGCGAAGCCATGCGCCTTCGGTTTGGCAATATCGTACTCTGTGGTTTCATGGGCTGTGGAAAGAGTACAGCCGGCAGCATTCTGGCAAAACAGCTGGGCCGTCAATTCATTGACATGGATACCTATATAGAACAGCAGACCGGTATGACTGTCTCCGAAATTTTCGCAAAAAAAGGAGAAAGCTGGTTTCGCAAAAAAGAAAAAGAAGCCTGTCAGAAACTTTCCCGCAAAAGCGGCTTCGTCCTTGCTGCCGGAGGCGGTGCACTGGCTGATCCTGAAAACGCAGCTGTCCTGCGGGAAACCGGAATCATTATCCTGCTGGATCCTCCATATGAAGGAATTGTGCAGCGCCTTGCAGATGACCATTCCCGCCCCATGCTGGAAAAGGCAGACCGCAAAGCCGTGATGCGTCGGCTTTATGAAACCCGCATGCCACTTTATAAAGCTGCAGCAGACCTGACCGTTTCTGCTGCAGACAGCACCGTGGCTGCACAGCAGATTGCAGACTTTATTCCTGCATCCTGACATGCCTTTTCTTGTTTTGCTTTAAATCGTTGAAATATTTAGGTTGACAAATCAGCCCTTTCTGTATTATGATGAACAAAAGGTTTGGTTTTGGGTTATTGCGTCGTATTAAGTCGTATTAAAAGGAGCTTTTTATGCAGGCATATGCCATACATCGATTTACAAACTGTCCTCTCGGCTATTTCGATAGCCGGGCTTATTTGGTGTATGCTGATTGCTGCTGTAGGCTTCCCTGTTAAAAGGCGCAAACGGTTCGTTTGCATATTCAGACGGAGCTGGCAGCAGCTCCGTCTTTTATTTTGGAGGGTATTCTAATGATTATTGTTTTGAAACCGGATTGTACAGAAGAACAGCGCAAGAGTTTTGCTGCAGAGCTAGAAGATACGTACGGAGTTTCTGTAAATACCTGGGTCGGTACACAAAGCACTGTGCTCGGCCTGATTGGTGACACATCCTGCATTGATATGGACAGCATTTCGGCCAATGAAATTGTAGAAACGGTAAAACGTGTGCAGGAACCTTACAAAATGGCAAACCGAAAGTTTCACCCGGATGACACGATCGTGAAACTTCCAAACGGTCTCCAGATAGGCGGCAAACACCTTACGCTGATTGCCGGCCCCTGCAGTGTGGAATCAGAAGAACAGATTACAGAAGTCGCCGGCCGCGTACAGAAAGCCGGCGCCCAAATGCTGCGCGGAGGTGCCTTCAAACCACGCACCAGTCCCTACTCGTTTCAAGGGCTGAAAGCAGACGGGTTAAAACTGCTGAATATTGCAAAGGAAAAGACCGGTATGCCGATTGTGACCGAACTGATGAGTGTTCGGCAGATTGATCTTTTCTTAAAAAGCGGCGTGGATATTATTCAGGTCGGCGCACGCAATATGCAGAATTTTGACCTTCTGCGGGAACTGGGACATCTGAAAACACCAATCCTGCTCAAACGCGGCCTTTCCGCAACAATTGAAGAACTGCTGATGAGCGCGGAATACATTATGGCTGGCGGTAATGAAAATGTTATTCTCTGTGAGCGCGGCATCCGCACCTATGAGCCTTATACCCGCAATACTCTGGACATCTCGGCTGTGCCAATCTTAAAAAAGATTTCTCACCTGCCAGTCATAGTCGACCCCAGCCATGCGGGCGGCATTTCGTGGCTGGTGGAACCATTGGCTATGGCAGCTCTTGCAGCCGGAGCGGACGGCCTGATGATTGAAGTCCACAACAATCCGAAGAAAGCCCTCTCCGACGGGGCACAGTCGCTGACACCGGATCAGTTTGACCATCTGGCCTCACGCCTGCGGAAAGCAGCACCGCTTTTTGGGAAAACACTGTAATACCCCTCCATAACAGCACCGCACGCTTTAGGAAGAGTAGCGGGATGTAAAAAATTCTGTACTGGTTTCGTTAGGATGTACTTTATCTCAACAAACATTAAACTTCCATGAGGAAGTAAGGAGGGTCCGCTGTGAACGTAAGTAATATTGTCATCGTCGGGCTGGGACTCATCGGCGGCAGCCTCGCCAAAGCTTTTTCCAAATATACAGACTGCCGTGTATCCGGATTTGACACCGATCCTGCTACTCTGGAAGAAGCCCTCGCCTGCGGTGCCATTGCAAAAGCAGGTGATGCAGACGACCTTGCGCATGCCGACATTGTCTACCTCTGTCTTTATCCGGAGGCAGATATTCATTTTGTGAGCAATCACCTCTCTTCTTTCACAAAAAACACCATTGTAACAGATGTCTGCGGTATTAAAATGGAGGTCAGCCGCGGACTGTGTCAGCTAGCAGAAAAAGGCGGTTTCACCTACTGCGGTTCCCATCCGATGGCCGGAACAGAAAAGCACGGATTTTCCGCCTCCCGTGCAGATTTATTTAAGGGAGCCAGCTACATTTTGGTCCCCTGCGGCGCACCGGAATCCGTTTGTGAGCTGCTGCGGCAGACGGCCTTCCGGCTTGGATTCGGCCGCTCCGTTTCCACCACGCCGGAGCATCATGACCAGCTCATTGCTTTCACCAGCCAGCTGCCGCACGCACTTGCCTGTGCCTATGTGATGAGTCCCCGCTGCCCGGAACACCGTGGATTTTCCGCCGGAAGTTACCGGGACGTTTCCCGCGTTGCCAATATTAATGAAGTGATGTGGAGCGAGCTGTTTCTGGACAACCGCACCGCATTGACGGAAGAACTGGATATATTCCTGAAAAATCTGACAGAAATTCGTGACGCTGTAGCAGATAATAACCACGCCCACCTGGAAACACTCCTGCGGAAAGGCCGGCTGATCAAGGAGGAACTTGGAGAATGAATCTTACGGTACATACAAATCCTGCCTATGAAATCATCATAGAAGACGGCTGCATTTCCCAAATTGGCAAACGCACAAAAAAATTACTTCCGAAAGCAGAGCGAGCTGTGCTGGTAACCGATACCCATGTCGGTCCGCTTTATGCGGACTCTGTGCGGCAGTCGCTGGAAGCAGCCGGGATTTCCGTTTCCGTGAAGTCTTTCCCCGCCGGAGAACAAAGCAAGAACCTGCAGAACATTGCTTCTTTTTATACTGCTTTTTCAAAAGCGGGGCTGACCCGCACGGATTTCGCCGTGGCGCTTGGCGGCGGTGTCTGCGGTGACATGACCGGTTTTGCGGCAGCGACATGGCTGCGCGGAATTCCGTTTATTCAAATCCCGACTTCCTTGTTGGCACAGGTGGATTCCTCTGTCGGCGGCAAAACCGGCGTTGACCTGCCGGAAGGAAAAAATCTGGTCGGTGCTTTTCACCAGCCGGCACTTGTGCTGATTGATCCGCAGACACTTTCCACCTTGCCGCCTGCTTTCTTTGCAGACGGGATGGGTGAAGTCATTAAATACGGATGCATCCGTGACAAGGCCTTATTTTCCCGCCTGAGTCAGGAAGACTGCCACAGTTATCTGCCGGAAGTCATCTATACCTGCATCAATATCAAGCGGCAAGTCGTAGAAAAGGATGAATTTGATACCGGTGAACGTGCAATCCTGAATTTTGGGCATACTTTCGGTCATGCTCTGGAACGCATTCAGAATTACGGCGGCCTCTCCCACGGCAAAGCAGTCGGCGTCGGTATGGTACTCATGGCAAAGCTCGGAGAAGGGACTGGTATGACAAAATCAGGGACAGCCGACCAAATTATTTCTCTGCTAAAAAAATACGGGCTGCCGGTTTCCTGCAAAGAAAGCATTGACGAACTGCTTCCGGCAACTGCCCATGACAAAAAAAGCAATGGAAGCAATGTAAAGCTGGTGCTACTGAAATCCATCGGTGAGTGCTTTCTCCGAAATGTACCCCGCGCGGAATTGTCCAGCCTCTGTGAGGTGCTGAAATGAGCCGTGTCTATATTCGGCCCAGTAAACTTCAGGGAACCGCCTCTCCGCCGCCCAGTAAAAGCGCTGCACACCGAGTAATCCTTTGTGCCGGACTTGCCAGCGGAACAAGCAAGCTTTCCCCCATTGGTACCAGCGTGGATATGGCTGCCACAATCGGCTGCATCCGGACACTTGGCGCTGCCACCAGCCGCCGCGGTGATACTTTGACCGTGACAGGCATTCAAACTCCGAAAACTCCTGTCACACTGGATTGTGCAGAAAGCGGCTCTACTCTGCGCTTTCTTATCCCAGTTGTCGCTGCGCTCGGTGTAACAGCCACTTTCACGGGACACGGGCGGCTTCCGCAGAGGCCTTTGGGAATCTATCTGGACCTGCTGCCAGAACATGGTGTCCGGTGCAAAACGGAAGGCGGGCTGCCCCTTACCGTTTCCGGCCGATTAGAACCGGGGATCTACAGTCTTCCCGGCAATGTTTCCAGCCAATTCATCACCGGCCTGCTGTTCGCACTGCCGCTGCTTCCCGGCGGAAGTGAAATCCGGCTTTTTACACCGCTGCAAAGCGCCGCTTATGTGGATATGACGATTCATATTTTGAAACAATTTGGGATTCGCATTATCCACACCGGGACCGGCTGGAAAGTGCCCGGCGGCCAACATTATTGTGCCTGCACGGCAGCTGTCGAGCGGGACTGGAGTCAGGCGGCATTTCTGCTGACAGCCGGTGCTTTGAACAGCGAGATTTCTCTCACCGGTCTCAGTGCTGCTTCCACGCAGGGTGACCGTGCGATTGAACCTTTGCTTCGCCGCTTTGGTGCCGATATTTGCTGGCAAAACAATGTCCTTACCGCAAAACCAGGCCCGCTGCACGGTTTTGATATTGATGTCAGCCAGATTCCTGATCTTGCTCCTGTGCTTGCCGTCGCCGGCACATTCGCACAGGGGCGCACGCGGCTGCTGAACGGCGCCCGGCTCCGTCTGAAAGAAAGCGACCGGATTGCTGCCATGCACCGCATGGTCGAATCTCTTGGCGGCAGAGCAGAAGAAACGGACGACAGTCTGGTGATCCACGGTTCCCCATTGTCTGGCGGTATTGTGGACGGCTGCAATGACCACCGGATTGTGATGGCTGCCGCAATCGCCGGATTGTGCACACAGGGACCTGTCACCATCACAGACGGACAGGCCATACAGAAAAGCTGGCCGGAATTCTTTTCAGTTTATCAGTCATTAGGAGGCAATGTGGATGTCTACGTGGGGTAATCAGGTAAAAATCAGTATCTTTGGGGAAAGCCATGGTCCCGCAATCGGCTGTGTGCTGGAAGGCCTCCCTGCAGGAGAAACGATTGACTTTGAAGCAGTCCTGCAGCAGATGGCCCGCCGCGCGCCCGGACAGGACCGTGCCAGCACACCGCGGAAAGAATCGGATACACCAAAGGTGCTGTCCGGCCTGTTAAACAATGTGACTACCGGTGCCCCGCTCTGCGCTGTCATTGCGAACACCAATCAGCATTCCGCCGATTACCGAAAGCTGCTGTCCGTCCCGCGGCCGGGCCATGCGGACTATCCAGCATGGGTGAAATACCATGGCTTCAACGATATTCGCGGCGGCGGACATTTTTCCGGCAGACTCACAGCACCGTTGGTCTTTGCCGGAGCTGTCTGCCGGCAAATTCTTTCCCGCCGCGGCATTATAATTGGAGCACACGCTTTTTCTATAGGCACCATAAAGGACATGCCTTTTGCAAAAGTAAAAATAACAAATGAAATTTTAAGCAGTCTCAGCCGCGAATATTTCCCTGTTTTGGATGCAGAAAAAAAGGCATCCATGTATCACGAAATTGAACAAGCCCGAAACGAGCTGAACAGTATCGGCGGCGTGGTGGAGTGCGCCTGCATCGGTGTTCCCACCGGGTTCGGCGGAGAGGGCATGTTCGGCGGAGTGGAGAGCATCTTTTCTTCCATTTTGTTTGGAATCCCTGCCTGCAAAGGAGTGGAATTCGGCGCAGGTTTCAGCGCTGCAAAACTACACGGCAGCGAAAACAATGATGCCTATTACTATGATGAAACCGGTCATGTAAAAACTCGTACCAATCATGCAGGCGGTATTTTGGGCGGTATCACAACCGGAATGCCGATTCTTTTCCGCTGTGCGTTCAAGCCAACACCCTCCATCGCGCAGGAACAGCAAAGCGTGGACCTGACCAGACATGAAAACACGACGCTTTCTGTATGCGGACGGCATGACCCGTGTATTGTGCCACGTGCAATCCCCGTGGTGGAATCAGCCGCTGCACTGGCGCTGATGAATTTGCCCGGCATACTTTGCTGCACTGCGGAGGTATAAAAATGGAATTATCAGATATTCGAAAAGAAATTGATGCCATTGATGCACAATTGCTGCCGCTTTTTATTCGGAGAATGGATTGTGCCAAAAAAGTTGCAGAAATCAAAAAGCGAGACGGCTCTCCCGTTTATAATGCCGCACGCGAAAAAGAGATTCTCGACCGGATCTCCGCAAAAGCTGGACAATACAGTGGTGCTGCGCGCATGGTCTACGGCACAATCTTTCGTGAAAGCCGAGCACTGCAGCACCGGATGCTGGGTTCTGGGCAAAAACTGCGGTGCCGGATTACCGCTGCGCCAAAGGAGCCCGACCGCGTGCAGAATATTGCGTGTTTGGGGGGACCCGGTTCTTACAGCTATGCCGTGCTGACAGCACTTTATCCGCAGGCGCACCCCAGCTTTTTCAGCCGATTTCATGATATTTTCCGCTGTGTACAGGAAGGCACCGCCGACCTTGGCATTATCCCGGTGGAAAATTCCAGTGCGGGCAGTGTCAGCGAAGTTTACGGGCTGCTGATGCAATACTGTTTCTCTATCATTGCGGCAAAAACGCTGAACATCCACCACTGTCTTGCCAACCGTACCGGCAGGCCGGAGGATGTCCGCAGCATACATTCCAAAGAGATTGCCCTGATGCAGTGTTCCAAGTATTTAAATACTCTACAGATACCGCTTGCACCAGCCAGCAGCACCAGTTCCGCTGCAGAGCAGGCGGCAAAGGACAACAGTATCGCAGCTGTATGCAGCGAAAGTGCAGCCTTGCAAAACGGTCTGACGATTCTGAAGCGCGATATTCAGAATCATGACAACAATGCCACCCGCTTTGTTGTCATCAGCAAGAATTTATGCATTCCTGACCACGCAGAAAAAATCAGCCTGTGCTTTAATGTCGCACACACAACAGGAAGTCTGAACGCTGTGCTGTCCCGTTTTGCTTCTGCCGGAATGAACTTGACAAAAATCGAATCACGCCCAATTGCCGGAAAGGACTTTGAATATGATTTCTATTTGGATTTCACCGGCAATGTCCATGATACAAAAGTGCTGGAACTGCTTTGTTCGCTGGAAGACGAATTACCGCGGTTTCACTTTCTCGGCAACTACTGCGAAATCAAGTAGTGGAAAGACGCAGATGATCGTGTTGCCTATAAACTGAAAGTCCCGAAAAATGACCAATCGATTTTAGGAAAGGTATGGCATCCACCCGTACCTTTTCTTTTTTGTCTTCACCGGACGGTTCGAGAAGTAGGTAAAAACGAATCTATCATTTAAAAAAGCCGGTCAAAGCTCTGCAGACTGACTTCAATTTTCTAAATTCAACTAAAATTTTGCTGTCCTGCTATTACACAAACCGTTTTTTTTTCGTTTTCCTTCATGATTACGTAAAAGCTGCTCACAATAGTAAAGAAATCCACATTTCCTGTATAAATGAGTTGACAGATGTTGTTAGTGGTAATACAATATTACATAGTATTAAAAACTATATAATGTGATGTGGTGAAAACTATGGCGGAAAAAATTGCAATCTTAGTGGATTCCGGAAGTGACTTGCCCGAAAATTTAAGACGAAAATATGGAATCTGGACCATGAACCTTCGTATTATTTATGGGAAAGAAGTCTACGAGGATGGCACTGACATTACTGCACAAACAGTATACAGCCGCTTCCCACAGCAAATTCCAAAAACTTCCACGCCGAATCTGATGGAAGTCAAGGAAACCGTCGAAAAAATTCGGCAAAAAGGTTACCGCAAGCTGATTGCCATCTGCATTTCCAGCGGGTTGAGCGGCACTTTTAACACCGTAAAAACTGCGTTGCGCGAATATACGGATATGGAAACTTTTGTTTTCGACAGCAAGAGCATCTCAATGGGAACTGGGATATTTGCGCTTTGGACGGCTAAAGCCATTGAAAAAGGAATGTCTTTCTCTGAAATAACCGCAGCACTTTTACACAAACAAAATGACAGTAAAGTTTATTATTACATGGACACGCTGGACTACCTGCGTGCCGGCGGACGAATTGGAAAAGTCACCGGTTTAATTGGAAAGGTACTGGGTATAAAGCCCATCATCTCTTGTAATGAGGAAGGCATCTATTACACTGTTTCGCTACTCAGAGGCAAAAAAAGCGGTATTCAGCGTCTGTTGGAAATTTTAAAGAAACATTGCCCCCGCGGAAACATCTGGCTGGCACTCATGAATGGTGACGCCGCAAAAGAAGCCGATAATGTCCGCAGACAGCTTCCGAAAATACTTCCTAATGCCAAACTGATTGTTAATAAGGCAATCACCGCTTCGCTTGCTGTACACACCGGCCCCGGGCTGATTGGTGTCTGCATGTTCTGCGCAGATTAAAAGTAAACACAAGCGCTCCCTCCTTTACGCTTTTATGGCGTCTGTTCCTGTATCGAATGGGCAACTTATCGCATGGTTTCAACATCTTGGGATAGTTGGCCTTTTTTCATTGCTTAATTTTCTGTGATGTATTAAAATATTCTTATCCTTTATTGAAACTTCAGCGGTTTCCCTATCTGGACCGGAAATGGAATTCGTGATAATGAACCTATTTCTGCGGTCCGCTGAATTTTATGGAAGTGATGACAGAATGAAGATAAAATACAGTTCAAAAGATTGGCATTTCAGCATTTACAGGAACACTGAAAGAAGGGAACACAGCTTTGAAAACAATTGTATTGTACTATTCACTGAGCGGGAACACAAAGGCAGAAGCAGAACGGATTGCAAAGGAAGAAAATGCGGAACTTTGCGAAATCCAAGAAACCAAAAAGCGCAGCCGCTTTTCTGCATTTGTTCCGGGCTGCCTGCAAGCAAGACAGCGGCAGACACCTGCAATCAAACCGCTCGGCCATCCTCTCAGCAATTTTGACCGGATTATCATTGGCTGCCCAATTTGGGCCGGATTTCCGGCGCCTGCATGGAATGCAGTGCTGCAACTGCTGCCAGAAGGAAAAGACGTCTCCCTGTTCTTCTGCTCTGCCAGCGGCAAAACAACGCAGAGCCAGCAGGGGACCAAAGATTTAATTGCACAGAAGGGTTGTACACTTTCCGGTTATCGCGACATTAAAACCGGCACAGACAAAACACATGGATAATGATAACCGTTGTGCAAGTTCCGAAAAAAGCAAGAAATGCTCTGACTGCGGAAAAAACAGCCGGAGCATTTTTCAGATTTACTTTGTTTGGTAAGAAAATTCAGTTCTTCCCTAAGATTCTATATTCATAACAAATTGAAAAAGGCTATGTAGTTGAGTACATTCTTTTGACCAAAGCATTACTCGAAAAAGGCGCACTAACAAATGCCCCGCGGATTTGCACAGCAAGATAGTCGGGAACAAGTGCCCACGAAAATTTTTCGGTAAATCTTCGACCATTTTACTGCGTTTTTTCCTTACTGATATTTGGGCAGGTTTGCAATGCAGTTTTCATAAGCTGCTATCACGGCATCGCACCCAGCATCAAATTCAGGATCTTTTTTCTGACATTCCGGATGACTGTAAATTCGGAAATAATCCGATACGTTTCCCCCAAAGCATGGGCATTGCCCATAATACCGACAAAGGCCTTTGCAAAATCCGTATTATGCGTAACGGTCCATAGAGAACTTCCGTCACCCGGGACAATTACTTTTCGGCCTGTCCGAATACGCTCCAAAACAGAAAAGGAGCCATTTTTTCCATGGATGGCAACGGGTACAGCCGTATTGCCGTAAGTATGACTGGGACGGATAAGCGTGACGGGAAAACCTTCCTCCCGATATTGGGCCATCAAAAATTCTTCACAGGCAATTTCCCCGTGCGAATACTGCCAGAACGGATTCGCAAGCGGCGTGCTGTCTGTAATCCGTGGATTCATCAGGGGGGGTTGGTACGCAGACGCGGAAAGGTTTAAATAAGCCGGCAACCTCCTGCCCTGTTTCCACATCTGTTGATTCTATTAATAGATTGCCTTATAATATTTTTACAGGCCAAACAGCCTGCACATTACTCGAAGCATTTCCCAAACAGTAAAGTGAAACAAAGTGGAAATTTTACACACCAGTGTAGCCAAACGATTTGGTTGAAACAGATAAAAATAGAACTGAACAATTGAAAATTCTCAATTGACAATTGATTCAAGGCAGAGAAAAGGTGAAAAGGATTGATAAAGCTCGAATTTAAAAATGTTTCCTATCGGCATGACAACAGAGAGGTTCTCCACAATCTGTCTGTTCAATTTGCAGCAGGGGATTATGTATCCATCGTCGGTTCATCCGGCAGCGGCAAAAGCACTTTTTTACGGCTGTGCTGCCATCTGATCAGTCCATCTGAAGGAAACATCTTTTTGAATGGACAGGACATGCTTCTCCAGAATCCCATTGAACTTCGGAAAAAGGTCAGCTATTGTTTTCAGGAACCAATCCTTTGGGGAACAACCGTGGAGGATAACGTCACATTTCCCTATCAAATCAGAAACCAAAAATTAGATATTTCAAAAGTCACTTCGCTCCTGTCCGATTTCCATATGACTCCAGATTACCTGCATCATGAAATTCAAAATCTGTCCGGAGGAGAAAAACAACGGATTGCCCTAATCCGCACCATGCTTTTTGAACCGGAAATTCTGTTACTGGATGAAGTGACATCTGCCCTTGATGCAGAAAATACAGAATTGGTTGAAAAAGCAATTTTAAATTTGAATCAACAAGGCATTACCATACTGTGGGTCACGCACAACGACGAACAAAGCCGAAAATATGCCAATAAACTGCTGACAATTGAAGACGGTCAAATCCAGTCTTTGGAGGTAATAAAATGAAAGGCGCCAATATTAGTAACACTTCTCTTTTACTTGCCTCATCACTTGTACTCGTTTCGCTGCTGTTTTCCTATTTTCAAAAACTTAAATTGGAAAAAGAAACCATTATCAGCGTTATCCGGGCTGTCGTGCAGCTTTTCGTTGTAGGATACATTCTTCAGTTCATCTTTGGACTGCACAACCCAGTTGTTACCACTTTGATTATCCTAGCAATGACCTTCAATGCGTCGTATAACGCCGCAAAACGCGGAAAAGAAATTAAAAACGGGATTTGGATTTCTTTCATTTCTATTTTTGTCGGGTCAGGTATCACGCTGACTGTTCTCATTTTGTCTGGTGCAATCAAATATGAAGCCTATCAAATGATTCCTATCAGCGGGATGCTGATCAGCAACGCCATGATTGCCATTGGATTATGCTACAGACAATTGGCTGCAAATTTTAAAAGCAGAAGAAATGAAGTGGAAGTGAAACTTTCATTAGGTGCAGACATTCATATGTCATCGATTGGCATCCTTCGGGATTCCATTCGCACGGGAATGCTGCCAACCATTGATTCGACAAAAACCCTTGGAATCGTTTCCCTCCCCGGTATGATGACAGGGCTGATTCTTGCCGGAACATCTCCCGTAATGGCAATCCGTTATCAAATTATGGTAACCTTCATGATGCTTTCCACAACCGCTATTTCTTCTTTTATGGCCTGTTTCCTTTCCTATCGGGGATTTTTTAATGACCGGAAACAGTTGATTTAGCAGAGCAGCATACCCACGAGGAGCGAACAAGAAACTGTCATTTTCTCGATCTGCCATATGCCTGATTGGCTTTTTGCCAGTCAATCACGTGGAACCAGTTTTCAATATATTCATCTCTCCGGTTTAGATATTGCAAAAAATAGGCATGTTCCCAAACATCGATGACAATAAGAGGGCGGAATCCAGAAGAGATTGGTGAATCCTGATTAGCTGTTTGTACCAGTGAAAGATTCCCTCTGCAATTCTGTACGAGCCACATCCATCCGGAACCAAATACAGCCATTGCACGTTCTTTAAAAATTTTTTTAAAATTTTCAAAAGACGCAAATTTCTGAGCAATTGCATCGGCAAGATTTCCGGTCGGTTTATTTTGTGAATTCTCCGCGTGCAGAGACTGAAAAAAGAAATTGTGATTCCATACACCTCCGCCAAGCCTTCTTACCTGCGTCCTATAAGCAGGAGGTATGGTACACAAATGGGACAACATGTATGGCAAGCTGAAAGTTTGCATTCTGGGACAAGCAGACACGGCAGTATTGAGCTTATCGACATACGCTTTTAAAAGTTTGTCATGATGTACCTGCATGGTCTGCCTATTGATAAACGGCTCTAAAGCATCATACGCATAAGGCAAAGGCACTAAATCAAACGGATAGTAATTTTCTGGCATGTTTCAGTCTCCTTATCTGCCATTTTTGTTTCCATTCTAATTATCGTATGAACGCTTTTCTGTAAATATTCTTTTGGCATCTACTTCGTAATTTCAAGTCTTTTTTACAACTGAAAGAGACAGAGAGCAGTATGCTCTCTGCCTCTTTCAGTTGCTGTCGAATTTTCTATACCTGCCTCTATTGATTTTTTTGAATGCGGCTCATACTCTGCTAAGTTACAGCCAATACATAATCACAAAGTCTGTATCTGTATCATACAAACACCTGTTTGAGGCAAGAAAAAGCCCGCACAAACGCAGTGTTCATGCGGGTTTCAAGAGATATTCACTTGGCTGGGCTGGCGGGATTCGGACCCACGCATGACGGAGTCAAAGTCCGTTGCCTTACCGCTTGGCTACAGCCCAATATAAAAATACGGAGCGTGGAAAATCCATGCCCCGTACAGTAAATGTGTGGGGTGGAAGATGGGATTCGAACCCACGGTCTCCAGAGCCACAATCTGGCGCTTTAACCAGCTAAGCTACATCCACCATTTGGCGCGCCAAAAGGGACTCGAACCCCTGGCCCACTGCTTAGAAGGCAGTTGCTCTATCCAGCTGAGCTATTGGCGCGTATCCCTTCCTCATGGAGCGAGTGATGGGAATCGAACCCACACAACCAGCTTGGAAGGCTGGAGTTCTACCATTGAACTACACTCGCAATTAGCAACGGATACTAATATACCATAGAAAGCCTCTATTTGTCAAGAGTTCACCCGCAAATTCAGCAATTTTTTCTTAATTCGGTCAATATTTCGAGAATCTTATTCAGATTCGTGCAAATATTGCATGATATAGAAATTATCGGAAGTAAGATTGGAAATAAGAAATGTAACCCACAAAAGAAAACATGTTTTCAAAGAAATCCCCGTTGGAAAGTTTTCCGCACTTTTCCCCCACCCACAGGGGGCTTAACGCTTTATGTCATTTGCGCAACAGGCGGATGCGGTAAAATTTTTTGCAGCAATTTCTGTAACGTACTTCCACCCAAACCAAACGGCTGGACAGCCCGGCAGCCTGGTACCGACATCGCTGCACCATTTTTATCAAATTCCAGCACACAAGCATCGGACGAAATCACATCATCAATAAATGCAAGATCAGAATAAAAATCCACACAGAAAACCGGATTCCTCTGGGACTGCCGTGAATGGACTGTATAAGCGAGCATTTCTTTCTGTTTCTTTTCAGAACAGGTATCTGCCGCTACAAAGAAGAAAAACGGTACCCTTGCCTGCAAAATATGCGGCAAGATTTGTTCTTCATAAGTTTCCCTGCTGAAACAACTGTCATAATCGCACCATGCAGCATAAAAGCATTTGCTCTGCTGCATGAATGCAGCTTCATTCAAAAAATGCGTACTGTCCCAATGGATACATGTCAGTGTATTTTTCACTTCCAGCATTGCACGGGAGAGTTCCGCTGTCACATGACAACCCTCCACAAATAGGATAAAAGCGCAATTCCGGTATTTTTTCAAAACTGGTACCAATTTGAGTGGAGAATAATCCTGACTGCAAAAAAATATATAGCAGGAAATGCCCATGGCAACACCTTGGCGAATCACATCATCCAACATGTCAACCGTAAGCGTTCCGCCGGTATCCATCCGAAAAACAATTGTCCACGGAACATTGTGACCCGCTGTCTTTTCCAGCGCACGGACTTTTTTGGCTCCAACGGTCCAGCTATTATAAGCCAAGTTCATACCAAATGTCTTGAGCTGCTTTTGATTCGCATACACAACCAAGTCATGAATCCATTTGTAGTAGGAACTGCGTTCATTGCGAAGCATTTCACCGAAAATGTCAAAGAAATAACGCTGAAATCTTCCTTTTGCAAAAAAAGTTCCCAAATCCACCAGCTGCCGAACGCTGCGTTTTGGATCACGCTCAATATCTTTGAATCCCTTATCCACGGCAGCGCTGATGAATGTTCGTGTCATTACATCTGATTTCACACTGCTCACCCGCCTTTATTAGCTTTTTAATGAATATCTTTGCCGTTTATTTTCTCAATTTTCTGAATGACAGGTAAAATAATGATTATAAATAACTATAATCTTTTTTGAGTTTTGCCAAAATAGACAAACATACACATATGTCTAAAAAACAGACGCTTGTGTAGAGTTGTCGTATTTCTGCGAAAAAGGAAAAGCATTTGTCAAAATACTTTTTTTCTGGTACTCTAACTATGATATAATAAAATGTGTTGAAAGTAAATGGCTGAATCAGATTCTACCTTTTCACACTTCAGCCTGCAAAGTAAAAGGAGAAGATACATAATGGAGGATGGTTACTGTCTATTAACAGATGCCACAGCTGAATTGAGTCCGGAACTTGCCCAGCAGCTTGACGTTGACGTCATACCAATGCCGCTTGATATTGACGGTGTTCCTTACCAATTTCAGTTTTTCAATGACAATTTCAGTGTTTCAGATTTTTACGGACAACTGCGTGCGGGAAAATTTTCCCATACATCGCAGGTAAACGAATCCGTTTATCAGGAATATTTTGAAAAATATCTGAAGCAGGGTATTGATATTCTGTACCTTTGTTTCTCCTCTGGCCTTAGCAGCACTTATCATGCAGCATGCCGCTGCATGGAACAGCTGCGCGAAAAATATCCGGAACGTCGGATGACCTGCATCGACAGTTTGTGTGCATCCGCTGGACTAGGACTGCTGACCTACACAGCAGTCCAAAAGAAACGGGCCGGTGCCACTATGGAAGAACTGGAAAAATGGGCGCTGGGACGCCGTCAAGCCGTATGCCACTGCTTCAAAGTGGATGAGCTGGACCATCTGCGCCGTGGTGGGCGCATTTCCGCCACAACAGCAATCGTTGGTTCTGCACTTCAGATCAAACCCATTCTCGTCGTGAATCCGGAAGGAAAATTGCAGCCGATTGCAAAGGTACGCGGCCGCAGACGCGCCATGGAGTATCTGCTGAACGCCGTGAAAAAGAATCTGCTGGATGATGAAGAAAGCGAGACACTTTTCATCGGCCATGGCGATGACCTTGGAGAAGCAATTGCACTGAAAAAAGCCGTGCAGGCAGAGTGCCCACATGTTAAAAAAGTCTTTGTTGTTCCACTCAGTCCCATCATCGGGACACACGTCGGCCCGGGCATGATTGATATTCTGTTTTACGGCAAAGACCGTATGTGCAAAATCTAATTTTTTCTTTTGGAATACAGATACATACAAAGCAAAAATGGATGACGCAATTGATGCTGTCATCCATTTTTTGTATCCGTCAGTCTCCCGTTAAACCAAGGTGCAAAGTGATAGCTCATCCTGCTGATCCTGCACCGTCAGGCTAACTCCGGCAAGTCCTGTTTCTGATGTGTTGATGATAATCTCGGCAAGTTTATCCTCTACTTTGCGGCGAATCAGATTCCGCAGGTCACGCGCGCCGCTCTTACCGCCATATGCGTGCTTAGCAAGCCAGCGGATGGCAGCCGCATCATACGTAAATGTAATTCTGCGCTCTTTAAGGGAATCCACATATTCATTCAGCATCAGCTTTGCAATTTTTCCAAAGTCCTCTTCCGAAAGCGGACGGAAAACAATAATTTCATCTACCCGGCTCAGGAACTCCGGCCGCAAAAACTCCCGCAGTGCTTTCAACGCATGTTCTTTGCTGGCATTCTCTTCACTGCGGTTGAATCCCAGCGCCGACTCCTGCGTGTTGCTGCCGGCATTACTGGTCATAATAATAATGGTATTTTCAAAGTTAACATTTCTACCCTGCGCATCCGTGATATGACCTTCATCCAGAATCTGCAGAAGAATATTCATGACATCAGGGTGGGCTTTTTCAATCTCATCAAACAGCAAAACACTGTAAGGCTGACGGCGGACTTTCTCAGTCAGCTGCCCGGCCTCATCATAGCCAACATAACCGGGAGGAGAACCAATGATGCGGGAAACGCTGTACTTCTCCATAAATTCACTCATGTCCAAACGAATCAGCGTTTCAGGTTTGTCAAAAAGCTCTTTAGAAAGCACTTTGGCAAGCTCAGTTTTGCCGACACCGGTCGGCCCGACAAAAATAAAGGAAGCAGGACGGCGGCGCGGACTAATCTGTACCCTGCTGCGGCGGATTGCTGCGGAAACAGCAGAAACAGCTTCTCCCTGCCCAATAATATGCTGATTCAAAATACCTTCGATATTGGAAAGTTTTTTAAGCTCACTTTCCTGCACACGGCTGGCAGGGATTCCCGTCCAAAGTTCAATAACATGGGCAAGGTCCTTTTCTTCTACCGGTGCACCGATTGCTGAAGAAGCCAGTTCAGAAATGCGCTGCTCAGTACGGGAAATTTCCGTACGTACCTTGGCAAGCTGCTCAAAATTTGTCTCCTCGCCGTCTGCCGTCATATCTTCTTCATCCCGGTGCAGTTTTGTCAGTTGATTATTAAGCTGATCATATTCGGACATGGATTTATTTCGCAGAGCCGCACATGCGCAGGACTCATCCAGCAAGTCAATCGCTTTGTCCGGCAGGAAACGGTCATTGATGTAGCGCTCTGCTAAAACTACTGTGCGTTTCGCAATCTCATTTGACACATGCACCCTGTGAAAATTTTCATAATAGCCTTTAATACCGAGGATGATCTGTGTGGCTTCCTCCACAGATGGTTCATCAATAGTGACCGGCTGGAAACGGCGCTCCAGTGCCGCATCCTTCTCAATATACTTGCGGTATTCTGTAAAAGTGGTTGCGCCAATCACCTGAATTTCTCCGCGGGAAAGGGCCGGCTTCAGAATATTGGCAGCATTCATACTGCCCTCTGCATCACCTGTACCCACCAGATTATGAATTTCATCAATGAACAGGATAATATTTCCCTCCTGCCGAATTTCATCAATCAGGCCTTTGATACGGCTCTCAAACTGTCCGCGAAACTGCGTGCCTGCAACCAGAGATGTCAGATCCAACAGGAAAATTTCCTTTTGCTGCAGATGTGCCGGCACATTTCCGTCTGCAATCCGCAAAGCCAGCCCTTCGGCTACTGCAGTCTTGCCGACACCCGGTTCCCCAATCAGGCAGGGATTATTTTTCGTGCGGCGGGAAAGGATCTGGATGACACGGCTGATTTCCTTATCACGGCCAATCACATGGTCCATTTCGCCGGATTTTGCCTTTGCCGTCAGATTCGTGCAATACGCATTCAGATGCCTGCGCTTCGTCTTGGCTCTGTCGGCCCTGCCCCTTTTCTTTTTCTCAGATGAAGATGAATCTTCAGAGGCATGCTCCTGTGCAGGCTGGCTTTCTGACCCACCATAAAAATTTTTCAGAAAAGCGGTGGGGAGCAATGCAGCACCGCCGGGGACAAAACCATCTTCATCCCCATTGTTTTCCGTATTTCCGCCATCCGGATTTACAAGATCATTTAGTTCATCCTCCATGGCCTCCATCTGTTCATCCGTCAAACCCATCTTATCTATCAAATCATTTACCGGCTTTATGCCAAGTTCCCTTGCACAGGTCAGACAAAGCCCCTGTGTTTTGCCAGCATCCTCCGAGGAAGAAAGGAATACCACCGCAGGACGCTTATGACACCTGGAACACAACATCTTCAAAATCACTTCGTTTCTTTCAGAATTTCCGGATTTTTCACAAGCTGTGGAAAATCCGAACACATATTATTATAGTCCATATAGGAGCCGGAAAGTTAAATAAATTATAAATAAATTCCGGCAACTACATCATTGGTCTAAATATTCGCTAGTTTTCTTTAATGCGCTTTTTCTTATCCATAACCTCGGCCAAGTCAATCTGGTCTTCCGGATCCGTACTTTTTAGGATGCGGAAAAACTCCCGGGCATACATCAAAAGCGCAAAAATCATAAATGCTGCTGTGATAACCAGCATAAGAATCGCTGTTTTCTGATGATAAAATTGGAAAACATCCATTACAAGGATTGTGACGAATGTAACATAAAATAGGATTGTAGCCAGCTTGCCATACCATTTCGCGGCACATGGTTTTTTCCCTTTTTTCAGCAAAATTCCGCCTGCCACCAGCATAATGCCTTCCTTTACAATAAAAATCATCAGAAATGGCAGCAGGACCCAATGCCGGATGGCGATGCTGATCGCCACTGCGCCCTGTGTCAGCTTGTCAGAAAGCGGATCAAGCATCTGACCTAGTTCAGTAAACTGATTAAAATGCCGGGCCACAAAGCCATCCAGCGCATCTGTCAGCCCGGCAATAATTAATACGAGAACTGCTGCACGGATATGTCCCCCTAAATACAGGCACATAAACGGAATGATCAGCACAATCCGCAGCACTGTCAGCGTATTGGGAATATTAAAATTTTTATTTTTGATCTGCATCCGCTTTGACATCCCCTCTCAGGATCTTATCATACAACGTATAAACCGGATTCCTGACAGACTTGGGAAGTTTAGTAAATGCTTCTTGCATTTTCTGTGTGATTTGAGTTCCGGCTTTTTTCACATTGGAAGCGAGCTTGCTGTTGTTTGGCGTCGACGGAGCCGCCGCTTCCTGCATCTGCAACACAACAGAATCATGAAAGCCGGAAAGCGGAATGTTTTTGGGATATTTCAGAGCAAGCAATGGCAGTGCTAACCGCAATAGCGCACAAATCAGCATGACCGCAATCACACCTTTCACACCGCCCAAAATCCCGCCAAACACACGATTGACCGTATGCAGCACTGGAAGACGGCATACTGCAGTGAGCAGATGACCCACAATTCCAGCAAAAATCAGAATGAGCAGGAACGCCAATATCGTACAAATGATTTTCGCCGCAAATGGATCCTGCTTTTTCATAATGGGTATCACACCGGCAAGCCATTTCCCTAAATGAGGGGACAGCAGCACTGCTGCAATCATCCCTACCAGCCCGGCAAGCGTGCGTGCAGCACCTTTATTGGCACCTGCAATAATGCAGGCAATCAAAACAATGATAAGAATAATATCTATGGCAACACCCATGTCTATGCCTCCTGCTGCTTTTGCGAAATGCATATATATTGTTAGATTATACTATACTTTCCTTCATGCTACAACCGGTTTATTCCAGCTTTTCGAGCTTTATTTCTGAAACTTCCAGGACAAAAGCTTCATTACCGCTGCGCAGCGCGATTGCACGCGCATTGCTGCCCGCGCTGCAAGAACCAGCCGGTTGACCGGCATCTGTAAAGGCATGTACTGTTCCTTCGCTAAGTGCTGCCATTTTGTTTCCGAATCTGGATACACTTGAGATTGTCCCGTCAACCTGCGCCGAACCGATTAAATTCCCATTCAAGTTGATTGCTGTCAGGCTGCTGTTCGCTGCATTGTGAAATTTAGACAGTCCCAGCACGGCCATTCCGCTGCTTAAATTCCAAGCAGAAAGTTCTCCGCCGTCATAATGATAAGCATGCAGGGCTTTACCGGAAGCGTCCATAGCGGCCGTCTGCTTGTCGCCGACAGCAAGAATGCCGCCCGTATCTGTATAAGCCACATCCAAGAAGACTGTATCGCTGTAAGAAGCTGTTGGTTTGACTAGCGAACTGGAATTAAAGTCTAATTTGTAAACCACACTGACCATTTCCCCGCCGCTGGTACCAACAGCCGTCACAGCTGCTTGTGTGCCGGAATCATTGAGGGCAACTGCAGTTGGATAATATTCTGAGAATGAATATTCATAGGCAGTCTGCCCATTTTGCAGATAGACAGTCAGTTTTCCGCAGTATCCGTCCTGCTGTGTCAGCAGGGCATAACGGCCATTGGAGCAGACAGCCCCACCCAGCAGTTTGCCATCCGCACTGTCGGAAACCAAAGTTTTCAGTTGATTTTCCAGCCGGTATCCGGTTCCGCCCAAGTTGTAAACCAGCACCCGGTTTCCACTGACGTTCATAACCGGATCTGAAAAGCTGTGCTTTTTGGAAAACAGCTGCTTTGCGGAACCATTATAAGCCTCAATTGCCGTATCGCTGGTGAGAAAGATATTTTTTCCGGCGGACATGAAATTCCGCGGCATGATATTTTCACTGCTAAGATGTAAAGGATAGCCATTTCCTGTACCCAGACCGAGCATTTCTGTCTGCATCCATTCTGAGATATTCTCCGGCTTAAGACTTTCCCTGTTCACCCAAACGGCCATAACAACTGCACAAATAAGCAGAATGATAATTGCCGTGTAGATGCCGCGCGGCGGTTTTTGTGAGCGTTGAACCGTTTTACGCCAGCTCTTTTGACTCTTTTGACTGCCGATAGGAGGCAATTCTCCCGGCAGACGGCTGTCGGAAGAGCTGTGTGCACGAATCCGTCTCAGCCGGTTTCTCTGCGAATTAATCTGCATGCAGATCCGCCTCCTTATAAAATACACGGTTTAGATAAAGTCCCTGCGGCGGCGCTGTCGGACCGGCCCGGGTACGATCCTTCGATGCGAAAATTTTCGGAATTGCATCCGGCGCTATTTTCCCCTGCGCAACGTATAAAAGCGTTCCGGTCAAAATTCTTACCATATTATACAGGAACCCATCTGCGGAAACAGAAAAGCAGACCAAGTTGCCCTTCCGCCGGACCTCAGCCTGTGTAACCTTCCGTGTAAAGTTTCTGGATTCCCGCTTATCCAACGTACAGAAAGAAGTGAAGTCATGACTGCCTACATATTGTGCCGCGGCAGCATTGAGCTGCGTTTCGTCCAGCGGATACCAATAATGCAGTGCCCGCTGATAGAGGAATGGGCTGCGCACCGGTGCATTCCAGATTTGATAAACATATTGTTTCCCCTTGCAGGAATAACGTGCATGAAAATCCTCCGGCACCTCACGGCATGCCTGCACCGCCACATCCGGCGGCAGGAAATGATTTAAAGCATCCACCAGCCGCCCACAGGGGATCCGACTCTGTGTATGAAACGAGACACAGAACATACGGGCATGCACACCTGCATCCGTTCGGGAGCAGCCTTTTAAATTCGGTTTTTCCTGCATTACACTTACCAGTGCATTCTGCAAAACTTCCTGTACGGTTACAGCATTCGGCTGAATCTGCCAGCCATGATAGCGGGCGCCGTCAAAACACAAGGTAAGTAAAAGATTACGCACAGGCCGCTCCTTTCCTGACAGTTTGTACAATTTCCACGATTTATCAATCAATTTTAAATAACAGTCGGCAAAAAAATGTTGAGAAGAATAACAACCGCCAAAACCGCTGCACCAAAAAGCAAGGCGATATAATCCAGCGCAACCATGTGCAGGACTTTCATCTTTGTGCGGCCTTCTCCGCCATGGTAGCAGCGGCATTCCATTGCCATTGCCAGTTCATAAGCCCGCCGGAAAGAGGAAACAAACAGCGGAATCAGCACAGGGATAAGGGATTTAATCCGCTGCATCAGCCCGCCGGATTCCATATCCGCACCGCGGGCTTTCTGCGCCGCCATAATCTTGTCCGTTTCTTCCAACAATGTCGGCACAAAACGGAGCGCAATGGTCATCATCATGGCAATCTCATGCACTTTCACATGCAGCGATTTTAAGGGCGACATCAGCCGCTCCATCGCATCGGTGAGTTCCGTAGGAGACGTTGTAAAAGTCAGAATCGAGCTAAAGAGAATCAAACTGACAATTCGCACTGCAATGAAGATGGCATTTTGAATTCCGTTTGCCGTTATCTGCATAAAGCCAATCTGCACCAATACGGGTCCGCTTCCGTAAAACAGATTGAGCACCGAGGTAAACAGCACAATAAACAGAATCCCCTTCATGCTCTTAAAATACATTTTCACAGGAACTCCGGATACTGCCATCAGGCAAAACGTAACCACTGTAAGGAATCCCAAGCTCCAAAAATTATTGGCTACAAAAATATAAACAATGAATGCAATGGTCAGAAGCAGTTTGGCACGCGGGTCCAGCCGGTGGATAGGAGAACTTCCGGGAAAATACTGCCCAAGTGTAATGTCTCTTGTCATGCGCGGTCATCCCCTTTCCGCACCAAAGGAAGCAGCTGCGCCACTGCCTGCTCCACAGTCAGACATGTTTTTACCGGATAGCCGCGTCCTTTAAGTTCTGCCATAATCTTCGTCACCTGCGGAACCTGCAGGCCAATAGACTCCAGCTCCTGATCACGGGCAAAAACAGCTTCCGTCCGATCAAGCATCTGCAGATGGGAAGCATTCATCACCAATACGCGGCTGGCGACCCTTGCCACGTCCTCCATGCTGTGGGAAACCAGCAAAACCGTATTGCCGCGTTTCTTATGGTAATCTAAAATTTCACTCAGCAGGACTTCACGTCCTGCCGGATCCAAACCGGCAGTCGGCTCATCCAGAATCAGGACATCCGGATCCATCGCAATCACACCAGCAATGGCAACACGGCGTTTTTCTCCTCCGGAAAGTTCAAAGGGACTTTTATCCAACAGGTCATCCGGCAGCCCGACAAACTTTGCAGCAGCACGCGCACGCCTTTCAATCTCGCTTTCGGGAAGTGCCATATTGCGGGGACCGAATTGAATATCTTTAAGGACCGTTTCTTCAAAAAGCTGGTCTTCCGGGTATTGGAACACCATACCTACTTTAAAACGGACCGCACGGATTTTTTTAGGGTCTTCCCAAATATCCCGTCCGGAAAGCAGAACCTTTCCGGACGTCGGCCGAATCAAGCCATTAAGCATCTGGATAAGCGTACTTTTTCCGGAACCAGTATGCCCAATTACGCCAATGAATTCTCCCTGGTGAATTTTCACGCTTACGTTCTGCACCGCCTTTTTTTCAAAAGGGGTACCGGCACCATAAGTATAGCAGAGGTCCTGCGTCTCCAAAAGAGGAATCATGCGGAGTCCCCCTTTCCGGAAAGCATGGGTACCAAGGCATCGACACATTCGTCAATTGTCAGCACACACCGTGGAAATTTGCATCCAGCATTGCTCAGGCGGAATGCCAGTTCCGTAGCCTGCGGAACATCCAGTTTATGAGTTTTGAGCAGGTCAACTTGAGAAAAGACTTCCTCTGGTGTCCCCTGCGTCAGAATTCTCCCACTGTCCATAACAATCACACGGCCTGCCTGCACTGCCTCGTCCATATAATGGGTAATCAGGATAATCGTAATGCCCTTGTCATGGTTCAGCATCCGGATGGTGTCCATCACCTCTGCACGCCCGCGCGGATCCAACATGGCTGTCGGCTCATCCAGCACGATGCAGGCTGTTTCCATGGCAAGAATGCCCGCAATGGCAACGCGCTGTTTCTGCCCGCCGGAAAGTTTGTAGGGAGCATGGGTGCGGTACTCGTACATATCCACTGCTTTCAACGCCTCATCCACACGCCTGCGAATTTCTTTGGGTTCAATTCCGAGATTTTCCGGACCAAAGGCAACGTCTTCTTCCACAATAGAAGCAACCAGCTGATTATCCGGATTTTGCTGCACCATTCCCACCTGCCGGCGGATGTCATACGTTTTTGATTCATCGGCGGTGTCCATTCCGTCAACCAGGACCTTTCCGGAGGTAGGTGTCAGCATGGAATTAAACATTTTTGCCATTGTTGATTTGCCGGAACCGTTATGCCCCAGAAGCGCTACAAATTCTCCACGCCCGATGGACAGGTCAATTCCTTTCAGCACTTCATGCACAGGGGCATCCGGATGTTCCTCATTCGGTTCATCATAGGTGAAATGGACATCTTCTGCTTTGATAAATTCCATTGGTTTCTCCTTTTCGTGTCGCGCGGTCACTGCTGACCTGAGCGCACGTTCCCTTTCGGGATTGGATAGACTGTAAATTTTAAAATAATCATGATTTCAGGCAGGAAAACAGGCAATTGCCGTGCTTCCGCAGGGTAGGCTCCGCCCTGTACTGGTCACACGCAGGCCAATTTCCTCTGCATGAACGTTCCCACCAAATCGCGGCTGCAGCATCACACCCAGCAAATATTCCATTACGGCCGGGGAAAGACCCGTCGTATAGGAATTCAGCAGGAAAAACAGGGGGTGTTGACTGAGAAGGGGAATGCACATCTGCACAAGCGGGTAAAGCTGCTCTTCCAGTTTCCAGATTTCTCCGCCCGGTCCGCGCCCATAAGACGGCGGGTCCATAATAATCGCATCATATCGGTGGCTGCGGCGGTGCTCTCGCTGAACAAATTTCGTGCAGTCATCCACAAGCCACCGTACCGGCTTGTCTGCAATTCCACTGGCAGCAGCATTTTCTTTCGCCCACTGCACCATCCCCTTACTGGCATCTACATGACAGACCGAAGCACCCGCTTTGGCACAGGCAAGGGAGGCAGCTCCCGTATAGCCAAACAAGTTCAAAACGCTGATTGGCCGATTGGCATTGCTGATTTTCTCCATTGCATACTGCCAGTTGACTGCCTGTTCCGGGAAAATACCAGTATGCTTAAAACCCATTGTCTTAAGCCGGAAAGTCAGCCCCTGCCAACCTATCTCCCAGACCGGCGGCACTTTCCGCAGGATTTCCCAATGTCCGCCGCCGGAGCTGGAGCGAAGATAACGTGCATCCGCCTTCTTCCAACGGGGATCTTTCCTCGGCGTGTCCCAGATAATCTGCGGGTCCGGCCGAATCAGCAGCACGTTTCCCCAGCGCTCCAGCCGCTCCCCACGGGATGTGTCAATCAACTCATAATCCTGCCAAACTGCAGTGCGCATTTGCTTCTCCTCCCCCTTCAGGCATTTTAAAATAAGCGGCCCTGCATCAGGCAAGACGCTCTTTCAGCACCCCGGCAACGGAGTTTGCCAATTTGCGGATGAGCTGCGTGTCTTGACCTTCTACCATGACACGCAGCAATGGCTCGGTACCAGATGGGCGGACAACGATACGACCGTCTTCCCCCAATTCTTTTCTGGCCTTTTCCACCGCTTCCTGCACCACTGCATCAGAAGCGAAACGCGCTTTCCCATCCTCAGCAACTTCTACATTGACCAGCACCTGCGGATAACGGGTCATCAGAGTGACCAGTGAGCTGAGTTTTGCCTGACGACGTTTCAGGATAGACAGCAGTTGGGCAGCTGTAAGTTGTCCGTCTCCTGTTGTTGCAAAGTCGAGGAAAATCACATGGCCGCTCTGCTCTCCGCCAAAATTATAGCCGCTCTGCTTCATTCTTTCCAGCACATAGCGGTCACCAACTTTAGTTGCTTCAAAGTGCATGCCGTTTTCCTCACAGAAACGAGAAAAGCCCATATTTGTCATAATAGTGCCCACGGCTGTGTTTTTCTCCAGCTTACCACGGGATTTCATATCTGCCGCGCAGATGGCCATGACAAAATCGCCGTCCACAAAGTTTCCCTTGTCGTCCACGGCGAGGCAGCGGTCGGCGTCACCGTCAAAAGCAACACCGGCATCCAAACCATTTTCCCGCACAAAAGCCATGAGATTTTCCATATGGGTTGAGCCACAGTTGTCATTGACATTTACACCGTTTGGGTGGCTGGAAATCATATGGCATTCTGCGCCAAGCTCGGTAAAAAGCAGTTCCGCTGTGCGGGAAGCCGCTCCGTTCGCACAATCAATACCGATACGCAGACCGTCCAGAGAAAATGGAACAGTACTTTTAATATGGTCAACATAATCACGCACGACATTGGGGGCTGTGGTTACAGTACCGATATCTCCGCCAGTGGGAACCGGAAGCTCTTCCGTCTTATTGAAAACAATTTCTTCAATTTTATCCTCCAGCGCATCCGGCAATTTGTATCCATCCCCGGAAAAGATCTTGATTCCGTTGAACTGACAGGGGTTATGGCTTGCGGTCAGCATTACACCGGCATCTGCTTTATATTTTTCCACCAGATAGGCAACAGCCGGAGTCGGAATCACACCAAGCTGCACCACATCCGCACCGACACTGCACAGGCCGGCTGTAATGGCGGCTTCCAGCATATCAGAAGAAATGCGGGTGTCTTTGCCGATGATGATTTTGGGGTGGCGGTTCCCAGAATCCGTCAGCACATAGGCGGCGGCACGGCCAATCTTCAAAGCAAGTTCACAGGTCAGTTCGCTGTTTGCAACACCACGCACGCCATCTGTACCAAAAAGTCTTCCCATTCCGATTACACTCCTGTTTCATTCAATTTAATGTTTCTAATGTTTCGCTTCATTTCTGCCCAAGCAAAATAAAATAAAGCATTTAAAAAAGCCGCTGCTGCTCCGGAGGATTCTCTTCCGGCGGCTGCAGACCAAGATGCAGATAAGCTGACTTAGTTGCAACACGTCCGCGCGGTGTGCGCGCAAGAAATCCAATTTGCATCAGATAAGGCTCATAAACATCTTCCAACGTCACGGCCTCTTCTCCGATGGCAGCAGCAAGCGTATCCAAACCAACCGGACCGCCATTGTAGTATTTGATCATCGTTGTCAACATGCGCCGGTCATTAGAGTCTAAGCCAAGCTCATCGACTTCCATACGGTCGAGACCTATGCGCGCCGCATTGCAATCAATTGTACCATGATTCGTGACCTGTGCAAAGTCCCGCACACGTTTGAGCAGCCGGTTGGCAATTCGCGGTGTCCCGCGGCTTCGCGAAGCAATTTCCAGCGCGCCGTCCGAATCAATTTCAATGCCGAGGATAGAGGCAGAGCGTGTGACAATCTGTGCAAGTTCTTCTGGAGAATACATTTCCAGCCGGAGCACGACACCAAATCGGTCCCGCAGCGGCGCAGAAAGCTGACCGGCACGGGTAGTGGCACCCACCAGCGTGAATTTTGGCAGTGGGAGATGATAGCTTGCCGCCATCTGGCCTTTTCCGGTAATAATATCAATCGAATAGTCTTCCATTGCCGGATACAGAATTTCTTCAACCGTGCGCGGCAGGCGGTGGACTTCATCAATAAACAGTACATCCCCTGCATTAAGGTTCGTAAGGATGGCAGCAAGATCTCCCGGCCGCTCAATTGCCGGTCCGGAAGTAACGCGCAGATTGACACCCAGCTCATTGGCAATGATACCGGCAAGCGTCGTTTTGCCAAGGCCCGGCGGCCCATAAAGCAGCACATGGTCCAATGTCTCTTTCCGTTGTTTTGCCGCTTCAATAAACACGGCAAGATTCTCTTTGACTTTTTCCTGACCGATATAATCTTCCAGACAGCGCGGCCTTAACGGATTTTCCGTTTCCTCGTCATTCGGCGTATACTGCGGTGCCACCATGCGGTTTTCAAGATCAAAATCATCTTCCGTGTATTCCATCTGCACACCTCTTTCCCTGTCTCGTCAGCCCGGAGCAGATGTTCTGCCCGTGCAGACGGATGAAAAGCAAAGACTATCTCCCTACATATATAATATTCCTGCTCTTTTACATAATAATAAAGGTAAAGCAGACACAAACTCATTAAAAAAACAAAGTCCCATGCTGCAAGTTTGGTTACCGCACGCTGCCAAAATTTTTCAGTGCAAGCCGAATCAACTCCTCCACGGGAAGGCTGCTGTCCAATTTGGCAACCGCGCTGCTTGCTTCGCTGGCAGAATAGCCGAGCACTGTCAGTGCATTGACAGCTGCTTCCGCATTCCCTGCTGCAGACGGAACGCCAACCGGCAAATGCGCCATCTGAGGATCTGATGCCTGCATGGATTGGACTTTATCTTTCAGCTCCAGCACAATGCGCTGACCCAGTTTTGGCCCAACGCCGCTGGCACGGGTAAATGCCTTGCTGTCACCAGTAGCGGCGGCGGCAGCCACCTGTTCCGGTGTCAATACAGAAAGGATTGCCAGTCCGGCTTTCGGACCAACCCCGCTGATATTAGTAAGCAGTTTAAAACAGTTGAGTTCTGCCTGTGTAGCGAATCCGAAAAGATCCAGCGCATCTTCCCGCACATTTAACTGGGTGTAAAGTTTAACCTCCTGACCAACCGGCGGCAGGGCTTTCTGCGTATTCATGGTCGTGCGGCATAAAAAGCCCACTCCGCCGCATTCGACCACCGCCACATTGGGCTGCGTATGCGTAAGAATCCCTTTGACACTGTAAAACATAAGCCTGCTCCTCTATTGCCGAAACTTTTCCAGTGACCGGCGGCGCATCGCACTGGCACTGGCCTGCCCATGCGTAATGGCCATGGCCAGTGCATCAGCTGTGTCATCCGGCTTCGGCACCTCACGCAGGCAAAGCAGCCGGCGCGTCATCTCCATCACCTGCGGCTTTTTCGCCCGGCCATAGCCGGTAACCGCCTGCTTCACTTGCATCGGCGTATATTCATACACCGGGCATCCGGCCTGCTCACAGGCCAACAGAATAACACCGCGCGCTTCCGCCACACCGATTCCCGTCGTTTTATTATTCTGAAAATACAATTTTTCAATTGCCGCGGCCTGCGGTTTCCATTGGGTCAGCACGGCCGCTATATCATCATAAATCCGGCACAGGCGCTTTCCAAATGCCATGCCGGCCGGTGTAAAAACTGCACCGGATGCAAGTGGGACATAGTGCCCGGCTTCCGTTCGCAGAACACCCCAGCCCACAATCGCATAGCCGGGGTCAATTCCAAGGACAATCACGGCAGTGTCCCCTCTCCTGCTGCATATTTCCTACTCAGCAGTTACACGTCATTATACCACATTTTTATATAAAATCAAAACAGCAAACCGTGTCTTTTCTTCCTAAAAAAATTTGTAGGTTTCAATAAAATATTTGCCATTATTGTTTGTTTCGTGTATACTTAAGCTAAGTTCTGTAAAGTTTTCAAACCCGACGCCCATCATTTAAAAGCACAAGAAACAATCGGTGCTTTGTATCCACAGGAGGCCTTATCCATGCTTGAAAAAGTTGATCTGAAAAAAAGAGTTTCAAAAGAAGATTATAAAAAGCAAGTGAAACCCCTGCAGACGGCCCTGACGGCTTTGGATGCACCCATTAAAACAGCCGGCCTGCCCGTAATTATTCTGTTTGAAGGGTGGAGTGCAGCAGGAAAAGGGGATGCCATCTCTCATTTGATTTTAAACTTTGACCCGCGTTGGTTTTCGGTTGTGAACATTCAGCCCCCCACAGAGCTGGAACGGCGTGAACCAGCCATGTGGCGTTACTGGCTCACTCTGCCGAAAGCGGGCCAGCTTTCCATCATGGACCGCTCCTGGTATCAGGAAGTCGGCGTGCTGCGTCTGGAAGACGAGGTGGATGACCTGACTAACCTGCGGCATATGGATGAAATTAACAGTTTTGAACGTGGTCTTACCGATAACGGTTATTTGATTATAAAATTCTTTCTGCATATTTCCCAGAAAGAACAGAAGGCTCGTCTGGAAAAACTGGACGACAGCAAAAATACTGAGTGGCGCGTAACGTCGAAAGACTGGCGCCGGTGCAGACAATATGATAAATACTGTGATGTTTTTGATCAAATGCTGGAATATACGAATACACCGAATGCTCCGTGGCATATTGTTTCCGGCATGAATGAAGAAGCGCGTACACTCGATATCTTCCGTATTGTAAAAGAATCAGTAGAATCGGCGCTAAAGCTTCAAACAGAAAAGGCTGCTCTTCCACCCTCGGAATCCCACACGATTCCGCCCAGTCAAGAGCATTTGGTTTCCATGCCAAAACTTTCAGAGATTAATCTCAACAAAAATTTAGACAAAGGAAAATACAAAAAGCAGCTGCAAAAGGAGCAGGAGCGTCTTGCGAATCTGCATAATAAAGTTTATCTGAAAAAAATTCCTGTCATTATCGCATATGAAGGATGGGATGCAGCCGGAAAAGGCGGAAATATTAAGCGTGTTTCTGAAGCGCTGGACCCGCGCGGATATGAAGTCGTTCCCATTGCCGCTCCGACAAAGGAAGAAAAAAGCCGCCATTATTTGTGGCGATTCTGGAAAGCCCTTCCGAAAAGCGGGCATGTCGCCATCTTTGACCGCACATGGTACGGCCGCGTCCTGGTGGAACGGATTGAAGGTTTCTGCTCCGCGGAAGACTGGCAGCGTGCCTATCGGGAAATTAATGAATTTGAGCGGCAGCTCTATGACTGGGGTGCTGTGATTGTGAAATTCTGGCTCCAAATCAGTCCGGAGGAGCAGCTTCGGCGTTTTAAAGAGCGTGAGGAAACCCCTGCCAAGCAATGGAAAATCACAGACGATGATTGGCGAAACCGTGACAAATGGCCACAGTATGAAATTGCCGTCAATGACATGTTCCAGCACACATCCACTGACTTTGCTCCCTGGCATATCATTGAGGGAAATGACAAGAAGTACGCACGTGTCAAAACTTTAAAGCTGATTAACGAAGCTATTGAAAAACGTTTGGCAGAGGGCAAAAAGCATCACCGCTAATAAAAAATATCTCCGGTTGTTTCCGGAGATATTTTTTTATTTTAGTGTTAATTAAAAATTTTAGCAATCAATACCGTGTCCAATCCTGACTTCAGAACCGCCCAGAAGAGCACTTGGGGGCATCTGCCCTTTTCTGCCTATGAATCGTTACCGTAAGCCGGACTGTAGAAGATACCAGCAAAACTCCCAGTGCCAGTGCTCCGGCAATTGCAAATGTGTGCAGGCCGACACTCACAAACCGGCCTGTATTACCGGATACTGCATACTCCATCGCATGATAAATGCCACCGCCCGGAACCATTGGCAGCATGGAAATCAGCAAGAAACCCGTGGCGGGACTCTTATTGACTCTGGCCATAATTTCTGAATAAACGGAAATTGCAAGAGACGCCATAAAATACTGAAAAATGTCATGGTTGACAAAGCCAAAAAGCAGATAAACACTCCAACCAATCGCTCCGCCTAAAGAAGCCCAAACCATTTTCCAGCCCCGCATATTTACGCATAAACAGTAAGCAATGCAGGCTACGAAACTGAAAAAACTCGCCAGCAAAATCTTCAGCATCCGTCACACTCCCCACAGGGTCCTGGTGAAAATCATGGCAGCACCAACGCCCAGTGCAATTGCCATTGCAACCAGAAGGCTTTCCACGAAACGCAGCATACCGGAAAGGTAGTCTGCCGAAAGAATATCCCGCATAAAACTGGTGATGGCAATCCCCGGCACCAGATTCATGACGCTTCCAATAATCATGCGGTCCGCATTCAGATACGGGTCAAAATGGGCTGCCACAAAGCAGACTAAACCAATTACCGCACTTTCAAGAATGGTCGAAAAGAAAGAATTCGCACGGTACCGCTGAAAGAAATCCTGTATCCAGAAAACCAGCACGCCTGTCAGCCCGCTGACCACAGCATCAGCGGCATTGCCCCCGTAAAACAACGTAAATGCAAACGCAACGCCGGTAAAACCAAGTGCTTTCAGTGATTTGGAATTTCCAATATCATGTTCAATACTGCCGATTTCTGACCGTAATTTAGAAATTGGGGGGCACTGTTTGCAGGCCCGCCGGCAAAGGGAATTTAAACGGTCAATTTTTCCAAGGTCAATACAGCGGTCATCCACTCTGCAGATTCGCGTAATGGGAACGCCGTCGGGACGACATACTGTCACATTGATGCAAGTTGTCAATGCGAAAATATGACTTTTTTCCACTCCATAGGCATGGAAAAGCAAGTGCATGGATTCTTCTGCGCGGTAAATCTCCGCACCGTATTTCACAAGCAGCCGACCAATTTCTGTTCCTACAAAAACCAGTTCATTGTAATCCATAACTATCCTCCAGCACAAGCCTTTACAAATGAAGCCGCCGCCGCAGTTCTTCTTTAACATGTCTGCCCCTGAAAATCAACATGGCCGCAAGCATCATTAGGCTGACTCCCACACACAGCAGGCTTGGCAGCAAAACGGTGATGCAGCCTGTCAATAACAGCATCAGCTGCACAATTCCAAGCAGAGCATCCACCAATAAGTATACAATCAAACTTCCCGACGGAACACTAAACAAACGAAACATAAAAACCAGCGTTACCATCGCACCCATGCAGACAATGGGTATGACAAAATTAATGCTCCATGCATGCCAGCCTGTCACATAATCCCACAAAACACTGAGAGCGGAAACCAGAAAGACCTCCCACACCAACGTTTTGGGAACATTTCGCTGTTTATAAAGGGCCAGCCCTAATGTAAGCCACATGCAAAGCACACCGCCAAGTACGAACAGGCTCCATGGCCCGTACTGCCGATTCAGAAAGTTCAGCAGCAGACACACAATGCAAGCCGACACACTTGCCAGCGCAAGGATGGAAATCCAAAGCCGACGCTGCCGGTGCCCATCCGGCAATTCTGGAAATCCGCTCGGTTCCGGCTCCCCCTGCAGAACTGCATTGCACAGCGGGCAGCGTTCCCGGTCACCGCGCACACTGACTTTGCATTTTTCGCAGTATTTCATAAATATGCTCCCTATGGATTAATTATCCTCAAAAAAATCTGTATCAATTTCCACCGGTATCCCCATATTTGTCAGCGAACGAAAAAAATTCTTTTGAATTTCTGTGTTCAAAAAAGCAGAGGAAAAACTGAGCGTCATTTTCTCCTCATAAGTCAAACAGCACATCTGCACTTTCTGCGTACTGATGAATACCTCAAATTTCTCAATGTAGGGCCGCAGTTCTGCCGGCATATGCACAATACCAATATTAGAGACCGCACTGGTTTCTTTGCGAGTCTCCAAATAACTTCCCAAACGCATAACCCCATCTTTCACAGAAAGGATCATTGCACGAGCCAGTGGATTTTCAATCAGCATGATGTACTGGTTCACCCGATACTGCAGCTCCTCCGGAGAGAGTCCAGCTTTAAACTGCTGATCCAATTTTGCAAGAATGCTTTTCAGACTTCCGTCTCCCTGTGAAAAGTCGTACCCCACATCCATAACCCCAAAAAAGTTGCGTGCGGAAGCAGACCGAAAATGATTGCGCAGGTTGATTGGCACTGCAAGCACAATCGGACGACTGACATCTTTTACGGGCATCTCTTTTCGGATTGCCAGAATGACCAGCGCGCAAATCAGCTCCGTAAGGCTGGTCCCATAAGAGTGGCTGACATTCAGTAACTGTTTTGTCGGGACAGTCCCCACAATAACATTCAGCCGATAGTCCATCGTCCGCATTCCACGCAGCCGGTAAACGGTCTTATGAACCTTTTTAATTTTCGGTAGTTTCTGATAGTTGGCATAACGTGCAAAGCTGTCATCCATGCTCTGGCTCTCACTGGCATCATAGTCCAGTCCCGACAGTCCGCCAAGCGCTTCCGGATGCACACGTTTCAAATAGCGAAAAATGAGTACCCGTAAAAAATGCATAGCACCGGTCCCATCGGAAATTGCATGAAACACTTCCAAATTAACCCTGCAGCCAAAATAGGTAACTTCAAACAAAAGATTGGATACATCCTTGTCATACAGCTGTGAGCAGGGTGATTTGTATTCGCGCTGGACTACCGGCATTTTGTCTGTGTCTTCAAGGTAATACCAGAAAAGCCCGCGCTTAATAATCGTTTGAAAACCGGGAAAAGAGCCAAGTGTCTGGTCGAGCGCCTCCTGCAGTTTCTGCGGCTGAACCGGCTCCTTCAATTCACAAACGAAGCGAAAAACCTTTGTATCCCTCTGCCCGCTGGTACAGGGGAAAATTTTTGCTGCTGTATCAAGACCTGTCCACTGGAATTTTCGGTGACTCATTTTTCTTCACCTCCGTGCAGGAATATCAGCGGATACTTAAAAATTCATTGATATATTGATAGGCTGCCTTCACAGGAGCCGGCATCCCAATTAAGGAAAAAAAGCCATGCATGCAATCCCGAATCCGGCGAATTCGCACTTTTCCACCTGCTTCCGCCAGACGCCGTCCATATTCCTCTCCTTCATCCCGCAGCGGATCATATTCGGCACTGAGGATCAGGGTGGCCGGCTGACAGGAAAAGTCTTTTGCCAGCAGCGGGGCAAAATAGGGATTGTGCAAATCCTGATCACTGCTTTTGTAAAGATTAATGTAATCCTCTACCCGCTGTGCGGTCAGCATATTATCTTGGCCGTTGGAACGGATAGATTCAAAAGGAGATGTTTGGGGATTATGATCATACCACAGACTCGGATAAAGCAGAATTTGACGGGCAGGCAGGATGGCACCACGGTCTCTGGTCATCAAAGAAACGGCCGCCGCTAAATTCCCGCCGGCAGAATCCCCAATCAGCGTCACATCACTTGCCGTAAAACCAAAGTCCGCGACTTCCTGAAAAACGGTCTGCACTGCCGTATAGCAGTCGTGCAGGCCAGCAGGAAACGGGTGTTCCGGAGCAAGGCGGTAATCCACACTGATGACTGTATATTGAATCATGCGCGTCATCAGGACACAGACATCATTGTAAGAATCAATGTCTCCGCTCACCCAGCCGCCGCCATGAAAGAAAATGAGCAGACCGCCGGAAGTGCCACTGGGAGAAAAGATACGGACTGGGACCTCATGGTTGCCGCAGCGAATGACGTGGTTCCAAGGACGGTATGCAGGTTTCAGCAGCGGCAGATGCGCTGCCCGTGTAAAATTACGAACTAATTGATACTCTTTCTTAATATTCACCTTTGCAGCGTTTCTGGTCAGTGCTGCTATGACAAAACGCATCGGTTTTGACAATGCCATACGGCTCCTCCTTCTTCGGGATAAAAGCTTACAGGTGGTGTTTCAGCGGCTGATCGGCCGGCCGCATCCGCAGCGGCTTTGGCAGATATTTATCGAGATCAGGTCGGACCTCACGGTGCTGCGATGGGTCTTTTGAAGCGGAAATCCGCCCTGTCCGTCCGGTTTTGACGTGCTGCAAAACCGGCTTTTGCTTCTTTGGAAGCGGCTTTGCCTGCTTTTTCGGCCACTGTGCGTGGTCTGCCGACGGCTGTGCATAACGGTTTCCTCGTTTTTGTGGTTGATGAGTGGAAGCCTTCCTCTGCTGCGGCTGTTTTGTGCTGCTTTTCCCTCGATGGGCCTGCACAGACTTCTGCTGACGGCGTTCCCTTGCCGCCTTCGCATCCTTCTGACGTTCCAGCTGTTTTTGCCGCTGTTCTTCTTTCGTCATGGGAACCAGTTCCCGCATAGGATAAGGATGTTCCTTAATTTCCGGAATCTCTTGTCGAATCAGCCTCTGAATATGCTGAAAATTTGCTTTTTCATTGATACTGCAGAAAGAAAGCGCAGTGCCGCTGTGTCCCGCACGTGCAGTGCGTCCAATGCGGTGTACATATGTTTCCGGTACTTCCGGTATATCGTAATTGATTACGTGTGAAATTTCCTCGATATCAATTCCGCGGGCCGCAATATCCGTTGCCACCAAAACACGCACCTGATGGTTCCGGAACTTCGACAGTGCAGCCTGCCGTGCATTTTGCGTTTTATCCCCGTGAATCGCCGCTGCAGAAATGTTTGCGTGGGTAAGGTCACGCACGACACGGTCTGCCCCGTGTTTTGTGCGGGTAAAAACCAGTGCAGAAGAAATACGCGGGTCTTTTAAAACCCAGACCAGCAGCCGGCATTTGTTGCTCTTATCCACATAATAAACACTCTGGTCGATTCTTTCAACTGTTGTGGCAGGCGGCGTAATGCTGATTTTAACCGGGTTCTGCAAAATACCGGCTACCAGCGTGCGGATTTCCTTCGGCAGTGTCGCACTGAACATCAGATTCTGCCGCTTCTGCGGCAGCTGGGAAATCACGCGCTTTACATCGTGAATAAAGCCCATATCCAGCATCCGGTCTGCTTCATCCAGCACAAAAATTTCAACTTGTGAAAGATCAATGTAGCCTTGATTGACAAGATCATTGAGCCTGCCCGGGGTTGCCACTAACACATCTGCCCCCTGCCGCAGGCTTTTGACCTGTCCTGCTTGATTGACACCGCCAAACACGACACAACAGTTTTGATGCAGGCCTTTCCCATACTCCCGAAAATTGTCGAAAATTTGGATTGCCAATTCTCTGGTCGGTGTCAGGACAAGTGTACGGACGGGCCTGCCGTCCACTGGATTTTCCTCCAGATGCTGTAGGATCGGCACTGCAAAAGCAGCTGTTTTCCCGGTACCCGTTTGTGCACAGCCGAAAAGGTCACGCCCCTGCAGCACCTGTGGAATCGCCTCCTGCTGAATAGGCGTGGGGGTTTTGTATCCTGCATGCTCCAGATTCCTGAGAATAGGCGGTATGATCTTCAACGATTTAAAATCCATATAACTCTCTTTTCTAATTTCTTTCCTTCATCATAGTTCCTTGAACCGTTTGTCACAGAACGCCTTGATTTTCCCGGCTGCCTTGCATCCCATGCGTCGCAGAACATCTGCTTCCAAACTAATTATACCATGCTTCTTCACGCAAAACAAACAGGAACTGCCGCAGATTCCATTTTCCTTCCACTAACAGCCGCAAAAGGAATCGCATGGTAAAACAATTCTGTGGAAACTTCTCCATTAGCATAAAGCGCAAAAGCAATGGTTACTGCATGTACTCCACACCTTCAGCCGTAACCCGAGCGTAGATAAGCGGCATGACAGCCGGAGCCGTTTCGCCGATTGTAACCGCGCCTTCAAAGAGCTGTTCTGCCGCTTTGCATTTTTCAACATCTGCCGCATAAAAGCGGGCAATCGGTTCCCCTTTCCGCACGCGGTCTCCGGTCTTTCTCAGCAGCACAATCCCTGCGCTGCTGTCAATTGAATCGTTTTTCTTTTCTCTGCCAGCCCCAAGCTCCACGGAGGCAATCCCACATTTTTCCGTATCCATTGCTGTGATAAAGCCGTCCCGCTGTGCCGGCACCTCTAATTCTGCACCGGCTTTTGCAAACGCATCCGGATTATCCAGAACGGTGGTATCCCCGCCCTGCGCGGCAGCCATCTCCTTGAATTTTGCAAAGCCTTGGCCATTTTCGATTTGTCCACGTGCCATTTCCCTGCATGCTGCGAGCTTACCCTTTCCGGCAAGGTACAGCATATTAGCCGCCAAGTCTAAACAAACTTCTGTCAAGTCACTGGGGCCTTTCCCATGCAGGGTTTTGCATACTTCCTGAATCTCTAATGCGTTTCCAATATTATTGCCCAGCGGCCGATTCATATCCGTAATTAGTGCAGCCGTGCGGCGCCCCACCTGCTTGCCAATGTTCACCATTGCCTGTGCAAGACGAACGGAGTCTGCCACCGTCTTCATAAATGCACCGCTTCCGGTTTTGACATCCAGCAAAATACAGTCCGCACCGGCCGCAATCTTTTTGCTCATAATGCTGGAAGCAATCAGCGGAATGGAATTGACGGTAGCTGTCACATCCCGCAGTGCATAAAGTTTTTTGTCCGCAGGTACTAGATTTCCCGTTTGGCCCACCACGCAGCAGCCAACTTTCTGCACAATCTCTAAAAAACGTTTCTGCGTGAAGTCTGTGTGCAGACCGGGAATGGATTCCATTTTATCAATAGTTCCGCCGGTGTGACCTAAACCCCTGCCACTCATCTTGGCTACCCGCACACCGAGAGAGGCGACAATCGGCACGACAATCAGTGTGGTCTTATCCCCAACGCCTCCGGTGGAGTGTTTGTCGACCTTGATGCCGTCAATGGAAGACAAATCGATCCTGTCGCCGGAACGGGCCATGCACATCGTCAGCTGCGCAGTTTCCTGAGGCGTCATGCCCCGCAGGAAAATCGCCATCAACAGGGCACTGGCCTGATAGTCCGGAATGTCCCCTTTTACATAGCCAGTAATAAAGAATTGAATTTCTTCATTGCTCAAAGTGCCGCCGTCCCGCTTTTTTGCAATAATATCATACATGCGCATTCTCTAACTTCCCCTTTCTGATGTTTCAGCAGCCTTGGGATTCCTTTTGTTTAACAATTTTAACAATACGGCTGGTTCCAAGCCTGCTGGCACCCAGCTGCATGAATTTCTCTGCATCCTCCAAAGAAGCAATCCCGCCGGCTGCTTTAATCCGTACGTTTTTCCCAACAAATTTCTTAAACAGAGAAACATCCGCGAAAGTTGCCCCGTTTGCCGAAAATCCCGTGGATGTCTTGATAAAGTCTGCGCCGGATTCGGTAACGACTTCACACATGCGGATTTTTTCCTCTTCCGTGAGCAGGCAGGTCTCTAGAATCACTTTCAGAATATGGCCGCCACATGCCGCTTTGACCTGCCGGATTTCGGACAGGACTTTCTCATAAAGCCCATCTTTTACCCAGCCGATATTAATAACCATGTCAATCTCATCCGCGCCGTTTGCCAGCGCATCTCTTGTTTCAAAAACTTTTGTCGCAGTCGTGGAGTAACCGTTTGGAAAACCAATCACCGTGCAGACTGCCATGCGGTCCCCGACAAATTCCTTTGCCTGCTTCACATAACTTGCCGGAATACAGACGGAAGCCGTGTGGTAATGCATGGCATCCTCACAAATTTGCTGAATTTGCCCCCACGTTGCTTCCTGTTTTAACAGCGTATGATCAACAGCTCCCAGCAGTTTCTGCATATCCATTTCCATCGTCCTCTTTTCTTAAATTCGTAAATGGACTATCTTCAAATCCATTTTGTGTCCGTGCTTTTGCGAAGGGTATCTCATTTTCAACTGTTTCCGGCGATTTGGTGGAAAAGTATCAAAAGGAAAATTTTCTTGTATTCTCTCTTTTGGATTCATGATTGCTATTTCCTGCCGTCTTGTACGTTTGTTTTACCCCAGCTGAATCAGAAGCAGAACAGACTTAGAAAGATCTGCCCTTCTCAATTCTCAGCGCACACCTTTTTCATAAGGCAGACCGTCCGATTTTGGTGCAACAGAACGACCCACGAACAGAATCAATACAACAATGGTCAAAATATAGGGCATCATAGCAAGAATTTCGGGGGGGATTGATGTATGCGCCAATCCGGGGAAAACAGACAGCGCCTGTGCAAAGCCAAATAACAGGCAAGCACCATAAGCGCCCTGTGGTGTCCATTTGCCAAAGATGACAGCAGCCAGCGCAATGAATCCCTGACCGCTGATGGCAGTCGGCGTAAATTGCTGGATAACCGCCAGTGTCATGGAGGCACCGCCGAGCCCCGCGAGGATACCGGACGTAATCACACAGCCATAGCGGGTACGGTTTACATTGATGCCCAAAGTATCCGCCGCCGCTGGGTGTTCCCCAACGGAGCGAATCCGCAAACCCCATTTTGTGCGGTACAGCACAAACCACAGGACAATCATGGCAGCAAATGCCAGAATAACGGTAATATCAAAGTTAAAATTCTGCGCAACAATGTTACGCTGTGCGCCGCCCAGAATTTTTGGCAGCTTGTGCGGCACTGGCTGTGTCATCGTAGCACCGGAAAAAGTCAGGCGGCACAGAAACAGTGCAAGACCTGGACCAATCAGATTCAGTGCGATACCTGAAATGGTTTGGTCCGCTTTAAAGGTAACAGATGCCACCGCATGCAGCAAAGCAAACAGGCCCCCCGCAATCCCCGCAAGCAGAAAACCGACCCATGCATTTCCGGAGAAGTAACCAACTGCCGCACCAACAAATGCACCGACTGTCATCATGCCTTCAATGCCAAGGTTCACAACACCAGAGCGCTCAGAAATCACACCAGCCAAAGCACCAAAAATCAACGGCGCAGAGTACATGAATGTATTGCCAATCAGTAAGGATAGATTATTTAGCAGCATTGTGCATCCCCCTCTTTTCAAGCCGGACAGCCAATTTAGGAATCACTGCCGTCAGCGCAACAAAAAACACAATTGTACCAATCATAATGTTAATGATCTCACTGGGAGCACCAATATTGGCCTGAATAGACTGCCCGCCGTAAAGCAAGCCGCCGAAGAGCAGGCCGGCAAAGATACACCCAATTGGTGAACTGCCTGCAATGAATGCAACCGATAGCCCATTGAAGCCATTATTTTCAAATGCAGAAAGAGTAGAAATACGGTGCGGATCAGTACCTGTAATAACCATGGAAGCAGCAAGGCCCGACAGCGCGCCGGCTATCAGCATAGTGATGATGATATTTTTGTTGACGGAAATTCCAGCAAATTCTGCCGCATCGCGGTTTAATCCAACTGCACGCAGCTCATAGCCCTTCGTGGAACGATAAAGAAGCATCCAGACAAAGACAGCTGCCGCAATGGCTATCACGAAACCAAAATTCACATCTGTTTTCAGCAGGACTTCACGCAGGGCTTTATGTCCTTTCAGAACTGCTAAACCTGCATCGCTTGTTTTCCAGTTCGGCAGGAGCATGGTGTAACTTGACGGATTGACCGGATAAGCTGCCGTGGAATTCGGTTCATGGAATCTCGCGCTGCTGACAACCCAATTGGAAATGTAAAAAGCAATCCAGTTGAACATAATGCTGGTCAGCACTTCATGGATACCAAACTTTGCTTTCAGAAAACCAATGATGCCCCCCCACAGCGCTCCAGCTGCCACACCGGAAAGCACGACCAGCGGGATTTGAATGATGGGTGGAAAATTGCAAAGGTAGCCTACGAGATTGGCGGCAACTGCCCCGATAATGTACTGTCCCTCAGCCCCAATATTAAAGAGGCCGACCTTATAGGCAAAAGCGACACTCAGTGCTGTCAGCGTAATGGGGGTTGCCTTAATAATGACGTTTGAAATGTATTTGGGCTTGCTGAAAATTCCACTGAACAGCGCCCCAAAAGCCGCGCTGGGATTATAGCCCGCCGCAGCCAGCACAATGGCCGCAACAGCGAAGCCGCAGACGATCGCAATGATTGTCGATGTAATCGGCTTCTTTAAAATTTTAGCTGTCTTTTCCATTCTGTTTTCCTCCTGCCATAAGCAGACCAATGGTTTTTTCATCCACTTCGCCCTGCTTGAAACTGTCTACAATCCGGCCCTTGTAAAGAACGTCGATTGTATCTGAGATGCTCATAATTTCATCCAGCTCCAGAGAAATGAGCAGAATGGCCCGTCCGCGGTCGCGCTCACGAATCAGCGCCTTATGCACATATTCGATTGCACCAACATCCAGCCCCCGCGTCGGCTGCATGGCAATCAGCAAATCCGGCTCATTTTCCACTTCACGTCCGATAATGATTTTCTGCTGATTTCCGCCGGAAAGGCCGCGTGCCAAATGATTGGCACAATCCTCCGGACGCACATCATAGTCCCGAATCAGTCCTTTTGCAAACTTCTGAATCTCCCTGCGGTTGAGCATGCCATGTTTGCTGTACGGAGCCACACGGTATTTTTCCAGCACGGAATTTTCTGCAACAGTAAAATCCATAACCAATCCGCGTTTCTGCCGGTCCTCATGAATGGTGGAAATTTTGTGGTTGACCACATTGCGCGGTGATGTATTCTGAACTTCTGCGCCGTTAATTTGAATCGTGCCGCTTTCTGTTTTTGTCAGGTTGGTAATCGCCTCGACCAGTTCTTTCTGACCGTTCCCGTCAATTCCGGCAATTCCCACAATTTCACCTGCATGCACAGACAGGGACAAGTCCCGTACGGCCGGCAGGCCACGGTCATCTTTCACCTGTAAATGGTCAATTGCAAACACTGTTTTTCCCGGCTTTGCCGGTGTCTTTTCCACCACCAGTTTAACAGCTCGTCCCACCATTTTTGACGCAAGGTCTTCCTCTTTTTCATCCGCAACTTTTACGGTATCCACATATTTCCCACGGCGGATAATCGTGCAGGTATCAGAGCTTTCCTTAATTTCTCGGAGTTTATGCGTAATAATAATGATTGTTTTTCCGTCTGCAACCAGACTGTGCATAATTTCTATCAAATCTTCCGTTTCCTGCGGCGTAAGTACAGCCGTAGGTTCGTCCAAAATCAGCAGATCTGCACCCCGATACAGTGCTTTCAGGATTTCCACACGCTGCTGCATACCAACGGAAATATCCTCTACTTTGGCGTCCGGGTCCACTTCCAGCCCGTATTTTTGCACCAGATCTTGCACATTTTTGTGGGCCTGTTTCATATTCAGCACACCCAAATGACTGGTCGTTTCATTGCCAAGAATGATATTCTGCGTCACGGTAAAGTTATCCACTAACATGAAATGCTGATGCACCATACCAATGCCGTGAGCAATTGCCACATTGGGATTTGCAATATTTACCTTTTCTCCATTTAGGTAAATTTCGCCCTCATCTGCCTGATAAAGCCCATACAGCACATTCATCAGCGTACTTTTTCCTGCACCGTTTTCCCCCAGCAAAGAGTGGATTGTCCCTCTTTTGACGTCCAGGTCAACATGGTCCAGCGCACAAAAAGTACCGAATGTCTTTGTGATGCCATGCATCTGCACTGCATACTTGCTACTGACCTCCATTTTTATTTTACCTCCGCGTGGTTTTGCGTTTTTTATCAGAAAAAAGCAGGGCGTCAAAAGAGAACGCCCCGCCTTTGAAGGGAACTCGTTTCAGGGAAGTTTCCCAATATCCAAATTTTCAGCGGCTGAATTACTTGCCGAATTTGTCAAATTCAGCTTTCGTTGCCGGTGGAACAATCTTGCCGCTCTTAATATCATTTTCCACCTTCATGGCTGCCTGATAAGTTGCGTCACCCATCAGCTTATGCTCGGTCGGAATCCCAACTGCATTTTCTTTAAGGCCATAGGTGAATGTTTTTCCGCCGATTTTTTCGCCTTTCATTGCTTTCTTTGAAACGTCTTCAACAGCAGAATAAACCAGCTTTAAAGCGGAAGTCAAAACATTTTTCGGTGCCAGATATGCTTGGTCGCGGTCAACACCAATCGCATACTTTCCAGCATCCTTAGCCGCCGCAATAACACCGACACCTACACCGCCCGCTGCATGGAAAACGATGTCGCAGCCGCTGGAGAACATGCTGTTGGCAATAGCCTTTCCTTTAGAAGAATCCGAAAAGCTCTCCGCATATTGTGCATCCACTGTAATTTTCTTGTTCATCTCTTTGGCCGCATAGGCAACACCGGCCTTGTAACCATATTCAAACTGGTCAATAATATTGCTCCGAATCCCGCCAACGAAACCGACTTTTCCGGTTTTTGTAGTCTTGCCGGCAATATAACCGACAATAAAGGACGGCTCCTGTGCGCGGAACATGACACCTGTTACATTACTGGGCATGGTCGCCTTATCATAGCTATTATCAACAATGGCATAGTTGATGTCCGGATTTTCCTTGGCGGCACTTCCAATTGACTTTGCCATTGCAAAGCCAATGCCCCAGATGAGATTCGCATTTTCATCGGCAGCTTTGTCAAGGTTCGTTGCATAGTCAGATTCCTGTTTAGACTCAACGTAGTTGACATCTGCGCCGGTGTCTTTTTTTAAATTTTTAAGTCCTTCCCAGGAAGACTGGTTGAAAGACTGGTCATTTACCCCTCCTGTATCCGTGACCATACGAACCTTGTACCCTTTACCGCCCGCCGAAGCTCCGGCCGCCCCAGACGAGGCACTTCCTCCTGCTGCACTGGAAGCAGAGCCTGTGCTGCCGCATGCACCCATGGAAACAGCCATTGTCCCAGCCAGAACAACAGCCAGCAGTTTCTTCATCTTTTTCATGTTTTCCTTCCTCCTATAGAAGTACCATAAAAGTATATCAAATCCGCGCCCGCACGGTACCTTTTCGCAGGCTGCAGCGGATTCCCCAAAATAAATGGTAAAGCAGTAAAGTTCCCTCAAACGGCATAACTGCTTAGCCGACAATCTGCTGTAAACGCGAAGTGCCTGTAATCTGCTGTTTGACATGGAAAGCATCCAATATGGTGGCACCGATGTCTGCAAATGTCGGCAAAGTACCCAAATTAGCGCCTGCCTTTACACGCGGCCCGGCAATCACCCAAGGTGTGTATTCCCGCGAATGGTCGGTACTGGGGGTGCTCGGATCACAGCCGTGGTCTGCTGTAAACATCAGCAGATCATCCTCCCCCAAGTGCTCCATCAGTGCCGGTACTGCTTCATCCACTTTGGTCAGCCCCTTCGCATAACCCTCTACATCATTGCGGTGGCCGTACAGCATATCGAAATCAACCAAATTGACAAAACACAAACCGCAGAAATCACGCTTTGTAAGCTCAATGGTTTTCGCAATGCCATCATCATTTCCAGTCGTCCGGGTAAATTCTGTAATCCCTCTGCCCGCAAAAATGTCACGGATTTTGCCAACTGCAAGGACAGTTTTCCCCGCCTCCGAAAGCTGGTCAAGCATCGTAACGGCCGGCGGCTGCAGGGAAAAGTCATGACGGCGGACTGTACGCACATAATGCGGATAAGTGCCGGTAAACGGCCGTGCGATTACCCGGCCAACACTGTATTGCCCTGTCAAAATCTCACGGGCAATTTCGCAGTCATGGTAAAGCTCTTTCACCGGAACCAGATCTTCATGAGCCGCTACTTGAAAAACGCTGTCTGCAGAAGTATAGACAATCAATTTTCCCGTACGCAGGTGTTCCTGTCCATAATCTCGGATAACCTCTGTCCCCGAATACGGTTTGTTGCACAGCACCCCGCGCCCCGTCCGGCGGCTGAACTCCTGCAGGACTTCCGGCGGAAAACCATTGGGATAAGTCGGCAGAGGTGTTGCGGAATGAATACCCGCAATTTCCCAATGGCCGATAGTTGTATCCTTTCCTTTAGATGCCTCTTTCATACGTGCAAATGCCCCTTTGGGAGATCTCGCTGCAGGGCGGCAGGAAACGCCATCAATATTGAATAGCCCAAGGCTCTGCATGTTCGGCATCGAAAAGCAGCGGCTGGAGGCAGCAGCCGCCAGTGTATTGCTTCCCTCATCTCCATAGGCTGCAGCATCCGGCATTTCACCGATGCCAACGCTGTCCAACACAATCAGAAAAACGCGTTTCATCTTGTACCTCCATTTTTCTGTGCAAATGCAGAAAATACGACTGCTTGACAATCTTTTTAGTTATTATAATACATCCCTTCTATTTTCGCTATCCCTTTGCAGAAAAAACAAATAAAATGAGGTGACTTTTTGTTGTCTAAACAATTTCAACAGGTCTTTACCGTTCTTTCTGTAAATAAAGTCTCAGCAAGCGAAACGTGTTTTTCACACCATCAATATAAGAATGCTCATAACCATGAGATGCATACACGCAGGCACCTATCAAACCGTGTTTCAGATCATATCCAGCAGACAGTGCCGTTTCTGCACCGGAACCGTAAAGTCGTCGAAAAGGAATGTCAACATGGAAACTAAAGTTAACAGAGAAACAAAAAGGGACTTAAAACTTACATGGGAATTGCAAGTTAAGTCCCTCCCTCAGATGAAATCTGTTGACTTTTTGTTAAGGAGCACTCCGCAGGTTTTGATGGAAAGAATACTGCGGTTGAGATACAGGAGACTGGTATTTACGCGAATTTGAAATGACATGGTTCAACTTGACTGTTTTTCGAAGATGAGGCGCCTTTAAAACAAGCTCTTGGTTTGTAAAACATGCATTGTCCCATTCTGCCACTGGCAAAGTGAACTGCGTCATAAACCACTTGTTTCCCGGCAGCATGTAGGAGACTACCATGTCAAACGTTGTGCGGCTGATCGGAACCATCGTGCTGCGATACAGCCACGCTTTATGCAAAATCACACTGTTATTGCTGGGATAAAAAGGGGTCCCATCTGTAAAGTGAATGCCATCATACGACTCAGAAAGAAACAGTGCAAACGAATATTTAGGTTTATATATTCCCGTCTGAAGCAAATAATACTTATCTTGATAGTAAATTACATCTTGATGCCATGGAGCATATCCAGCCGGCAGCTGAATTTCGCACTTCTGAGGATGAATCCATGTGTATCCATCCCGGCTCACTGCATATATCAGACGATGATAACAGTCCGTGTACCAGAACTGATATTCCCCATTGCGGTAAATTGCCGCTAAACTTAAAATACTGGTTTTTGAGGCCCGCATCAGTTGCGCAGATGACCAATGAATGCCATCTGTACTGACTCTCCGGTAATAATAATCCATTGAATAAACAGGCCGTTTCGTTTTTTTATTTCCGTGATTATACCGATACCAAAGTTCCATTGTATTTCCACGCATAACAAGCTCAGAGTCAGAATAATGCCCGCCTTGTCTGACATCTGCCGGAACTCCGGAAACCGGATTATGCAGTCCCTTCGGCACCACCCATGTTTTCAAGTCATTAGAGGTTACAATGCATGGATTTTCAAGTGAGGCATTCATAGCCGGATACGGCGTGTAAGACATCCAATAGCGATAGCCATTCCAGCCATTGGGAAAATAAAGCAGCTTGGGATGTGTCGCCTGTCCTGAACCGTCATACGTCGGCGAAAACATTAGATTGTAGAGATTCTTCACGGCTAAAAATTTTTTTGTTGGTTTTCCATGCACGCCATCAGATCGTAACGGTTGTACTGCAACGGCTACCTTTTTTGTGACACCTTTGCTCATCCTGTAATTCTGCACCAGTGTTTTTGAGGTTGGCGATACTTTCTGTAAACTGCTCTTTCTAACAGGTACTGAATGTATTATGAAAATCCCAACTTCAAACAGAATGACAATGATACAGACTGTCAAAATTCGTTTTATATATTTCATACTTTCACAGTCCCATCTCCAAAATCTCAGCCTTTTGTATTAAAAGCACTGCAATCAACAAAAGTTTCCATAGAAAATTTGGTTGCATTACGTAAGCTGCGCAAGTCAGGAAAAATGTCCGCATATTGCATAGCTGCAATTCTAATAGTAGAAGCCAACCATTTTATCAAACTATGCTAGTTTTTCCTTTTATTTTACTGCAAAATATACAACATGTCAAGTGACGCATTGTGCGATAAAAATCATGACATAAAGAAACAAGCAGAAAGTTTCGCTTGCAAAGAAGAGCATAGTAACTTATAATAAAATAAAATTGTATATTGCAGGGGAGCCTGTCGGATCGGCTGAGAGGAAACATTTATGTTTCGACCCTTAAACCTGATTTGGACAATTCCAATGTAGGGAGCATATGTTGTTTGCTTTTTGCGGAGAAACCAATTGGTTTCTCCGTTTTTGTTCCCCCGCAGCAGAAAGAAGGAACTGAAAAAGCCATGGCAGAAATGAAAACTTCTTTATGTGCAAACGGTCTCATCTGGTTTGGCGCAGCATTGTCAATTGCCGAAATTCTAACCGGTACACTGCTTGCACCGCTTGGTTTTGCAAAGGGCCTGCTTGCTATTTTGATTGGGCATTGCATTGGCTGCGCTCTGCTGTATTTTGCAGGATTGATTGGCGCACAAACTCACCAAAGTGCAATGGGAACCGTAAAAATTGCATTTGGTCAAAAGGGCTCCATCCTGTTTTCAATACTCAACATTCTGCAGCTTGCCGGATGGACCGCTGTCATGATTGACAGCGGCGCTTCCGCGGCCGGTGCTGTTGTCAATATCGGTGGAGAGTGGGTGTGGTGCTTCATCATCGGGGCACTGATCACACTCTGGATCCTAGTCGGCTCCAAAACGCTGAACCGGCTCAATGCAGTGGCCATGGCAGCTCTGTTTGTCGTGACCATTTTGCTTTGTGCCGTCATTTTAAAAGGCCACTCCCCTGTGAAGCCCCGCGGAAGTCTTGGTTTTGGCGCCGCTGTTGAATTATCTGTGGCCATGCCGCTGTCGTGGCTTCCCTTGATTTCCGACTATACACGAACCGCAGCAAAGCCAAAAGCGGCCACCTCTGTAAGCGTGGTTGTCTATTTCCTAACGAGCAGCTGGATGTATAGCATTGGCATGAGTGCTGCTGTTTTTACCGGCGAAAGTGACATTGCAAAAATCATGAAAGCTGCAGGACTTGGAGCTGCCGCTCTGCTGATTATTGTTTTCTCAACGGTGACCACCACTTTTCTGGACGTTTATTCTGCCGGCGTCAGCAGTGAAAGCATCTCAGACAAATTAAAAGCCAAGCCGTTCTCTGTGGGAGTCTGCGTCATAGGCACTTTGTTTGCAGTCTTGATACCGGTCACGAAATTTGAAGACTTTTTATATTTAATTGGTTCCGTTTTCGCTCCGATGATTGCCATTCTGATTGCTGATTACTTTGTGCTGAAAAAAGACAGCTCTGCAAAATCGGCCGATATCTCCAATTTAATTATCTGGGCAGCAGGATTTGTTATTTACCGCCTGTTTATGAAAATAGAGACGCCAGTGGGAAGCACGCTGCCAGTAATGCTGCTCACATTTCTAATTTGTGCCCTTGTCTATCAAATAACTGGAGGAAAGAAAAATGCTAAAGCACATACTTGAAAATGTACGAACTAAAGCACCGATTATCCACAATATTACTAACTACGTGACAGTGAACGACTGCGCAAATATTTTGCTGGCCTGTGGTGCCTCTCCAGTAATGTCAGACGATATTGCAGAAGCTGCGGAAATCACTTCCATCTGTCAGGCATTAAATATTAATATTGGCACTCTCAATGCGGAAACCCGTAAAGCCATGTTCGCTGCTGGAAAGAAAGCGAACTCATGCAACCTTCCAATCGTTCTGGACCCTGTAGCAGCCGGCGCTTCAAAAATACGTACGGAAACAGCACGAGCTCTGCTGCAGCGAGTAAAGTTCACTGCAGTTAAGGGAAATATTTCCGAAGTTAAAGCAATTGCCATGGGGACAAACACCACTAAAGGTGTTGACGCAGACCTTGCCGATGCCATTACGGACAATAACTTGGATAAGGCCATTGTATTTGCCAAAGATCTTGCATCGAAGACAGGTGCCGTCATTGCCATCACGGGCGCCATCGACCTTGCAGCAGATGCAGAAAGAGTCTACATCATGCGTAACGGACACCCAATGATGAGCCGTGTGACTGGAACGGGCTGCATGCTGTCCGCCATAACGGCAGCTTATTTGGCCGCAAATCCAGAACGCCCACTGGATGCAGTGGCAGCCGCCGTCATGGCAATGGGACTTTGCGGTGAACGGGCACACGCAAGGCTTTCAAAATGCGACGGAAATGCAACTTATCGGAATTACATGATTGACGAAATGTATCATCTGGACGGCGATACTTTGGAAAGCGGTGCAAAGTATGAAATTCGATAAAAAGGATTTACTGCTTTATGCAGTAACAGACCGCACATGGGTTGGAAAAGAAACTCTTTTTGAACAAGTTGAAGATGCCCTCAAGGGAGGGATTACCTGTCTTCAGCTCCGAGAAAAAGAGCTATCTGAGGAAATCTTTTATCAGGAAGCCGTGAAAATTCAAAAGCTGTGCCGACAGTACCATGTCCCGTTTTTGATCGACGACAACGTAGAGGTTGCCATCCGGTGCGGTGCAGATGGAATTCATGTCGGCCAGCAAGATATGGCTGCAAAGGAAGTCCGGAAAAGAATTGGTCCTGATAAGATTCTGGGAGTTTCAGCAGAAACCGTCGAGCAAGCCGTGCGCGCAGAAAAAGACGGAGCCGATTATCTTGGTGTTGGAGCCGTCTTTGCAACTTCTACAAAACCGGACGCGGATTCGGTCAGCCGAGAAACACTCACTCAGATTTGTAAGGCCGTTCACATTCCGGTCGTTGCCATCGGCGGCATCCAACAGGATAATTTGGTGAAATTGAAAGGGACCGGAATTTCCGGTGTTTCCTTAGTGTCTGCTGTTTTTGGCAGCCCGGATATCGAGGCTGCCTGCAAAAATCTGAAAGTTCTGTCAGAGCAGATGGTAAGCAAAACATAAACTGAAAATCTTCTTGGAAAGCAATTTTTGAGTAATCAAATTAAAAAACGAAGTGAGGGATTCGTTGATGAAAAAAGTTCTCACAATCGCCGGTTCCGACAGCAGCGGCGGTGCTGGAATCCAAGCTGATATTAAAACGATCACGGCTCATAAAATGTACGCCATGAGTGCAATTACCGCCCTGACAGCACAGAACACGACCGGTGTTTACGATATCATGGAAGCGACACCGGAATTCGTTGGCAAGCAGCTTGACTGTATCTTCACGGATATTTTTCCGGATGCTGTAAAAATCGGAATGGTATCCAGCAGCAAAATTATCGAAGCTATCGCGGACAAGCTGAAAGAATATCAGCCCAAAAACATTGTAATTGATCCAGTGATGGTATCCACCAGCGGCTGCAAGCTGTTGTGTGACGAAGCGAGAGAAACTCTAATTTCCAAACTTCTGCCGCTCGGAACGGTAATCACACCCAATATTCCAGAAGCAGAAGTGCTCTGCGGTTTTTCAATTCAAAATGGAGCTGACATGGCTGCAGCCGCAAAGAAAATTGCTGAAAATTTGGGCGGTGCTGTTTTGGTGAAAGGCGGACATCTGGTTAATGACGCCACAGACCTGCTCTATGAAAAGGGAAGAAAGCATTGGTACATCTCCAAACGGATTAACAATCCAAATACACACGGTACCGGATGCACGCTGTCTTCTGCAATTGCCTGTAATCTGGCTTCTGGAAAAAGCCTTGATGTAAGCATTCGAAATGCTAAAAAGTATCTTACAGGTGCTTTGGCCGCAATGCTGGACCTTGGCAAAGGCTCCGGCCCGCTTGACCACACCTATCGGCTGACGACATCTACTTAAAAATCTAATGATAAACAAAAGGAAAGAATCCGTGCAAGTCTTTATAGACTCAAAGCACGGATTCTTTTCTGGATAAACGGAAATTGTTGAACTGTTCACCTAGTAGGTTATTGCCTCTTAAAAGTCTGCTTTCCAAAGGCCATGTAAATTACAGTAAGCATAAACCGTACCGGATTCAGCCCCATCAAAATCTGCCTTGGGTTCTTCCCCCGGCTTCAAAAATTTGAATTTCACTTGGTTGTCAGTTACAAGGGCAATCCATTCAATGTAATGTTTCGCAAGCATAGGATGTGCAACAGAACCGACCTGAACTTTGATTTTTCCATCCTCTTTTGTAATAACCGGTACATGTTTCTCTTGGGCAGCATCAGTAGAATTGGCTTCTAATTTGGTCATTGCCTGACCGCAGCAGGAAAGTGTTCCCCCGCCATTCCGAATCAACGCAACAAGATTCCCACATCTTTCACAACGGTAAAAATCTACAACTGACATTCTAAAAACCCCTTTCTACATTCTATTTCAAATCTATTTGAAACCAACAGCATTGGTCCATACCGGTTGGTTCAAAAGCAACAAATACCAGAGCTTGGAAACACGGTCAACTGACAGCTTGTGGATTTAGATAAATTCCCAATAAAATGAGTAGATAAAACTAGGGCCTTTCACTTTTCAAAAATTTTACTTTTTTTGATATTGTCATTATAATTCAGAATTTCTAAAGATGCAAGTCTTTCTTATTTTTTTATGATAAATAGTCGTATAAGTCATTAAATATCAGAGCTATTTATTCATATTGCCTATATACTTGATATCATTTAGGAAAATTGTTCCTCTACTTTTTGCAAAGATCATCAAAATGGGTAAAAAAAGAGGCTGTCAGAATCTGACAACCTCCATAAATCATCTGTTCCATTTATTGCAGAGAAAACCGGGGCATATCCTCTGTACATGGAAACACCAAAGCGGCCACACCTTCACTTACTCTGCGGCTCTCAAATTGTAAAAAGAAGAAAGTCCTTGATAAGAAGCGGCACTGCCCAATTCCTGCTCAATGTAGAGCAAACGATTGTATTTGGCAACACGCTCACTTCTGGAAGGTGCTCCGGTCTTAATTTGACCGGCATTAACCGCCACCGCAAGATCAGCAATTGTGGTATCCGCCGTTTCGCCGGAGCGGTGAGATACCACTGCAGTATAACCTGCCCGCTGTGCAGTTGCAATCGCATCCAGCGTCTCTGTCAATGTGCCGATTTGATTCAGCTTAATTAGGATGGAATTGGCTGCACCCATCTGGATACCTTTTTTCAAGCGCTCTGTATTGGTAACAAACAGATCATCACCTACCAGCTGTACTTTTTTGCCCAGCCGGTCGGTAAGCTTTTTCCATCCTTCCCAATCTTCTTCCGCCAAGCCGTCTTCCAGAGAGATAATCGGATATTTGTCAACCAGTCTTTCCCAGAAGTCAATCAGTTCATCCGCTGACATTCGCTTTTGCTTTTTGGTCAGCAAATAACTGCCATCTTTCTGGTACCATTCACTGGATGCAGGATCCATCGCAATGCGGAATTGTTCACCAGGAGTATATCCCGCTTTTTCAATTCCCTCCAGAATGACTTTTATCGCTTCCTCATCATCTTTTAAGTCCGGAGCAAATCCGCCTTCATCCCCGACTGCTGTGGAGAGGCCACGATTGGAAAGGACGCTTTTCAAGCTGTGAAAAACTTCAGCACACCAGCGGAGTCCTTCTGTAAAAGAGGGCGCCCCTATCGGCATAATTAAGAATTCCTGTATATCAACAGTATTGGATGCATGAACGCCGCCATTCAGAATGTTCATCATGGGAACCGGCAGCGTATACGCTTTGCATCCACCAATATAACGATAAAGCGGCATTCCGAAAGCTGCCGCCGCAGCTTTCGCCGCAGCCAAAGAAACAGACAAAATGGCATTGGCACCTAACATTGATTTGTTCTTTGTCCCATCCAATTTCAGCATCGCATGGTCAATATCATACTGCTGCGTCGCATCCATTCCCTTTAGGCCACGAGCAAGAACGGTATTGACATTCTCAACGGCTTTCCGGACACCTTTACCTTGGTACCGCTTAGGATCCCCATCTCGCAGCTCAACCGCTTCAAATTCTCCGGTTGATGCACCGGAAGGTACTGCAGCAGACCCTTTCACCCCATTTGCAAGCGTGACTGTTGTCTGAACAGTAGGATTTCCGCGGGAATCCAGAATCTCCATTGCCTTAATATCATCAATTAAAAACTCATTGCACATAAGGATGGCACCCTTCTTTCCAAAAAACTACTATCATGTAAGGAAACCCATTCCAAGAAATTATTGACGTATCGTTCCCTCTGTCTGTTAATCAGAGAGTTCAGTCTGCCGGTTCAAACGAATCTTTTCCGACACCACATTCCGGACAAACAAAGCTGTCAGGAACATCTTCCCACTTTGTGCCTGGAGCAATTCCCTGATCTGGGCATCCCTTAGCTTCATCATATACATATCCACAGACTGTGCATTGATATTTTTTCATAATAACTGACCTCCTAATTTTTTATTGATCAAAAACCAATTTAATTCTACACGACTTGTAATATTTGTCAACCTATTTACAAAAAACTTGTATAACAAAAATAGTTCCTATTATTTTGTAAAAAATGTACAGTTTATTTGTACCTTATAAATTATAAATGGATTGCGCTTAATTACTATTTCCATAACAGGGAATTTTATACAGGAATATTTGCCTGCACAAACCATTTCCTAACTGTTTGATTCAGCACAAAAGTGAAAGATAAAGAATTGATCCTTTAGATTTGGGGAGCTCGGAAAGCATAGATTTTAAGTATCCAAAGGTCTTAGAAAACAATACATAAAGGGTAGTTCCGGAAAACCGGAACTACCCTATTATAATGGTAGCAATACCTTTTACTTAAGCTTTACGTTTTTGAATTTCCTCAATCATTACCGGCAATACCTGCATGGCATCACCAACAATTCCAAGATCTGCAATATCAAATATAGGAGCATCCTCATCCTTATTAATAGCCACAATATAACCCGAATTCATAATACCCGATACATGTTGGGTAGCACCGGAAATGCCACATCCGATGTACAAAGCAGGCGCAACATTTTTGCCAGACTGTCCCACTTGATGTGCACGGGAAATCCATTCGCTCTCAACCGCCGGACGTGTCGCACCCACAACACCGCCCAAAATTTTAGCCAATTGATCAAGCAGTGCAAAATTTTCCTTTTTACCCATACCACGGCCGCCAGCTACAATCACTTTGGCATCTTCCAGATTTACTGCTTCTGTGATTTCCTTGACGGACTCAAGCACTTTTTTACGGATTGCTTCATCCGGTACAGAAATGCATTCTTTTGTAACGGATGTCTTGGTTTCCGATTCTTCCGGCTTGCTGAAAGCACCAGAACGAGTCGTCGCTGCAAACGGAACCGTATCCAAAACAATATCATTTAAGATTGTTCCGCTATAAAGCGGTATTGTCCACACAGGCGTACCATCTTCCTGCAAATGAAGATTCACTGCATCCTGCACACTACCCATTACCTTTTTTGCTGACAGCCGAGCTGTCAGTTCCCGACCAAGCGGTGTAACTGCCGCTAATACTGCGGCAGGCTTATACTTTTCAGCAACTTGCTCTAGCGCATAGGAGAAAGCATCACTGCCGCCGTCTGCATACTGCTCCCCTTCAACCGAAAGGAGAACATCCGCTCCGAATCCAGAAACACGCTTCTCACTTTCTGCATTGTCTGTGCCGATCAGCAGCGCCAATACCTTTCCGCCTGAAGCTTTTGCCAATGTCCGAGCAGGTGTAAGGCACTCCAGCCCCGCATTAATCGGATGACCATCTTTCTGTTCAATAAAAACAAGAATATCTTTCTGTTTGCCCCAATCCATGTCCGTTCTCTCCTTTACAGCAGTTTGGCATCCGCCAGCATTCCGACAGCTTTCAATGCAGAATCGGCACAGGTTTCTTCTTTAATCTTGATGCCAGCTTGCCGTTTCGACGGTTCAAAGACTTTTACAATATGAAAGCTTGGCTTTGCAACAGATACATGATCCAACTGTGCAGCATCCAGCGTTGGAATCGGCATTTTACGTGCCGCCAGTTTGCTTCTAATCGTTGGATAACGCGGATCATATGCAGGCTTGCTGACGGTTACCACACAGGGCAGCTTACTTTCCACACGGCGGTAGCCCTCTTCTGTTTCCTGCTTGCAGCAGACTCCGGAATCCGTTTTTTCAATATCTACTAAATCGGTTATCACACCGTCACCAAGAGCTTCTGCAAGCTGCGGCCCGACCTGACCTGTTACACAGTCGGAAGCTTCCCGGCCACAGAAAATCAAATCAAAAGCTTTTCCAGAATTCTTTTCCAATTGTTTAACCGCGGCTGCTAGAATATGACTTTTTCCCAACGTGTCAGCTCCCGTAAAAGCAGAATCACTCAGCACGTAGCCACAGTCAGCACCGACAGCCAAACAGCTCTTCACTGAATTTTTTGCACTCTCGTCACCAATTGTGACTACGGTAACTGTGCCGCCAACTGCTTCTTTCAGCCGCACGGCCATTTCCAGTGCATAGGTATCAAAAGCATTGATAATAGGTGCAATACCCTCCAAATTTACTTCTTCTGTGCCAGGTTTCAGATGGATTTCCACTGAATCGTCCGGCACCTGTTTAATGCATACCAGAATTTCCATAGGTATCTTCGCTCCCCTGATTCAGAATTTGCCGATTGTATTATTTGCAACAACAATGCGCTGGATCTCATTTGTACCCTCAAAGATTTGGAAAATCTTTGCGTCACGCATGAACTTTTCAACCGGATATTCACGGCTGTAACCATAACCGCCGAACATCTGAACCGCTTCAGTTGCTACTTTCATTGCCATATCGGATGCATAACATTTCGCGATTGCAGACTCCTTGCTGTGCGGCATTCCCTTATCCATCAGGGTCAGTGCATGGGCGACCATCTGACGGGCAGTTTCAATGCCAATCTCCATATCTGCAATCTTAAACTTCATAACCTCATTTTTCAAAATCGGCTTACCGAACTGGATACGCTGTTTGCCATAAGCAATGGCTTCTTCCATGCAGCGCTGCGCGATACCAGTTGCCACACAGCCCATCCAAGTACGTGCTTGATCCAGTGTCATCATGGCAATCTTAAAGCCCTTTCCTTCTTTACCAATCAGACTGGATGCGGGAACGCGGCAGTCCTCCAACACAACATCACAGGTGTTAGAAGTACGGATACCCATCTTATCCTCTTCATGGCCCGTGGAAAGTCCCGGAGTACCCTTTTCGATAAAGAACATTGACATGCCTCTGGTTCCGGCGGACTTATCTGTCATTGCCGTAATGCAGTAGAAAGAAGCAACACCGCCGTTGGTAATGAAGCATTTGCGGCCGTTGATAACATAACTGTCACCATCTTTTACAGCTACTGTTTTGCCAGCACCTGCATCAGAACCAGCTCCGGGTTCCGTAAGTGCAAACGCACCAAAGCCGCCGTCCATAATCAGCTTGCAGGCACGCTTTTTCTGCTCTTCGCTCCCGCCAATCAATACCGGCTTCATACCCAGTCCGCTTGCAGAAATTGTGGTAGCAAATCCTGCATCTGCCTTTGCCATTTCTTCGATCAGCGCTGCTACAGAAACACGGTCCAGCCCCGGGCCGCCATATTCCTTTGGCACTTCCAGTGTCTGCAGCTGCATGTCAATGGCTTTCTGATAAATTTCTTTCGGCCACTCCCCTGTGCGGTCGTACTCTTTGCTTTGTTCCTTGACTTCCTTTTCACAGAAATCATGTACATCTTTCAACAGGTCTTTTGCTACATCAGAAATAAAATATGCCATTTTAGTTCCTCCTTAATGTTAACAATAAATTTTATTGTGAAATCTGCTCTCCGTACATTGCGGAAGCGTAAGTTTTTCCAAAAATCCAAATTCAGCTTTCTAAAGTTTACAGTAAACTTTGTCAGGATCAAGAATACTGTCAGGAATAAAAATCTGTTTAATGCCGTGCATCAAGCACATTTTCACCTGCCAACCATTTCTGTGTGAATCTTTGTACCAGATCGTCGTTCTGGGGGGAAAGTAACTTCAGGATCACTTTTTCATATTAACTCATATATAACCTCCTTTTTTTTAAATTTGGGAACTGCATATTGGTACTACCCATGTGGAACTGCATGTGTCTGTTATTATAATGTAAAAAACACTTCTGTATTTTAAGATAGTCGTTTTATGCTAAAAAGTCAAGAGAACAGCGTAAATATTTTTGGTATAAATATCATATTGTTAAAAATTCTAAATTTTATATAGATTTATTGTGTAACATTTGGCACTACCATTTATTCATGGCATAAATTCTTTACAGCCGTTCTCTCTAGTATGAAATCTTATAACATGATATAATTATATTATAGAAATTATAATATGGAAATTGAAAGAATACAGAGTTTCGCAATATTAGCGAAAGGAATGAAACCTGTAATGGCAGAACAGCAAAAATCTTATCAAAAAGTCCTGACTTATCTAAAGGAATCCCTTATCAGCGGAAAACTATCATTGGGACAGCCTCTTCCTCCCGAAAGAGAACTGGCAGAGCGGCTTGATATCAGCCGCAATTCTGTACGGGAAGCCATCCGCCAGCTTGAGCACATGGGATTCCTGCTGAGCAACCAAGGCGCCGGAAATTTCATCTGCTGTAATATCCAGCAGAATCTGCAAGATTCTTTTAACCTTCTCATTCTCCTGCACAAAATCAATTATCGCCAGTTGGGGGAGTTGCGCTCCGGTTTGGAAATGCAGGCTGCCTCCCTTGCTATAGACCAAATTACAACAGAACAGATTACTCAGCTTCAGGACATTGTGCGAGAAATGCAGATTTGCTCCGCTTCCCGTGGCAATATACTGGACAAGCGTCTGCACGAAATCATTGCCGAGGCCTCCGGAAATGAGCTGATTATTCAGATTTTGCGTGCGCTTTCCGGCACAATTGACCGCTTTATCAGCGACATGCGTCAACGAATTTTTCTGAACTATGATGCTGCAAAACAGTTGCAGTATGCGCACGAACAAATTGTCGATGCGTTCCGCTGCCGAGATAGGGTACAGCTAATATTGGCCGTCAAGCACCACTTCAATATTGTCAACACCAATATGTATAATCAGGAAAGTGAAAAGACATCCTCCTTTTCCAAAGACCTCCCTACCGACAAAGACCACATCCACTAACTGAAAGAAAACTTTGTAAAACGAAGTTCAGTTTTCCCACCACACGAAAAGATAAGAAAGTCCTTTTTGTGAGAATATGGACACAGATGGCTCAGTCTGTCTTGGAAACGTCCATTCTTTATTGTATTTGCGCTGAAATATCATATGCTAACAAATATATAGGAAAAATCAAGTCAGATAATCAGCCTGATAGTAAGAAAAACATGTGCGAACCGGTTGATGGATAGAAAAAATAAAACCTCATAAGAGGCAGCCGGAAAAGTCATGCGGCTGGCAGACCATTCAGTACCCTCTTAAGAGGTTTTTTGTATAATTTATTATATCTTTCTAGAGCTATCAGAAGGCATTTGCTTAAATGAGCGGCCTTAACTTTACCGCTTTCCATCTAAAACTTATTTCAGACTGTTATATATTTTTTCAAGATTATCCTGCATGCGCTCCAAATAGTCTTTGCTTCCTTCGGAGCTTTCCATGGTATGAATCGTTTCTACTTTTGCGCCCACCTGCTCTGCCAGTGTCTTAGAAACCTGCGGACTGGCCATATCTTCTGCAAAAATTGTTGTAACTTTATTTTTTTTGCAGTAAGCAATCAACTGGGAAAGCTGTTTTGCACTGGGCTCGCCTTCTGCAAAAACGTTTTCCACGCTGTTCTGCGTTAATCCAAAGTCACGGCAAAAATAGGCAAAAGCTGCATGTCCGGTAACAAAGCTTTTATGAGGAGTCTCTTTAAACTTTTTGTTATACTCTTGAAAAAGATTTTCCAGCTTTCCTGTAAACGTCTTGCAATTTTTGTCGAAATAAGATTTGTCGGCTGCATCTGCCTTCACTAAAGCATCCCGAATATTTTTTGTTTCGATTTCAGCACCTTTCAGGCTAAGCCAGAGATGCGGATCATACTGACCGTATTCCTTAATTTCATCAGCATCTTCATCTGCAATCGGTTTCGCGCCTTTCGAAGCTTCCACTGCAATGAGTTTGGGATTGTTGGCGGATTTGACCGCTTTGTCTGCCCACGTTTCCATTCCGAATCCATTATAAACAAAAACATCTGCTTTGCTCAAATCAATTAAGTCCTGCGCTTTTGGCTCATAGCCATGCGGTTCTGTCCCATCCGGAATGATAACGGAAATATTGACTTTATCTCCGCCTACTGCCTTGGTCAGTTCCTTCATGGCATTAAAAGAAACAGAAACATTTACCTTTCCGGTCTGGGACACTTGAGATGCACTTTTTTCTGCCAAGTTAGATGCAGCAGAATTCTGCCCGGAAGAGTCTGAAGCTGCACTGTTTCCACAGGCAGTCAGGCCGGCTGCTGTGACAATGCACAGCAGAAATGCAGTTACTTTCTTAAACATAATTGTCAGCTCCCAAAAAATGTAATTGATAAACAGCAGATTGCACTTGCAAATGTTTCCCATTTGCATTTATAATAGTAGCTTGATAAAGCAGATTTGTCAAGTGCAAATCATTCGCATTTGCATATATTTGAGGAGGACAAAAATGATTCAAGTCAAAGATCTGACTTTTTCCTACACTGGTTCACCACCATATGTGCTAAATCAATTAAATTTGGAAATCCCGGACGGCGCATATGTGTCTATTGTCGGAGAAAATGGCTGCGGAAAAAGCACGCTGATGCGTCTTATCCTGAAATTTTTGAAACCGACCAGCGGACAAATCCTTTCTTCTGCAAAGCGGATCGGGTATGTTCCACAAAAAAACAGCGCTTCCGAAGATGGGTTCCCGATTACGGTCTTTGAAATGATGGATTCCTATCGAAAGCTTCTTAAGTTAAAGGACAAGCAGGAAACCGACGCCAATTTGCAGAAAGTTGGAATGCTGCCGCAAAAAAAGAAAAAGATGTCTGACCTTTCCGGCGGCCAATGCCAGAAAGTCCGCATTGCGCGGGCACTTTTGGGCAGTCCAGACCTGCTGCTCCTTGACGAACCATCGACCGGCATCGATATGCAGAGCCAGCAGGAAATTTATGCGCTGTTGAAAGCACTGAATCAAAAGAACCGCATCACGGTTATTGCCATAGAACATAATTTGAACGCGGCCGTTGAAAATTCAACCGCTATCTATCACATTATAAACGGACGGGGACATCTCTGCACCCCACAAAGATATGCTAAAGAATTTTTAAATTCTTCCAAGGGGGAAAATTTTTATGCTTGAATACAGCTTTATGCAAAATGCATTTTGGGCCTCTATTTTCATTTCGATTCTCTGCCCCTGTATCGGCATTTTCTTGGTACTTCGCCGCTATTCAATGATTGGCGACACTCTTTCCCACGCATCGCTGGCCGGTGTCACAGCAGGTCTGCTGTGCGGGCAAAATCCTGTATTGGGCGCGTTCGTCTTCACTTCTTTCTGCGGTGCACTCATTGAATTTTTGCGAAACAGCTTTAAAAAATACACCGATCTGATTCTAACCGTTGTCCTGGCACTCAGCGTTGGCGTTGCCATCACAATCATCAGTTCCGGCAAGCTGCATGCAAACGCGGATTCCTTTATGTTTGGCAGCATTCTGACGGTAACACAAACAGATCTGATTATGATCGGCGTATTAAGTATTCTTTCTGTTTTGACGCTGACCTTCCTCTATCATCCTCTGCTTTATATCGCTTATGATGAAGAGGCAGCTATGATTGCAGGCGTAAAAGTAAAAACGATTAATTATATTTTCTCAATTCTGGTTGCCGCAGCTATCTCTGTTTCCATTCGCATTGTAGGCGTTCTGGTCCTCAGTTCCATGATTGCCCTGCCGGTCGCCACAGCATTGCAGCTGGGAAAAAGTTTTCGCCAGACTCTGCTGCTTTCCATTACATTCAGCATAGTGGATATTATGACCGGCCTGTTCGCATCTTACTTTCTGAATGTTGCTCCCGGCGGCTTCACCGCACTGGTTTCAGTTGCCGTTTTAGCGCTTGTGCTGCTGGGTAAAAAAGTAGCTGTCACCGTGCGTACATCTCTTGAAAACCAGCATTCTGCCTGATTTGAAAAGTATCAAAAATTTTCTGATTCTCAATCCCTGTATTTAAAATCAATGGTTAGCAGTCAAAGCGTCAAGCTGATTTCCTCATCAAGAACTTTCATATGCAATAATTATAATATTTTACAATTTATGGTTGATTGTCTATTCTCGTAATCGTATAATAAGTATATAACTGTTTTGTAATTTTTCCTGGTCTAATTTGAAAAATGAGGAAACTTATCTGTTCCGGTTAAAATTGAACTGCCCCGCATCAAATATAATTTTGCTGCGGTAAATATTCTTTTGTTTTTCCTATAGATGACACAACTCTATTTCCAAAGTCTTTTACTTTTCATTAATTAAATAAGTCCTAATGAATTCATGTGTTTTTAAATTTGGCAGTGGGCAACCTCAAACAGTTGGAATACTGGAAAACAGAGGAGGTAAAACCATTGAAGAAATTTTTATATCAAAACAGCCTGCAAATTTCTAAGCTGATTGAAAATATTCCGGGCATCGTGTTGATTTGTCAAGCAGATCCGGAATGTACAATTTTTTGCCTAAACCATGAATTTCTAAAAAGCACAGGTTATACCAAAAAAGAGATCAAGCAAAAATTCCACAGGCACTATACGGAGATGATTGTTCCAGCGGATTTTAAGAACATTTATGCCAAAGCGCAGCGGGAACAAACAGAGTCTTTACCGGCATACCGGATTATGCGGGCAGACGGCAAAATCCGCTGGTTCTCTGAAAAGAGAAAACAGATATTTTCAGCAGCAGGAATTTCTTATTTCTTCTCACTTCTGACCGATGTAACAGACAAAAAAGAAAAGTATCTGAAGCTGCAGATGGATCTGGAACGCTACCAAATTATTTACAACCAAACAAATGATATTGTTTTCGAGTGGGATTTTTTAAATGACACCGCCTATTTTTCACCGAATTGGGAAAAGAAATTTGGTTATGCACCTATCCAGAAAAAGCTGCAGCAAACAATACCGGATTCACAGTATGTATATTCGCAGGATCAGGCCCATCTGCAGGAAGAAATGAAAGAGCTGCGGAATAATGGAAAAGCACTGCAGGATACAGAAATACGGATTTATAATGCAAACGGCAGCTATACATGGTGTAGGATCCGCGCTTCTACCCAATACAATCAAAACAATGAGCCAATATGTGCTATTGGTATTTTAACAGATATTTCTGAAGAAAAAGAACAGCAAATGTGCCTAATCGAGCAAGTACAAAGAGACTCTCTGACGGGTCTGCTAAACAAAACAGCAACGGAAATGCAGGTAACTTCCCATTTAAAATCCGCTGACCACAGCACCTGCGCACTCATTATTTTGGATTTGGACTACTTTAAAACAGTGAACGACCTGTTGGGGCATCTGTACGGCGACGCCGTTCTGAAAAAAACTGCCAAGGTAATTCGGCAAATTTTTCGGGAAACTGATGTGACAGGCCGCATCGGCGGGGATGAATTTTTGATTTTCATTCAAAAAATCAACCGCAAAACAGCGATGCAAAAAGCAAGTCTCCTGCTTCAGGAAATACAGCACATTCCACTGGATAGCAATGCGCGTACGATGTCGTGTAGTATTGGCATCGCCTTTTTCCCTCAAGACGCACAGAGCTTTGCTGATCTCTACCGATTTGCCGACCACGCACTTTACAATGCGAAACGGAGCGGCCGGGCAAAAGTGGAATTTTATAAAAAAGACCGAATCCCTGAATCCGTCTGCAGCAACTTGGAGGTCGACAATTGCCGGCCAGCACAGGTTGAACATTTATATGCAGACAGTGGACAACTCCTGCAGGAAACATTCCGGATACTGAACAGTACGCCAGACACTTCGTCTGCAGTTCATCGGGTTTTAGAATCTATGAGTATCTGGTTTTATACGAGTAATTTATATATCTGCAAATTTGATCCGTTAAATGGCGATCATATGCTGTTCAGTTGGGATAATCAGTATGCTTCTCTCATGAACCTTCCAGCAAACAATACACCGTACATCGAAACAATGAACCTATATAAAAAGGCACTTGGGAAACAAAATATCTACTGCACTGAAGAGCATAAAATGCAAAATTTCGAACTTTGGAGAAAAATGCAGCAGCGGAAAGTGATGAGTCTCATGATAGCCCGCATGACGGTCTGTAAAAAGCCCGTTGGCATGCTGATAGCAGAAAGCCATACCCATGCTTGCTGGTCGAAGGAGCGCCAATTTGCATTCAGTCAAATTTCCAATCTCCTAGGTCTCTTCTTGATTAAATGCCAAAGATAAGCATCAGCGGTTCCCCTTATTTTATCAGTTAAAAGTTATTCAAAAAATGATATCTAAAATGAGCAGTAATGAAAAGAAAGCGCTTGAGCAACCAATCAGGTTTGGCTGCTCAAGCACTTTTATCTGTTGTAATATTCTGCTCTATGGGACAATGCTATAAATCGGCCTCGGGTAAAGACAGCATTGACTTTCACAGCCCTTGCAAAGCAGTACACTCTGCAGACATAACCGCTGCTGCAGAAAATCCGGCTGAACCAGCTTTCGCTGGTACACCTCCAGCCAACGACATTAAAATTTATACGAATAAGATATAGACGGCATATAAAATGCTGTTAATATAATTGGAAATATGTTATTCTAATGATAACATATTTTTCATAAATTGGGGTGTTCAAAAGATGAAGCAATTATTAGACCTGTTCTTCACTTTTGCAAAGGTCGGCGTAATGACGTTTGGCGGTGGTTACGCGATGCTGCCAATTCTACAGCGGGAAGTAGTAGAAAACAAGAAATGGGCAACTGAGGAAGAATTAACAGACTATTTTGCTATTGGCCAGTGTACACCTGGAGTCATTGCTGTCAATACTGCAACTTTTATCGGGCAGAAAAACTGTGGCATCATCGGTGGAATCATTGCAACAATCGGAGTCGTATTTCCTTCCCTTGTAATTATTATTATATTAGCTGGCCTGATTACAAATTTTGCAAATTTAGCCATTGTAAAAAATGCCTTCGCAGGAATTCGGGTCTGCGTCTGTGTTTTGATTTTCAATGCGATTTGCAAACTTTGGAAAAGCTCTGTTAAAGACCGGCTGACCCTTTGCATTTTTCTTGCCGTAACTGTCGCCTCCTGCTTTTTGAATATTTCTCCTGCGATATTCGTATTGGTGACTGTCGGAATCGGCATTGTACTGGAACTGTTGGGGAAGGGGGTCAATAAGACATGATCCTTCTCCGTCTTTATTGGGAATTTTTCAAAACCGGTTTATTTTCTGTAGGCGGCGGTTTAGCAACTCTTCCTTTTTTGTCCCGTATGGCAGATACCACCGGCTGGTTTACACACAGTCAGTTGGCAGATATGATTGCTGTTTCAGAATCCACTCCCGGTCCTCTGGGTGTTAATATGGCAACTTATGTGGGGTTTGTGTCCGCAGGAATTCCGGGTGCCATTCTCGCTACTCTAGGTTTAATTACACCATCCATAGTTATTATATTAATTATCGCAGCTTTTCTAAGAAGTTTTAAAGATAACCGATTTGTAAAAACAACATTCTATTGTTTACGTCCCGCTTCTACCGGACTGATTGCAGCAGCCGGTTTATCTGTAGCAGAACTAACATTGGTTCATTCAAATACACGTAATGCGGGACTTTTGAACCTATTGGATTGGAAAGCGATTATCTTAGTACTGATCCTTTTAATTTTGACTCGTCGTGTCAAAAAGACAAAAAATTTACATCCCATTATATGGATACTGGTTTCCGCAGTTGTTGGTATCGTCTTTAATTTTGCCAACGTTTGACCGTTGTGAATTGAACAAATGAAGAGGAAGACATATCATAAGGTGTATAATCAAGAGAAAAAAGATGGATGAAAAAGCGGCAATTTTCTCGTCTGTCCGGACAGACGGAACTACGGTTCCCTTGTTTTTGTCAGGTCCATTAAATGGGGAAACTTTCAGGAAATATATTGAGCAGTATCTTGTACCAACTCTCCATACAGGCGATATCGTTGTGATGGATAATTTGCTTGCCATAAAGTCAAAGGGGTCAAGCGGGCCATTGAAAGGGTTGGCGCACACATCCTTTATCTTCCGCCATACAGTCCCGGCTTCAATCCGATTGAATAGAGGATGGTTTCATCTTGATGGCTTTTCCTGTTTATAAATTAATTTGCTATAAAGCCTATAATCAGCCTATGGGTAACCGGACCGAAGTTATTTCAGACTGCGAACTTATGCGCAAAAGTCTAATAGCAAAGAATACTTCTACCGCGCAGTCGCAGGACGCGTATTTAAAGGAATATAACGACTTGAACAAACGTTATGAAGCCGCCGCTGATGGGCTCAGAAAACTAAAAAATGAACGGGCTTGTACGTCAGCAGCAATCTCAAAAGATAGAAAAATTTATTCAGGCACTACGAGAAAGCCGGACGGTTCTTGACAGATGGAACGATACTGTGTGGACGGTCATGGTGGAGAAGGGCATCGTCCATCGAGACGGACATATCACCTTCATATTCTACAGCGGAACTGAATAGGCTCTGGCTTTTTCTTTACTGATAAATAATTAAAAAGTGCACACGGTAACGACCTTCCGTTAAAAAGTTTAATCATAAAATGAAACAGGCCCTTCGGCAGTGATTCGACCACCGTCGCAGAGCCTGTTTTCGTTAGAAAATATTGATAAAGCCTTGTAAATAGGCACTTTTTCAATAAAAAACTGAACGCCTATCCAGAAACACATTGTATCGAAATAGGCGTTCAGTTATGGTGCGGATGACAGGACTTGAATTGCAACCCATACCATTTTTGCTATACAGCCTAATTAAATAATGGCTTATCTATGCGGTTCGTCAACTTCCATATACAACAATAGTCAATACTTTTTTGGGGTACAGATTTTTAATTGGGGTACAAATTGGGGTATAAAAGCTACATTTCTTTTTGTCGGATTGTGTGATATAATGGCAATGCTGTTCTTCCTCTATGCCTAGCAGCAGAGGGGAGGTGTCGAGCGTGAATATTGTTATCACTTTTTTACTTTCGGTCACGGCTGGTGTACTCGTACATATTATCAGCAAATGGTTAGACCGAAACCACAAGAACAGCTAGCCTAAAATGAACCCCCGGAAGCCGTCACTTCTGGGGGTTCGCTTTTGGTGCTAAGCATGACTATGCTATCACTTTTTTCACTCTGTATTATATCCCGACCTTATGGCTTTGTCAAGCGCTCAATCCTTTTTTTGGATTGGGTGTTTTTTTTATTTATCAGGCTTTCCGCAAACTGCTGCATTCGCTGGGCATTGCGTTGCTGCATCTGCTCTGTGCTGTGGACATAGGTGTCCAGCGTAAATGCCGCTGAGTAGTGGCCGAGGGCACTCTGTACGCTCTTTACATCTGCCCCACTTTCCAGACTGTACACCGCGAAAGTGTGCCGTAAATCATGGAAACGGAAGTCCGGCAGGCCGACAGCAGCGGCAGCTTTTTTCAAGTGCCGATAAACATTGCAGTGTGTGAGGTGCCCGCCAAGTTCATTGGTAAATACAAGGTTGTCCTCATTGCTCCAATAGCGTCCTGCTACTGCTTTCCATTTATTCTGGATAGTTTGCTGTTCCCGTAAAGAGTCGAACACAAAGGGCGCAGGAGCCACTACACGCGATTTACCGTTTTTCGTGGGTGCAATTATCCAGCCTGTTTTCTGCTTCTGTAACTGCTGTTTAACTGTGATAGTTCCGGCTTTAAAGTCCACAGCAGACCAAGGAAGCCCCAGTATCTCACCAAGGCGCAGCCCTGTAAACATATCTATCTGCATGAGTAATTCATACCGATCGCCCTTTATCGCGTCCAGAAAGGCGGGGACGGTACTTTCTGGCAGCGGTTGTATTTCTGCCCGCTCTATGCGCGGCAGTTCTGCACAGTCGGCGGGGTTAGTTGGTATTGCACCGATGCGCACGGCCACAGCCAAGGCTTTGTGCAGAATTCCATGCATATTTTTAATGGTTTTCGGTGACAGGGCTTTTTTACTGGCATTCCTATTCCCCACCTTGCCCGGCTTTACTGGCGGCGGTTTCAGTTGGCCTTTCAGAGCGTTATTGTAAAACTTCTGTATCATGGGAGCGGTCAACTTTTTCAGCTTCACCGCGCCGAGGTTTGGCTTTATTCGGTTCTCTATTGTGGCCTTATACAGTTCTAGTGTGCGCGGTTTTACGTTTAGGCAGTAATCATTCGCCCACAGGTCAAGCCATTGGCTGACAGTCAATTCAGAGGGTTCCTGATAGGTTCCGGCATCCACGGCGCGCGTGGCATCCGCAAGTTTCTTCCTTACTTCCTGCTGGGTACTTCCATAAACAGATTTGCGGATCAGCTTGCCTGTACCCGGGTCACGCCCTGCACAGAAGCGCGCTTCCCACAGGTGCGGCCGCTTCTGCCGTATAGAACCCTCATTATTCGCCCGGCGTTTTGGCATTGGGGTCACCCTTTTCTGCTTCATATAGGCGGTTAATAAGGTCAATTACCATTTTAAAATCAGGGTCAGACAACTTACACAATTTTTTATAAGCATTAGAAATATCATCAGAAATCGAATTGTCAGAAGAATTTCTGATCACTTCTCCCTTGAGATTATTTTCCATGCTTAATAAAACTTTTGCAGCAGTTTTCGCAATGTTTCCCTCACTTCCTAATAAACCATTTTTCATGTCTGCTATTGCCGCCGACGCAGCATGCTGAACATTAGAATTTAAAACATTACCGGCTATGCTCGCTATTGCCGCCGACGCAGCGGCAGCAACTTTTGAAGTTGGCTCAGTTATTTCTTTTATCTGCTTTTCACTCATAAATTCAGCAGCCGGTACATTTAATGCCCTTGAAATTTTATCTATTGTATTGTAATTAATACTTTCACTATCGCGCTTTGTAATTGAATAAAGTGTATTTAAAGAAACGCCCGATTTTTCAGATAATTCTTTTACAGTCATTCCTTTTTGTGATAGTGCTTTTTTTAATTTTTCACCTATTCCCAATAAGTTCACCTACCTTATAAGCACTATTTAAGCACAGAACAGCAGCGCTTACAAGGCTTTTTTGTAATATTATTTTTTATAGTGCTCTATTGACAATAGCACTAATTAGGAATATACTATTGTAGTGCAATAAATTAAATTGCACTACAATACATGCAAGGAGGTGAAACACAATGCAAGACGAAACAATACAAGTTGTAACATACAATGGCAAACCCTTAGTTCCTCCCAAAGACCTGTATAAAATGCTGGGCGGTGCTATCAGTCTTCCGAGCATTTACGACCTTTGCCACCGTGAGGGATTCCCTTGCCTGCACATTGGCAAGAAGCTACTTGTACCGGTTCAAGCCGCTTATGAGTGGTTTCAGCAGCAGAAGAACTAAATGCTCGAAAATGAAAGGAGGAAATGAAAAATGACAAATACTCTTGTAAAATTTTCAATTAGGATGGTGACGGATAACGGAACAGACACAGGATAGCAAAGATTATAGTAAGTTACCTATTGAATTGGTAAACCTGCCGCAGTGGGTTTGCTGGGGATGGAACGGAATGCAGCTAAAAATGCCCGTTAGTCCCTTGACAGGCAGCGGCGCAAAAGCTGGGCAACCTGATACATGGGGAACATTCGGGCAAGCTCTTGACCGTGTAGACCATGGACAATGTAAGGGCATAGGGTTTGAATTTGCAAATGATGGCGGGCTGGTTGGTGTGGACTTAGACCACTGCGTTACAAACAACAGCCTTGTGCCAGAAGCCGTCGAATGGGTGCAGCGATTCAACACCTACACCGAGGTTTCCCAAAGCGGTACAGGCTTACACATCGTCTGCAAAGGAAAACTTCCGGGTAAAGCAATCAAAAGCAAGGCCGTAGAAATGTATGACAGTGGGCGCTACTTTGCACTGACTGGCAATGTATATAACGATAAAGCGGTACTCCGTGATGCGCAACCGGCTATTGACTCTCTGTATGATGAATTAGCCAATGCCCGAATGAAAGCACAGGAAAAGCCCACACAAGTACAAAGCGGCGGTCTTACTCTGGACGACAGCAAACTGATAGAGATTGCGGCCAATGCCCGGAACGGTACCTTGTTTACAGACCTGTTTACTGGCAAGTGGGAAAGTCATTACGGCAGCCAAAGTGAAGCGGATCTCGCCTTGTGCAATATGTTAGCCTTTTACACCGGCAGAGACGCGACGCAGATGGACAGGCTTTTCAGGCAGTCAGGGCTTATGCGGGAAAAGTGGAGCAGGAAGCAGTCAGGTACTACATATGGCGCAATTACTATCCAAAACGCCATTGAGCACTGCACAAAGGTATTTGACCCATGCACGACCGCTGAACAGGATTTTGGGGGCATATTGGGACAACAACCAAAGGAACAGCAAAACGGTCCATTAAAGCTGATTCCCCTGTCTGCTATCCAGCCGCAAAGCGTGAAATGGCTATGGAAACCCTATATCCCGCTAGGCAAAATAACATTACTGGAAGCAGACCCGGGTACTGGTAAAACATATCTCTGCCTTGCACTAGCTTCTGTGGTTTCTTCCGGCAGTCGGTTCTATATGGAACCAGAGGGCACCATACACGACCCCGCCCCGGTAATTTATCTGACCGCAGAAGATGGCATATCAGACACGATAGTTCCCCGTTTGAATACCTGCATTCCGCAGCCGAATCTTGAAAACATTGTAACGATTGACGACAGGGAAAAAAGCCTGACATTCCTCGATAATCGTATTGAAGAAGCGTTAAAAGCCCTGCACCCGAAACTGTTTGTAATTGACCCGCTGCAAGCATACTTAGGCGCTAAAGTCGATATGCACCGCGCAAATGAAGTTCGCCCTGTAATGGCGCATATTGCAAAGCTGGCAGAAGAATATGAATGTGCCTTTGTGATGATTATGCACATGAACAAGAATGCGCTGGGCGCGCAAGCAATGTACAGGGGACTAGGCTCTATTGACATTCCAGCGGTCGCGCGTTCCATGCTCTATATGGGGCGAAACCCTCAAAACAAGGAAGAGCGCGTTTTGTGTCACATTAAAAGCAGCCTTGCGGCGGCGGGACCGAGTTTGACATTTAATATCTGCCCGGAGTTTGGCGGTGTGATGTTTACTGGTACAACAGAGCTTGATTATACGGCGATTACAAATCCACAAACAGGACGAAACAAACCAGCCCCGACACTGACCGACGCAATGGACGCTTTAAGTAATCTGCTGGGAGAAAACGGGTTCGCAACAGTCCAGCAGGTTAAGACACTTCAAAAAACAGCCGGATTTTCTCAAAGGACAATATACCGTGCAAAGTCTGAATTGGCCTTACATTCGGTTTCAATCGGTCAGCCATCACACCGAACAGCATACTGGGTTGACCCTGATTTAGATATTGCAAAGTTCAAATCCGACCATACCCCGATACCCATTCGGGAAAAACTAAACCTTCCATCTTAAAGTCCACAGTACAGAACAAAGTTTTATTTGGCAAAGTTGAAAGAAATGGCTTTAGAATGCGGGTTTCTGAACTTTGCCAGTACATCTTCTTATTTGGCAAAGTAAGAGATTTTACAAATAAGTTTTCTTATAGTAATCAATATGACTATTATTCTTCTCTAAACTTTGCCAGCCATGGCAAAGTTGAAAAGTGCCTGATACTAGGCGGTTTTCTTCAACTTTGCCAAATAACTTTTGTGTCCTCGCGCGAGAGCACAAAGTTGTGAATATTTTTCTGTGGGATTCAGCGAAAGGAAGTGATGCAAATTGGACTAGCTTAGGCCGTCCTCAGCTGATCAGTTTTCTTCAAAGGGAGGTGAAACAAAATGAAAATTCTACAAATTTGTCCTTTACCACATACCGTACAGATTGACCCTATGAATGCTACAGGCTTTTGGCGTTACGCACTTGCATTGGTAGAGACATATGCAGGAAATGAAATTCGCTGGGTTGATGCAAACCCAAGCACAGGTGAAATCAAAATTGAGGAGGCACACTATCATGACTGAACAAAAAAATACCCCGGCAGTGACAACTGCACGGGGCACACACGAAACAACAAACGAACTTCAAAATTATTATAACAATACCGTGGACGGTTTGCAAGCAAAAATTCCGAATAAACTTTCATCCGTGGCCTTGCAAATTGAGGACGGCGTTACAATGCTTGAGGTTGCAGCAGATGCATATGGGGTACTCTCCGATGCATTGGAAGACGAATTCGAATTTAAACCGAAGAATCCAGCCGAGGAAGCTTATCTAAACCGGTTGAGCATGTATTTCTCTGCTTTTTCACTGTTTCAAAAGGAGCTGCAAGATGCATTGGGTGAATTGCAGGTGGGCAAAGATGAACTTCTGAGCATAAAAAAGGCAGGTGCAGACCATGACTGAAACAATCGGCTTGCTTTTAGCCTGTGCGTCCGCAGGACTGCTTATTTACACAACGGAAGCAAACTACCAGTATCAGCAGGACAAGACGTCACAGAGCCGCACAGAACGCATAAACCAGAACCGCCGCGAACTGGCGGCAGCATTACACTAATTTTTGGAGGTATTTATTTATGTTTAATTTCAACCAGATTCTTTCCTTGACCTTTGATCATGACACGGGTAAAACATTCGCTACATATCACAATATTGTAGCGGCAAGACTTTGTGGTGAAGCCTTTGACAGAACACCGGACGGGGCCAATATGTTTGAAATTGACCTTGAGCCAGTAGATGATGAGCTGGACAAGCCAATTTCCGGGCTGACAATCGTTGTCGGGAATTCCGGCGACTGGGCACATGTGCAGCGTGGCCTTGACCCGAAAGCCGGACACGAAGTAGAGCCGGGGCACTTTGAGCTGGATATGGTAGACGCACGGATTGAAAAAGACCTGCTGATTGTTACTGGTACCAACGAATGAAGCTTTCTATTGCCTACCAGCCGGAAGAAACCGCGCTGCATGATGCAGTGTTAGAACGGATAACGCCGCTTTTGTTCCGCCCAAAGGTACATGAAAGCGACATTAAAGACGGCTTTTATCACACATATTTGACTTGTAGAAATGGCAAAAACCCGCGCAGCAATGGGAAAAATACTTGACGTACTACCCCTATTGTGTTATACTTAGAGTATAAAATAGTGCACGGAGTACCGCCGGTATAGGTTAGCCAATCAAAGGCATGGGAAACAGCGTAACGGCTGTATTTCCGTGCCTTTTTTCTATATTAGCCCACCCGGGCGTAAAACGGAGGTATTCAATTATGGCAGACATCAACAACACGAACGCAGAGCCAAACCAGCAGCAGTCAAACGCGACACCGGCGGCAACAGGTGAACCGGCGGCCACTGGTAAAACATTTACGCAGGATGAAGTTAACCGCATTGTATCGGATAGACTTGCACGCGAACGCACCAAGGCAGATCCGACAGCAGCGGACACCCGCGAAAAGGAACTTGATGAGCGGGAAAATAAATTAAAGTGCAGGGAACTTATTGCAGGCAGTAAAGGGAAATATCCAGAGCAGTTTCTTGATATACTGGACACTTCAAATGCTGACAGCTTCCAGAAGCTTGCTGACAAGCTGATTGAGACGTTTCCACGACTTTCCGCAAACGCCCCGCACATCATAACTCCCCGCATTGTGACTCCCGGCGGTAATGATGCATCTACCGTGGATGTAATAGCCCAAGCGTTCAAAAAGCATTAAGAAAGGGCGTTTTATAATTGGCAAACACTATTGACCTTGTAACAAAATTTCAGCCTTATGTTGATGAAAAATTCAGCACAGAGAGCAAAACGAGCCTTATTACCAATCAGGACTTTAACTGGACAGGCGCACACAGCGTAAAGGTTTATAAAGTTTCTACTTCCGGTATGAACGACTATGACAGAGCAGGCACCGGCAGCAATGCGAGCCGGTTCGGTACAGTCGCCGGGCTGGATGCAACTACACAGGAAATGATGCTGAAGAAAGACCGCAGTTTCACCTTTGCCATTGACAAGCTGGACACAGACGAAACAGCACAGCAGCTTTCCGCAGCGGAAGCACTGGCGCGGCAGGAACGCGAAGTTGTTATTCCCGAGGTTGACAGCTATGTATTCGGCGTAATGTGCGGCAATGCAGGTAACAAGCCCGCAGCCACTGCACTGACCAGCAGCAATATTTATACCGAGATTCTGAAAGCTAGTGAAGCACTGGACACTGCAGAAGCCCCGGAAGCAGGCCGCGTTATTATCGTGACACCGGCTGTGTACGCTTTGATGAAGCAGTGCAAGGACATTACCATGGAAACCGACATTGGCAGCGATATGCGATTGAAAGGCGTTATCAGTAATCTGGACGGTGCAAACGTTCTGAAAGTACCGGCGAACAGACTGCCGGCAGATTTTGGCTTTATGCTCTGCCACCCGGTCGCTACCGTGGCACCGGTAAAACTGGAAGACTACCGCATTCATGCAGACCCGCCGGGCATTTCCGGCAGTCTGGTAGAGGGCAGGATTTGTTATGATGCTTTTGTACTGGACAACAAAAAGGGTGCAATCTACTATCAGGCTGTAACAACGGCTTAACAACCATTGCAGGGGGCGTGTGGGCTTTCCATACGTCCCTATTTTTATAGGACGGTGAAATTATATGGATAGAATTGACAGGCTTATGACCGCTGTTAAGCGGTTACGGTCAAATATTGTTTTATTACTGGATGGTGAAAGCACAGACTTTGAGGAACGCCTTGCAACGGCACAGGATGGAACCATTGTTATTATTGATGACATAACCGCCGAAATGGCAGCACATCCTCCAATTTATTTTAATGGTGATCCACTACCGCCGCGCCTTAAAAGTGCACCTGCTCCCCGCAAGAAGCGCAAGAAAGAACGCAAAAAAGATAATCTGCCAAGCAGTAACCCGCACTGCATCTGATTGTGAGGTGATATTTTGGCAAAGTTACGTTTAAAAATGACGACTGCAAAGGAAATTCGCCGGGCTATGAACCGCGTTTCAAACATGGCCTTGAATGGCGAAATAGAAGCGAAGCAGGCGAACGCAATCATTTATGCAGCTAATACCTGTTTGAACTCTATCCGGACGGATGAACAAGAAAAGCGCATTGACGAATTAGAGAAAATCATCAACGACCAAGTGAATTAAAGGAGCGTTTAGCATGGCAAGTAATGAAGAATTAGCCTTACAGGCACAGCAGGGCGACAGTGAAGCCACAGAAGCCCTATGGGAAGCGGTCAAGAAGTTATGCTATAAAATAGCAGCCGATTTTTTTAATCATTACACATCGTCCTGCACCGCTTCCGGCATTACACTGGACGACCTGCAGCAAGAAAGTTTCTTTGCTATGCTGAACGCTGCAAAAGCATTTAACCCGGACAAAGGCTATAAATTCACTACTTACTTACGTTATCCGCTGCAAAACTGCTTTAAAGCCCTTGCAGGTATCAAAAGTGGTACTGCACCCCGACCATTGAATGGCGCTGGCAGTCTGGACAAACCGCTGGATGATTCGGACGAAAATAGCAGTACACGCGGCGACTTGATACCGGACCCGGCAGCAGAAGCAGCTTTTCAAGATGCAGAACAGGCAGAGTTCGAACGGCAGCTTCACACTGTAATGGCCGCCGTCCTATCCTCTCTGCCTGACCGAGAGCGTGGGGTTATTATCCTGCATCACTTGAATGGTGTAACCTATAAAGACGTAGGAAAGCGGCTGGGCATATCTGCTGAACGTATTCGGCAACTATGCGCAAAAGGCTTGCGTCTGCTTAGATACCCACAAAGAAGCCGTCTACTACTGTCCTTTGTGGACTATGGTCGGTCATACGGCGGCACTGGGTTTCAGGCATGGAAACGCAGCGGTTCAGTTGAGGAAAGGCTTGTGGAACGCGCATGAATGGCATTGTATATGGGGTAACGTTTTGTGACCCCCTAGATTCGATCTAGTTACTCTTTCGGCTTATTTTGTTGCGACGAATTTCGTCGGCACAAAGAAATTTGAAGAGCCCAAAATTGGGCGCTTGATGAAGAAATCATCAGAACTCAATTTTGAGTTTTAAACAATCCAATTTTGGATTCAGTTGTTTCAAAATGTTGAAACAATGAAAAAATCTAACGAACGCAAAATTGCGTCGAGTGACTTTTCCGTTGGGGTGCAAAATGGGGTACAATGGCATAAAAATATTGCTAAGGCCGCATGCCTAAGCGATTTCTTTTGGTGCGGATGACAGGACTTGAACCTGCATGCTTTCGCACCAGAACCTAAATCTGGCGTGTCTGCCAATTCCACCACATCCGCATATTGGGCATATAAAACACCCCTATTATACGCAATTTTTCACAAAAACGCAAGTTTTACTTTTGGGCAGCACGAATATGTGCCGCAACCTTCACATCCTCACGCTTAATGTGATTAATAAGCCACTCAGCAATGCTTCGGTTCACCTTTGCCACCAAAGAAATCGTTGCCCCTTCATTTTCATATTCCAAAATAATATTATGTACTGTTTTTTTAAATCCCTCATGGTATTTCTTATGATTTACATAATCCGGGTAATGATATTGAAGCTGTAATTTTTCTTCATGGGCAAAATGACGACTTACATAATCACTTAAAAAATCCAGCGTTTTCTTGATTTCCGAGCGGCCTTTTCCCTTTGCACATGCATCCAAAAGAGTATTGATTTCCCGAATCAATTCTTTATGTTCAGAATCAATTGTTACATTTCCAGTCTCAAGATCCTTTGTCCATTGATACATATTCTTAGCTTCCTTTCTGCTTTTTCTCCATCTTAGCCTAACTTGCATTCAAAAGCAACCGGATTCGAGAATTGTTTTCATAATATTAATAATTATTATTAAATTATACCCTTTTCGAGCATGGACTGTGCCGCAAGCATTGCTCCCAGTCGTCCACTGTGAAAGTTTAAACCGCCCTGCATCCATGCAGCCCACGGTGCACGTAAAGGTGCATCTGCAGAAAGTTCAATGGAAGCACCGAGGGTAAATGCCCCCGCAGCCATAATAATTGGGCAGTCATAGCCAGGCATATCCCACGGTTCCGGTACTACGAAAGAATCCACCGGAGCACCTTTCTGCACACCTTGACAGAATGCAATCAGTGCTTCCCGATTCCGAAGGAGAACTGCCTGAATAATATCTGCACGCGGTTCATTCCAGCGCGGTGTCACTTCATAACCCAGCTCCTCAAACAGTGCCGATGTAAATACGGCTGTTTTCAGAGCCTCCCCTGTCACATGAGGTGCATGGAACGCACCCATGAACAGTTCTCGGTTATTACCAAGCGTACACCCAATTTCTCTTCCTGTCCCCGGTGTTGTCAAACGGTAAGCACAACTTTCCACCAAATCTTTTCGGCCTGCAATATATCCTCCTGTCGGGGCAATACCGCCTCCCGGATTCTTAATCAGAGAACCCGCCATCAAATCTGCTCCGTGGGAAACCGGTTCATCTTTCTGTACAAATTCACCATAGCAATTGTCGACCATCACAATACAATCCGGCGCTTTCTTTTTTGCAATCTGTGCTATCTTTTCAATGTCCTCTACAAACAGGGATGGACGCAGACTGTACCCGCGGCTCCGCTGGATGTAGACCATTTTGATCCCCGGCCGCACTGCATTTTCAATTGCTTTCAAATCAGGGGTTCCATCTTTCTTGAGGTCAACTTGCTCATAATAAATCTTATATTCTTTAAGGGAACCATTCCCATCCCCGGTCAGACCGATAACACTCTGTAACGTATCATATGGAATTCCAGTAACCGACAGCATGGTATCCCCCGGGCGCAGCACACCAAAAAGCGCAACCGTAAGGGCATGTGTACCGGAGACAAAATTATACCGTACCAACGCATCCTCTGCGCCTAGCGCGCGGGCATAAACGCGGTCTAATGCGTCCCTGCCGCGGTCACCATAGCCATAGCCGGTACTGGCAACGAAATGGCTTTCGCTCACCCCGCAAGCAATAAATGCCGCCAGCATTTTCTGCTGATTATAATCTGTGATATCCTCAATCCGTGCAAATGCCGGAGCTGCCTTTCTTAAAGCATCATCTGCTGCATTAGTGATTTTTCGGTCAATCTTAAAATAAGGGTAAATCTGCAAAGCCAGTAGTCTCCTTCTTGATGTACAATCTCATTTATATGTTGATTTTATTTGCTGTAAATCATGAAATACCTGTTGAAAAAGAGGTGGATGTATGGAAGGATAAGTCAGTTGTTTTAACGGCGGAAGGGAATCCCGCAAAATTACAGCGCCAATCTCACTTTATGCCGCACCAAAAGCCATTTTCCCAGCTCCCGTGCGGCTATAACGACAAAACGTATTTCTTTTGTACCGGTTTTATGAAAATATTCAACTTTTGCCACTTGATACTTTCTTTCCAAAAACCAAATTTGTAAGGGGAGTCTGTACCACTCTACCACATACAGAAAAGCCCATTTGCTCATAATGTTTTCTCAAGTATTTCCCACACAGCAGCAAAGTCCGCTGTTTTCCTGCTTTCTCTGTTAAGGCGGAAAGCACACTGGAAAACATTTTGCTTCCCCGCACTGCCGGTAATGCGGCGCCGGAAAAGAGCAGTGCCTGTTTGGGTGACAAATCTGCCGCTGCACAAGCACAAAGGGCATGATTCTTCTGGGCACCGGCGGCTAAAACTGCACGGTGCCGAATACGGTGGCTCATATCCAGATAGAACGACTCAAACGGTGGAACAGAAAAATCCGGCAATGCACAGGCAGCTAAAAGCCTGTACATATCCGAAAGGCAAAGGTCATGATCTGTCTGGTTCGAGGAAGCAAAACACAGATCTTTTTCCTGTGCAGGAATATCCCCCTGCAATTCCATTTCCAAACTGGAATTCGTAAAAGAAAAATGCAGCCGGCAGGCATTTTCTTCCCGGCACAGCAGCGTATCTGCACGAATACAGGATAAAAATTCCCGCAGTTCCTCCCGATCGTCAGCATCAACTGTTCCGCACAACACAGCCGTACCGTCCTGCAGACGTATCGCAAAACCATTGCCGCACCAAAAGCGAACGGCTGCAGTGCGGAACCCGTATGCAGCCGCCGAAGAAATCACGCTGCAGCCTAAAGCATCACAGTCAAATGCCTCAAGTTCTGTCATGTGGGAAACCGCACGTATCATTCTGCACCCGCAATACGTTCAGCGAGGAGTTGCAGTAAAATTCCCGTTTCCTGATAATCCGATTTACTGATCATCCCCATCGGCGCGTGCAGATAGCGGCAGGCCAGCGATACTGCCACGGTACGGACACCGCCACGGCTGACATGGATGGCACCGGCATCATTCCCGCCGGCAACTCCTTCTTTCCACTGGCAGGGTATCTTTGCCTTTTCCGCCTCTTCAAAGGCCCATTTTATATACTCCTGATCATAAATCGTACAGCGGTCCATAAAGGAAATGACTGGCCCTTTTCCGAGACGGCAGATCTGATGTTCCCTGTCCGTACCGGGAACATCGGCAGCAGTCGTGCTCTCCACCACAATGGCTGCCTGCGGATGCGCAAGGAATGCACCTGTACGGGAACCATTTAAGCCAACTTCCTCCTGTACGGCGAATTCAAAGATTGTGTCATAGGCCCAGTCATCCTGCTTCATCAAATGAACCAGCAAAGCACATCCGGCGCGGTCATCCAACGCACGGCTCTTGACCGAACAGCCATTTTCCTCATAGGCACTGTCAAATGTCACCATATCCCCCGGAGTTACAACAGCGGCAGCTTCTTCCCTGCTTTTTGCTCCAATGTCAATAAACAGTTCATCCATAGGAATGCTTGTTCTGCGTTCCTCTTTTTTCAGCAAATGGATTGGTTTTAAGCCGATCACACCGGGCACTACCTTTTCTCCGTTCCCTATCGTGACACTGCGGCCCGGAAGCACCCGCCTGTCAATTCCACCGACCGTATCAAATCTAAGCAGGCCGCTGTCCGTAATATGAGTGACAATCAAGCCGACCTCATCCATGTGCGCATTGATAAGCAAGCGGGTACGCGCGCGGTCTCGGCCTTTTTTGAAAGCCAGTATGCTGCCCAGCGGTGTTATCTCTATTTTTTCGGCATAAGGACGGATATCCGAAAGGATTTGCTCCCGAACCGCATCCTCCTGTCCAGAAATTCCACGCGCCATACACAATGCCGGCAAGCATCCGCTCCAAATTTGTTTATTCGTACGGTCGGAAGCCATGCCAGCGCTGCTGTAAATTTCCTGAACATCCGGTTCCTGATTCGTCAAATCCGGAAGCGGCGTCCCACAGGTATCGCATACATAGGAAGCCATCAGGCGTGCTGTATCTTCCACATCATTCAAATCAACCACTTCAGCCGGGGTGTGCATGGAACATTCCGGAATACTGAGCAGTGCGGTCTTTATTCCACCGCGCGTAGCGGCAATCTCATCCGAATTCGTTCCGGTTGAGCCGCCCATGACATCCCATTTATATGAAATGGATGCCAGCTCCGCAAGTTTTGCGAGTTTCTTCCCCATCCCGCGATCCAAAATTGGGGCTACGCCAATCATCACACCGCCGCCCAGCGGATGGCTCACTTCCATTTTTACATCCGGTTGTGCGCCAAATCCAACATCCACGCAAATCGCCTCGTCGGCATCCGCAGTATAAGCCGCTGTGCTGGCACCCTGTCCGCCGACTTCTTCTCTGGTACTAAACAGGAACGTCACTTTACATCCGGAAAGGTCTGCATTCCGAAGGATTTGTGCACAGCGAACCACCGCTGCCGCTCCGGCGCGGTCATCCAATGCGGCAGATGTGTAGCGGCTTCCCAGTAACTTTTTGGGATGATACAGCGGAACTGCACGGTCACCGGGGCAAACCTGCTCTTTTGCTTTCAGGGCAGGCAGTCCGAGATCAATGGTCATGTCCTCTGCTTCCGGCACTTTTTCCACCCCATCACGATTCAGGTGTGGCGGAATGCTGCCGATTACACCCAGCAGCGGTTCTGCTGCCCCCGATGCAAACACATAGACTGGACATCCGGGCATCACACGCAGATCCGAACCGCCACAGCACGCAAAGTGCAAAAATCCGCCTTTATCTACCGAAGTCACGGTAAGACCAATTTGGTCCATATGCGCTTCCAGCAAAATATGGTGCTGTGCATCTTCATCGCCCAAGGTGACCGTACCGTTCCCGAGCGTATCCACCTTTCCGCCGGATAAACCGGTTAGCTGCAGCGCTGCATGGACAGCTGCGGTTTCGTCACCGCTGGTTCCCGCCTCCGCACACAAAAGCTCTGTGATTTTTTCAATTTGCATCCTGTAGTCCTTCTTTTCAAAAATCTAAAAATAGGAATGTCTTGCGCTGTTTCCAAAGCAGGCACACGGCAATAAATTTTACGCAATGTCCTGTGCAGCAGGGACTTCCCCGTATCTCCCTTTTGTTTTTATTTTAACTGGTTGACCAGACTGCGGAACTGGTCACCGCGAGTTTCAAAATTTGGGAACATATCAAAACTTGCACAGGCAGGACTCATGGCAACGATATCGCCCTTTACCGCCTCTTTCTGACAAACCCGAACTGCTTCTTCCAAACTATTGACATGCAGAATTTTAGGGGCCCCGGGCCGGTAACCCTTCGCGCCTTTTACCGCTGTCTCAATCTTGGGCGCCGTTACACCCATCAGCACCAGTGTTTTGACATGCTGGCAAACCGGCTCCCCCATTGGTTCAAACGGGATTTTTTTGTCATAACCGCCGGCAATCAATATCAGCTTCTGCGGAAAAAGCGAAAGCATTCCCCGGACTGTGCGGCTCGGTGTCGTGGCAATGCTGTCATTATACCAACGTACACCATCCAATTCCCGTACGAATTCCGCACGATGCTCCACACCCGAAAATGTCGCTGCCACTGCGCGGATGTCCTCCCGTGTTACATATCCCCACGCAGCACAGATTGCTGCAAGATAATTTTCCACGTTATGGGAACCCGGAATCTTAATTTCTTTGCTATTCATAATGGGGGTAACCGTATTATTTTCCGAAAATTGGATGGTCCCGTCTGCATCCACCCAACAACCATGCTGGACTTCCCTCAGCCGGCTGAACAGCAGACATTCGCCGCGGACTTCGGGCACAAATCCTGACGTAATGGAATTGTCCAGATTCAGCACCGTGCGGCCAAACGCATTCTGATGCAAAAAGATATTTTTCTTTGCATCAATATATTCCTGCATATCTTTATGGATATCCAAATGATTCGGGCTCATATTCGTCACAACAGAAATCTGCGGACTATGGCCAACCGAAATGAGCTGGAAGCTGGAAAGTTCCACAACGACCACATCATCCGGCTTGATTTGCTCAATGACAGGTAACAAAGGTTTACCAATGTTACCGCCGACATGTACCGTCTTTCCCGCATGCTGCAGCATTTTTGCCAAAATAGTGGTCGTGGTCGTTTTTCCATCGGAGCCGGTCACACCGAAAACTTTGCATGGACAATAATCCAAAAAGACTTCCATCTCACTGGTAACTGCACTGCCGCGGGCACGCGCAGCGTCCAGCTGGGGCAGATGATAAGGCATTCCGGGTGTGCGGAAAATGACATCTTCCGTAAGGTCATCCAAGTAACCTGCGCCCAGCACAAGGCGTACTCCAATTTCTTCTAATTGATCGGCAAGACTGCCCAGTTGCTTCCGTGTACGTTTGTCCCGTGCCGTGACACAAGCACCTGCTTTTAAAAACAGACGTACCAGCGGCAGATTACTTCCGCCCAGCCCACAAAATGCAACGGTCTTTCCATTCATTCCTTTATAAAAATCCGCAATCGTCATCATGTTCCTCCGGTTATTAAAAATACTTTCTGTATAAAATATTAAAAATTTACAATTTGAAAAATTGTAAATTTTAGATCCACATTTCTTTGCAGTTTATTATACAACATATTCTGCGTAATTCAAAGAATGTTTTGCAGATGAAAAGGAAAAGGTGTATATTTTGGACACGCAGGCGAAAAATAGCATTGTCCCGCTTCGCTTTGATTTGCATGAGACATCAATGCAAAAATACATGTGCGGGTAAGGTGATCGAATGAAAAAAAAGCAAATTATTATGACGGTGATTGCCGTGGCCGCTGTGATAACCGCCGGTGTCTTCACAGTGCAAAGCAGAGCAGCCGAAAAAGCCGCCAAACGTGACCTGCAGTACACCTATGACCGTGCATACGGTGACCTGCGCGGCAGTGTGGATAATATTGCCGTGACACTGGACAAAGGCGTTTATGCCAACACGGCAACCGAGCAAAACGGTCTTGCAGCGCGTCTGATGCGCGAAACCAGTCTGGCAAAAGAAGCGCTTGCGACCCTGCCAATCACGGACACAACAATGGATAATGTTTCTAAATATATCAGTCAGGTCGGCGATTACTCTATGACCCTTTCTGATCGCGTGAGCGCCGGCAAAAAAATCACAGCTGACGAATGCAAAACCATTCAGAATCTACATTCCTACGCAGCAAAACTTTCCAAAAGTCTGACCTCTGTGAAACCAAATTTTACTTCTGGAACTCTTTCTCAGCAATTCAAGAAAACCGCAGAGGACTTTACAGATTTTCCGTCTTTAATCTATGACGGACCGTTTTCCGATCATATCGGTCGCAAATCCCCTCGCTGCCTGGCAGATAAAAAGAACGTAACACAAGCAAACGCGCAGGCAACAGCTGCTAAATTTCTCAACCTCGCCCCCAGCCAGCTGACCCACACAGCAGATACAGCCGGAGGGCTGCCAAGCTATAATTTCACGGCCGGAACCACCCGTGTTTCCGTTAGCAAACAAGGCGGTATGGTCTTCTCCATAGATAACAGCCGTGATATTACTTCCGAAAAAATTGATGAAAAAGCAGCCCAGCAAAAGGCCAATGCTTATCTGGAACAGCACGGTTATCAAAATATGCATCCCACTTACTGGGTAAAAACAGATGGACGGATTCTGTTTAATTACGCTTATCAAAGCGGGAATGTGCTCTGCTACCCAGATCTGGTCAAAGTCGGCGTTGCACTGGATAACGGCGACATTGTTGACTTGAGTTCCAGCGGCTATGTGATGAACCACACAACCCGCAGTCTTGCAGAGCCAAAGTACAGCAAAACTGCCGCACAGGCAAAAGTTAACCCCCGCTTAAAAGTTAATTCCGGTAAACTGGCCCTGATTCCAACAGGCGGTCTGCAGGAGGTGCTCTGCTGGGAATTCAACTGCACCGGAGCCAATAACGAACGTGTGCTGGTCTATATAAACTGCAGCACCGGTATGGAACAGCAGATTCTCATTCTGCAGTCTACCGATACCGGCACTTTGGTCAAATAAAAGTCAAAAAATAAAAGTCAAAAAATAAATAACCGCTGCTGTGCAGGATCACACAGCAGCGGTTATTTTATGTGTTCCTGTAAAAGTCAATGAATCATTTGTAAAATTATCCAAACAAATGTGTAAACAAACAATTGAAAATTTTTTATGAATATTCTATAATGAAATTATTAAAAAATTCGATACATAAGGAGGAATTTGGAGAATTATGGATGAAAGAGCGATTAGTCCCATCCATCCAAAGGGCGATTTTTTTAACCTGAAAGGGAATCACACAACTGTTGGTACGGAAGCCATTGCTGGCATTACCACATTTTTTGCAATGGCTTACATCATTATGGTGAATCCGTCTGTTTTATCTCAAACCGGTATGCCGTGGGGTGCTGTTTTCTTGGCAACGATTATTGCATCTGTTGTCGGCACTCTTATTATGGGACTGTTTGCAAATGTTCCGTATGCACAGGCACCCGGCATGGGCCTCAACGCATTTTTTACCTATACTGTTTGCTTCGGCCTCCACTTTACATGGCAGGAAGCACTGGCGATGGTCTTTATTTGCGGACTTGTAAATATTATCGTCACGGTCACTAAGCTTCGCCGGCTCATCATCACCTCTATACCACAAAGTTTACGGTATGCCATCAGCGGCGGCATTGGTATCTTTATCGCCTATATTGGTATTAAAAATGCCGGCCTGATTCAGTTTGCAGTGGATGCCGGCAATTATACCAGCACAGACGGCAAAAATGCTATTGCTGATATTACAAAAATTGGAATTACCGCGAATGCAGGTGCAGTTCCGGAACTGATAAAGTTTAACACACCCGCAGTCCTGCTGGCACTGGTGGGAATTGTGCTGACATTCATCCTGCTGGTGCGAAAGGTTCCCGGTGCCATTTTAATCAGCATCGCTGCCATTACCGTGTTGGGAATTCCTTTCGGTGTCACACAAATTGGTGGAAGTAATACCATCAGTTTTGGTAGCGCTGTCAGTCAGCTGCCTTCCACTTTCTGTGCAGCGTTTGGGCCGGATGGTGTCCAGCATTTATTTTCCAACGCTTCCAATCTTCCTTTAGTTTTAATGACGATTTTTGCATTTGGCATGACAGATATGTTTGATACGGTCGGCACTCTGATTGGGACAGGCTCCAAGAGCGGTATTTTCAATATTGCAGATGAAAACACACTCTCTAAGGGCAAAGGTTTTACCACCAAAATGGACCGCGCCCTTTTCGCAGATGCATTTGCAACGTCTGCGGGCGCTGTAATTGGCACTTCCAACGTAACAACTTTTGTAGAATCCAGCGCCGGAATCGGCGCTGGAGGCCGCACAGGCCTGACCAGTGTCTTCACTTCCCTGTTGTTTATCATCAGTGCTTTTGCTGCGCCGGTGGTAAGCGCAGTCCCTAGCTGTGCAACTGCTCCAGCACTGATTGCCGTTGGTATTATGATGCTTTCCTCCTTTAAAGAGATTGACTGGACTGAACTTTCAGAGGCAATTCCCGCTTTCTTTGCCGGCGTTTTTATGGCACTGTGCTACAGCATTTCCTACGGCATCGCCATGAGTTTTATCACCTACTGTATTATTAAAGTCTGCAAAGGCAAAGCAAAAGAAGTCAGCCCAATGCTTTGGGTTGTAACCGGGCTTTTTATCCTGAACTTTGTCGTACAGGCCGTGCTGTAAGAATTCTTTCCACACTGTTGAGCAATTCGGTTGAAAACATTTTTGGTATTTGAACCAAATTGTTTGCTTCCTATTTTCAGTCAAAGTTCAAACTTTTATCAATCAGCATTCCCATTTTTAAATGAAAAATGGGAATGCTGATTTTTGACTGCTTTTGCATCTTTACCTACCGCATGATATACTACAACTGCAGACAAACTCTAAAAGAGCAGGAGGTCAAAAGAATGCCGCGTTTTTTTATGGATACAGTTTCCGGACCAGAAGCGGTCCTTTCCGGTGAAAATGCACGTCATATTGCAAAAAGCCTGCGGATGCAAACGGGACAATCCATCACGCTTTGCGATGGAAAAGCCCACGATTATTTGGGCGAAATCGTGGAAATCTCCGATGAAACTGTACGAGTGAAAATTCGTGAAGTTCAGGAATGCCTGTCAGAACCGCATGTGAAAGTCACGCTTTGTCAGGGAATTCCCAAAAGCGATAAAATGGACTGGATTGTCCAAAAAGCCGTTGAACTCGGCGTTTTTCAAATTGTTCCAACCCTCACCTCCCGCTGTATCTCGCGGCCATGTGAAAAATCGGCACATAAAAAAGTACAGCGCTGGCAAAAAATTTCCCGCCAAGCCGCCCAGCAAAGCGGGCGTGGCATCATTCCTGAAGTGACAGAATTCACCACTCTAAAACATGCTGCAGCAGATGGAAAGGGGCAAAAAATCCTGTTTTATGAAGGCGGCGGGGAACCGCTTTCCACAGCTGTTGATGCAGAGAGTTCCGATATTACCATCTATATTGGTCCAGAAGGTGGATTTTCGCCGGACGAAGTCCAGCTGATCAAGGAAGCCGACGGGTGTGCAGCTACACTTGGCCCGCGCATTTTGCGAACGGAAACTGCTCCGCTGACCGCGCTGACTGCCATCATGCTCCTGACTGGAAATCTTCAGTAGGAAAGGAAGTACGACTCATGCGTACAGCTCTTGTAACCGGCGGAAGCCGAGGAATTGGTTCCGCTGTGTGTCGAAAGCTTTCGGAAGATGGGTTCCATGTGTTCATTAACTACCACACCCATGCACAGGATGCAGCTCAACTGGCTGCTGAAACGGGCGGAGAAGCAATTTGTGCAGATGTTGCGGACCGTACTGCCTGTGAAAATATGTTCAGGGAGACAGGACATGTAGATGTTCTGGTAAACAATGCGGGAATCGCCCAGCAAAAACTTTTTACCGATATTACCGAGGCGGAATGGCAGCGTATGTTTGCAGTGGATGTAAATGGTGTATTTCACTGCTGCCAGCTTGCACTTCCGTACATGATTCATGTCAAGCACGGCAGCATCATTAATATTTCTTCCATGTGGGGACAGACCGGCGGTTCCTGCGAAGTACACTATTCAGCGGCAAAAGCCGCAGTCATCGGCTTGACAAAAGCACTTGCAAAGGAACTCGGCCCCAGTGGAATTCGTGTCAACTGCATTGCGCCCGGTGTAATCGATACAGAAATGAACGCCATGCACGGTCCAGCAGTGCTGCATGAACTCGCGGAAGACGCACCGCTTGAACGTCTGGGAACATCAGAAGATGTTGCAAATGCCGTGTCTTTTCTAGCTGGTGAGCAGTCCTCTTTTATCACAGGACAAGTTCTCGGCGTTAACGGCGGCATCCTGATATGAATTTTTTAAGATTTACAAATTCTAATATGATTGATTAATAGAAGCACACCTCAATCAGCAGAATGGATTTCCCCGAAAAGTAAAAACTCCTATTTATTTCGTATGTGTCAATAATATGAGAAAAAATTTCATATAAGTAATAACAAAATTGAAAAATTCTGCGCATGGAAAATACATTTTTGAAAGAATCGTAAAAATTATGTAAACCTCATTGAAGCTATTTGAAAAGCATGTTAAAATGAAAAAAATTGACAATCCTGCGGGGGGAAAATCTGTGAAGCGCGTCTGGTCTTTTTTATGCAGCATTGTACTGCTGGCTGTGTCGCTGTGTGGATGCGGCATTGCGAAAAATGCAAATAAAGCAATTAATGTAAAACTTTCTGCCGAACCGACAACGTTAGATCCGCAGGTCGCACAAGGCAGTGATGCAGCCACTGTTATTTCTGCCCTTTATGAAGGGCTGTGCCGTCTGGATTCTTCCGGAAAAGCGGTGGCTGGAGCAGCATCTTCATGGGAGGCAAACAGCGGCAGCACGGAGTTTACTTTTCATATTCGCAGCAATGCCGTCTGGAATGGAAATGTGCAGGCTCTCATCAGCGGCAATGACAGCGATGCAAGTCCTACGCCGCTCACAGCGGATGACTTTGTATTTGCGTGGCGGCGTGCATTGGAGACATCCACCGCTTCTCCGGCGTGCACCCCCATGATGTGTATTCAGAATGCTCTTCAGGTTCATGCCGGCACTTTATCTGCAGATAAACTTGGGGTTACCGCAAAAGACAGGCAAACTTTAATGGTTCGGCTGCGTTATTCCTGCCCTGATTTCCCCCAGTTAACCGCGACAAGCGTCTTTATGCCATGCAATGAAAAATTTTTTAACTATGCCGCCGGCCGCTATGGGATGGACCGTGAAACGATTCTGGGAAATGGGCCGTTCATCATTCCCAACTATGGCTGGACACACGATGTATCCCTGACGCTGAACCGTTCCAATATGTATGCCGGTCAGTCTGCAGCGGTTCCTGCTGCTATTGCATTTACAATCGGAGACAGTTCCTCTGGCAGCAGCACAACGGACAGCACCTCGGCTGCTGACAGCAGCAATGACAGCTCTGCTGCTGTCTCTGTAAATGCTGTTCAAAGTTTGATAAATGGAAAATTAGATATAGCCGCTCTTGATGCTTCGGATGAACCTTCCGCCCGAAAAGCAGGTCTCACCGTAACCTCCTTTCAGGATACAACCGTCGGACTCTGTTTCAACACGTCCGGTGTTTTTCATTCTGCGGCACTCCGCCGTGCCTTTGTACAAGTGCTGAACCGCAGTTCTTTGATGCAGATCATTCCCGTTGATGCACAGGCAGCCAGCGGTATTCTTCCGCCCGCTATGACATTCGGCGGCCAGTCTTACCGCAGTCAGGCAAAAAATGAAACCTATCTAAAACAGTCCGCTTCAGCCGCAGCGGTTGGCAGCAAGCTCCTGCCAAAAAATCCACAGATTACGCTGCTGTGTACCAATGAAACTAAGGCGTTGGCAAGCCGGATGCTGGCAAGTTGGAATCAGGCATTTCAAACTTATTTCAGCCTGAACGCTGTGGACAGCAGCAGCCTGCTCTCCAGTGTCCGCAGCGGCAGCTATACCATTGCAGTCTATCCCTATACACCTGCATCTGCAGATGCCTATACGGCCCTTGCCAGCTTTCAGAGCGGGCAGGGTGGAAACTTTACGCAGCTGAAAGATCCTGCTTATGACCAGCTTCTGAACAGCGGCACTGTCAGCAGTTCTGCTTTGGCAGAAGCCGAAAAATATCTGAATGATAAGGCAGTTTTTTATCCAATTTATTATGAAAAACATTTCTACGCTGCACAACCTTCCCTGAGCGGTGTTCTGTATTATCCTTTTGGAGGCGGCTTGGATCTTCACAGCGCTGCCAAAACAAATTGACCATCATTCAACGAATATAAGATTCCATCCATGAATGCCGCCGCTTTTTTGTTTTGTTTGGGCCTTAGTGTGTTATAATATAAAAATAACAGAATCATTGAGGAACAATGAAAACAATGGAAATGGAGGGGAAGCTATGTCGGTTTTAGCTGCATTTGCTGTGCCGCATCCGCCCATTATTCTGCCGGAAGTTGGACACGGAGAGGAAAAGAAGATTCGGAAAACCATCACCGCCTACCGCAAAGCCATGCGACGTGCGGCAGAATACCAACCGGATACCATTGTACTGACCAGTCCGCATTCTGTAATGTATGCGGATTATTTCCATATTTCACCCGGGAAACATGCAGGCGGCGATTTTGCACAGTTCGGGGCACCGCAGGTGAAAATCCGTGCAGACTATGATGAAGCATTTGTTTCTGCCCTGACCGCCTGCTGCAAAGAGGAACACATTCCTGCCGGAACTTTTGGGGAGCGAAACCGTGAGCTTGACCACGGAACGATGATTCCGCTCCGGTTTCTGCAGGAATATACTTCCAACTTTAAATTGGTGCGAATTGGTCTTTCCGGACTTTCTCCACAAATGCATTATCGGCTGGGGCAGTGCATTTCCCACACAGCAGAAACACTGAATCAGCGCACGGTCTTAATTGCCAGCGGAGATCTGTCCCATAAGCTGACACAGGACGGTCCGTACGGATTTGCAAAGGAAGGCCCAGTCTTTGACCATCAAACCATAGAGGCATTTCGGAAAGGGGACTTTTTGTCTCTGTTGGAAATGGACGCAGATTTCTGTGAGGCAGCCGCTGAATGCGGTTTGCGTTCTTACTGGATTATGGCAGGCGCGCTGGATCGAAAAGCCATACGCAGTGAAGCGCTTTCTTACGAAGGACCATTTGGTGTGGGCTACGGAGTCGCGTCCTTTGAAGTAACCGGAACAGATGCCAAACGGAATTTCGGTGAGCAAGCAGAAGCTGACCGGAAAAAGCGTCTTGCGCAGCGCAAAGCGGCCGAAGATCCATTCGTCAAACTTGCCAGGCAAAGTTTAGAGACCTATATCAAGACCGGACACCGGGCATCGCTTCCAGATAAACTTCCAGAAGAGATGCTTTCGGCCCGCGCCGGTACCTTTGTTTCTCTCAAAAAAGACGGGCTGCTGCGCGGCTGCATTGGCACAATTGAGCCAGCTCAGCCAAATGTGGCGGAGGAGATTCTGCAGAATGCCGTTTCTGCAGCGGTGCGGGACCCACGGTTTGACCCCGTTCAGCCTGAAGAACTGGAAAACTTGGTTTACAGTGTGGATGTGCTTGGAAAGCCGGAACCGGTGGAATCAGAAAAGCAACTGGATGCAAAGAAATACGGCGTCATTGTAGAAAATGGCCAGCGTAGAGGTTTGTTACTCCCCAACCTTGCCGGAGTGGACACGCCCAGTCAGCAAATTGCGATTGCCAGAAAAAAGGCAGACATTGGTCCCTATGAACCCGTTCATTTACAGCGTTTTGAGGTGGTGCGGCACAAATGAAGACAGTCTGTTCCCTTTGCCCGCATCATTGTCAGTTGGAACCGGGCCAAAGCGGACTGTGCCAAGCGCGCAGAAATAAGAACGGTAAAATTATCTGCGATAATTATGGTAGATTGACCGCACTCGCACTGGACCCAATCGAGAAAAAACCACTGCGGCGTTTTTACCCCGGAAGCTGGATTTTGTCTGTCGGAAGCTATGGCTGTAACCTGCGGTGTCCTTTTTGCCAAAACTATAAAATTTCCATGGAAGGCAAGAAGTCAGAGACGATCTTCCTATCCCCAAAAGATCTGGTAAAACGAGCGATGAATTTGGCCGAAAAGGCAAGGGGAAATCTAGGTATCGCATTCACATACAATGAGCCGTTGATTGGGTATGAGTATGTATATGATTGTGCAGAACTTGCCCATCAAGTTGGTCTGAAAACCGTTATCGTCACAAACGGTATGATTTGCGAAGAACCGCTTCTGAAACTTCTTCCGCTGACCGATGCGATGAATATTGACCTGAAAGGTTTTACGCAGCAATACTATGACTGGGTCGGCGGAGATTTGGAAACGGTCAAAAACACGATTGCCGTCTCCGCTTCTCAATGTCATGTGGAAGTGACAACGCTGATTATCCCGGGCAAAAATGACCGCACAGAAGAAATGAACGCGGAAGCAAAATGGATTGCTTCCCTGAATCCGGAAATTCCACTGCATATTAGCCGTTTTTTCCCATGTTGGCATGTGCCGGGCCAAGAACCTACTCCTGTGCAAACTATTTCTTCTCTCTGCCGAGAAGCAAAAGAGCATCTTCAATACGTTTATGCTGGAAACTGCTGAAATTAATATTTTTGTTAAATTCTGCTTTCTATTATCGTTTATAGAGGCAGAATTTTTGTATATTATGTATTTAATCTTGATGATTTATTGAACTATTTGTGAACTATTGACATATATATAAGAAGATATTATAATATATTAAAATATGTAAGCTAAATTAATGACCATATAAAATATATTTTAAGAAAATGGATTCCTTTGAAAGTGGGTTTGCCAAGATGTTTAATAAAAATTCTTCAGTCAAGAAAAAGTTTACTAGTCTGAAACAACAAATGATTACTGTAATCAGCCTGTTGATTTTGCTTGCCGTGCTGGTTCAGTCCGTTTTTACATATATTAGTCTCTCTTCTGCCTACAATGATGTTGTCAGCAAAACCAGACAAAGTCTGGATACGAAAATTGAAGATAAAGTCAAGAGTATTATCAACGTTTTGCAAATTGAGTATGACCGATATACAAGCGGGAAAATCTCGGAAAAAGAAGTTCGTACAGAATCAGAAGCAATTGTCCGCGATGCACGCTATGACAGCGGTGCGGGCAAAGGAAAAGGTTATTTCTGGGCAGATGAAGCCGACGGTAAATGTGCGATACACAGCAACCCCAGCTATGAAGGAAAGATGCGCTACAATGAGAAAGATAAAGAAGGAAATTTCTATATCCAGAACCTGATAGCGGCCGGAAACCAGCCAAACGGCGGATTTACAAATTTTTGGTTTACGAAACCCGGCAAAAGCGGAACCTACCAAAAGCGTGCCTATACGGCTAAATTTGAACCATACGGGTGGTACATCAGCACAGGAAATTATACCGATGATATGGAAAATCTGATTAAGCCGGAATTACAAACGATAGAAGGTAAAAAACGGACAGCCATTCTCATCATGGCCGCCTGTGGATTGGGGGTTCTGCTGCTTGGCATATATGCCGGCAGAAAGATGGCCCAGCGCATTGCCAATCCTCTGGGAAAAGTAACAAAGCGGCTGAATATGCTTGCAAACGGTGACCTAACCTCCCCAGTTCCGCAGTTCAACGGGCAAAAGGAAATACAAATGCTTTCACAGGCTGCAAAAACAACGATTAAAGTTTTAAAAGGAATTGTCCTAGATATCCAAACAAATACAGAAAAAATTGGACAGGGAAATTTCCAGATTCAGCTGAATCATGATTATCCGGGTGATATGCTGCCTATCCGTCAGTCCCTGCAGCAGATTGTAACATCTATGAGCAAAACGATTAACCGGATTCAGACAAGTTTTCATCAAGTTGCAGGAAGTGCTGATCAAGTTTCCAGCGGTGCTCAAGAACTTAGTCAGGCAACAACTGAACAAGCCAGCACCGTGCAGCAGCTTTCAGCAACCATTGAGGAAGTTTCCAAACACGTGAAGAACAACGCGGATAATGCAGAACATGCAAATACGCTTTCCAGCAACATGGAAAAGGAAATTGAAAACAGTAACAGTCAAATGAATCAAATGATGGAAGCAATAACTGCAATCAACGATTCTTCAAACCAAATCGGCAAGATTATTAAAACAATTGAAGAAATTGCTTTCCAAACCAATATCCTTGCCTTAAATGCTGCTATTGAAGCAGCTCATGCAGGCAGTGCTGGAAAAGGCTTCGCTGTGGTGGCGGATGAGGTCCGTGTGCTTGCAAATAAGAGTGCCGAAGCAGCGAAAGAAACGACTGTCATGATTCAAAATTCCGTTGCTGCAGTTCAGCAAGGTGAAAAAGTCGCTGACAGTGCTGCTGATTCTCTTTGGGCAGTCGTTGACGATGCGCAGGCAGTTGCGAAAATGATTGAAAAGATTTCCGATTCTTCACGAGAACAGGCAATATCTATCAGCCAAATCAATACCGGTGTCAGCCAAATTTCAGAAGTTGTCCAGACAAATTCCGCCACTGCTGAGGAAAGCGCTGCAGTCAGTGAAGAACTCAGCAAACAGTCGCAGCTTTTGCTGGAACTGATGAATAAGTTTCAATGTGAAAAAACGTCAGCCAAAGAGTAAGCAATTTGCTTCAACAGAATTGACTGATGCTGCCGGACTTCCACTCTTGCGTGAAGGAGAAATGATACCCTGCCTTTTGTGAGTACGTTTCATATAATATTTAAATTTTACTGCCTTCTGACTTTTTTCTCGGCATAAAAATGACCTTTTGTCGTAGTTTTTCTACAACAGAAGGTCTCTTTTTTACCGGAATAAAAAGGCCTCCAATCATAGTTCCATACTACAACTGAAGGCTTTTTTCATGATTCATAGATTTACAAACTGCGGCTTGAATAAGAATTACTGAAGGCGAGCTTTCAGACCTGAAAGCTCATTGGAAAGTTCTTTCGGCAGTTTGTTACCAAACTTCTTGTAAAACTCTTCGATACCTTCCGCTTCTTTTTTCCACTGCCCATTATCAATCGTCAAAATTTGCTGAAGTGTATCTTTGCTGACCTGATCTTCCAAGCCTTCCATATTAATATCTTCCGGCTTCGGCACATAACCAATCGGAGTCTCCACTGCATCCGTTTTACCTTCACAGCGCTTGAGAATCCATTCCACCACACGCAGATTGTCGCCAAATCCAGGCCACTGATAATTTCCATCTTTATCAATTCTGAACCAGTTTACGTTAAAGATTTTTGGAGCTTTATCTCCTAATTTTTTGCCCATTTCAATCCAGTGAGCAAAGTAATCTCCCATATTATAACCGCAGAATGGCAGCATGGCCATTGGGTCACGACGAACCACACCAACTGCACCGATTGCCGCAGCCGTTGTTTCGGAAGCCATAACGGAACCAACAAATACACCATTATTCCAATCACGGGACTGATAGACCAACGGTGTAGTTTGTGCACGGCGTCCGCCAAAAATAATTGCAGAAATCGGCACACCCTGCGGCTTGTCGAACTCCGGGCTAACGCACGGGCAGTTTTTAGCGGGAGCCGTGAAGCGGCTGTTCGGATGAGCGCCCTTTTCTTTGCTGGTCTTGCCATTCCAAGGATTGCCTTTCCAATCTACACCATTTTCCGGCGGGTTCTTGTCCAAACCTTCCCACCAAACTGTCATATCGTCCTTATTGAGAGCAACATTGGTAAAAATAGTTCCTTTTCGGGTAGATGCAAGAGCATTCGGATTGGATTTTTCATTCGTGCCGGGAGCGATTCCAAAGAAACCATTCTCCGGGTTAATTGCCCACAGCCTGCCGTCAGCACCAATGTGCATCCATGCGATATCATCACCGACGGTGAAGATTTTGTAGCCTTTCCTGCGGTAGCCTTCCGGAGGAATCAGCATAGCCAGGTTGGTCTTGCCGCATCCAGACGGGAATGCAGCGGTAACATACTTAATCTCACCCTTTGGATTCTGGATGCCAAGGATCAGCATATGTTCTGCCATCCAGCCTTCATTCTTTCCCTGATAAGAAGCAATACGCAGAGCAAAACATTTCTTACCGAGTAAAACATTTCCACCATAAGCCGAGTTGACAGAAATTATGGTGTTGTCTTCCGGGAACTGACAAATATAACGTTTTTCCGGGTCAACATCGCACTTGCAGTGCAAACCGCGCACCCAATCGTTACTGTCGCCAAGGATTTCCCAGACTTTCTTACCCACACGAGCCATAATAGACATATTCAAAACGACATAAATAGAATCTGTCACTTCTACACCGATTTTGGCAAAGGGAGAACCAAGCGGGCCCATGGAATACGGAATAATGTACATGGTGCGGCCCTGATAACTGCCCCGGGCGATATCATACAACATTTTGTAGCATTTCTGCGGATCCATCCAATGGTTGGTTGGGCCGGCATCCTCTTCTTTCCGGGAGCAGATGAACGTGCGGCCTTCCACACGGGCCACATCGTTTTCAGCTGTGCGGTGCAAAAAACAACCGGGCAGTTTTTCTTCGTTCAGTTTAATCATCTCGCCCGTTTGAACCGCTTCTTTGCGAATACTTTCCAATTGTTCTTCTGAGCCATCAATCCAAATGACCTGATCCGGTTTGACCAGAGCTTTCATATCATCAATCCAGCTCAATACAGACTTATTTGTCGTCATACAATGCTCTCCTTTCGGCCCAATGGCCATTGACAGTACTGATAGTTTGCCCACCAAGCCAATTATATTACAATATCCGACCGGACGCAAGAACAAAAATGAATTTTTTTCATATTATTCTTTCATTCATTTGTCTCCATTGGCATTTCGGGACGTGCATTCAGGTCGTTTCCGGCAGTATGTCCGGCTAAAAATTCATAATAGGCCTGTGCACCCACCATTGCAGCATTATCACCGCACAAGGAAAGATCCGGCCGAAAAAACTGCCAGCCACGTTCCCGGCAAACACTTTCCATCCGGCGGCGCAGCAACCGGTTTGCACTGACACCGCCTGCGATTACCAATTTGGCAGAACCGGTGTCTTCGGCTGCTTTTACAAAGTTACGCTCCAAACAGTCGACAACGGCTTTCCGATAGGAAGCCGACAAATCTTTCACGGGCAAGATTTCACCGCGTTGGTTGGCGTTATGAATTAAGTTGATAACTGCTGTTTTTAAACCAGAAAAGCTAAAATCATAAGGAGAGCCGTCTACTTTTGGACGCGGCAGAGAATAAGCATTTTCGTTTCCACCTTCTGCGGTCTTGTCCAATTCAACCCCGCCGGGGTAAGGCATCCCCATGGCGCGGGCAGCCTTATCGAATGCTTCTCCGGCAGCATCATCACGAGTTTGTCCCAGCACCGTGATTTCAGTGTAATCTTTAACATGCACAATATGTGTGTGTCCGCCGGAAACGACCAGACAAAGAAACGGCGGTTCCAATTCCGGACTGGTGATATAATTAGCAGCCACATGGCTGCGCAGATGATGTACCGGGATAAGCGGTTTGCCGGAAGCCATTGACAGACCCTTTGCAAAATTGACGCCTACCAGTAAGGCCCCAATCAGACCGGGCGCATAAGTCACGGCGACGGCATCCACATCAGAAAGCTGCAAACCCGCGTCCTGCAGTGCCTTCTTTGTAACAGGGACGACTGCTTCACAATGGCGGCGGCTGGCAATTTCCGGAACAACGCCGCCGTAAAGCTTATGTTCCTCCACCTGCGAAGCGACCACGCTGGAAAGGACTTTGCGGCCGTTTTCAACGACAGCAGCCGCGGTTTCGTCACAGGAACTTTCCAATGCAAGTATTTTCATATGCTGACTCCTACCTAAAATTAAAAATGATTAATGTATAATGTTCCCACAAATTGCATAAAAAATCGGAATGGTCAGATACAGCATCCATGCCGGATGCCATGTGTCGAAAATGAACCCACTTAAAAGAAATAGAATCGTAATCAATATGGGATAGCCGCCGACGATACCCGCATAAAAAACGGGAATCATTAAAAAGACAAGCCAGCCGGGATGCCAATTTTGAAAGGAAAATCCTAAGATGAGGTACAGGACAACCGTCAGCATGGGAAAAATGGGAGCTATCAAACCATGAAGTACTGGTATCACACCAAAAATCAGCTGAAAAACCAACATGGCCAATACCGGAGCTGCCTGTACAATCCTATTGATTTTTTTCAATGACTGCTGCGAAACGGAAGGATTATAAGCTGAATGAGGCCCTGCTGGAACTGCACCCTGCGGATTGTTCCCCCACAATGGCGGCTGCCCATAATTGAAAGATCGCCCTGCGGGACCGGTTTTGGCTTCTTCTGCAGAATTTGCAGAGGTGCTAAAATCAGGCCGTTCAGCGGATGCTGATTCCGGTGCATAAGAGGAATCATTATGATTGTAAGCGTCCGCAGCATCTGCACGCGTTTTGTCCGGCGGTTTTTCACCGGATTCCGTTCTTTGATTGTCGTCTGAACTTCCTTGTGGTGCGACAGGCTCCCCTGTTTTCAGCAACTCATCCAGTGAAACATGATATAAACGGGCCAGCAGAATCAGATTATCAGTGTCCGGAGAAGATTCTGCACGTTCCCACTTGGAAACCGCCTGACGGCTGATGCCAAGTTTCTCAGCCAGTTCTTCTTGAGAAAGGTGATTCTTTTTTCGCATCTGCACCAGACGATTGGCAATTTCAATATTCATATCTTATTCCCCTTTGTCATTATTCTGGCAAAAGCATATCAAAAACTCCGGTTACGTACCAGCCTTTTTACTTTTCAGCACCGCAACTATTGGTTTCTGCACTGGATTTTTGTGCGGATTTTAAAACCGCTTGGTCAGAATCAAGGCATCTTCGGAAGGCTTTGTGTAAAAGTTTCGTCGCCTGCCCACCCGCCGAAATCCCAGCATCCGGTACAGAGCAAAAGCGCCGGAATTGCTTTCCCTTACCTCCAAGGAAACAAACGCACCGCCATGCTGCCGTGCAAAGTCCAACAGAGCCTGCACGATTGCTCTGCCGATTCCCTGCCTGCGGAACTCCGGTAAGACCGCAATATTATCAAAATACCCTTCCCCACAGACAAAGTGCATCCCGCCATACCCAATTAAAATGCCGTTTAACAAAGCAACCAGAAATACGGCAGTATCACTGACAAGTTCTGCGCGCAATCCGTCAGCTGTCCACGGGGAAGCAAAACATTCCCGCTCAACCCGTGCGACAGCCAAAATATGTTCTTCCGCCATAGGAAGAATGATGAGCTGTTTTATAGGAATTCCCTCCTATAGACCAGAAAGTCGAAGCCAATTTCTGTAGTCAGGGAAGAAACTCTTTCCAGCTTTTGGATGCCCTCCTTCGGGGTTTTCCAGAAATATGGTGTCATAGCAAATAGGTCCTGTACATCTTGGCCGGTTAAGGTCAGGTTTCCGCGTACCGGTACACGTTTACAGAAACAAAAGCCAGAGTATGTAGTCTCTTTTTTTTCATTTTCATAGGGCGCGTCATACAGAATCTCTTTCAGACCAAACAGATGCCGCGCACTTGGTACAGCCAAAACAAAGTAGCCGCCCGGCTTAGTGACCCGCCGGAATTCCTCCGGTACAACCGGTGCAAAAACATCGGTCAGCAAATCAACGGAAGCATTCGGCATAGGCAGGGAAAAGCTGCTGGCAACCGCAAAGGAAAGATCCGGTGCAGCTTTGGCAGCGTGCCGGACCGCTTCCTTCGAAATATCACAGCCAAAAACCTCTGGCTTTTTTCCGTCTGCACGCAGGGCAACTGCCAGCCGTTCTGTATAGTACCCTTCTCCACACCCTGCATCCAGTAAAATCGGTGCCGAAACAGAAACACAGCGGCAGGCAATTTCATTCAGCGCATTGCTGAAAAGCTGGTAGTGCCCGGCAGAAAGGAACCGCCGCCTTGCCGCGACCATCTCTTGATCATCGCCGGGAGATTTGCTGTGCTTTTTATTCGGCGGCAGTAAATATAAATATCCTTCTTTGGCAAAATCAAAGCAATGCCCGTTTTCACATGCAACAGAGCGATTACAATTTGTATAATATAATGGTTTATTACAAATAGGACATATAAAGAACATGGATCCCTCCTGCAGCAAATCCTAAAATAACATCCGGCCGCCCTGTCAGGCTTTTGCCTCATACCACGTTTTGCCGGTTTTCACATCAACGATTAGCGGAACCGCAAGCTGAACGGCATTTTCCATTTCTTCCTGCAAAAGCTTCTGGGCTGCTTCCGCTTCTTTTTCTGGTGCCTCCACAATCAGTTCATCATGCACCTGCAGAATCAGCTTTGCGGAAAGGCCCTCTTTTTCCAGCCGGTTCTCCACATGCACCATGGCAATTTTAATAATATCCGCTGCCGCACCCTGAATCGGCATATTGCGTGCCACACGTTCCCCGAAGGAGCGGAGGTTGAAATTGCTGCTGGAAAGTTCCGGCAAATAACGCCGCCGCCCAAACATGGTTTCAGCATAACCCTTTTCTTTTGCGTCTTTGACAACACGCTGCATATAATCATCGATCCCGCTGTAGTGCTGCAGGTAATCCTTAATATAGGTGTCAGCTTCCCGGCGGGAGATATGCAATTGTTTAGAAAGTGAAAAAGCACCAATACCGTAAACAATGCCGAAATTGACTGCTTTGGCGCGGCTTCTCATCAGCGGTGTCACCATCTGTTCCGGCATATGAAAGACCTGTGCGGCAGTAGCACGGTGGATGTCCTCTCCATTGCGGAAGGCCTCAATCATATTCTCATCATGGGCAACATGCGCCAAAACCCGCAGCTCAATTTGTGAGTAATCCGCATCCACCAACACACAGCCAGGCTTTGCAATGAAAAAGCGACGCAGTTCCCGGCCGAGATCGGTTCGCACCGGAATATTCTGCAGGTTTGGCTCTGTGGAGCTGATGCGGCCGGTGCGGGTTTCCGTCTGGTTGAAATTCGAGTGAATACGTCCATCCGGTGCGATAACTTTCAGCAGCCCATCACAGTAAGTGGATTTCAGTTTGCTGACCGTGCGGTACTGCAAAACCAGCTCCACTACCGGATGCTCATAGCGCAGGTTTTCCAGCACAGCGGCACTGGTGGACCATCCGCTCTTGGTCTTTTTCCCATGTGGCAGGCCCAGCTTGCCAAACAGCGCTTCTCCAAGCTGTTTGGGACTGTTCAGGTTAAATTCATAGCCGACTTGTCCCCAAATTTCTTTTTGGAAATCCTGCATCTTTTCGTCCAGTGCCGTTCCGTAATCTGCAATGCCCGCACGGTCAACTGCAAATCCGGTCTGTTCCATATGAGCCAGCACACGAGCAAGCGGCTGTTCAATGTCCTGCAGCAGAGAAGTTTCATCTGATTCGGCAATTTTCGTTTCCAGTGCATGACAAAGTTCGGGCAGCGCACAAACGCGGGCACAAGTTGTCAGCGTATCTGCCCGCATTAAATCCTGCGGCTGGGCATTTTTGAGAGAGACATTGGCAGACAGGGAAACCCCGTATTCCTGACAAAGCCATTTATAGTCATAATTATTTGCATTCGCATTGAGCAAATAAGCTGCCAGCAACGTATCCATAGAAAGGTTCAGTTCACAGCCTGCTGCTTCTGCCGCCGTGAACAGCGGCTTGCTGTCATAAGTACTGCACGGGAGCTGCAGGGAAAAAAGACGTTTCCAATCCTCTGGGCTTTCCAGCAAGTAGGCATTTCCGCCCTGTGCCACCGTTAAGCGCTGCAATTCCCGTCCGTTAAATTCCCCCACCATAAAAAGTTTTCCGTCTTTTTGCAGAGCTTCGCACAGGCTGTCCATTTCCGGATGAAGGTCCAGCGACAGGGAAGCAGCGGCATCACGATTGTCTGCACCAGCAGAAACATTGGAAGAATTTCCCCAGTCCATCTTTTCCAGCAGTTTAAAAAACTCCAGACGGCGCATCAGCTCCGAAGCTTTCTGCCGGTCTGCAGGAACTTTTCGGTAAGATTCTGGGTCAGTATCAATCGGGACATCTTTCCGTATCGTTCCCAGTTCATGGGAAAGATAAGCGTTTTCTTTTCCGTTTCGGAGTTTTTGGCGCATACTTTCACGGATATCCAGTTCCTCCAGATGCCCATAAATATAATCAATGGAATGATATTTCTGAATCAGTTCCCCAGCCCCTTTGGGGCCAATGCCGCGTACGCCGGGAATACAGTCGGAAGCATCCCCCTGCAGAGCTTTAATCTCAATCATTTCCGGCGGGGTAACACCGTAATCCTCTTGAACACGCTGCTCATCATAAACAGCGACCTGCGGCTGTCCATATTTGGTGCTGGCAAGGCGAACCGACACATAAGGACCGACAAGCTGAAGGCTGTCGCGGTCACCAGTCGCAATGACACAGGTATCTTTCTTTTTTGTACAGGAAGCGCTGAGCGTGCCTAGAATGTCATCCGCTTCAAAGCTCTCACAGGTGACCAGCTTATAGCCAAGCAATTGCAGCAGTTCTTTTAAGTTCGGCAACTGCTGGGCCAGCTCGTCCGGCATACCATGACGGTTTGCTTTATAGCCCGCATAGCGTTTGTGGCGAAAAGTCGGTGCTTTCAGGTCAAACGCAATCGCCACAGCATCCGGCTGAACCTCGCTTTCCAATTTTTGCAGCATCATCAGAAAACCATAGATTCCATTCGTGAAAAGTCCCTCTTTTGTGGTAAGGAGCTTAATGCCATAAAAGGCACGGTTCAGGATACTGTTGCCGTCCAGGACAAGTAATTTCATGGGTGCCTCCGGAGTAATGATAGAATTGGTTACTGTATTATTGTAAAATAGAAGAATGAAAATTCAAGAGATTTTAACATGGATGCCCAACAATCCGGCAAGTCCGGCTGCCTGTATCAGGTTTACGGTAATGCCCTTAAGCTCTGACGGCGGAGATGAAACAATCGGGGATGTAAATTCACCTTCAGAAAAATCAATGCCGGACAGTGGTGTGTGAAAAAAATTGTTGTGCAAAAATTGACAATCTTTTGCTGTCAAGCGCCTAAGCACAGATTCCGCTGCCGAAGCTTCTGTAAAATCACAATGGGTAAAATGAATGTCTGTCATCCGGCTCCGGTCTAAGCAGGCATACTGAAAGATACTGTCATCTGCCGAAAAGTGCTTGAAAACAGAACCGCCAAAGTTTGTTCCGATACATCTGCAGCTCAAAAAGCAGCATTTGTCAAAGAAAGCATCCGTCAAAATGCTGTTGGAAAAGTCACAGTGCGCAAAGGTCACATCAGTGAATGATGCCTGAGCCAGAGAACAGCTGGAAAAAGTACAATCCGTAAACGTGCTTCTTCGCAGGTCAATTCGGTCAAGTTTGACTTGTTTCAGCGAAACCTTGCAGAATTTTTCACAGGAAAGCGGAGTCTCTTCCTCCAGAAACGGCCGTACATATGTTAAAAAATCGGCAGATTCCTTTGTGCCGGCGTTCATTTCCTGAGGCATTATAATGCTTCCTCCCTCTTGTATCCTATATTATACCACGATTCCGCCACATGGAAAAGGTTTCCCTACAAGCGTTTCGCTTTATAGGCGAAAGGTGTATAATAAATGCTGAGTAATGAATGTTATTGGGAGGCTATTATGCTGAAAATCGGAAATGTGGAACTAACCGGTCAGGCACTGCTTGCCCCTATGGCAGGTGTAACGGACCGCGCATTTCGGGAGCTTTGTGTCCGCTTCGGTGCAGGGTACTGTGTAACAGAAATGGTCAGCGCAAAAGCGCTGGAATATCACGATAAAAAGACGGCTTCGCTAATGGACATCGGACCGTCAGAACATCCATGCGGTATCCAGATTTTCGGAAGTGAGCCAGAAGTCATGGCGCTGGCAGCAAGGGAAGCAGAAACCTTCGGCCCTGACATTATTGACATTAACATGGGCTGTCCGGTGCCTAAAATCAATAAATCGGGAAGTGGAGCGGCACTGATGAAAACACCGCAGCTCTGCGGGGAAATCACTGCCGCCGTAAAGGAAGCTGTTCATATTCCGGTCACTGTCAAAATCCGGGCCGGCTGGAACAGCAGCAGCATCAATGCTCCGGAAGTCGCAAAAATTTGCGCAGATGCCGGCGCCGATGCAATTACGGTTCATGCGCGAACAAAAACACAAATGTATAAGCCCGGCGTGGATTGGCGCATCATTCGGGCCGTGAAAGAAGCGGTTTCTGTTCCGGTAATTGGAAACGGAGACGTGACCGGACCGGTCGCTGCCGCACATATGCTGGAACAGACCGGCTGTGATGCCGTCATGATCGGACGCAGCGCAATGGGAAATCCGTGGATCTTTCAGCAGATCAATGCAGCGCTGCAGGAACAAGTAGAAATTGTTCCGCCGCCCGATATCTGTCAGCGATTAACAGTTATGTTGCAGCACATCAAAAAAATGATAGCGTATAAGGGAGAACACCGCGCGATGCACGAGGCACGAAAACATGTTTCGTGGTACCTGCACGGCCTGCGCGGTGCGGCGGAATTCCGCCGCAGAGCCGGTAGTTTAGAGACATTTCATGATTTGGAAAAGTTGACTCAGGACGTACTGGAGGAAAATCAAACTCAGAAAATAATCGAAATGTGACGGCTTTCGGATAAAGTCATACTTTTTCCCGAATCAGGTCACACGATTCCTCTTGTATTTTTGCCCCTGTTTGTGCTAGAATAGGTAACACTGATAGGTGAATAAATGGAAATATGCCTAGACAGAATTGAGTTGTTCTGTCTGGTACTGGAGGTACAGTGATCGTGAAAAAAAAGTCAATTCGCACACTGCTTTTGTTGTTCACGATGGTTTTTGCAGTTGCGTCCTTTGGCACAACTGCTTGGGCGGAAAACGGGGCGGGGATTTCACCCGTTCCTGAAAATGGCACTTCGTCAACAGGAGAAGCCACTTCATCAAAACAGACAATATCTTCGCGAAATCCCGAACCATCGGATGCTCCTGCACCTTCTCACCGGGTAATTTCTTCACGAACACCGGAGAGACCAACATCGCCAAGCAAAAGCTTTGTAAATGATAAACCTAAAAGTCCGTCAAATACTGTCAGCAAAAGCTCCTCAACTGTGAGCAGTAATAATTATGTTGACCCGGATAACACCATCAGTGGAAAGGGAAATCCCTCTGTTGCGACACGTCCAAATACAGACGAGAAACGCATTGATGAAAATGCTGCCGCATTGTCCAGCAATTCACCTGATGCTGAGTCGGAGGACTGGAGCAGCCTGCTCCCGGAATCTTCTGTTTCTTCCGCAGCCTCAGGCAGTATGGCAACAGGAGGTGCCGGAACCGTTACTTCCGGTAAAAGCGGCGGGTTGTCTTCTCTGTTTCTTTTGGGAATTGCTTTAATTATTGCAGCCGTCTGTGGAATCGGTGCATTCATTTACCTGCAGTTTTTCTCCCGCAAACATCGCGGCGGAAAGTTAGGGCACAATGAGGCCGACGGACGGCAAGAAGATGATATGGACGGGTTTGAATATGATCCTTCTGAATTAAAACATATGCCAGACCGTTATGGCAGAAATAGTTCTTACAATCCCCAGCCAAAGGAAAACCCATCTTCATCAGACCCAACGGTTGTTGCACCCCCCATTCATCCGGAACCAAATGATGCAGCCGATAATTTCACCGATATTAATTCCAGCAGTGATGGTATTCAGCATCGGGAGGAATACGAAGAATTCGTCCAACGGACAAGACCGCCAATCATTCCAAAGCCCGTTTCTCACACAGGCTCGCCCCTCAGCACACAGGACCCCGACGATGAAGAAACACTGGTACTTCCACATATCTCACAAGAAGAAGCCGCACGTCGGGCACATCAGACACAAGTGAATCGGCGGCGTCATCCTCCTCTGACTTCCAATGCGATTCCCCGCAATCTGCGGGGCCGGCCGGCCGCACGACAGATATCCGGCAAAAATAACACACCACCGTCGGCGGCTATTTCCCATCCGGTTGCGTCAGCTCCTGCAGTTTCTGCACAGAATCAACCAACACCTTCAGCACAACCGAAGGAAAGAAAACCGATTTCCAAAAGGCAACCTGCTTCAAAGAAACCAGAAACCCCTGTAAAAGATTCTGCACGGCCTGCAGCGCAGCAGGCATCCGCTGTTACGATTTCAGGGAAAGAACCTGTACAGGCTGAACAGAATAACAGTGATTTTGACTGGGATAAATTTTTGGAAGAAAACCGTCATGAATAATTGACCATAAAACATAACAAAGAGCCGCTGTCTGGCAATTGTCAGACAGCGGCTCTTTGTGGTTTTAAAGGAAATGTAGAAGCGGACTCTACTGAAAATCCGGAAGCTCAATAAATTTTATAAAGCCTCTTTGTAAATGCGTTTAAGGTCATTCCGCGTGAAAACAATCGGGTTATTAGAAATTCCAGCAGCAGAAACTTTTAGACAATTTTCTGTCATCCAGTCCACATTACTTTCCGAAATGCCAAGCTGAGAAAGCGTTATATCCAAGTCAAGCATTTTCAGCAGTTTGCGAATTTGTTTCACACAATCGTTTTCATTCTGCCCACCCAAAAGTCTTGAAATAGCTGCAAATTTTTTGGGCGCACCCTTGATGGATTCTTCAAACACAGGCGGAGTCAGTGCGGCAAGCCCTTTCCCATGGACAATATTTTTCAGCCCGCTTGCCGGATGCTCCATTCCATGTGTTGCAACAATTCCAGCGGATTGATTGCCATACCGCCCAGCGTGCTTGCAAATGTCATCTTCTCCCATGCCTCTGCATCGTTATAGTCCTGATAAATTTTCGGAAGGCTTTCTGCAATCAAGCGAACCCCTTCAAGGGAAATCAGGTCTGTCAGGGGCTGCCCGATTTTTGAGAGATAAGCTTCCATGTTATGGCACAGTGCATCAAATCCGACAGATGCAAGAACACTTTTGGGCATGGTTTTCATCAGTTCCGGGTCAATAATGGAAACCTTTGCGACAATCGCCTGACAGCGCAGAGACTTTTTATCGCCGTTTTCTGCATTTGTAAGGACTGCGAAGCTATTGCCCTCGCTTCCGGTACCACAGGTTGTCGGCACCAAAATAATGGGAAGGGCCTTATCTGAAGACTTTTTATTAAAGATGTAATCGGAAATGTCACCGTCATTAACGGACAAAAATGCAATTGCCTTTGCAGCATCCATAATACTGCCGCCGCCAATGCCAATAATTTCATCACAGCCTTCATTTTTGGCAAGCTCTGCACCCCCATAAGCGGTCGTTGTTAATGGATTCGGTTCAACCTTGTCAAAAACCACGCTGCTTATATTTTCCTTTTTCAAGAGAGCAATCGCTTTATCGAGCAGTCCTGATTTTTTTGTGCTGCTTTTTCCTGTTACGATCAATGCTTTGTGACCGTATTTTGCGGCCTGCTCCCCAAGTTCTTTGATCCTTCCGCTTCCAAACCGGAGGTTTACCGGCAGATAATACTCAAATTTCACAAACAATCCACTCCTTAATGACAAACATTTAAAACACACAAGCCAGCCGCTTTCCGGTTGCTGAAAATGCAAGGACCGGTCATTGATTTTGTTGTACTATTTCCACCGGCATACTTGCTGAAAGCTTCAAAATTGATTTGCAGAAAATATAAAAAACAATTGAATAAAAACAAAAAGGTGTTTATAAGAAAAAATCTCATAAACACCCTTGTCTATTCAGTTATCATTATAAATGGCCCCTATGCATTTGTCATTATTGAATATGCACAAATATGTGTCAATTACGAACAAAGATTACAGTATAAACATCTCTCTCATATTCAATCCGTATCCAACAAAAACAAATCAAAACATAAAGGTCACTTTGGAATCGGCTGAATCAGCCCTTTTGGCAAGCCTCATAAACAGCAACTGCACATGCAACCGTTGCACCGACCATCGGGTTGTTGCCCATGCCGATCAGGCCCATCATTTCCACATGTGCAGGAACTGAGGAAGAGCCAGCAAACTGCGCATCGCTGTGCATACGGCCCATGGAGTCAGTCAATCCGTAAGAAGCCGGGCCTGCACCCATGTTGTCAGGATGCAGTGTACGGCCTGTGCCGCCGCCGGAAGCGACGGAGAAATACGGGCGGTTGTTTTCATTACACCATTTTTTATAGGTACCGGCTACCAAGTGCTGGAACCGCACAGGGTTGGTAGAGTTACCGGTAATGGAGACATCAACGCCTTCATCACGCATGATTGCAACGCCTTCCTGTACGTCGTTTGCACCATAGCATTTGATTGCTGCGCGGTCACCGGTGGAGTACGGTACTGTCTCGACAATATTCAGTTTATCATGATAAAAGTCATAGTCAGTCTTAACATAAGTAAAACCGTTAATGCGAGAAATAATGTAAGCAGCATCTTTTCCCAGACCGTTCAAAATGACACGGAGCGGCTTTTTACGGGCAAGGTTTGCCGTACGGGCGATGCCAATGGCACCTTCTGCTGCAGCGAAGCTTTCATGGCCAGCAAGAAATGCAAAGCACTGTGTCTCATCACGCAGTAAACGTGCACCCAGATTGCCGTGGCCAAGTCCCACTTTCCTGTGTTCAGCAACAGAACCCGGAATACAGAATGCCTGCAGGCCAACACCGATTTTTTCGCTGGCTTCTGGGGCAGACGAAACACCGGTCTTCAGACCGAGTGCAGTCCCCAGTGTATATGCCCATGCAGCGTTATCAAAAGCGATGGGCTGAACACCCTTGACGATTTTTTCTACATCAATACCTTTAGAAAGGCAAAGGTCGCGTGCTTCTTCCAGACTGCCGAGGTCATTTTCTTTCAAGAATGCCTCAATCTTGGGCATTCTTCTCTCTTTCCCTTCAAACATGACATCATTTGCCATTGTTTTAGATCCTCCTTTTTACAGCTTCTTATTCTTCGCGGGGGTCAATATATTTGACGGCGCCATCCTTTTTGTCATAACGTCCGTACTGACCAACGTTTTTCTTAAACGCCTCATCTGGGGATACACCGTGACGAATATCAGCCATCATTTTTCCGAGATTGACAAACTGATAACCGATTACCTCATCATTCTTATCCAGCGCCATGTGCAAAACATAGCCTTCCGTCATTTCCATATAGCGGACGCCTTTTGCGTCTGTGCTGTACATCGTACCAATCATGCTGCGAAGGCCTTTCCCAAGGTCTTCCAAACCGGCGCCGATGGGCAGGCCGCCTTCGGAAAAAGCAGTCTGGCTGCGGCCGTAAACAATCTGTTTAAAAAGCTCACGCATAGCCACGTTAATGGCATCGCACACAAGGTCTGTGTTCAGGCACTCAAGGATCGTCTTTCCGGGCAGAATTTCTGCTGCCATAGCAGCGGAATGGGTCATGCCGGAGCAGCCGATCGTCTCGACCAGTGCTTCTTTCACAACGCCTTCTTTAATATTCAAAGTAAGTTTGCAGGCGCCCTGCTGCGGTGCACACCAGCCGACACCGTGTGTCAAACCGGAGATATCTTTAATATCATATGCCTTTACCCATTTACCCTCTTCTGGGATGGGAGCCGGGCCGTGCTTAGGGCCTTTCGTGACTGTGCACATTTTTTCCACTTCTGCGGAATAGTTCATAGCGGTACTCCTTTCGATTTCAAGTCCTTGGTTCAGTCCATACTAGGGGCTTGCGTACAGCAAACACCCAAACCAATGATCGCTTCCTATTATAGGCCTTTTCGAGAAAATCCGCAACAGAATTTGTGAAAAAGTAGACAACTGCCGTCGAAAATTTATTGTCTATATTGAATATAATTTCAGTGTTATATTCTTTCGTATTTATATAAATTTCTAAATTTTGGTATGCTGTGCTTGATCAAATAATTCCAGCAAAAGTATTCGTCTTTCCTGTTCCGGTTTTTTGCGGCATTACCGGAACTGCAGGTATATTTTTCTATGTCTTCAGCAGAAATTTGAAGGGGCCGTTGAGCAGGAAAAAACTGTTTCTGTTTCCTCTTTTCCTGATCTGCAAAGCCGAATTAACGGAAAATTACTTTCTTTTTAATGGACGCTATGCTATAATCTAAAAGTATGCAATAATTCCAATGATAAGTATGCCATAATTTTGGAAACTGGCAGCTGGATTTTACCGTTATGAGGTGACACTATGCCAAACAATATCCTGACCAAATTCTTCGGGAATTACAGCAAGCGTGAACTGAAGCATGTTCAGCCAATGTGTAATGCTGTCCTTGCACTCGAAGACAAGTATAAAAAACTATCTGATGAAGAGCTGCAGGCACAGACACCGGCCCTGAAGGAACGTCTTGCAAACGGCGAAAGCCTGGAGGACATCCTCCCTGATGCATTTGCTGTCTGTCGGGAAGCCAGCGCCCGTGTGCTGGAAATGCGCCACTTCCCAGTACAGGTCGTCGGCGGCATTGTGCTGCATCAGGGCCGGATCGCAGAGATGAAAACCGGCGAAGGTAAAACGCTTGTTGCCACCTTACCGGCTTATCTGAACGGTTTATCGGGCAAAGGCGTGCATATTGTCACAGTAAATGACTACCTTGCCCGCCGTGACAGCGAATGGATGGGAAAAGTGTACCGGTTCCTTGGGCTTTCGGTTGGCCTGCTTACCCATGAAAAAGACAATGCAGCCCGTAAAGAGGCTTATGCTGCTGACATCACCTATGGAACCAATAACGAATTCGGGTTCGATTATCTGCGTGACAATATGGTCATTTACAAAGAAGACAAGGTGCAGCGCGGTCACAACTTTGCCATCGTTGATGAAGTGGACTCCATCTTAATTGATGAAGCGCGTACACCACTGATCATTTCCGGCCCAGGTGAAAAATCCACGGAAATGTATACGGTTGCTGACCGTTTCGCACAGACACTGAAAGAGGTCAAAGTCGCAGAGCTGGATGATAAAGAGGATAATGATGCTCTTTACAAAGATGCGGATTATATCGTAGATGAAAAAGCTAAGACCGCAACTCTCACCCCTTCCGGCGTGAAAAAAGCAGAGAACTACTTCCATGTGGACAACCTGACGGATGCGGAAAACATTGACCTGCAGCACTATGTAACACAGGCTATCAAGGCCCGCGGCGTCATGACACGCGATGTGGACTATGTAGTAAAGGACGGCGAAGTCATCATTGTGGATGAGTTCACCGGACGTTTGATGTACGGCCGCCGTTACAATGAGGGTCTGCACCAGGCAATTGAAGCAAAAGAGGGCGTTAAAGTCGCTCGTGAAAGCAAAACGCTGGCAACCATCACCTTCCAGAATTACTTCCGTCTTTACAATAAACTTTCCGGTATGACTGGTACCGCTATGACGGAGGAAGATGAATTCCGCGAAATCTATAAACTGGATGTCATTGAAATTCCGACCAACAAGCCTATGATCCGCAAAGACCTGCATGATGTTGTTTATAAAACAGAAAAAGCAAAATTCAATGCGGTAATAGACGATATTATTGAACACCATAAAACCGGCCAGCCAGTTCTGGTAGGCACCATTTCCATTGAGAAGAGCGAAGAGCTTTCCAAAATGCTGAAAAAACGCGGCATTCAGCATGTTGTACTAAATGCAAAGCACCACGAAAAGGAAGCAGAAATTGTTGCACAGGCTGGCAAGAAGGATGCTGTTACCATCGCAACCAATATGGCCGGCCGCGGCACCGATATTATGCTGGGCGGCAACAGCGAATATATGGCTAAAAGTGAAATGCGCCGCATGGGCTTCAGTTCAGAGCTAATTGCAGAAGCAACTGCTTACGGTGAAACCGAGGATACCGATGTTCTCAATGCCCGCAAAACGTTTCGGGAATTGGAGGACAAGTATAAGGAAGAAATCAAGCCGGAGGCTGAAGCAGTCCGTCAGGCCGGCGGTCTGTATATCATCGGTACGGAGCGCCATGAATCCCGCCGTATTGATAACCAGCTGCGCGGCCGTTCCGGACGTCAGGGTGACCCCGGTCTGTCCCGCTTCTATATTTCACTGGAAGACGACCTGATGCGTTTGTTTGGCGGTGAACGCGTCGCCGCAATGATGGAGACCCTGAATGTGGACGAGGACACACCGATTGAAAACAAAATGCTGACCAAGACCATTGAAAATGCACAGCGTAAAATTGAGGGCCGTAACTTTGCAATCCGGAAAGACGTACTGAAATATGACGATGTTAACTCCCGCCAGCGCGAAGTCATTTATAAGCAGCGGGATCAAGTGCTGAACGGCGAAAATGTACATCCGCAAGTCATGGAAATGATTAAACAGGCAATTGAGAATCAGGTCAAAATTTATTTACCTATGGATGACGCCGATTTAGATAATCCGCGGCATAATTGGAATTTAGACGGCCTGCGTGACCGCTACATGGGCTGGCTGCTCACGGAAAATGACCTCATCTACAGGGACGAGGAAAAGAAAGAACTGAAACCGGAGAAGGTTTCCGAGACACTTTATGCAAAGGCCGAGCAAATCTGCAATTTGCGGGAGCAGAAATTCGGAGAAGATATCTGCCGCGAACTGGAGCGCGTGATTCTGCTGAAAAATGTGGATACGCAGTGGATGGATCACATTGATGCAATGGAAGAGCTGCAGCGCGGTATTCGGTTGCGCGCTTATGGTCAGAAAGATCCGGTCGTTGAGTATCGTATGGAGAGTTACGATATGTTTGACGCGATGATTGATGCAATCCGTGAAAACACCGCCCGCATGATGCTGACTGTCCGTCTGCATACGCAGGAGGAACCACAGCGGGAACAGGTGATGGAACCGACCATTGCTTCCGGTGTACCGGAAGAAGCAGCCGAGACACAGCCGGAAGACCACAAGGGGCAGCACAAAATCGGCCGCAACGAGCTTTGCCCCTGCGGCAGCGGTCTGAAATGGAAAAAATGCACCTGCACCAAGTACCATCCGGCAGACGGCAGCCAGCCGTATGTGAAAGACTAAAGAACGAACAACCGCAGACTTTCTATCTGCGGTTGTTTTTTGCCTTTAGATATCCAAATCGTATTTTATATAATAAAAATACATTTAGTATATTTATTGACCTGTCAGCAGCTGCAGATGATCTGAACACACACGCATTTAGAAAATAAACATTGGAGTTGGCAAATCCAGTCTTGACATCTCCTGATAACGGGTTCCCCTTTTATACTTGATTATCCTGTCGCAAATCTGCTACAATTGTTAATAGATGACAAATGGAAAAAGGAAAGCAGCAGGCTGCTAGAGCCTTTTCCCAATCTTATAAGGAGAGCAAAGGGGAAAAGAATGATAGGTGTAGTGGATGTGGGAGGCGGCCTACGTGGTATTTACGGCGCAGGAGTATTGGATTACTGTTTAGATAACGGAATTCAGTTTCATTATTGTATTGGAGTTTCTGCCGGCAGTGCAAATATTGCCGCTTATCTGGCGAAGCAGCGGGGCCGGAATTACCGGTACTACGCAGAGTATTCGTTCCGAAAAGAATACATGAGCACACGGAATTTTTTCCGGAAAGGTTCCTACATAGACTTAGAATATGTTTACGGAACACTTGCCAAGGCCGATGGAGAAGATCCTCTGAATTATACGGAAATTCAAAAGTCAAGCAGCCAAATCAGGGTCGTTGCAACCAATGCATTGACCGGAAAGCCCCTTTACTTTGATAACAAAGCGATTCTGCAGGACGATTACCACGTGCTAATGGCCTCTTCCTGTATTCCGCTTGTCTGCCGGCCGTTTATGGTGGACGGTATCCCCTGCTATGACGGCGGCCTTTCCGATCCGGTACCTATACAAAAAGCATTTGACGACGGCTGTGATAAAGTTGTGGTAATCCTGACAAAGCCGCAGAATCTGCTGCGTAAAGCCAAAAATGATGCTATCCCAGCAAGGCTGCTGCGAAAAACTTATCCGAAAGCTGCACATGCCCTGAAAATGCGCTATAAAACCTACAATGATGGGGTTGCACTTGCAGAAAAATATGCCAAAGAAGACAAAGCATTGATCGTTGCACCGGATACCTGCTGCGGCATGAATACCCTGACCAAGAACAAGGCATGTATGGACCGTATGTATCAAAAAGGCCTAAAAGACGGTGTCAAGATTCTCGACTTTCTGGCATATACAGAATAAAAAACAAAAAGGGCAAGTCCCCAACTTTCAAGCTGAGGACCTGTCCTTTATTATAAAATATTTACCGATTTTCAGGCTTTTCCATTGCATCCCATGACATCAACGATCTTGTGGGAAACCATGTCTTTGACTGCCTGACGTGCTGGCCCAAGATACTGGCGAGGATCGAAGTGATCCGGATGTTCATGGAAATATTTACGAATACTTGCGGTCATGGCAAGACGAATATCAGAATCAACATTAATCTTGCAGACAGCCATCTTTGCGGCTTTGCGCAGCTCGCTCTCGGGGATACCGATTGCATTCGGCATATTGCCGCCGTTTTCATTAATAATCTTTACAAATTCCTGCGGAACGCTGGAAGCACCATGCAAAACAATTGGGAAACCAGGCAGACGGTCAGATACTTCCTTCAGAATATCAAGGCGAAGTTTGGGGTCCTGACCAGGCTTAAACTTGTATGCGCCGTGGCTGGTTCCGATGGCAATTGCCAAGCTGTCCACACCGGTGCGCTTCACAAAGTCCTGAACCTGATCCGGGTCGGTGTACATTGCCTTGTCAGCTTCAACAGAAACTTCGTCTTCCACACCGCCCAGTGTACCCAATTCGGCTTCTACAGTTACATTGTACTTATGTGCATACTCCACGACTTTGGAAGCCTCAGCAATGTTCTCTTCATAAGGCTTAGAGGAACCATCAAACATAACAGAGGTAAAGCCGTCATCCACACATGCCTTGCACATCTCAAAAGACGGGCCGTGATCCAGATGCAGAACAATCGGAATATCCGGGTTTTCTGCCACAGCCGCTTCCACCAATTTTACCAGATAGGTCGGGTTGGCATAAGCGCGTGCACCCTTAGAAACCTGCAGAATAACGGGAGCTTTCAGTTCTCCTGCAGCTTCTGTGATGCCCTGAATGATCTCCATGTTGTTTACGTTAAAAGCGCCGATGGCGTAACCACCCTCATAGGCTTTTTTGAACATTTCCTTGCTGTTTACTAATGCCATGGGTCTCACACTCCTAAACTATTTTAGCATTCTTGAGCATTCTTATTATACAACAACAAAGCAAAAAAGAAAACAGTCAATTGTTATAAGTTTGTCAAATGCAGCCGATAATACATTGGTCAATGATGATTTTCATAATTTTTCTGTTTATATAATGCTGATATTATTACAGTTCGTGAGTTGCCACTGGTTTTGTTTTATGCTATACTCAAATTAATAAAATATGTCGTTATATGTCATTCTTATTTGCTTGGTAACTGAAAAGAGGCGGCAGAAACATGTGGGAATATAAAAATATCATGGAAGATATGGTCGAAGAAATTTATGAAAAAAATAAAGAGAATTTGGCGTGCTGCGATTGTCCGCGCTGCCATTGTGACATCATTGCCTATGCACTGAATCATCTTCCGCCTCATTATGTAGTTTCGCAAGCCGGTGCACTTTATGCAAAAACGTATCTGATGAACAAACAACATGAAATGGATATTACGGCTGCATTGGCAAAAGGTTCTTTACTGGTCAAAAATCATCCTCATCATTGAATCGTGAAGTTGAATAGTTGAATATTCTGCATAAGATTTTCCCCCTTTGGAAATACTGATTTCAAAGGGGGATTTCATCATGCAATTATCCGAGAAACAGTATAAAAGCATGTATAAAAAAGCTTCGCCAAACAGCAACCTGTTTGTTGACTGTCTGTGGGCTTTCGGCGTAGGAGGCGCCATTTGTGCCTTGGGGCAGGCACTCAGCAATCTGTACATGATGATGCTGCATGACCTTACGATAGCACGCACGTGGGTGTCCATTACGCTGGTCGGGCTAGCTGCCATCCTCACTGCTTTGCGGATTTACGATAATCTGGCCAAACATGCCGGTGCCGGCACTATCGTTCCCATCACCGGCTTTGCAAACAGCATTGTTTCTCCCGCTATGGAATTCAAAAGTGAAGGATTGGTGCTTGGACTCGGTGCAAAAATGTTCACGGTCGCGGGGCCGGTTCTGGTCTATGGCACAACTGCAAGTGTCATTTACGGGCTGATCCTTTACGGCTTCCACCTTTACTGAATTGAAACGGAAAGGAGAGAACAGCAATGAAGCGAATTGGAAACCATACCCTGCAGTTGGACCCGCCGGCTTATGTGCATGGCAGCGGATCTTTCGCTGGAAAAAAGGAAAGCGAAGGCCCGCTTGCCCAATACTTTGATGCCACCCATGATGACACAACTTTGGGGGAAAGCAGCTGGGAAAAGGCAGAAAGCAAACTGCAAACAGAAGCTGTCAAAACAGCTATTGAAAAAGCACATCTTAAGCCTTCCGACATTCAATATATCTTTGCCGGTGACTTGCTGAACCAATGTATCTCATCCACTTATGGGCTGCGTGACCTGAACATTCCGTTTCTCGGGCTGTACGGTGCCTGTTCTACAATGGCGCTGGGTATGGGCATGGCCGCTGTTTTCGTCAGCAGCGGAGCCGCTGAAAATGCAGTAGCTGTCACCAGCAGCCATTTCTGTTCGGCTGAGCGTCAGTTCCGTTTTCCGCTGGAATACGGCGGTCAGCGCACACCATCTGCACAATGGACGGCCACAGCCGCCGGAGCCGTAGTCCTTGAAAGACAGCCCAGTCCTATTTGTGTCACAGAAGTGACCTTCGGCCGGATGACCGACCTTGGTGTAACGGATGCCAATAATATGGGGGCCGCCATGGCACCGGCTGCCGCGTGCACTCTGACAGACTATTTTACCGATACCGGGCACACACCGCAGGATTTTGACCTGATCCTAACAGGTGATCTCGGTTATGTCGGCAGCAGCCTTCTGCGTGAAATGATGCGTAAATCGGGCTGGGATATCGAAACCAATCACAATGACTGCGGCTTAATGATTTATGACCGCAAAGCACAAGACACACATGCGGGCGGTTCGGGATGCGGATGCAGTGCTTCTGTTGTCTGTGGATACGTCCTGAAAAAGATGCAGCAAGGCACATTTCATGATGTTTTGTTTGCCGCTACCGGCGCGCTGATGTCTCCCACTGCTCTGCAGCAGGGTGAAAGTATTGTCGGCATCTCCCACCTTGTGCATCTGCATTCAGATGTCCCTGCAAAAACAAAATAGAACAAACAGTCCTGCAAACCTCATGGAAATGGGTCTGCAGGATTTTCCTTACATACCGTAAAAATGACCTTTTTGCCCGCAATGTTCGGGAAATATCTAAAATGGAAGTAACTAATCATTAGAAATAAAAGTTTCCAATGATGAAGTATCCAGATCTTTCTGCATACGCAGATTGACGTAAAGCTGGCTGGCAATCAGCTGTGTGCCACCCGCAATGTTGCTTTCAATGTTTAAAGGCATAACCGGATCATGTACACTCAGGCGAAGCAGTGCCCATCCATCTCCCGCTTTCGGGTCAAAGGACAGCCTTACACCTTCACAGCTCTCCGGATCGATATGCCAGTGCGGCTGGTGTCCGGCGCAAGTGTGCAGGCTTGCCAGTATAGAGTCTCCCTCGGTGCGGAAATCCTCCGCCAAAATCGGCATGCGGATTTCTGCAGATTCTGCCGCTTCCGGAAGGTCTTTAAGCAAATCCCCCAGTTCTTTTCCCTGCCGGCGCATGACTGCCATTTGAATAATGATTTTTGTAACCAGATAGGCACCGTCATCCAGAAAATAATTTTCCCGCATGGCCGCGTGTCCGCTGGTTTCAATGGCGAGCGGACAGTTAACCCCGGTCCGGTTTAAACGGATTGCCTCATCAATCACATTTTTATAGCCGCGTTTAAAACGTCTCTGTTTACCGCCCAGCACTTTTTCAATATAAACTTTCAGGCCGTCACTGGTTACGGAATCGGTCACAATGGTGCCGCCGGGCGCCTTTTGCAGCGCAATGGCGCTTGCCAGCGCAATCAACCGGTCCTTGTTGATCTCTTGCCCTTTTTGATCCACAGCACCGCCTCGGTCCACGTCTGTGTCAAAGATGACACCGAGATCTGCGTGGTTGTTCACAACTGCTCTGCAAACAGACTGCATTGCCTCTTCATTTTCCGGATTCGGAATATGATTGGGGAATGTTCCATCCGGATTCAAAAACTGACTGCCGGAAATATCTGCGCCCAGCGGTTCCAGCACATCTTTGGCATAAAATCCGCCTGCTCCATTTCCTGCGTCAACCACAATGTGAAATCCTTTCAGGGGACGCTCGTAACCTTCCGCTTTCACACCGTCCTGAATCATTTTGCGCAAGTGAGCACTGTATTGTGTCATATAGTCAACTTGCTCTGCCATTCCGTGCTTTTCCGGAAGTGTATCTCCGTTCTGGGCATGCTCCAGAATTGCTTCAATATCGCTGCCTTCAAGCCCGCCGTCCCGAGTAAAGAATTTGAGTCCATTCCGAAAAAACGGGTGATGGCTTGCGGTGATCTGCACAGCTCCGGTACAGTGCAGATCAACCGTTGTCATGAACATGCTGGGTGTGGAAGCAAGCCCGCAGCAAAGCACATGACAGCCAGCCGAGGTAAGTACCTGCACCACATCTGCTTGTATCCGGTCCGCAGAAATACGAGAATCATGCCCAACAGAAATCGTCATTTGTTCAGGAGCAACTGCCCTCTGCTTTGCCAGCCAAAGCACAAAGCCTGCTGTCATTTTTCTGATATTTTCATCTGTAAGATCGATTTCCCTTTTATCCGGAGCACCGGCACTGGCAATGCCCCGAATATCTGTCCCACTTTTAAAATGCTTCCAGTATTTGTCAAGCACAAAAATTCCTCCTCAGTCTTCCGCATCAACTCCGCGGATTGTACATTTGTATTATTATATCGCAGTAAGAAAAGTTTGTAAAACATATTGTTGCAAAAGATAACATAAATTATGCGATTTGTAATTTTATTTTGTATTTTCTGTAAAACGCAAAGGATTCCTTATTTTTTCAAAACTTTTATGGTTGGAATTGACAAACCAAAAGCACATGATATATAATATCTGTGGTTTTGATTGATCATAACAAAGAGAGAGCAATCCTATTTTTCTATCTTTTGAAAGGGGACGCAGATATGGGAAATTCTTTATTGGAGCTTCATGACATTAATGTCCCAAAATTTTTGGAGTTGCTGGATAATTGCAAAGGGAATGTTTATCTTGTTTCTGACGAAGGGGATAAACTGAACCTTAAAAGCAAGCTTTGCCAGCTGGTCGGCTTGACGAAACTCATTGAGGGCGGAAAAATCGCTTCCTGTTATATTTCCTGCGATAATCCGGACGATGAGTCTATGCTTTTCCGTTTTAATCTATATGGCAGTAAAGGCACAGAATCCTAAAAAATAAACGCAAGAAAAGTTTTGCCGCCTGCTTCAGGCGGCGTTTTTGTTTAGGGGGATCTATGAAAAAATTACTTCGCATACTTGCGGCCGCATTGGCACCGCTTTTCCTGTTAAACGGTTGTCAGGCTGTCGCCAGCGACACTTCCACTTTACAAAGCAGGAAAGCAGTTTCTTCTCCTGCCGTCTCACAAAGCAGCTCATTACAGACCGCCACAGCTGACAAACAAAATGCCTCTGTCTGGTTTTTTGATGTCGGACAGGGAGACAGTGAACTGGTCCGCCTGCCTGACGGCAAAAATGTTTTGATTGATGCGGGCACCGCTGAAAGCGGAAGTCATCTGGTTAAGCTGCTCAAAGGGATGAACATTTCCAAACTTGATATTGTGATTGCAACACATCCGCATGCAGACCATATCGGGGGAATGCAGAAAGTCATCCAAAACTTTAAAATAGGCAGCTATTACATGCCCCGCATTGCAAACAAAGATGTGCCGACTTCCCATCTCTATACCAGCCTGTTGAAAACGATTCAAAAAAAGAAGGTGAGCGTATCGGAAGCCAAAGCAGGCATTACGATTTTAAAAGGAAGCGGAGAACAGATTCAGTTAATGGCGCCGCTTCCAGTCGCACATGAAGGGCTGAATAATTATTCGGCCGTTGCGATGGTTACAATTGGCCAGAAAAAATTTTTATTTACAGGTGATGCCGAAAAAGAAAGTGAAAACGATATGCTGAAAAGCAAGGCCGACCTACACGCCGATGTGCTGAAATGCGGTCACCATGGCAGTAAGACCAGCACGACCACAGCTTTTCTGAAAGCTGTTTCACCCTCAGCTGCCATTATTTCCTGCGGGCGTGGAAACGACTATGGATTTCCTGCCATGCAGACACTGTCACATTTGAAAAACGACAACGTCAAAATTTACCGGACTGACGAGCAAAAAACCATCTGTGCCCATACGGATGGAAAAACCATCACCTTTGAAACCGGACTGACCAGTGCAACGGCAAGCTGAACTTTTCCCAAAATGCAAGCCATAAAAAACCGGTGCTTTTACTGAAGAAGACTGCACCGGTTTTTTGTTGAAAATTTTAAAGCAGCAGCCGCTGACAATCAGGGACGGGGGGATTCAATCTGTTCCAGTTCCTCCATCCACAGGCGCGCACTTGCATCGCTTGGCATACGCCAGTCTCCGCGCGGAGAAAGCGTGACGGTACCGACCTTAGGCGTATCCGGCAGGCAACTGCGTTTGAACTGCTGACGGAAAAAGCGCTGATAAAAGTTTTTAAGCCAACGGAAAATGATCTTCGGTGAATACACGCCGCGAAAAGTATCGACAGCCATTCGGTAAATTTTGGCGGGAGAAAAGCCAAAACGCAGGATATAATATAAGAAATAATCGTGCAGCTCGTACGGGCCAACGACTTCTTCTGTCTTCTGTGCAATTTTCCCATCTTTAGGGGGAAGCAGTTCCGGACTGACCGGTGTGTCCAGCACGTCCAGCAGAATACGGCTGATCTCTCCGCCGAAAGCCTGTGCTGCATAACGGACCAAATGCCGCACCAACGTTTTCGGAATCGACGCATTGACACCGTACATACTCATGTGGTCACCATTATAAGTGGCCCAGCCCAGCGCCAGTTCAGAAAGGTCGCCGGTACCAACGACAAGTCCCCCCTCCTGATTGGCAATATCCATCAAAATCTGTGTCCGTTCCCGTGCCTGACTGTTTTCATAGGTAATATCCTGCACACTTTCCTCATGCCCAATATCTGAAAAGTGCTGACTGACAGCCGCATGGATAGATATTTCACGAAAAGTGACGCCGAGCGCCCGCGAAAGTCCCTCCGCATTGTTTTTCGTGCGGCTGGTAGTGCCAAATCCGGGCATGGAAATGGCATAAATACCGCTGTGGGGTAAACCCAGCAAATCAAATGCACGCACAATGACCAGCAAGGCAAGTGTGGAATCCAGCCCGCCGGAAATACCGACTACTGCTCTGCGGATGCCCGTGTGTTTCAGGCGTGTCTTCAAACCGTTCGCCTGTAAGGCAAAGATTCGATCACAGCGGTCTGCCAGATCGCTGGTGTTTTCCGGAACAAACGGCGTGCGGGGAAACCGACGCTGCAGACCGCTCCGGTCAAAAGTATAAGAAAAGGAAAACGGCACCGTTACCGCTGGTCTAAGGCTGTCAAGCCACGTCGTAGCACGGCGGCGCTCCTGCAGCAGACGCTCCAAGTCCGTATCCGCGGTGAAAATACCCGGCTCAAAGAGTTTAGAAGAAACCAGCACAGAGCCATTTTCTGCGATCAGGTCATGCCCGGCAAACACCATATCGGTGGTGGACTCTCCTTCGCCTGCATTGGCATAAACATAAGTGCAGTAAAGCCGTGCACTCTGTCCTTTCACCAAATCTTTCCGATACTCGGCTTTTCCAATCACTTCATCGCTGGCGGAAGCATTCAGTAAAAGGGTGGCACCCGCCTGCGCCATCGCAATGCTCGGCGGCACGGGGACCCAGAGATCTTCGCAAAGTTCCACCCCAATCTTGAGTTCCGGGATCTCTTTGCAAGCATATATCATTCCAGAACCGAGCAGCGTCTGCTGCCCCGCAAAGGTTACCGAAAGCGGCTGCTCCGGCGCTGGTGTAAACCAACGCTGTTCATAAAATTCGCTGTAATTCGGCAGAAAGCGTTTGGCCGTCAGCCCCAGCAGGCGGCCTTCGCAGCAGACAGCAGCGCAGTTGTAAAGGGATGCGCCCAATGAAACCGGAACGCCAACAATAAATACCAAGGAAAGTCCGGCAGTTTCTTTTAAGAGCCATTCCAGTTCCTCTTCAGCACCTTTCAGCAGAGTACGGTCATGAAAAAGGTCGCCGCAGGTATAACCGGTCAGACAAAGTTCCGGAAAAAGAGCCGCTCCCACATTTTCTTCCACACATTTCCGAACCAATTCCAGCACGGCTTGTCCATTGGTTTTACAGTCTGCCACACGAATAACCGGCGTGACAGCAGCCACACGGAAAAAGCCGTCTGATGGCTTGCATTGATCTGCTTTTGGCAGTTCCGACATCAGGGCACCCTCCTTATAGAAAAAAAGCGCTGCAGCCTGCGGAAAACCGCTTGGCAGCAGCTGCCTGCTTTTGTCTTATCCTCAAAATGCTTATTCCACAAATCCGCGTTTATTTTTGTTCCGATAAAAAATATCTGTCAGACCATCCTGCACTGCCTCATGATTAAAGCGTTCTGCGCAGCAACTGTTGACAACCCGCCTGAGTCGCACGATATCGGAGAACAGTCCGCGCGGATCCTTTTTCTGCAAGTGCATTTTCATGAGAAAGTAACAGCAATTACTGTATGTTTTTTTTGCCAGTGCATGGTAGCTGTCCCGGTACTTGCTGTATTGTCCGCTTTTGTCCAAAGTCATGCGTATCATGGCAATGGCTCGGATGTAATCATCCACTTTGCGGGGATTGATCTTGCCCAAGGTACTGTCCTTGTGCATATTGTAATAATAAAGCGGCTCATCAATGATCGCAACATTTTTTGCCTGAGCAAAAATTTTATGCAGAACAGCTAAATCTTCAAAGCACATATTCGGAAAACGGACGCCAGACTTGATAAACAGTTCTTTCCGATACAGTTTGCACCATAAAAACGATTGTATGAGTACATCGCGTAAAAGAATGTTGAGCGCCTGTTCCGTATCATAAACACCACGGCAGCGAAATGGGTATTCAAACAAAATATCATTGGAAACCAGATGCCAGTAATAATAACAGCATGAGATATCCGCATTGTTGAGCGTACAGGCACGGTAAAGCAGCTCCAGATAATTTTCAGCGACATAGTCATCACCATCAACAAAGCAGATAAATTCACCGCGTGCAGCATGAAGGCCCGCAGTGCGTGCAGCCGAAACCCCGGAATTGGATTGATCAATCACATGCACACGGCCGTCAGCAGCGGCATACTGCTGAAGGATCTCCAGTGAGTTGTCCGTGGAACCGTCATTAATAACAATAATTTCATAAGGAATTTGAATCGTCTGGTGCGTCAGGGTATATAAACACTGCCCAACGTATTTTCCTACATTATAGGCAGGAACGATTATACTGATTTTTGGATTTTCAATCAGATTCTCCACATCTATCCGCCCCTCCTTCTGTGCATTTTCCATATTGCATCTTCGCATGCTGCCCTAATTATTTATATCTGATTTAACAAAAAAAGTCAAGTCCATCGGCGCGGCTAAGGAAAACCGCCGTTCTGAATATCTGACTGTTAAATATAGCTAAGCTGCTTTTTTGCTGGACGCCGTGCTCCCGGAAGACTGTGAAACAGCGGAGCTGCTGTGAGCCGATTGACTCGGTGCAGGCGCACTGGATACCGAAGCAGAAGCACCCACTACATAAACTGCAGCTCGCGGCGGATAATAAGATTTGGGAAGCGCCTCTGTCCGAACTGCTCCTCCATTTTTATAAAATGTGCGGCTGCAGGTAGCATAGTAGCCATTGAGCGCCGTTACCGTCCGCTCGCGGTATGAAGCAGACTTCGTTTTATCAACCTTGACAACATCTGCCGGCGGCGGCACTGTGCCGGTCTTTTGAGAGGACACCTCAATTTTATCCCAACTGTCATCTTTGTACCCATAAATTGTACAATACATGGTGCGCCCATCTGCACCGCTTTGTATGTACATGGGATAATCCGTTGGATTTTTAAATTTAAAATCGAGATCAGGATAAGAAACTGTAGCGTCCTGTCCAATCGGGACATAGGAAGAAGGGCTGGAGTGCGGGCTGCGTTCAACAACCGTGCAGTTAGAACGCATGGCTGCACCATAAACAGTCGTGCTGCCTTGGCAGATACCGCCGCCGTATTCTTGAGCGGAGACCCCATTGACCAATGCACCGGCCAACCGGTAACCGTTCGCTCGGTCCGCACTTCCCACCACGCCCAAGTAGGAAAAAATGCCGCCCGGCTTAATAACTGTGCCATTTACTGCCTGCAGCGCACGCGACATATTATAGGTCCCGTTTTCGGTGTTGGTGGATACGGTCGAGAAACTGCCCAGTTTGACAATCTTCGGCTTCAAATCTGCAGCCGTATATTTACACGGTATCTTGGTAACCTGAACGGGAATAGACGCCGAGTCCGACGAACGGATTGCTTTGACTGTATCAGTCAGTAATGCCGCCTCATTCACTTGCACACCGGTGGTCCCTTCGGTAAAAGTGAAGCTGCTGCCGTCAAAAGACCGAATGGTCGGTTCTTTCGCTTGAACATTAATGGAAGCCGTCAGTTCCTGCAGTTTTGCCTGCAGCGTTGCCTGATCGACCGTAACACTTAAATGATACTGTTTTGCACCATCAGCGGCATGCTGTTCCGCCCATGCCTTCTGTAAAACTGCATTGATATTATAGGAAGTATGCAAATCATGCCCGCTGAAAGGATAGGTATTGCCGCCATAGGTAAGTGTATAGCTGCGGCCACTGTCCTTTTTGATGACATAATTCATCAGGGCACGGCGCGCTTTCGGATAAGTAAGGCCGTTCAGAGAAACGGTGTCAACGGTTACTTTGCCAAACGTCTGCACAGACGCTGAATCGGAACCCGAATTTATAGCTGCTGCACGCCTGGCAAGATTCGTCCCGACAATGACAGCAGTAACAGCAGCAGCCGTGATCAGCACACCCGCCAGCACAACTGTCCCATGCGGTTTCCTGTGTTTTCCGGAATATCGGTCCTGACTGGTTTTTTGCATGTTGGGTTCTCCTTCATGTTTTCTCCACTTGAAAATGGAGAAACCTTGATACTGTATTATATATTTTGAAATGGATTCTGTAAAGTGACATGTCTGCATTATTTCCCGCCAACCATCAATTTGGGCTCGGAAAACTCTGCACTGACAACTGATTATGCATAGAAAAACAGAAGGCAGTATGGTATACTGTGAGTTGGCGTAAACATGCCCCTACATCATGCAAAAAGGAGCGATTAGGTGAAAGTCCTGATTTTAACCGCAGCCACAGGCGGCGGTCATATGCGCGCTGCGCATGCATTGGAATCATACATTACAAATCATTCGCAAGAGGACCATGTCGTTGTGCTGGACGCATTAAAAACCGTCGGCCCGATTTTGAACCATACTTGCTGTGACGGCTACCGCTTCCTGTGCAAGCGTGTACCACAGGCTTTTGGCACTCTCTACCGTGTAACCAACAGGAAATCACCAATGGGAGGAATGATGTTCCGCATTAATTACCAGCACAGCGGACGTCTGGCGCCGACAATCGAAGGAGAGCATCCCGATGTCATTCTAAGTACCCATCCCTTTGCAACAGAAATGGTTTCAGAAATGAAACAGAAGGGCTATCAAGTTCCCCTGCTCTGCCTAATGACGGATTACGGTCCGCACAGGGCGTGGATTGCACCAAATGTAGATGCCTATATCGTCAGCAATGAAGATATGGTACCACAGATGGAAAAAATGGGCGTACCGCCGGAAATTGTTTTCCCATACGGAATTCCTGTAACAGACGTCTTTTTTGAAAAGAAAGATAAAGCTGCGCTCCGTGAAAAAATCGGACTTGCTGCCGACAAACCGACCATCCTGTTTATGGCTGGTTCTTTTGGTGTAACAAATATTATCAGCATCTATGAAGATTTATGTACGCTGAATCTAGACTTTCAGGTAATTGTCATTACCGGAAAGAATGAAAAGCTTTACCATGAATTTGAAGACGCCGTGCAGGAAAGCAGCAAAAAAACACGGTTGGTCTATTTTACGCATGAAGTGGCAAATTATATGCATGCAAGCGACCTGCTGATTACGAAACCCGGTGGCTTAACGGTAAGCGAATCACTGGCATGCAACCTCCCGCTCGCTGTGTTCGATGCAATTCCTGGCCAAGAAGAGGATAATGCAGCATTTCTGCAAAACCACCACATGGCAGTCCGGCTGAATCAGCATGAAGATACCGCACAGGTCATTGCGGAACTGCTGGAAAACCCGCAGAAGCTGGCAGAGATGCGTCATGCCTGTGCGTTATTTGATAAAAGCAAAGCAGCCCAGAATATTTTTATGCTTATACAGGATTTGTATGCGCGCTGTCACCCCGAGCAAGCCAAAAAACAATCGGCTGAATAATAAAAATGAAAGGAATAAGATGTCCCCTACCTGTTTCTGGGGCAAAGCCACAGGAAGGGAACAACATTTTTAAACTCCCTGTTTCGGCAGGGAGATTCCATAAAGTGAGGTCTTTTTCTTGCAGCAGGTTTATCTTGATAATTCTTCCACGACAAAAGTCTGCAGAGAAGCAGTAAATGCCGTGATAAAAACGATGACAGAAACATTCGGCAATCCCTCTTCTCTGCATTCCATCGGATTTGCGGCGGAGCGCGCTTTAGCAGATGCCCGCACACAGGTTGCCAGCGTGCTTTCTGCAAAGCCAGAGGAAATTACATTTACCTCCGGCGGAACCGAAAGCAACAATCTCGCCGTTTTTGGTGCTGCTCAGTCCCGCCGGAAACGCGGGAACCGCATTGTCACCACCGCGATTGAACATCCCAGTGTACTGATCCCCATGCAGCAGCTGGAAAGGCAGGGATTTGAGGTGGTTTACCTGCAGCCGGATAAAAGCGGGCATATCGAGCCACAGCAGCTTTTTGATGCCGTCAATGCCAATACGATTCTGGTCAGCATGATGGCAGTGAACAACGAAGTGGGAAGCATCCTGCCGATTGATGCAGCACGCACAGCCATTGACCGCGCACAGGCTCCAGCTCTGCTGCATGTGGATGCCGTACAGGCTTTTGGGAAACTAAACCTCCGCCCCGGCCGCCGCGGGATTGACCTGATGACGGTCAGCTCCCATAAAATTCACGGGCCAAAGGGAGCGGGCGCCCTGTTTATACGGAAAGGCACCCATATTCTGCCGCGCACATTTGGCGGCGGACAAGAAAACAATTTACGGCCCGGAACAGAAGCCATGCCGGCTATCTGCGGTTTCGGCGCCGCCTGTGCTGCTTTGCCGAATGCAGAGGAAGAGCGGAAAAAGATAGCAGAACTGAACACCTACCTGCGCGCCGGACTGGCAAAGCTGCCTGAAGTGGTCATGAACAGCAGCGAAGATGCCCTGCCATATGTTCTGAACCTTTCTGCCGGACGGGTAAAAGCACAGACAATGCTGAACTTCCTTTCTGAACATAATATTTATGTGTCTTCCGGATCTGCATGCGCAAAGGGAGCAAAGAGCCATGTTCTGACAGCACTTGGATTTTCTCCTATGCGCATAAATTCGGCACTTCGCGTCAGCTTCTGCCGGTATAATACAAAGGAAGACTGCGACGCATTTCTCACCGTGCTGCAAAACGGACTGGCTACTTTGCAGAAAACGTAAGATTGGATTTTGGGTCATCTATCCAGCTGCTTCACATAAGACAAAATAAAAAACAATTTCAGGACAAACTGTCAACCGAACATACAGAATCCAAACTTAAACAATGGCCTTTAAGCTTGACAGTGTTTGCAAATTGCAGAATAGAAATGGAATTTGGATTTATGAAAGAAATTATTTTATTAAAACTTGGAGAACTGGTCCTAAAAGGACTGAACCGCCGTGTATTTGAGGATACCCTCGTAAAAAATATCCGCCGCAGGATTTCTCCTCTGGGGAAATTTAATATCCGTTCACGCCAGTCGACCATTACCGTTATGCCAGAAGAAGATAACTGCGATCTGGATGAAGCAGAAGAACGCATCAGCCGCATTTTCGGCATTGCAACCTACACGCGCGCGGGTGTGGCACCAAAAGAAATGGACAAGATTGAACCCGCCACAGCAGAATACCTGCGTCGGGAACTCCTTGCCGCAAAGACATTTAAAGTGGAAGCGAAACGTTCCGACAAAAAATTCCCACTTAATTCCCCGGCTATCTGCGCAGAGATGGGCAGCTATCTGCTGGAGCAATTCCCTAATCTTACCGTTGATGTACATCATCCGGATATTATTGTTTATGTGGAAATACGCGACTTTGGCGCTTATATTCACAGCAATCCGATACGCGGAGCCGGTGGAATTCCAGTGGGAACGGGCGGCAAGGCAGCCGTGCTGATTAGCGGCGGCATTGACAGCCCTGTGGCAACTTGGCAGATTGCCCGCCGCGGATTGGAAATGACAGCCGTGCATTTTGCCAGCCCACCATATACCAGTGCACGTGCTGAGCAAAAAGTAGTTGACCTTTTGACACAGGTGAGCCGTTATGCCGGACGCATGAAAATGTTCACCGTTCAGTTTGCTCATGTGCAGGAAGAGATTCGGGATAAATGTCCAGAGGAACTTTTTACCCTACTGATGCGCCGTTTTATGATGCGTATCACACAGAAAATTGCAGAACAGGAAGGCTGCCTTGCACTGGTTACCGGTGAAAGTCTGGGACAGGTTGCAAGTCAGACCCTGCAGGCCATCTGCTGCACGGATGCCTGCGTCTCCATGCCGGTTTTCCGGCCGCTGATTGGTTCGGATAAACTGGATATTGTTGATACCGCACGGAAAATTGGAACATTTGATATCTCTATTGAACCCTATGAGGATTGCTGCACGGTCTTTACCCCAAAGCATCCCTGCACCCGCCCGCATGTTGATTCACTGGAAAACGCAGAAAAGCTGCTGGATGTAGACGCGCTGGTAAATGAATGTGTCCAAACTGTTTCGGTCCGGACGATTTATCCGCAGGAATAATGCATAAGCAAAAATTTGTAAAAGGAAGGTGCAAATATGAAAGCAGAAATTATCAGTGTCGGTACAGAATTGCTGCTGGGACAGGTCACCAACTCTGACACTGCTTACGTTGCCCGGGAACTGGCTGCACTCGGGTTTGATATCCGCTACACCTGCACCGTTGGGGATAATTCAAAGCGGCTGGCAGAAACCCTGCGGAATGCATTTGCCCACAGCGATATTGTTGTAACAACCGGCGGCCTTGGCCCCACCGAGGATGATCTGACCAAGCAGACCTGCGCCGCAGCTGCCGGCAGAAAGCTTGTCTGTCACGAAGAAACGAAGCAGCGCCTTAAAACATATTTTAAGGGACGCGAATTTGGAAAAAGTCAGTTGAATCAGGCGATGCTGCCGGAAGGCTGCACCGTTTTCCAAAATGACCACGGCACCGCACCGGGCTGCGGCTTTACCACAGCGGACGGCAAAGTTTTGGTCATGCTGCCCGGCCCGCCGAGTGAACTGCTGCCCATGCTGCAAAATTATGTGGTGCCTTACCTTTCTCAGTGGGCGGGCGGTGTTATCGCCAGCACGAATATCCATGCTTTTGGCATTGGAGAGGGAACCGCAGCCGAAAAAATTGCGGACCTCCTGCAGGGAGAAAATCCGACAGCGGCCACCTATGCACTGGCAGACGAAATGTATGTGCGTGTTACGGCAAAAGCTGCAACAAAAGAAAAAGCACAAATGCTGTGCAAACCGCTTGCAGAAAAGATTCGGGAACGTCTGGGCGATTTTGTTTATGGTACAGATGTGGCAAATCTGGAAGTCGTCGTTGTACGGGAATTACAGAAACAAGGGAAAATGCTGGCGACAGCAGAAAGCTGTACCGGCGGCATGCTGGCAGAGCGAATCACGGATATTGCCGGCGCTTCTCAAGTATTTCATATGGGACTGGTGACCTATTCCAATGAGGTGAAATCGGCACTGGTCAATGTTCCGGAAAACCTGCTGAAAGAAAAGGGCGCTGTCTGTCCCGAAACGGCCTTTGCAATGGCACAGGGCGTTCGGAAAAAGGCCGGCGCGGATTTTGGCATTGGCATCACCGGCGTGGCCGGCCCCAAAACAAGCGAGGGCAAACCAGTCGGCTATATTTTGATTGCACTGGATGACGGTCAACACACATACCTGCGCACGATGACGGGAAAAGGTGGGCGTAAAGAGCGCAATTATCTGCGGCATTTGGCAGCGAGCAACGCGCTGGACATGCTGCGGCGCCGGTTATTGGGGCTGCCGGGAATTGAGCAGATTGCTTTTACCGGGCACTAAAAGGGAAGGAGGCTTTTTCATGGAAGCGGCTGTTCTGTATTGCGGCGCACGGCGCACCGCTTACTGTCAGGAACTGTTGGAAACCAACGGTTTCCGGCTGACTCAAATATGTGCTGCCGGAGAAGACAGTCAAATGGCAAGAATGGGTATTTTGCTGTCAAAAAATCAACTGCTGCTGATTTTGGGGCCGGAACACAACGGCGAGCCGACTTTTGGAAAGCCTTTTTTTCGAGCACTGCACGTCCCTACGCTGGATGAAAACCCTCAGGGCATACTGGTACTGCATGGGAAAGGATGCATTGGCTGGCTGATTGAAAGTCGGGAACAGGCGGTGGCACTCCTGCCCGACCGTCCAGAGCACCTGCAGCTGCTTCTGCCGGAACTGTGGCTCCGCCTTTGTAAAAAATTTGGTTTGTCAATGCCGGAAATCCAGAAGTCAGCTGTCAACTATGAACAAGCTGTAGAACGTGATTTTTCCGGAAAGGAATAGTTATGATTGTAGATTTCGTTTCCCAAATGAAAACAGTAAATCTGATGACAAGTCTGCTGCACGGAGATTTCGGGCATTGTTCTCCTTATCCGTTCACTCCCTGTAAAGAGCAGCCGATTCCAGACCGTTCTCTTTATGGACTGGAAACCAGCACTCCGGAAGCACAAGGAGTGGAAAGTGCCTGGCTAAACGGCTTCTTCTGCGCACTGCAAGACTGTAATCAGATTCATGTACACAGTGTGGCTGTTCTCCGCCACGGGAAATTGATTGCGGAAGGCAGTTTTAAACCCTATACAGCAGCATATCCGCATATGCAGTTCTCTGTTTCCAAAAGCATTGTAGGCATGGCAGTGGGCATTGCCGTGAAAGAAGGAAGACTTTCCATTGAGGACCGCGTGATAAACTTTTTTGCGGATGACCATTCCCTGTTCCGAAATACAAAACTTGCCAATGTGACGATTCGCCATCTGCTGCAAATGTCAGCCGGTGTCAAATACAATGAAATTTTCAGTGTAACGGACCGTGACTGGGTGCGCGGCTATCTTTCCTCAGAATGTGCTTTTGAGCCGGGTACATCTTTTGATTATAACAGCATGAATACGTATATGCTTGCGGCAGTGCTGCGGAAAGTGACCGGCATGTCACTTGTGGACTACCTAATGCCGCGTCTTTTCGGGCCGATGCGTATTCCGCGCCCCCGCTGGGAACAGTCCCCAGCAGGAATTGAAAAAGGCGGTTGGGGACTGTATCTGCGCACAGTAGACATGGCTAAGTTCGGTCAACTGTATCTGCAGGGCGGCCGTTGGAACTGTGAAAACGGTATGCGTCAGTTAGTACCGGAAGAATGGGTGCGGGACAGCGTGACACACATGGTACAGACAGACCCCAAGAAACATACCAACTGCTATGGATATCTGCTTTGGAGTTTTCCCATAAAGAGATCTTTTCAGTACAGCGGCCTTTTCGGGCAGCACGTCATCATCCTGCCGCATTTGGATGCTGTTGTTGCCATGACAGGAGGAAGCCAGACTTTTGTCTCAGATGAAGCAAGCGAAATTACAGAAAAATATTTTGCAGAAAATGCAGAAGGCTTTCATGCAAAGCCGTTGAAGCCAAATATTCGTGCTTTGCGAAAGCTGAAAGATACAGTGGCACATCTGTATGCTGTAAAAGAAACAATTCCTCCGCAGCCCCCAGCGAATCCTCTTCCTTTTTTCCATAAGGATACTGCGCAGATCATTGCGCCCCGTCCGGTACCGGAATTTGCAAAGCCTCTTGACGGAGCAAGCTATCAGATAAAAGAAGGCAGCGGTTCCATTATGCCGCTGACCATGCAGATTATGACCAATCATTTCCCGATGACGATACGCGAAATTTCCTTTGCTTTTACACCCGGCATGTGCCACATCTGCCTGCACTGCGGAGAAGAGAGCTGCATGCTGTCCGCAGGGCTGGAAAACGAGCCATTCCGCGGGAATATCACTTTGGATGGGGAATCTTATCCGGTAGGATGTTCCGCTTACCTGACAAAAGATGAAGATGGCCGGCCTGTGCTGAAACTTTTTATTTCCTTTCTGCAGACACCGTTTATGCGAATCATAAAATTTGTTTTCTACCAGAATGCTCAAAAAATAGTGGCCCGATTCTATGAACAGCCAAGTTTAGAGGACTCTATCGAAGTATTATTTCGCATGATGGATAACAGCGGATTATTGCAGATGCGTTTTTATGATGCCATCACACAGCAGAAAATGCAGGGGCGTCTTTTAAAATTATCTTTGCCCAAAATGCACGGAATCCGTATTGACCCAAAAGGGATAAAGGAAAGCTCTTCTGCCTCTTAGGGATTTCACCGCTAAAAAACAAGTTTGTTGTCGTTTGAGAAAAATCAAAAACAGGATAGGCAGGACAGAATTGTCGATTCTGTCCTGCCTATCCTGTTAATCTGCTATATTGCAACAACACTTGCACACAAATATTGAATCGTTCTCTTCTTAATACTTCAGCTGCACATTTTTAACGTCTGTTAAAAACATATGCCCGGGAGAATGGGTAATTGCAATTGGAGGTTTCACGTTCATAATGGCTGACTGCGGCGTAACCCCACACGGCCAAAACACCGGAACTTCGTCCGGATGAATCGTCACACTTTCCCCAAAATCCGGATGGTCAAGATCATGAATTCCAATTGCTTCGGGACATCCAATCTGAATCGGGGCACCGTGTACCCTTGGCATAGAGCCGGTAATCATAACCGCCTTTGGAATCAAAGCATGCGGCAGCGGCCGCATACTGACAACCATTTTCCCTTTAAAAATGCCGGCAGGCGCGCAGTCAATATTTGTCATATACATGGGGACATTCCGGCCCTCTTCAATCTGTCGGACCGGTATTCCCGCTTCCAGCAATTCTGATTCAAATGAAAAGCTGCAGCCAATTAAAAAGCCAACAAAATCTTTTTGCCAGAAAGGCTCCACACTTGTATATTCACCGACTACCTCTCCGTGTTTATAAACACGGTATCGAGGAATATCCGTTGCAATATTGGCGTCTTTTGCCATAAAGCGTACTGTAGGATCTCCAACATCTGTCACTTCCAACAATGGGCATGATTTTGGATTCCTTTGACAAAACAGCAAAAAATCATAGGCTAAATTCTGCGGCAGAATCACCAGATTCGCTTGCGCATAACCTGCACACATGCCAGAAGTCTGCCCGGTTATTTTGCCTTGGCGAATCAATTTCCTAACTTCCGAAGGCCGTGCAGTGGAAGTATCCATTTTCAAGTTTCCCCTTTCTTATGAAAATCCAATAGAATAAAATTGTGTCAGCCTGCTTTATGAAGCGCTTCTGCATGACCCCGCAAGCTTGTTTAGACCTTATGTTCCAGAAAAGCTTCAATAAAACCGGTATCTGCCTTGCCTTTACAAAAAACAGGATTGTGAAGAATGGAATACTGAAAATTAATGTTGGTCGAGATTCCAGTGATGACGAGTTCGTCTAAAGCGGTACACATTCTACGGATTGCGGTTTCCCGGTCTTTACCATGTACAATGACTTTTGCAATCAGGGAATCATACGCTGAAGGGACTGTATACCCATCATAAATGGCACTGTCCACCCGAACCCCGTTACCGCCCGGAAAATGCACATGCGAAATTCTGCCCGGACAGGGAGCAAATTTTTTCTCCGGATTTTCTGCGTTAATGCGGCATTCCAGTGAATTTCCCCTCAGGATGATATCTTCCTGCCGAATGGACAGCGGAAGCCCCATGGCAATGGTAATCTGCGTTTCAATCAGGTCAACACCCGTCACCATCTCCGTAACAGCATGTTCCACCTGAACTCTGGTATTCATTTCCATAAAATAGAAATGATTGTCCTCTGTCACAATAAATTCAACAGTTCCCACGCTGTAGTAGTGCACAGCCTTTGCTGCACGCACAGCTACCGCATTCATTTCCTGACGCATCTTGGCGTTCACTGCAGGAGAAGGGGATTCCTCGATCAATTTCTGATGATTTCGCTGGATAGAACAATCCCGTTCTCCCAAGGAAACTACATTTCCTGCTTTGTCGGCCGCCACCTGAACTTCCACATGACGGGACTTTTCAATATACTTTTCAATATACATGGTGTCATCTGCAAAGGCTGTTACCGATTCCCGCTGTGCAGTATTAAACTGATTCTCAAAATCCTCTGCAGACTCTGAAATCCGAATGCCTCTTCCGCCACCTCCAGAAGAGGCTTTAATCATAACCGGAAATCCAATCTGCTTTGCAATCGCCTTTCCATCAGCCGCATGATAAACCGGCTGCTTTGAACCGGGGACCACCGGAACACCCGCATGAATCATGGTCTGACGAGCTTGAAACTTATTTCCCATACGCTCCATGATTTCCGCTGACGGCCCAATAAAGTCAATCCCATATTCTTCACATTTGCGGGCAAAATCGCTGTTTTCTGACAAAAATCCATATCCCGGATGAATCGCATCGGCTCCCACGATGGATGCGGCACTGATGATACGGTCCATATTTAAGTAGCTGTCTTTCGCCGGTCCTTCGCCTATGCAAACGCATTCGTCGGCAAGCTGCACATGAAGGGCATCTCGATCGGCCGTTGAATAAACAGCAACGGATTGAATTCCTAAATTTCGGCAGGCTCTAATAATCCGAACAGCAATTTCACCACGGTTTGCAATCAATATTTTTTTATACACGGTAAAATTTCCCCTTACCATAATTTAGAATGTACAAGTACGAGTCCGGTATTTCTGCTGCTGAGCCATGGAATTGTTATTGTTGTTTTTCAATTTGAAACAGTGGCTGTCCATATTCGACGTTTTGTCCATCTTTTACCAAAGCAGATACAATTTTTGCGTTTTCCTCAGCATCGACCTCATTCATCATCTTCATGGCTTCTATGACACCGACGCACTGTCCGGCCTTCACCTCATCTCCGACTTTTACAAACGGTGAAGAATCCGGAGAGGAAGCAGAATAAAAAGTACCGACCATCGGCGAAAAAATATAAAAGCCGCTGTCACTGGCCGATTCTTCTGCTTTTGGAGAAACTTGGACAGGAGTCTCACTTTTGGAAAATGTCTGCCTTTCTTTTTTTAATTTGATTTCCTGCTGACCATCTTTATAGGAAAAAGAAGAAAAATCGGATTTCTCAACCAGTTGGATAATTTCTTTGATGTCTTTTAGGTCCATGACGATTCCCCCTGCTTAGTTTTGGACAACAGCTCTGCTATCCGCTGGGCAACGATTCTCGGTTCTAAAGCTTCCCTGCACGGCTGATGTATGATTTCCTGCATGGTCTGGTATTCTTTCTGTACATGCTGATCCAACATTTGGGCCTGTTCTATGTCAACTTTTTGGAACCGAATTCGGTCCCCTGCTTTTTTTTGAACGAATTTCGGCAAATCTGTGCAAATCACAGTTGCAATCTTGGTATAGCCTCCTGTTGTCGGCCTGTCTGCAAGCATGACCATCGGCTGCCCATCGTTTGCCACCTGAATGGCGCCGAATGCAATTCCGTCCGATATAATATCGGCTCCATCCAGATGGGTAATCTCCGGACCTTTCAGCCGGTAGCCCATGCGGTCCGTGCAGCCGGTAACGGTATATTCTTCATGAAAGAAATTGTATAGACCTTCCTGTGTAAAACAATCGTCCTGCGGGCCGAGAATAACACGGATTGTTTCACTGTGATTGTCGAAATCATCCGCTTTCAGCTTACGTGATAAAAAATGCGGAAGATAGACCTTCTTTTCACGAAAACAAATAAAGTCGCCTGTTTGCAGTCTCCTGCCGCAGAATCCTCCGACTTTGCAGGACACATGCGTTGAACGGCTCCCCATGACCATTGGTATATCCAGTTTTCCTAAAAAAGCAAGATAACCGCAGCTGCCGGTCTTTGCAGAATGGAATTTTAAAATATCATTTTTGTGAACACAAACAGCAGTATACATAGGAACAGACTTGCCATTCAGAGAAGGTTCAAAGTTTCCTCCTGTGATTGCAATAATCGTATCTGCAGTAAACCGGAGCTTTGGACCAGTCTGTATAAATTCCAGAACGGCCTCGTTTTCCGGATTATCAAGAAGGAGATTCGCAATATGAAAAGAACGCTGGTCCATTGCACCGGATGATGAAATTCCTAGATTCTGATAACCCGTCCGCCCCATATCCTGCACGGTGGTATATAATCCTCCGTTCAAAACTGATATTCCCATGCTGAACCTCCGTATCATTTTAAAAAATTGATAAGGGAAAGGAGCGTGCTCCTAAAAGCCGTGATTGTCACACCTTCTGCGCACAACTGGCCTGCGGTTTCGCACGAGTTCGAACATGGTGAGCGCATCCTTTTTCCCGAATCTGCAGGAATTCTTTTTCATCTACTGGAACGAACCGAATGCAGTCACCTGCCTGATATAAGATAGGCTTCTCCCTTTTAGGGTCGTAAATATCAAGCGGCGTCCTGCCGATGATTCTCCAGCCGCCCGGAGAATCAAGCGGATAAATCCCCGTCTGTGCACCACCGATTGCAATCGACCCGGCCGGAATCCGAACTCTGGGTTTTGCCAGCCGCGGTATATGGAGTCTGTCATCCAATCCTCCAAGGTAAGGAAAGCCCGGCAGAAAACCCAGCATATAAATAATATAATCTTTTGACGAATGCAGTGCAACGACTTCTTCCGTCGACATAGATGCATACTCCGCAACATCTTTTAAATCCGGCCCATAGTCTCCCCCATAGCATACAGGGATCTCCACAACCGTTCTTTGGGAGTGGCTGCCTTGTGACAGCGGTTGCTGCAGCAATTTCCCGACCTTGCCTTTTAAATCCCGGTATAAAATCACCCGCGGATCATACTGAATGAAGACAGAGCGATAAGTTGGAACCACTTCTATGATCCCCGCAATCGGCTGCAGTTTCAGAATCCGTGTAAAATTGATGACCTTTTGGTTGACATCTTCTTGGATGCTGTTCCCAAATTCAACGACCAGTGCACAATCTCCGCTTAGTAAAATTCTGGGATAGTTCATTTTTCCACCTCTTTACAATGAAACCCTATTTGAATCGGATTCTTCATCCTAGCAGCTCCTGCAAATTATGTTCTCTCCAGCTTATTCACCTTATGTATAACATTCGCTTACAGCCGCCGCAAGTGATTAAAATGATACGCTTTTCCTAATGAATGATAAGCAGTAAATGGCCGTTATTTTTTCAAGAAAAGCTGTCTAGACATCCGATTCTCGCTTGAATGGAAAACAAACTTATGCAAATTGGTGCAGAGAATCTATAATTTCTTTGGAAGTCGCAATCGGGAAACCATCTACCGTAGAAATGTTCTCCTTCTTTACACCATCAACACTGCCTAACCGCACGATCTGATCCAGATACTGCTTGATTTCCTGAAAGGAGGGCAAGACATGAATTCCGGTCAGCCGCTGCATATAAGACACCATAGCATAAGCACCCCAGTTGGAAACCGTAGCAATAATCAGGCTGGATGTTTCAACCACACAAGGCACTAAAGATAATTTATCCTCAATAACATGTTTAAGATTTCCCATTCCAATTTCATTGCCGCCATCGCCGACACCAATTGTATAAATTCCCTCTTGGTTTGCACGGGTAAACAATAAATCAATTCGGGCTGTGTGGGCAGTGATACTGACAGAACGCATGTTTGCATATTCATCTTTGCTGTTAATCCCACAGCGTTCAATGGAGATACAAGCAACCGGCTGATACTTTTTTAAAATATCATTAAACACCTGCTGATCGGCATCAAATGCGACATAGCAGACCGGAATCTGCTTCACCTCAAAAAAGCCTCTGCACAGCTTATCTGTTATGATAACCGGCTGGTATCCAATTTTTTTGAGAGCAGTTGCAACTGTTGCCGTTCCCGCCGGTCCGTCTGTTTCTGCATGACCGGCAACATAAAACCCCGTTGTCAAAAGCACAGTGCCTTTTGGAAGAGCCAATAGCTTCTCCACAGCATCTTTTACATAGAACTGACTCATATGCTCTCGCAGTACATTCATGCCGCGCGCAGAATGCTGCATAACCACGCTTTCAATGGAATTGATTTGGTTTGTCATTTCCTGAATCCCCCTCGCTCTTGAAAAAATTCGCATCCTGTTTCTATCTCTCAAATCTCAAATGCACTCATTACGGAATTTCGATTCAACCAGAATTTAAGAGATTGTCTCCGCTAAAGGACAAATCCGGATGTGTTCTGCTTCCAATGCTTTACGAATTTTCTGAACAAAAATAAAAGCCTTTTGATTGTCCCCATGCACGCAAATAGAGTTAGGAAAGACGGCAATCTTTTTCCCTGTAATGGCCGTTACCGTATGACATTGAATCATACCGATTACTCTTTTGACCGCTTCATTTTCATCGGTGATAACGGCACCCGGTTCTCCTCTTGGAACCAAGCTTCCGTCCTCCTCATACGCACGGTCTGCAAATACTTCATTCGCCGCTTTTAATCCCACTTTCCGGGCTGCAGCCAGCATTTTGCTGCCAAACAGTCCCAGCAAAATCAAGTTGGGATTAACCTCGTAAATGCCTTTGCAAATAGCTTCAGCTAATTCTTCATCTTTTCCTGCCATGTTATACAGGGCACCATGCAGTTTGACATGCTTCATCTCAATCCGGTTGGCGCTGCAAAATGCCTGAAGTGCGCCAATTTGATACATGACGACTGCCTTTGCCTCTTCCGGCTTGATATCCATTTTACGGCGTCCAAAGCCGACCAGATCCGGAAGGCCCGGATGTGCACCCACACAAACATGATTTTCCGCCGCCAGTTTGACTGTTTTCTGCATAGTGAGCGGGTCGGATGCGTGAAATCCACAGGCAACATTTGCTGATGTAATCAGAGGAAGTATCTGATCATCCATTCCCAAATGATAATTTCCAAAGCTTTCACCTAAGTCACAATTCAAATCTACTTTTTGCATAACAGATTCTCTCTTTTCTATCAAAAGGTTCCCTTCCAATTTGTCGCAGAAGCACGCCGGGTTCTGCTCCCATTCGCATTCGATGCTGTTGGAACAGATGCTGATTCTCAAGCCGCAGGAAAATGAAATATTGGGAATCAGAAGCAGCTGATTGCCATCTGCCCTTTCGATTTCAGAGATTAATTTTCTGTTGCAGCTTTAAATTCATCTGTCAATGCTTTCCGCAGTTTTTCAAAGAGCTCCGGTGCTTTTCCGCCGACCGGCTGACCGGCTACTTTTGTCGCACGGAGTACGAAATTACTGGAACTGGAAATCAGAACTTCATCTGCATTCATCAGTTCATCCATTGTATAAGGAATTTCTGCCACAGGAATCCCCAGTTTTTTACCCATCCGGATAATGTGGGCGCGAGAAATGCCTGGGAGAATCAGATTATCGGCCGGTGCTGTGATAATTTTGCCGTCTTTAATGATATGGCAGTTACTGTGTGCACATTCTGTAACACGGTCGCCATAAGGACCCGGGCGATAAAAGATGCATTCATTTGTCCCTTCTCTGCTCGATTTCTGCGCAGCCATCACAGAAGGAATTAAATTCAGTGTTTTGATATTGCAATGAAAGAATCTTGTGTCCTTAGTGGCCGACAATGTAATCGGTTCCAATCCGTAATTCACTTTGGCCGGAGTCAGGGTAATCCATAGATTTCCTTTCTCGTTTTCTTCATGAATATGGTTTCGTTTCGCATCGGTACCTCTCGTGCATTGTACGTAAACAAATAAATCTCCGCTGTCCATTTTGTTGACCATTTCCTGAATCAGGTCTTTCAAATCTGCCTTTGACATTGGAATATGTATGTCCAACATTCCGGCGCTGTTGAAGAAGCGGTCGATATGTTCCTCTACTGCGTAAATTTTATAATTGTGAGCCGGTCCTGCATCATATACACCATCGCCAAACCAGCAAACACGGTCATTCATTGGGATGACCATATTTTCAATTTCATCATATTTTCCATTGTAATAACCCAAAGTCTTCATTTTTGTTTCCTCCTAAACCATTTTAAAATCAAAATACGGTTAAAAATATTTAGTAGGTACTTCCGGATTGTCCGGTTTTCCTACTTACATTTATTTTACCACAAGTAATTAAGCTGTCCAATTTTTACGCCACCTCGAAAATAAACACGCGTAACGCGTTTGGAAAGGTTGCACACAACCTCATAATGAATCGTCCCTAAGTATTTTGCCAGCTCATCGGTGGTAATACACGCACTGCCATCGGTACCAAAGACAGTTACGGTATCACCAGCTTTCACATCTGGAATGTGGCTCACATCCAGCATAAGCTGATCCATACAAATACGCCCAATAATTTTTGCACGTTTGCCATGAACAAGCATATCTGCATGGTTACAAAGTGTTCTGGGATATCCATCCGCATAGCCAATTGGAATCGTTGCGACTTTTACTGGCTCTTTGCTGCAAAACTGCCTGCCATAGCTTACCGTGGTACCCGAAGGAACTGTTTTAACCATGGCAACCGTACTTTTCAGCTCCATAACCGGAACCAGATTCTGCTTATGCCTAATCTTGGCAGATGGATTCAGCCCGTACAGGATAATACCGGGACGCACCATGTCAAGCTGCATTTCCGGGTAGTCTAAAATTGCTGCGGAATTTGCACAGTGATGAATTTTAAAAGTAATGCCCCGTGCTGCCAGTTTTGAGATTGCAGTTGTAAAATTACCGAATTGTTTTCTGGTAAAGGCATCGCCGTCTTTTCCCTCATCCGCAACCGCAAAATGTGTGAAGATACCTTCCACTTGAAGAGCTGGTAATCGGCAAACCTTTTCTATTTCTTGCAAAGATGCATCATTACATTCCGGTTCCTGATAGAAGAAGCCAACGCGGCTCATCCCCGTGTCAAGTTTAATATGAGCATGTACGGTAACAGCTGCCTTTGCAGCTTCCTGAGAAAGTTTCTCCCCATATTCTGCATCAATGATTGCCTGTGTAATATCATATTTACAAAGTTCAGGTGCCATATCAGGAGGCGTATATCCTAAAATCAAAATTGGACATTGGATATTGGCCTTTCGCAGCTGTACCGCCTCATCAAAATTAGAAACGGCAAACCAGTCTGCTCCCAACACTTCATATTCCTTAGCCAGCTCGACGGCCCCGTGTCCGTAAGCATCTGCCTTGATAACACAGCAGATTTTGGTCTTTGGTTTTAAAAGGGACCGGATAAGCTTATAATTGTGAGAAACGGAATCTAAATTGACCTGTGCCCATGTTCGTTTTAACATTTTCCCCAAAATTCTATCTCCAAATTTTTTGATATAAGCAGCACATCTAAAAATGGAATCTCTTTTTCTTTCTAACGTATTCTAAAGCTTTTACATATTCACTGTCTCAGACTGAACATGACTGCTATGCTTGTTTGCTGAACGCTCTTTTCTTTCTAATTTTTCGCGTTTAATTTCCTTCTGAAAGTCAAATGTCTCTTTTGCTACTACGCCGCTCAGAACAAGTAAACTAATCAGGTTTGGAAATGCCATTAAACCATTCATGATGTCGGAAAGGTCCCAGACAATTTCAAATTTTGTCGTTGCACCCACAAAAGCAAAGACGGCAAATACGATACGGTAAATATAGCAGAAAACGGGTTTATGTACTAAATATTCCAAGGCCTTTTCACCGTGATACTCCCATCCGATAATCGTTGAAAAAGCGAACAATGCAATGCTAATGGTGATAAACCAAGCACCCGCCTTTCCAAAAACGGTTGAAAAAGCTGCTACTGTAAGCGGGGCACCCGTAATTGGTTTTCCCTGACTGTCCAGCGTACCCAGCACACCTGATGATGCAATCACCAGACCCGTAACAGAACAAACGACCAACGTATCAAAAAAAGTGCCTGTCATATTGACATACCCTTGCCGTGCCGGGCGATCAGTTTTTGCAGCGGCGGCTGTAATTGCCGCAGAGCCAAGGCCAGCTTCGTTGGAAAAGATTCCGCGGGCTGCACCCCAGCGCATAGCATCCATCATGGATGCCGTAATTGTTCCGCCAACCCCTCCGGCAACAGCTGTAGGTGCAAAAGCCATCTTAAAAATTTGAGAAACCCCTGCCGGCACATTTCGGATATTCACAAAAATGCAAACCAAACCGCCAATCGTATAGAGTAAAGCCATCGCCGGCACAATGATGGATGAAACTTTTCCAATAGAAGTAATGCCGCCGACAAGCACAATCATTGCAACAATCATAATCACTAGGCCTGTAATATACGTTGGTACATTGAATGTGCTGTGCATGGAATCTGAAATGGAGTTTGCCTGTGTCATATTTCCGATTCCAAAAGATGCAAGCACCGCAAAAAGGGCAAATAGGAATGCAAACAAGCGGCCTACCCATTTGATCTTAAATCCATTTTTCATCGTATACATAGGGCCGCCGCTCATTTCGCCCTTGCTGTTTTTTTCGCGGTACTTAATAGAAAGCGTACATTCACTGTATTTTGTAGCAAGTCCAAACAAAGCACAAATCCACATCCATACGAGTGCTCCCGGCCCGCCAATTATCATAGCTGTCGCAACTCCAACAATATTGCCTGTTCCAATAGTTGCAGCCAGTGCAGTTGTCAGTGCCGAAAATGGGGAAATATCACCTGAACTGCCTTTTGAACCGGATGTTGACCTCTTTTTAAATACAGATCTCAATGCATAACCCAAATTACGTATGGGTAAAAAGTGCAGTCGAAAGTTCAGAAAAATGCCCGTTCCAATTAAAAGAACAATCAGAACTGGTCCCCATACAAAACTGTCCACAGATGAAACAATATTTGAAAACCCTTTCATAAATCGGTTGCCTCACTTTCTGTCAAAGTTATGAAAACTGTGAGAATAATGTCCTGACAAAATCATTTTTAAAATCTATACAATCCTAAAATCTACAAAAAATAAGTTAAAATGAAAGGTACAATAAGGTACAATGGTATAATCGGTATGATCACTTCACGGACAAAAAGCTTTTTGTGCAAAGGACTTTATTATGGTAGCACGGATTCTAAATATGGTAAATACTGATCATTATAATCATAAGATTATTTTTTTATGGTGCGCTTTTACTTTCAAAAAGTTAAATAAAAAGTGGTTTTTATTTAATTAAAATAGTAAAGCATTTGTTCTAGCATGCATAAGTATGCTTTTGCCATGTCTAATTTATTGATTTTATATCTGGATTGTGGACATTTTATTCTATTTTTTGAATTTTATTTTTGTACATAATTCATTTTTTAATATTGTAGCCATTTAAAAAAATAAAGCGTGACTGCCATCGTGTGTATAAAAAATCTGCATAGCCTTAAAAAGGCTATGCAGTATGACCGTGCTTAAAGTCAATTATCCCATCATTCTATACGCTTATGGGCCTAAGACTAAAGTTTGTTTTATAAATGAAGAATCTTGTTTAATGCGGTCAGCATTGTACCTTTCCGTGCTAAAAATAACTTGGGTTACAGAAAAGCCTTCTGGGATTCCCATTTGGAGCCAAGCTCTATTCCCAAAAGCCATTGTAATGGTCAAGTAAAATCCAACAGGAACGCAGCGAGCTCTTAAGTAGGTATAACGCTTCATGGAGAATTCAAAACAAAATTGTGTAAATCCATACTATAAATGAGAGACTGTTCATCCCTAAATAAATAATGCCTGTTATTTTTATGATTCAGCACAATTGTTGAATGATAAATAATAAATGTGCCAATCTCAAGCGTCTGAAGCCACCATATAATAGTCACTGGCATTTGAATTTTTAATAAACCAGATTCCGCTGAAAAAATCGGTACATATGTTATTCAGCGGATCTTACAAACATACAAGAAAATCGCAAATGACTTTCTATACTTTACAGAAAATGTGCCGAAATTAAATATAACAAATGTTGTTCTTTCATGCTTTCGTTTATTTCACTACGATCAGTTCATAGCTTCGCGTGCCTAAACCAATCTTCTCCGCATGATCCAGACAGGTTTTCCACTCAGATTCGGGTGCAGAATTGGTGAAATGGTCGTGGTGGTCAACAAAGCCCTCTTTGGCCAAATTGTCGGACAGTTGGCTTCCCGGCAACGGCTGTGCTTTCAGGCATGCGTCTACACAGGCCTGATCCAATGCCAGTGGATCAAAGGATGCGAACATCCCTAAATTTGGTAGAATAGGGGCATCATTTTCCCCATGGCAGTCACAGTTAGGGGATACATCCACCACAAGAGAAATATGGAAATTGGGGCGGCCATCCACTACTGCTTTAGTATATTCCGCCATGCGGCAGTTCAGCAGCGCATTAGCGGCGGCATCATTAAACTCGATCGCATCGAAATTACATGCGCCCAGGCAACGCCCACATCCGACACAGTTGTTATAATTCACCGTCATCTTTTTTAGGGTGTCGTCAAACGTCAATCCGCCGTTAGCACATTCTCTCTGGCATCTGCGGCATCCCCTGCACTTTTCCGGCACAATATTCGGCTTGCCACCGCTGTGCTGCTCTGTTTTTCCAGCGCGCGAACCACAGCCCATGCCGATGTTTTTGATGGTACCGCCAAAACCGGTCAATTCATGCCCCTTGAAATGGGTAAGACTGATGAAAACATCTGCGTCCATGATAGCGTGGCCTATTTTGGCTTCCTTCACATATTCTCCGCCCTGGACGGGTACCGCGATATCGTCAGTACCCTTAAGTCCGTCGCCAATTAGTATGGGGCAGTTTACCGTTAGCGGTGTGAAACCGTTTTGCCATGCGCATTCCAAATGTTCAAGCGCATTTTTTCGGCTGCCGGGATACATGGTGTTACAGTCAGTTAAAAAAGGCTTTCCTCCCAACTCTTTTACAACATCAACCACAGCCCTGGCATAATTGGGACGAAGATAACTGATGTTTCCCAGCTCGCCAAAATGAAGTTTGATTGCGACAAACTTGCCATCCATATCAATCTGCCCGATACCAGCTTTTTTAATCAATTTTTTCAGCTTAGTGGGCAGTCCGTCACCGAAAGGAATCGTGCGAAAATCTGTAAAATAAACCTTAGCTGTTTTCATTTTCATTCACTCCTATTTTAAAATTCATCTGCAAGTTCCAATAAGTGATCGTTTGCGATGCCTAATTTGGACAAGCATGCTCCAAACAAAATTATACCAGCTAGATTGAGCTTTAAGCAAGAGCAACACGGAAACCTTTCCGTATTGCTCTTGTTTTTTAAGATACCACCCTGAACTTCATATGTGATAGATGTCATAAACATTATGCGAAGTTCAAACTACTTTGAAAAATCAGACTAATATTGGACCAAATTTCCCGACTTGTTTTTTCGCATATTCTTGACTAATTTCTCCACAGGAAAAGGTCCTCCATGCGCGGGGAATATCTGTTTTGCGCCTGCCTTAATCAACTTTTCCCAGCTATTGTAGTATGTATCCATATTACAGATAAAAATAACGCAATAATGTGTACCTGCAAATGGAAGCATATGTGCAGCAGCATCGCCTACCAAACAGTCTCCATCCGGAAACAAAACACTAATAGAGTCGACCGTATGCCCCGGAGTTTTAAGGATCTTTCCTTCAATGGGAATCCCTATATCCCGAAGGCTCGGTTCTCCCTTAAACAATATATCATTTTTACGGGAATCATAAGGCTGGAACTTAAGGTCTTTTGATTTATCCACTTTCTTGTGAAGCATCAGTGAAACATAGGCCTGTTTGTGTCGGATCAAAAAAGCAACGCGCTTATTTAGTAGTCCGCCGCCGTGCGTCAGATCATTTTCACCTTTCTTAATAAGCTCGTTGCACAAATCCGACATCACAACGTGAATGGCACTATTTTCTTGCAGAATGTGATGCAGCAGCCCGCAATGATCGTCATGGTGATGAGTCAGTAAGAGATAGCCAATCTGCGACAGTCCCACATGAATTTTTTTCAGCCGTTTTTGAAACAGTTCCCAGTCCTCTTCGTATCCGGTATCGACCAAAAGAAACTTATCAGCCGTTTTCATTAGATAGCAGGTGGTGACACTAAGCTTTAAAGGTATTAATTTCATTATTCACGCTCTTTTCGCTATTGTCTTTTTCTCATCTACAAATAATAATTGATGGCAAGTAAATGATACTAAATAAATAATCAAATTTTTCTTCCGCCACCGAGTTTAAACATGATGCGAAGTTCGGAGGGCGGGGAGATATCGCAGCATATTCATTATAGTTTTCAGTACACCTGTCAATTGGAAGTTTAATCTTTTATTCTTTTCCAGCTTTGCAATTCAATAATATTACCTTCTGGATTTTGAGCATATACAAAGACCGCTTCCAGACCGTCAGGATAGGCCGCAGCCACCACCTCTCCAATACTGTTTCCTCCAGCGTTGATAACTTCCTTCAACGTTGCCTTCACATTGCCCACTTCAAAGGCTATATGCGCTAATGCTAGGACGGTTGATTTCTGCGGGTATGGTTTTACACAGTGCGTCATAAGAAAATATCTCCAATGTCGGATGATCTTCACCATCACTAGGCAAAGGAAGATGTTCCCCCACGATATGCGGCGGCGTTTGACTTCCTCACAGGTCGATTCCAGGATCTTGCTGCAAGCATAAATTTATATAAGTCTTTCTTCAAGCCATGCTCTGAAAAAGTCAAGCTGTGTATTTGTGTGAAACCAATGCTCCCCGTTCTTTTGTTCTGTAAGCTCACAACCGAATTTATCTGCGAAGCTTTTCACGGTATCATATTCACACATCGTATCGTTTTCACCGCGAAGAATAAAAGTCTTATGTGTCCACTTTATGATTGGGTGATTTTTTACATACACATAATACGGGTAATATAGCGGTTCAATATCATTATCCACCCGCACTTTTTTCTGAAAGACTTCCTCTGTAATATGGCAGTAGTTCATAAGATTGTGAATGATCCTTTCCATATTTGTGACGGGTGAAAGAAACCACACTCGATCAATAACAGCATTGGAAAAGGTCAGCAATTCAAAGTATGCTCCCATACTGCACCCGAAAAGTGAAACCTTTTTTGTGTGTTTCATGGCATAGGTATACATCAAATTAAGTTCACGAACGCATTCATCAGGCATGATAAAATCCGTCTCATATACTCTTTCTCCATGCTGAGGCAGATCAAAGCTGAGAACCTGATAACCTTTATTGATTGCTGCTTCTGCCAGCACCCAAATGCAGTCATCGATTTTTGAAGAGTGACTTCCGTGTGCTGCAAGAATCATTTTATCGCTTGGCTTTCCCCAAATAATTACAGGAATACCGTCAATTCTAATTTTGTTTAAATTCAATATTCTTTTCTCCATTTATTTTCATTATAACCATACAGCCCAGTCCCCATAATTAAATGTGCCGCTCCCGTGATGCAGCTTGCCCTCGTTATCGAGCTGGCGAAAAGCATCGCGCATACGTATGAGTATTTCAGGCTGTATATTCAGCGTATGGTGAGCCGGAAAAACTCGTTTGACCGGCAGCACAGCAATTTTCTCAAGACTATTCAGATATGCCTGTGGGTCTGTTGAAGGATAATACGCAAAAAGCGTATCCTTGTAAACAAGATCACCAGTAAATAAATATCCGGTAGCAGCTTCCCAAAAGCACATATGTCCAGGTGAATGACCATGTGTATGCAGTACTTTTACTGTTCTTCCTCCAAGATCAATCGTATCACCATCATGCAGTACACGTGTCGGCGTACCTTGAAAAAGCTGATATGCATTGACGTCATATCCTTCCGGCAGATTGCATCTGTCAATCACCATACTGCGAATCGTTTCAATACTCAGCGGGAATTCGCCGGAAAGCCAGTTCAGCTCCGCTTCATGGGCATAAAAATCAGGATAGTATTGATGCCCGCCAATATGATCCCAGTGAATGTGTGTTGCAACTGCCGTAACAGGCTTGTCGGTCAGTTTTTTAACCTCTAATGAAATGTCACAAATGCCGAGTCCTGTGTCGATCAATAATGCTCGATTCTCTCCTTCAAGAAGATAGCAATGTGTTTCTTCCCAATGGCGGTATTCGCTGATGATATATGTGTCCGCATCAATGCGGTCTATGGTAAACCAATCACTCATTGATATTTTCCCTTTCCATACTGCGCTATGGCAATCTTTGAAATTCTCTGGACAAAGCCGGTCTTCCGTTCCGTATAGCCATCCCGGTCATGCTCGAACGGTTTCCAGAGGGACAGCTTCAGTTTTTCATATTCCTTCGCAATTTCTGGATGTTCGTTCAGATAGTCCCGAAAATACAACTCATCGTGGTCGCCAAAATTCCGCAGATGCAGATGAAATACCCGCTCGGCAAAGCCGTCCGGTGTGTAGCCCTTGTTAAAATCTATTCGGTTTTTACTCTGAGCCATGCAAAGATAGCCGCTTTTTAACAGCAGCTCCTTGATTGTTTGATGGCCTTCAAGAGGCGCCTCCGCTAAAATGTCAATGATCGGTTTGGCCCAGATCCCTTTGATTGCTGTACTTCCGATGTGATAAATTCGAACATCCTCCGGCAGAAAGAATGTCTGGAAAGCCCATATTTACTGGGCTTTTTACGCATTCACTTCTTTACCCTTGACATCAAACAGACAGTCTCAACGTGGCTCGATTGCTCCATCTTGATGTCTGCATATTGACCAGTTACCCATAACAGGCGAAAAACTGCTCCGTTTGTTATCAGGAACTGGTCAAGGGCATTGTTCGGTTCACGGGAACTTATCAAAAGCCCCTTTAACCGTTCGCGGAAACAAGTCGAAAACCGCTCTCTTACCTATAATATGCGGTTTCACATATCTACCCATCGCCTCGACCTGCGGTAGCAGAGAACCACTCATAAATCTGTGCCCGCTGCCATCGCCTCAACCTATACTTCTGGTTTTTCTCCGAACTCAAATCTTGTCTTCCAAGCTATCGCAGCGGCTTCGGCAACTTCTTCTTCCGTTTTATCAGGAACAACCCACAGGCCTTTAACAAACCTTGAGTAATACTCTTTCTCTATTAATTCTCTCGGTGCCTGCAAGCGATTGAGGATACCTTCACCATTCTTACGGTTGCCTGCCTGACCGACATATACGACTGGCTTTCCGGTCGTATCGGATACGCCAAACAAGAAATAAACACCTGTCTGCTTCAGATCTGCTCTGTTCTTGCATTTATCCAGACTGGTACGCGGAATCTTATAGGCGATGCCTATCCAGTTTGCCAGCGTACGCTTGATCATGCCGTTAGTATCTCCGTCCATCAGGAATAAATTGATGCTTTTTCCGCGTGCCATCGATATGTACCTCCCAATTTGCTATTCCTTTTTGCTCTCCATGAGCTTTATGATTTCTTTCAGCTTTACTCCAGAAAACTTCGCATACTCTTCCATGTTCGTCATAATCGTATTCACATTGGTATATTCTCCCGCACCAACAGCGACGACTGTTTTCGCTTTAACTGTTTTGTATGTAAGCTTTCCGTCTTTAACTTCCGGTACTTGAGTCATAACATCATGCTTTGTACTGACTGTATTTGTTACTTCTCCAGCCGAAGTTCCATGTGCCGCTGCGGTTCGATACTTCTGTGCATCCATATATAGTTGATTGGACTGAATCTTATTGAAAACATCCAATAATGCCGGATTATCTGTCTTAAGTTTCTTGAACACATTGTTTCTAAAACGCAAATCCTGTACAAATGCATATCTATAGTATTCATTGATAATTTCAATTACAGAATCCCATACTGCAGAAATCTTCAAATAGTACGTATCAGAGAAGTAATTGAACCAGTATTTCTGCATCCAATGTTCTTCATTAAATTTGGGAAAATATTCTATCGACTGTCCCTTGCTGCCCGGAGAGATAAACCACGGATCATCTGGTATCCCTTTGTCATAGTAATGTCGGCAAAGAGCATAGGTCACATTCAAAGAACCAACCTTGTTATTGTGCTCTTGAATAATCTCATGTAAACGTGGATGTGCCATGCTCTGCAAAATATCGCTTGTCTCTCCAAGCGTTCCTACTGCCAAGCGCAAATCATCGAATATATCTGTCCCGAGGTACTTGTCCCATTCATCTTGGGTAGGCACCTCAAATGAATTATCTATCCTAAGTTCCATCAAATAAAATCTCCTTTATTCCACTCCCAGTGCCTTAAATACTGCGTCTTCTGCACTCTGGTAGAATATAATGTTAAAGCATCCGACCAGTTCCGGCGGTACGGTTCCGAGATCTGCTGCCGATGTGATTGGTAGCAATACTTTCTTTGCACCAGAATCAAGGCATACCTGCAGGCTGTTGGCGAGCTCATCAACCTTGATCATGGAACCGGCAATGCTGATTTCACCGAGTACAGCCGTCGAGCTGATGACAGGCTTATTCAGTGCTATTGAGCATAGTGCGATAACAGTCGGAAGTGCCAACGTTTCTGTCATACCGATTCCCTGCAGATCCTGGTAGTTTATGTTGTAGTCCTCTGATGCCATGTTTATGGAACCGCTGATCTGTTTTGCATTGGCCTTCAGATAATTGAAAGCCGTATTCGTTGCTTCTTTCGCGCCTCGGTCACTGCCAAGGCCTGTACAAACGAGTTTTCCGCTGCCCGGAAGCATTTGGCTTTCCAGCCGGAAGACGCCAAGCATACCGGATTTTCCTCTGCTTACGGTATAAACCTGACCCGGATTGCAAATTCCTTCCGGTATCAGTTTGCCGCCGCCCTGTTCTGGCACGGATACATATTTCTCCTCAAAGGTTTCATTGTCAATATAGGAAAAATTCACATCGTAAAATTCCATTCCACCGAGCTTCTTCAGCTGTTCCTTTACACGACGGCGCATTTCCAAAGAGATCTTCAAAACTTCTTCGACATCTTCCTTTGTAAATTCTCCGTCCGGATACATCAACTTCAGGTACCCGTCCACCATCTTGCGAACGGCAATCACATCACGCTGGTTCAGATTCTTTCCCAAGTGAAAATAATGGTCCAGCACATCGCCGTACTGTTCCTTACGAAGCTCACGGATAAAACCGGCGAGATAATCCGTAATGAAGCCATAATCATTCGTAAAGTGCTCTGGACGGAACTTTGGCACTTCCCAACCCGGCAGGTAACAGTGAATACGATCAAGGAAAGCCGTGTCTGTCCCCATTTCCGGCGGGAACGGATCAAAAAGGCTGGATGTCTTCAAAAGCACATCCACACTCTGATTGATATTTCCTATGAAAACCATCGAAGCTGACGCAGCCTTTTCTTCCTTGCCGCGGGCAAAGGAACCGGAAGCCATGTAATCCTTCATGATTTGGATGCCGTCATTATCTTTAAACTTAATCCCGGCGACCTCATCGAAAGCCACACAATCCCAGAGCCCCACAAGCCCGATGGCTTTGCGTCCCATGTTGTAAAAGAGATTTGCTACTGTCGTCTGACCGCCGGAAACAAGGATACTATTCGGTGATATCTCCTTATAGAGGTATGATTTGCCTGTGGATCTCGGTCCAAGTTCACACAGATTGAAGTTGTTTTCCACCAGCGGAATCATCCGTGTGAGAAGCAGCCACTTTTCACGTTTTGTCAGTTCATCTGGCTCCATTCCGATGGAACGCATCATGACGTCCATCCATTCATCTTTTGTGAAAGCTTTCCGGCCCTGTTTCAGCTGATCCATATCAACAGTAGGAAGCTGGATTGGCGTCAATTTACGGATACTAATAGGTGTGGTATCTTTCTGCTTTTTCCGTTTTGATTGAATCCGATCGCCGTCCGGAGAAACAATATCCGGTACTGCCTCTTCCCCGGAGTCGTATTCCAACTGGACAAAACACCAGATACCGCCGCAAAGCAGGCGGTCATATTTTTCTGCGTATTCCTCGCTGATTGGAATACCTGAAAGTCCCAGATTTGAAAAGGATGCCTCATATTCATCATAACGGAGATTTAGCCTGACAGTTACCATATCAATAATCGTGTGGCTTCCGCGCTGACGCAGTTTTGAAAGTATTTTTTGTGCCTCATCCGGACGGACAAAATTATCTGCAACAATACGTTTTATATTTTCGATTCCCTGTTCGATGATCTCTTCGTCGTCGGAGCTGCAATACTGTCCAAGAAGGAACTCAAGGACATACACCGGCACATTTGCGCCTTCCTTGATTTTCTTTGTTAGGTCTTTTCGCACAATTTTTCCGTCAAAATTCTGACGGAGTTTTTCCTTTATAATTCGCGGGAACTTTCGCTCTCAAACTTTTCACACACCTCAAAGTTCCTCCTTTATCAGCTAAAGAAATCAAAATCATCCACCGCAAAAGCAATGTCGATTGTGAATTCTTCACGCTGCGGCATCTGTAGACCACTTTCGTCTGTGATGATGAGATAATAGCTTTCTTTGCTGCTATATTTCATGGATTTCAGGTTGAAGCGCACGCGGAACGTTCTATCCTGGTTGTTGGCACTGGTTTTGTCTGCAATGATACGCTGCGTATCGCTGACCTGCTTATTTCCCAAATCCACAAAGTACAGAAGATAAGTTGCCGCCGCACGATTACATCCAACCGCTTCTTTCTGGTAGAAGTTCAGGGAGAAAATCATGTTACTTATCTTATGGTTTGCCGACAAAAGGTTCAAGGATACCGGCTTTGTGTCGTATTTTTCTTTATTGTGTTTGTATTCAGCGCTACCGGTTCTCATGTAGTGGTAATCAATTACTGGCACAACCATTTCCTGCAGGCTGATGCCGCCATGCACAAAATTCAAACCGCCGCCTTTTTTCTTGATGCGAACACTTTCCCTCGGTGCAAAAGCGTCATATTGGGAGCCATCTAGAAATTTTACAGGGAGCAGGTATTCCGGCTTTGTACCTTTCTTCGTAATGAGATACCGCCGGTCGACCTCAACATCGTCCGCTGCTGCTGAGGTTTTATCCACTTTGCTGTCTTCAGACAGCGGTTTATATGTATAAAGGAAGCCGTGGTCGGACGTAATAAATATTCTCGTGCCGGAGAATTCATTAACGATGATCCTCACCATATTTTTCAGCTCGGAGATTGCATCATTACAGGCATCAAAGACAAGCGTTTCATCTGTGTGGCTGGTCTCGTCAATCTTGTCATGATAGATATAGACGACATCCATACCCTTTACCAAAGCACTGCGCTTTACGCGTTTCATTTTAATAATGTCCTTATATTTCAGTGCAACGCTTGCTGGATTTGCTTTCTTCAAAATTCCGTCTCGGTATCCGGCATCCGTGGGAGTACCATCCGCCAACACTCCGATTGTGCCGTTCTGTTTCCGTTCTACTGTAAGCTCGGTATGCGGAAGCAAAGCCGGCATACCAAACTTCGTGACGGTAGGAAAGAGGGCTTCCTGCGACTCCAGTTTGACATCTGCTTGCGTTTCCCGGCGCAGCTCCTCCGCAAGGGATACAGCCACTTCATACCGCATGGCATCCGAAATAATCACGAATACACGCGTTCCCGCATTTTTCACCTTTGTCTGGTAGAAATTCTTCTGCTGCGGAACTTCCATGATTCTTCCGTATTGAGCCAGGTTGTCCGCACAGGCCGTAGACCAGTTCCCGCCGAGCTCTCCAAGAAACCAGTTCGCGTACAGGCCTTCCACATTATCTGCCACATGCTTGAACAAGTCGTCCAGCAGCGGATTAGATGTATTCAGGCTCTTTGAAAAGGCAAGGTGGAAATGCCTGTAATAGGTATCCATCCTATAATAATCATTTGTGTATTCTTCCCAGACCTTATATGCCTCGACGGTATGGAACCCGGCAGAGTGCGCCAGATAGAATACCTGCATGTGAGCCACTTCCAGAATTCCTTCATAGAAATTCTGAACGTGGTCATACCATAGGCAGGTGCGGCGTTTTTCCACCATCTCCGTAATCTCATCCACATTGATGATATGGTTCGTGATGTCCGTCATCAGGTGAGTAAGAATGCACTCGTCAATACATGGAAAGAATTCCGTATTGGCAAGCTTCTCAACCGGAAGCTGGCTGAACCGGTTCGGAAGACGTAGTTCATCCTCTACATAACGCGCAATTTCATAAAGCTCTTTTGTTTCGCCGCAATGCATCCATTCAGAGACAAAATCGTAGCAATAAGACTGGTGCGGAATGGAGATGAAGCTGTCAAGGCCGGTCAGGTTGTCCATCTGCATAGTACGTGTTGCTGCCGTCAAAAGGATATGACATGACAGCCTCGCGAGATCCGGCTCTTCTTCACGGTAACCGGAAACCCGCGCCACCATCTCCCAGAAGACATCCTTCGCGCCGAAATTTACGAAAGACTGATAGATACTGTTTTTCTCCGCATCAATTCCGGCACGAAGCACCGTGCGGATCAGCAGATTCGGCTGTGTATTCTTTACCCCGCAGAGTACGGCCATGACCGCTTTATGCATCTGCACGGGCGTGATAACTTTCTGGTTTAAATCTGCAACTTTGGTACGATGTGCCTTTGTCTTGAAAAAGCCGCGGTAATTCTTGACCGTTTTTCGGATGCTTTCCGTATTCTCAATCTGCATCTCTTCGAGCCACATGGAAATGAGATCCGCACGGAATTTCTCGCTGTAAAGTTGGATCGGCAGGAGCCAGTTCTGTTCATCCGGATAGCTTACTGGACAATAGACACAGAAATTGCTGTTTTTGTCATCATGAGTCAGAAGTTTTTTTACTGCAAAGTTGTTTGTACCGGTAAGCACAACAATCTTTGCATCTGCGAGTTTTATCTCAGGAATCTTATCCGCAAACTCATGGTCTTCATCAAACCAAAAGATGATACGACGTGAGTAAAATTCCGGAAGAGGGGCAGTAAAACGCTGATTTAAATTCTGTATGATTGTATCCATTTCCATGTTACATTTCCTTATGTACCGGTTTTACCGGATACTCCCCGTAAATTTCGTGATCATTCCATTCCTGTATAGAAACAACGTCTACTTTATCAATCAGTTTCTTCCCGTGCCCAATTTTTTTTTGCAACTCGAAAGGAAGCTCATTCATCAGTCTATTGCGAAGTCGCTTCCTGGTAACAATATCCCCATTAGGATATTCCAGAACATAAATGAACTGAACAGGTTTATCTTTATCCAGCAAGTACAAATAAGGCAGCGAATCGTAAAATTTATGAAATACGTCGGAAATTTTTTTGTCTGACTCTGGCTCAAACGTATCCGGCTTGGCTACACCTGCTAAATTCGCGTTCTTGTATTCCACCATCAGAATATTCGTATCATTCTCTATCAATAAATCCGTATCCTTAATATGAATTTTGGCAGTCTGATAATCGTGATGCATCTGATCCGTCGCCCAAACCGCGGTGGAACAGTCAAATGCATATGCACCGTTTTCTTCTATAAAATCTGTTTTCATTTCTGTTGCTCTCCATACACTTCGTCCAGTAATTTGCTGTCTGCAATCATAATGTGATTCGGGTTCAAGTCAGCCATCTCATAGGCAGACTGGCTGTAGATTTCATCATTTCTATGATTATCATCTGTAAAAACAGCAGACAGCTGTTCCGGCGTTGCAGAGGAACCTTTATAAAGATTATGGAACATAACCTGCTCTTTAAAAGTTCTCCTAATCTCCAGATATTTGGCAAAGTTATAGCTATGAGTTGCCACAAATATCTGTACTCCGTTCTTTTGAAGTTGAAGCAAAATCTCCGCGACAAGCGGATACAACTCCGGATTCAAATTTGCTTCCGGTTCGTCCCACAGCAAAACAGTGCCTTGTTCAAGGAGCCCATTCCGGATTAGCTTCCATAGAAGGCCAAGTTTTCGAAGGCCTTCCGCTTCAAGCGAAAAGTCGATTTTCCTGCCGTCCTTCTTCAGCACATAGAAAGTATCGTCTTCCTGAATAACTGTTCCATCAATGGCATCGCTAATTTTTTCAAGGATACCATTCATAGCCGGTGAAACTTCTCTTGTCTCGGGTAGAGAAGCATTTACGATAATATCGTTCTGTGTACCATCAAAAGGCATGTTATACTTTTGGTTTAAAGCAAGAAATCCCTTTGAATGAGACAGCATCTCGGTTGCCGGAATATATACGGATTGTATATTAAGGCCAAGCCAATCTTTATAATTCAGTATCCCGTTATGGGAAAAGCTCTCTTCAAAAGTATGTTTTCCATCGGAAACCTTGTAATAACTGTAGTCTTCTTTATTGGCTGCATTTTTAAGTGCATCGGTATTCTTGAGATTATTGGAAAAGAACTGCAGAAAGTTTCGTGTCTTGCCTTGATCTGTCTTCTTGATTGACCACTGTGTTGCCGCATAGATCATTTTCAGAATCGTCGTCTTACCCACACCGTTCTCTCCGATAAGGACATTGATTCCATCGCAAAAGTTTAACTGAAAGCCATCGCCAAGCGTATCGCCAGACTGAACTTTGCCATCTTTGGAATCATCGTTATTTTTTCTCCACTGGCGTTGAAAAGCCATGACATTGAGAATACAAATCGATTTAATAGCCATTTTATCTAAACCTCCAATACCTGCAAAGCAGTTTGACCAACTTGATCACTTTATCTTAGCCAAAACATCCTTAAATATAGCATAATTGTGTTTCACTCCGTCGTCAAGGTCGATCGAAATCATCTGGTCAGCCAGATGGTGAATCTTCTCTTCGTAAACTCTTGTTTCTTCGGCCTGTTCCTTCAGTTTCGTCAGCTGCTTGGTCAGGCGCACACGTTCCGAAGTGGCAGCGTTTGTCATCTGGCGCTCCAGTCCGGCAATCGCCGTGCGGTAACGTGCCTGCTGCTCATGTATATAGTCCGTCCGAATCCGTGCAATCGTATCCGGCTGGTAGCGGTGCATATAGATAAGGCACTTAAAACCGTTCTTCTTGCCGGAGTCGAAGATCCAGTAAATCGGGCGCTTTTTGTAAGTCTTGCAGTGGTCTTTGTAAAAGTTGTTCAGGAAATAGCTGCGGATAACCTCTCTCGGAGAACCTTTCCCACCGAGCGCATCCGCGATAAACTTCAGGTTTTCTTCGAGCGTGTCCTTTCCGTAAACCGTCTCTACAAACTTCACGAATAAGCCAACAATATCGTCCTCGAAATATTCGTCGTCGCTGATGGGAATAATATTATCTTTATCAGGAAGAAATGTTTTGTACTTGCTTTCATCCCACTCGCCGCCCGCATAGGCAAGGCCTTCGACATTCAGCGAATACCGCCCGAACATACAGCCAACAGCATAACTGATAAAAGACTTCACAACGTCCTGTTTTGTCAGGGCATATTGGCTTTTCGCCATGGATTCGGGAATATCATCCCTACTGTCATATATGCGGTGTACTGTAACGTCTTTGTCCTCTTCTTCCGGTTTCAGTTCATCCTGCAGGCCGTAAATGTCAATGAAAATGCGGTTGAGTTCTTCCTCGTTGGCTTTGAGCTTGTCAAACATGGCATTTGCTTTGGCTTTCCACTGCTCATAGGCTTCAGAAATGGTAGAAGCAGAGCATATTAGCGGATGCCGCTTAAAATCCCACGAGGTTTCAAAGGAATTCCAATCGGCGCGGGAAATGGAGATGTTGGCGGTAACGAGGGTGTCAACTCCTTCTTTTTCACAAACGATTATAGGAAGTGCTTTGATGTTTCCAGCTTGATAATTCAATGTAGGATTAAGCACACGAAGCATGTTAAAGCAAACGACAGATGATAGAAACCCTAACAAATAGGTTTCTGTATCTTCATTTGCAAACAATGTTGAACCCGCCACATCAAAAGTAAATCCGTATGGAGAAAGCCGAACTCCAAATTTTGCTGAACTTATAAAAGACCAAGTTATTCCCTGCTTGAAGTAATAATTCCACCCACCGTTTTCTCTGTGACCGGGCATCTCTTCCATTACTTTACGCCCTGTGCCATCGAACCACAAAACATATTCTAAATTTCCATACCACAATCGGAAGTCACCGCCTTTATTGTATGGAAAATACCTCCCTTGACTATTTTCAAGTTCATTAACGTTTTTCAGAGAGAAGTCAATCTTTACATAAGAAATTTCCCACCACTCACGAACAAAAATCTCATTCTTGCCTGTTCCCATTCCAATCTTAACTTCCGCTATATCATCAATGAGCTTTCCTTGTTCAAACGCCCTTAACATAGCCTCACTCACCCAGTACGCCACAGGGCTGCCGGGAATTTTAGCAAAGTTGTCGGCGGAGGCAGTATAGAAATAGCCACATTTCGGGTTTGCGATTGCTTCAAGATATTTTTGGCGCTGTACTTCCATACCACCGCGAAAATCCACAAGCCGGAAATATCCGCCCTTTTCACCTACTTTTGTGTTGCGATATACAAACGTACATACTGGTACGGTTGCTTCCTCAAAAGCAGAATATTCAAATTGAATCAGGGTTGTAATGCTTTTGGTGGTATAAAGATTCGTGCGCAGTTTTTCATAGCTTTGAATAAACATCCATACATACGGCGTGAACATTCCGCCATATCCAGTTGGTTTTGCCATTTGCCCGCAACGTTCAATAAACGCGGAAAAGGTATCTGATTTTTCATCTGGGTAATTGTCCTTTAGAAAGTCAGAAAGATTAGCGTTCTGCCCTTTGCCGCCCATATACGGTGGGTTGGTAACCACAACGTCATATTTCTGCGCCAAAGCCTGCGCCACCCGTACAAAAGGATATAATTTATTTTTTACAGACTCTTTGTAGATACTGATTTCGTCTTCAATTTCGTCAAAGCGCTTGTAAAGAGCATCAAAGTTCACCTGCGACACTTTCAGAAGGGAACCATATTCTTTTGCGTCATGCAACTCTTCAATGAGCATGTCCATATCCTTCTTGAGCCCTGCATCACCGTTCACAAAGTATTCTACCATATTCGGGTCAAGATGGTTGCTCTCGCGGATTGCGTAAATATGCGGCTGAGGAATGTCCGGTCTTCCGTTTGCATCTTTCCTGCGCAGAAAGCGCGGGTCATACTGCACTGCCTTCATCATGACTGAAAAATATGCCAATTGCGCGGCACGCTCGTCGATGTCCAGCCCCCACAGGTTCTTTTCAATAATACTGCGCACGGCGTCACGCGTCTGAATACCGTAATCCGCGTAAATTTGAATCAACACATCGAATAGATAAGCGCAAATGTGGCCGGAACCGCAGCAAGGGTCGATACACCGAATGTCCTCCGGTTCCAGAGCAGCGTATTCCTTGCGGATTGATTTCAACCGTTCTTCAACTTCAGGCTCCTGCTGTGCTTCATCAAGATAATATGTCCACGACTTCTTTAGTTCCGGATTCGGGTGACCTTCAATCCACAGTCTGCCAAGGCTGTTTTCCACCATATACCGCACAATCCAGTCCGGTGTAAAGAGTTGCGTTGCGGCGGGTATGTTTTCTTTGGTGATTTTGATATTCTTTTTGAGGTCAGCAAACACCTTGTCCTTTGGTTCGGTGTTGTAGTATTGGTACAGCCAACCAATGATTTGAATTTGGTCTTTCCAGTCATCTTCCGGAATATCGCTAACCATCCTCTGAATGATGCTGCCTTCATGCAGAAGGTTGTCCGGGAAAAGAAACTCTGTGTAATCGGCTATTTTCTGGAACATACCCGGAAGTACATCAGAAAGGGCGTTGCACTGGGTAATGATGAGATACTTGAAAAGCTCATCATTGTTGTTTGCTTCTTTGAGCGCATAGACTTTTTCCATATCCAGTCCCGGAAGTTCCATGTGAATTGCTTCCGTCAAAATCTGCGGCTTAAAATTCCCATCCGCGTCCGTAAAGACACGCACACGGGAAGGCAGGTAATTATTAACCTCCATAAAGCGAAGCGCAGAAAAACGGTTGAACCAAGTGTAGGCAACTTCCTCCATCACCTGTTCAAATCCTTCTTCTTTTACTTTGTTGATAAGCGCAGCACGCTGCTTTTTCTGTGTATCTGTAAAAAGCACACCTCTGGCACTGTCGGCATTCGGGTCTGCTTCGACGCTCACCTCATATTGATCCGCTTTCTGGGAAACACGTGCGATTAGTTCGGTGCGTGCCCAGACGGCATATTTTTTTATTGCGTTTTTATCCATTCCTTGTCATACCCCTCAGTTCAGCTTGATTCCGTCGCAGTCCGTAAGAAGAGCGGTCAGATAGGAGCGTATCCGTTCCACATAAGCATCCACATCCGCCTGGCTTTCCAATGTGTCCGCTTTAAAAATCGCCTGACGGTACACGTTCTTGATGCGCTTTTTCGGCTGCGGTTTCGGAGGAGCCACCGGAGGAGTGACCTCTACCGGTTTCTTTGCTATTTCAATCCTGTCCAGCGTATCATCCTTATAAGACCACATCTGGGTAACAAGGGCATCCAGCAAGGCAAGGCTCTTTTTCTCGGCAATTTCACTTTTCTTCTGGTTAAAATAATTGTCAGCGCTGGATATGATGTTTCTGCACTGCGTGTCTAAGCCGGCTGCCGTATGAATCTCGGACATACATTGGCACACAATTTCCAGAAGCTTTTCCCGTTTTGCTTCCAATAATTTATCATGGCCTGCCCGTACAGTATTCATCAGGCCGTTTAGTTCTGGAATACGCTTATATACTTGACAATCGCTGCCATGTACGACCGTGATAAGACGAATCTGGTTCAAGGCATTATTCGTCTCTTCATCCCGCTGCAGATAAGAGAGATCATTGTGAAGGTCGGCTTCCAGCTTTACAGCGGCGTCAAAAACAGCCACCTGATTCTTGAAAAAGCCTTCAACCAGCTGCAGGTCTTCCTTGCTGTCCATAAGTTTATCTTCATCCTGAACAAGGCGGTTGACCAGTGCAATGTTATCTTTCTGCTGTGAGAGGACATCGTCCATCAGCTGGATTGCCGATATAACCTTGTCGCGCTCCGGATATTTGTGACCTTCATATCTCTGGTTCAACTCGGTGTAATGTGCCTTCTGCTCCGTGAACTTATCAATGATAAGTTTGACAAGGCTTTCCTCGTCATCCGGTACATCCATCCTGTCGAAGTACTCACGCATGATATTTGTAGCGGCTTTCATCTTCTGGGCCGACGGGGACTGCTTTATGGAAATCATTGTCTTGCCGCGTTCACTCTTTTTACGGAGCATGTCCGAAAGTTTCGGATTGCCGCTGTGTATCGTTGTGCCCCCGTACTTGATGGTGACTTTCTGCTTATAAATAAGCAGCGCTACTACAGCTGCAATGTCGATTTCTCTCCAACCGTACGGAATTGACTGATACCGGCTTTGAATATCATCCATTGAGGTCGGCAGTCTTTTCATGTGCTGAACTTCCAGATATTCCTCAATCTTGGCAGCCGCGTCACGGTTATCTTCCATGCCTCCCATCTGAGGGTGTGCTCCAGTAAGAATATCAAAAACATCCGCATCTGTTTCCGCATTCTTTGTAATCAGGCCAAGTTCGCTGTATACATGAGCAACGAGATATTCCAATGCTTGGTCGATAATATTTTTCGCTTTGGCTGCCTCAATTTTATTATGATATTTTTCTTCAGAGTCTTTTTCATCTCTCTTCGGAGTGGCTATACTGCCTACTTTTAGTTCCAGCTTTTCTCCATCTACATAAAAAATTCCGTGAATAATAGAATCTGCAAGCATTCCTAATGCAACCGTATCGTATTTCTCCGCCTCGTCCTGCTGGTCGCGAATGATGTCCTGCACGGACTTTGCCATCTGGTTGACATTGCGCTGCTTTACATATTTGCGAATCTTCATGGCGTTCTCCAGAGATTCGTAGTAAGGCGTGTCAGCAAGCACAACGATAGCGCAGCCCTTAGATTCCGTCATCAGGCGAAGTTTCTGCTTATCTTCGGCATCCGCTGCCACAGTCAAAAAGCGCAGGCACATGCCTCCCGTAGTTGCACCGATGGCTGTTGAATCTACCATTTCGTCGAACGGGAAATCATACTTACCATAGCGGTACTTCTTCGTTGTGTAGATATTGCCGAAAATCATCTGCCCGATGCGTTCCACAATCTTAGCGGTATCTACGAATGTATTCGAGATTGTTCTCGCGATATCCTGTTCCTCATCGGTCAGGAACACATAGGCATCCCCACGTTGGTCAATATAGTTCTGGCTTTTTAGCCGGTCGAGGGACTTTTGGACCTTGCCGCGAAGCTCAATTTTATCTGTGCGGATGTCGTCCGCCATCAGAATCGCTATATTGTCAAGGTTTGCCTTAACGTCATCGATATAACGAATCAGATACAGGAGCTTCAGCACGTTGACATCATAATCTTCGATGCCGTTCCCATTATCCGCAGCCTTTTGGCAACGCTCAATTACCCGGCGGATTGAACCGTCAAGGAATGAGTGAATACTGTCATAGAACGGATAGAGAGGAGCAATAGCGTGCTCGTCTCTGTCCTGAATGGATTTTGCAACAATCTGGAATCCATCCAGCATGGAACGCTCCGCTCCGGAATAATGTTTTCCGGCGGCTCCGTGCTTTCGAATTTCAGAAAAGATCTTCTGAATCAGGATAAACTGATAGGGGACAAACGGATAATCCATAACAAATTGGGATTCTCCGCTGTATCCTTTGATATCAAGCCGTGAGTCTGTAAAGCTGAACAGATTCTTCATTACATAATCATTCTGAGCATAGACACTCTGAAGCACTTTTGCGGCCTCCGGCGTTTTTGTAAGGAGGCGCTTCTGGATAACCTCATCAACCGCAGAGGACGAAAGGGACAGCCTTATCTTGAAGCGTGCCTGAATCCGGGAGAATTCATCCATCCGTACTTTAATAATCTCGTCGATTGCTTCCTGCCCGGTGCAGACAATCCATACCTTGCCTCCGCATTCGCTTCCAACCTTCTCAACGAGAGACTGAAGATTTAAAAGAAGGTTTGTATCTGTACCGATATACTGGCCAACCTCATCGACCATAAACAGAAGCCGGAAATTTGCAGGCTTGCTGTCAACATATTCCTTAATTTCGGATACAAGCTGCGCAATGCTGATTTCTGCTGTTTCCGTACCGTCGAACCAGTTCCGGGCAGAGGTTTCGCTCATGCCAAGGACCTCCATCAGTGTTGCTACGACGTCATCCTCAAAAAAGCCAAATGAATCACGGGTCTCCATCCAGGGAGCTCCGTTCTTTTCTTCAAAAACACGCTGGAACTCTTCGGTCTTGCCCTGCTTCTCTATAAATTGCTCCAGTTTTGCCACTTTTAGGTCTTCACCAAGAAAGCCGAGATGGTTATAGAACATCTTTGCAAATACACGAAGCACGGCGGTATTGTCTTTATTGCTGAAACCTTCAATATCTATATTGAAAAGGATTGTTTCTGCTTTGTATTTTGTCGCTTTATCAATCAGCATAAAAGTCGCGGGATCATCCGCAAATTTCTTACGAAAGCGCTCTACCGTACTGATGCCATTGATGGTCTTGTTCTCCAGAATATAGGAGAGCATTTTCAAAAAGTGTGATTTACCGCTTCCAAAAAAGCCGGAAATCCAGACGCCTATATCATTCGTCGGATGTTCAAAAGCATCGTCATAATAATTGAAAAAGGTAATGAAGTGTCTTTTCAATTCTCGTGTAATGACATATTCATTTAATTCCTGTTCCGTCGATTCATCGTCCTGATCGACTTTAATGACACCGTTTATTTTTCGGTTGATGTCATCAGCAAACATATTTTGTATTGTCACGGACGGTTCCCTCCTGTATCACGTTAAATGCCCTGTAGTACGGATTAGCTGGTAACCTGTTAAAAAGCTTTACATACCTTCCATCAAATTTTCCGGGATACATGACAAGGATTGGAATACTTCCAACTCTCGGCTGCAGTGCTTCCAGCAGCATATGAATTCTCATGAATGGAAATATGTCACCCACGCCGGTAAGTAGAATTACGTCACCCTTTTCTGGCTGCCGGGCACAGATCTTATCAACATACGCTTGCACCGTAACCGCTTTTTCTATTTGTTTCTGCAGATAGTCCTTCCCCTTTTTTTCTTCCATTGCAGACATCCGGCTCAAGATCCGTTTATCCTCACAGCAGGAAAGGAATATCTCGTATAGGTTATTTTCTATCAAATGGCATGGAAGTGTCTGGTCAGCCATAATCTGATTTACAAAATGACGCACCCGCATTTCATCTTTTGCTTCATAGCAGAACATCCATATATTAACTTCATTAGAAAGTCCGTTTCCTTCAAGAAAATCCGGATTTTTCAGCAGTTTCCGCACTTTGTCCAAGCATTCATCAATGTTGCTCATTAAATTTCTCCCTTAGCTCAAACAGTTAAAAGCAGGTAATGCTTCCGTTCTGTTTTCGCTTTTTATCGCATTTTCAAGGATAGGGCTAATCAAAATCGGATTTAAGTGACTCGCCTTTGTGCTGTCGATATATTCATTATCGACCAGCATCTTTGTCAGTACCTGTTTTAGTTTCTTTATTGTTGAGTCGCTCCATTCAGCGACGTTATCGTTTTGTTCCTGTAGACGCATAAAAAATGTATTTAAGTCTATTTTCCCAAAAGTAGTATCCATGGATTGATACTTTGCGCCAATCACTGTAATCATAAAATCCCAGACCAGTCTGTACTGCTTCATCATTGCATAAAGGCATATCTGTTTTGCCACATCAGAGGGTTCGTTTGTAATGGCGACTGTAAGCTCTTTATCATTAAGAGCATCAATTCTCCTAAGGCAGGCCTGCACCATCTTTTTCACCGACTTCTCTGTAGGATATTGAAACAGGTTGTCCTTAACTATCCTGTTTAGTATTTCTTCTTTTGAAAGGCCATCGCAGATGAGTTTCGCTGTTATTCTCATTTCATAAAACAGGAACTGCTCACGGGTGATGGCCGCATTATATTGGCTGGATGTTGCTAGCATACCATTCGCATTTTTTCTCATGCGTAACCTCAATGCCGATTGATATTCTGTTTTTCTTCCTCGGCTTTTTCTTTTTTCTCTTCATTCTCGTTTGAAACTGTCTCAACAATCTCATTTATATTGCAGTTCAGAGTCTCACATATCTTAAGAAGTACATCGGTTGTCAGATTTTCTCCTTTTCCGAGCTTTGCAAGTGAAGCCGTACTAATACCGCTTTTCTCTCGAAGTTCCTTCTTTGTCATTTCTCTTTCTGCAAGAATCACCCACAACGGTCTATAACTGATACGCATATTTACCTTCATGTTTCTACACCCAGTTTCATTTATTTTGTGTATCTTCTTTTTTCACATATTTAGTTTATTCTTATTTTTCCATGACCAGCCAAACAACTCCCCGCCATTATCGTAAAGAAAAATCACTTTTGTTTTGGCTAACGTCTCTGCGGTAAAATCGGTATATGCTTCCTGTTTATCAAACGATATAAAAATCTGCTTTTGGCTCTGAAGATATAATTGCATAATCTTATCAATTGGAAGATCTGCAACATTCTTAAACACAAGTGAGTCATGTATCAGAACAGGCAATTCTGTAATTTTAAGAATGCTCAGATCATAAATAATCATATTTTTATAGTTTTCACCAGTTCCTGTATTCCATTGACAGCCAAATGAATAGGCTGGTGTTCCTTTTCGAGTATTTGAAAAATGAATCTTAGGTGCATATTGGGTTCCATTATAAATAAAGTCATTCATTCGTATCATTTCCTGATTGATCATTGTTTCAACAATTTCAAGTTGTTCTGCTCTGGCATTTTCCAAACGTGTCTTTGCCTCTTTAGTTTCCGCTTTCAAAATCTTCGAGCTTTCATAGCCTTCGTTCTGCTGTTTTAAGAATGTAATACGGTTCCTTAAAGATACAGTTTCATCAAGGAACTTTTTAGAAACATGTGTAGGAATACCAAGTTTGCGCTGTTCTTTCTCCATCTTTTTAACGTCATCATTAGTTGCAGATATGAGAGCCTCAAGTTTTTTGACTTCATCTGTCATTTCACTAGTTAGTATGTTTTGTATTTTCTTATGAAAATTTTCAATCGTCTCCAATTTTGCGATGTCCGCCTCCGGGAAATAATCCTTCAGCTCGATAATGTCATCTGAAGTTGGCGTCAAGCCACCTCGCAAATTCGACTCTATAGCATTTAATTGTGATACCAATCTGGTACGCTGCCTTTTAAGCGTAGCTATATGTCCTTTGATTTCGGCTGCCTTATCAAGATTCTCTGTATCCTGCTCCGCAATAGAACTATCTTCTTCATTTAACAGTTCCGTGAGATTCTGCTCTAATTTTTTAATTTCCTTTTCGTTTTCTTTTGACCTGCCCCCAAAAGTCGACCAGATAGAAAGTTAGTAATCACCTGAGATTT
>ENA-UOOI01000031-UOOI01000031.1-fermentation-metagenome-genome-assembly--contig:-NODE-31-length-183942-cov-6.208829_pt1 | contig 183942 bp, 172 predicted proteins | sample MGYA00245779_ERZ724027 | MGnify/ENA primary metagenome ERZ724027 (study PRJEB28704, sample SAMN03018318) | fermentation metagenome | biome: anthropogenic terrestrial biome; feature: soil...
GAACCCTCACAAACAGAGTCAGAGTCTGTCGTGCTACCTTTACACAATTCCGCATCATTCACCTTAAAACAGCAATATCTATTATACCAAATTTTACGCATTTGTCAATCATTTTTTCGAATAATTTGAGAATTCCGACCTAAACCTCAGCGCATCGGTTTGAAGCTGAAAGGGTTTCCGTTCCGACTCGGTCAGACCATATAGCGAATGGAGGATGAGCCGAACCGCTTTTCAATTTCGAATCTTAAAAATTCTTCCGCTTCTGCCCGGATCTGGGGGCGGTAACAGTATTTGCCCCGTCCCCGCCCCGTCATCCGTTCGCGGTCAAACAGGCCGGGAGCATTGGGAAATGCCTCTGCGTTGATGGCGCGGTGAAGATAGCTGTAGGTCATGAAAATCACTTCTATTCCAAGTCCCCGTTTTACTTGCATGGAAAGCGTTGCTTCCAGAATATCCAATAGCTCCAGGTATTGCCGCTTCCAGCTTTCCGTCAGGATGACGGGAGCAATCAGCAGGCCGGTCCGGTATCCCGCACCGGCCATTTGATTCAGCGCGTCGATTCTGCGCTCCAGCGGAGAAGTGCCCAGCTCAACTTTTTGAATGATTTCCGGAGGATTCATACTCATGCGGAATATCACCCGTCCGCGATGTCGGAGGTTCAGCAGCGGCTGGACCATGTTGAATTTTGTCGGGAATGTAAGAAATCCTTTTTCCTGCTCGGCAAAGCGTTCGATGGTCCACTCCAGATTGTGTGTGATGGTGTTTTCCAGGACCAGGTCGCTGTTGCTGCCAATTTCAAAGGTCAGGTCGGCCTGTGCCCGCATCGAGGTTCTTTTCAGCTTTTCCAGCATCTCTTCACGGTTGACAAAAAGCCGCAGATAAGAGCATTTGTTGTAGTGGCAGATCAGATAGCAGTACAGGCACATGGCGCTGCAGCCGGAGGACGTGTAGGGGACGAGAAAATCAGAGATCTTGGCATTCGGGACGTAGCGGTGCGTTTTCCGCACCCCGACGATCAGAAGCCGTTTTAGCGCGGGAAAGGCGGAGTTTGGCTGGGTTCGAAGTTCATCGATCTTGTTATGATTCTGAATTGGCACCCACGGTACTTTCCTATATTTTTCTTTCAGGGTTTTCCCCAGGGGATAGGAAAGCGCAGCCGGTTCATAATAAACTTTTTCCGGGAACAACGGCACCGCCCCTTTCTTTCCATTTTAGTATGGTTGAAAAGCAGCGGTTTATAACCGGCTTGAGCTTTACAGCGGCTCCGGATCCTGATAAACTGGGAAAGAACCAAATGGGGAAAGGAAGCTTTTGTGAATGGAACCGGCGAAGGATGAAGCAATGAAAGAGGCAATCTTAAAGGCTGCGCGGGAGGAAACGGAGTGCGCCGGGCTGACCTGTTCCGGTCAGTCTGCGGCCGGAGCTGCTTTTTCCGGCGTAGATTTCCGCCGCTGCCGGTTTGAAACCTGCAGGTTCGGGGATTGCCGGGCGGAAAAGCTGTCTTTTATCGATGTGATCTTTGAGTCCTGTGATTTTTCCAACGCGGCGTTTCCGGACAGCCTGTTCCGCCGCGCCGAGTTTCAAAACTGCAAGCTGATCGGCACCGATTTTTCCCGCTCTCTGTGGGAACATGCAACTTTCCGAAACTGCGTGGCGGACTGGCTCAGTCTGGCGGACTCAAAAATCAAATACACCTTGTTTGACGGCTGCGGACTGGGTCATGCCAGTTTTCAGGAGTGCACCCTGAAAGAGGTCAAATTTTTGAACTGTAATTTGCGGGAGGCCGAATTTCTGCATACGCCGCTTGCCGGGGTTGACCTGACCTGTGATGAAATCGAGGGGCTTGCCTTAGCCGGGCCGGAATTGCGCGGTGCTGTTGTCACGCCGCTTCAGGCGTGCGACCTTGCCAGGTACCTCGGCCTGGACGTCCGCCCGTAAAGATGGGAAGGCCGGAGCAACGCTCCGGCCTTCCCATCGGCAGTTATTCGTTCTGCGGAAGATGAAACAGCGCTTCCGCGTTTTTTTTCGCGTAGTCTAAAATTTCCTGCGGGTTTTCCCCCCGAATCTCCGCAATTTTTTCCGCAACGTGTGGAATCAGTGAGGAATCGTTCCGTTTGCCCCGGAATGGAACGGGAGCGAGGTACGGGCAGTCAGTTTCTAAAACCAGACGGTCACGGGGTAAACTTTTTACCACCTCGACCGGAACACGGGCATTTTTAAAAGTCACAGAGCCGCCGATGCCGATGTACATCCCAAGGCGAATGGCCTCCGCCGCCATTTCCACACTGCCGGAAAAGCAGTGGATCACACCCGCCGGATGATAGTGCCGCAGCAGCTCCATGGTGTCGCCGTGCGCGTCGCGGTCATGGATGATAACCGGCAGTCCATGCTTCTGCGCAAGGAGGATCTGCCGCTTGAACAGGTCTCTCTGCACCTCGCGCGGTGCGTTTTCCTTAAAATGATAATCTAAGCCGATCTCTCCGACCGCGACAACCTGCGGGGAGGAAAGCAGCGCTTCCAAATCTCTTTCCCAGCCGGGCGGGACGTCGTTTGCATTTTCCGGGTGGAAGCCGGCTGCAGCGGAAAAATACCCGTATTGCTCTGCCAGCGCAATGGCTTTCCGGGAAGAAGGAAGATCGGAACCGCAGTCCACCACATGACAGACGCCGCGTTCCGGCAGAGCGGCGAGAAGCTCGTTTCTGTCAGCATCAAACGCCGCTTCGTCATAGTGCGCGTGCGAATCGAAAACATTCCGCCACATGGCTCTCACCGGATTTTGCTGCCGGCCGGGACGCCGTCTGCAAAGAGAACGCGGACTTCGTTTTCCCCCGCGTCGGCGGCCAGAATCATGCCCTGGCTTTCCACACCGCAGAGCTTGGCGGGCTTCAGATTTGCAACGAGGATCAATGTGTGCCCGATCAGATCCTCCGGCTTGTACCACTGTGAGATGCCGGATGCAACCGTGCGCCCGCCCATGCCGTCGTCCAGCGTCAGCTTTAAAAGCTTTCTGGAGCGTTTGATCGGCTCACAGGCTGTCACTTTTGCCGCCCGCAGGTCGACCTTCGCAAATTCGTCGATGCTGATCTGCGCGATCCCTTCCGGCGCTTCTTTCGCTTTGGAAGCTGCCGCCGCTTTTTTGGCCTGGTCGGCCGCCGGGTTCGGGATTAGCTTGTTCAACTCTTCAATCTCTTTGTCCACATCGATACGCGGGAACAGGGCCGCGCCCTTTTTCACCACGGCGTCGGCGGGGAACACTCCCCAGGTCCCGGCGGACTGGTAGGTGACGGCGTCTCCTGAAATGCCGAGCTGTTTCTGAATCTTTGCCGAGGTATCCGGCAGGAAAGGCGCCAGGAAAATGGAGAGGATGCGGAGAGATTCGCACAGATTATAAAGCACCGCCGCAAGGCGCGCTTTTTTATCTTCTTCTTTGCCGAGCGCCCAGGGTGCCGTTTCATCGATATATTTGTTGGTGCGGGCAATCAGTTTCCAGATTTCCGTCAGCGCGTTCGAGAACTGATATTTATCGATCGCTTCATCGCATTTCCCGCGCAATGCAAGCGCCGTTGCTTTCAACTCTTCGTCGACCGGGGCCTCTTCGCGCTCGGCGGGGATCGTTCCGCCGAAATATCTTTCCACCATTGCGGTCGTGCGGGAAAGAAGGTTGCCGAGGTCGTTCGCCAAATCGGAGTTGATGCGGTTGATCAGCGCCTCGTTTGTGAACAGGCCGTCCGCCCCAAACGGAATCTCGCGCAGCAGAAAATAGCGGATCGCGTCCACCCCGTAGCGGGAGCAGAGAATCGCCGGGTCGACCACGTTGCCTTTGCTCTTGCTCATTTTGCTGCCGTCGCCGAACAGAAGCCAGCCGTGGCCGTAAACCTGCTTCGGCAGCGGAAGATCCAGCGCCATCAGCATCGCCGGCCAGATAATGGTGTGAAACCGAACGATTTCCTTTCCGACAAACTGAACGTCTGCGGGCCAGTATTTGCGGAAGTCCGAGTCGTCGTCCGAGTCATACCCGAGTGCGGTGATATAGTTGGTCAGCGCATCCAGCCAGACATAGACCACATGCTTTGGGTCAAACGTGACCGGAATTCCCCACGAAAAGCTGGTGCGGGAAACACACAGATCTTCCAGCCCCTGGTTGATGAAGCTGATCATTTCATTTTTGCGGCTTTCCGGCTGAATGAAGTCGGGGTGGTCCTCATAATATTTCAGAAGGCGGTCAGCATAGTTGGAAAGGCGGAAAAAATACGCTTCTTCGCTGACAATTTTCACTTCGCGCCCGCAGTCCGGGCATTTGCCGTCCTGGAGCTGCTTTTCCGTCCAGAAAGATTCGCAGTCGGTGCAGTACCAGCCCTTGTATTCCCCTTTGTAGATCTGGCCGCGGTCGTGCAGATCCTCGAAGATTTTCTGAACGGCCTTCACGTGGTAGTCATCCGTGGTACGGATGAAACGGTCGTTTGAGATATTCAGCAGTTTCCACAGATCCTGAAACACCCTCGTCGTGCGGTCCACATATTCTTTCGGCGTGATGCCTTCCGCTTCCGCCTTTTGCTCAATCTTTAATCCATGTTCGTCCGTCCCGGTCAAAAACATCACGTCGTACCCCTGCATTCGCTTGTAGCGGGCGATGGCATCGCTGGCCAGCGTGCAGTAACTGTGTCCGATATGGGGCTTGCCGGACGGATAATAGATGGGTGTTGTGATGTAAAAGGTCTTTTTTTTCATTTTATTCAACCTCCGGGAGCTTAATTGATCTTTTCTATTATACCATTCTATCCCATAAAATAAAAGAAATTTCAATTTTTACTCAAAAAAACAAAGACTTTCCCGGTTAAAACCGGGAAAGCCCCCATAATGAATCAGTCTGCTTCGCTTTCATCAGAACCGCTGTCCCCATAAAGAAATTCCCGCAGAATGGAGCAATTTTTTTCCAGGTCGAGAGAAACCACTTTTCCGATCCCCTTGACGGACTTCTGGTCGTTGAAGGTGTTCGGGGCGGGAATCTGTTTGGTTTCCGTTTTGTAATTTGAAAGGGAAGCGCCGATGGAGGCAAGGTACAGCAGTTCGCTGTCGGTCAGATTTGTTTTGACATAAGGGAGATAATCGTAAATGAGCTTGTTGGCGTCAATCAGGTTCATGGATTTCATCTTCTGGAGCATCAGCTGGACCACCTGCCGCTGCCTGGCGGTGCGGCCGTAGTCGTTGCGGCCAAACTTGTCGGAAGCGTAGCGGATGCGCGCGTAGTAAAGGCATTCTTTTCCGGCCAGATGGTTGACCCCCGCCTTTAGGTGCGTGCCGATGGCCGCGTTTTCCGCCCGGCAGGCGTCTTTGGACATCGGCACATCCAGACCGCCCATTTTGTCGATGACGGCGGCAAAATTGTTAAAGTCGACCGAAACGTACCGGTCGATGTTGATCCGGTAATTGTTTTCCAGCGTTTGCATGGTCAGAGCTACCCCGCCGTTCGCATAGGCGGCGTTCAGCTTGTTTTTACCGATGGTCGGGATCTCTAGGTAGGAATCCCTCAGGAACGAAACCAGCCGGATTACCTTTCCCTTTTTATCGATGGACATCAGCATATTGGTGTCCGAACGGCCGTCGGAGCCATCCTTGTTTTCATCCACGCCGAGCAGCAGGATGTTCATGACATTGCTGTCGGATTTTACATTCCACGCGGGCGCGCCGCTGGGCAGCTGCACATAGTTTGCACGCTGATCGCTGGTCACGTCGGAGCGGTTCAGGCGGGAGGCAAGGAGATGAAAATACAAAAATCCGCCGCCGGCTCCGACCAGCGCAATAACGAGAAGAAAAGTCAGCAGTCTTTTCAGGCAGCCGCCTTTTTTTTTGCGGGAATAGGCGCGAGGCTGCCTGGAAGAATCGCTGTAGATGTCTCTGTCCACCCGATTGTAGCAGTCGATTTCCTGGGTGTCCCAGGCGGAGCTGCGGTGCGCTGGCCGCCTAGCGCTGCCGCGCCGGCTTCCATAAGTCCCGCGGCCCGTGCTTTGTCTTTTCATACTGCACCTCGAATTTCTAAATCCAATTTCTTTATTGTATTGCAAAGCGGACAGGTTGTCAACGGAGGGTGAATCGGCTGCCGCCCAAATGAAAATCCGATGAATTGAGCCGAAATGCTGTATTTTCATTCCGGCGTTTGCTATAATAAAGAATCAGGAGGGGACTTTCCGTGAAAAAGAAACAGTCATGGGCCGCAAAATCCCATTCGCCGATGGTTCGGATCGTTGCCGGAGTCTGCGCGGTCTTAATCGCTCTTTCCGCGCTTTTTTTGGCTTTTTTTCCCTGAAAGGCATACAAAACCAAAACAGCTGGAACCTTGAGGTATTTTTTCTATGAATCAAATGGTCACATCGATGATTGATGCGTTCCGTGGAATTCCGCCGGAACTCATCATTTTTTTCATATCTCTTTTGCCGATGCTGGAGCTGCGGGGCGGAATTCTTGCGGCGGGTCTGCTGCACGTCGGAATGGTCCGGGCGTTTTTACTCTGTCTTGCCGGCACGCTGCTGCCGGTGCCGCTGATTCTGCTTTTTTTCCGGCAGATTCTGGACGGGCTCCGCAACACGCGGTTTGTCCGTCTGGTGCGGCGTCTGGAAGAAAAGATGGACCGCAAGAGCAGGCAGATCGAAAAATACAAGACGTTCGGCCTGCTGCTGTTCGTCGCGGTTCCGCTGCCGGGGACCGGCGCGTGGACCGGTTCTGTCGCCGCTGCCCTGATGGGGATGCGCTTTCGGGACGCTCTGCTCTCCGTCGTGCTGGGCAGCGTTGTTGCAGACGCGATCATGTGTCTGATTACTTACGGTGTTCTGGGTTCGGTTTGGTGAGGGGGTGCTTTTCCAATGCAGAAAGTGGATCTTGCCGTGATCGGCGGCGGGGCTTCCGGCCTTGCGGCGGCGCTTGCCGCGGCTGAGGCAGCCCAAACGAAAAAAATCTCCATAGCGGTGCTGGAAAAAAATCCGCGCGTGGGGAAAAAGCTGCTTCTGACCGGAAACGGACATTGTAATCTGACCAACCGGGCCGCGGGCAGCCCTTCCCATTATCATGGGGACCCGGGCGCGCTGGCGGTGCTGAACCGTTTTCCGCCGGAACAGATCCTGAGCCTGTTTCAAAAGCTGGGGCTGCTTTGCCGGGAACTGGACGGCGGTCGGATTTATCCTTACAGCCTTCAGGCACCGTCGGCCCTGAACCTTCTGCGCAGGGGACTGGAGCAGAGAGGCGTGAAGACCCTGTGCGGATTTGATGTGAAATCCGTCCGGAAGGCGGACGGAGGTTTTCAGATTTCTTCTCCTGCCGGGGAGCTTTTGGCGCGCCGGACAATCCTGGCGGCGGGCGGGGCGGCCTGCCCCCGCTCCGGTTCGGACGGCTGCGGCTTTGCGCTCGCAGAAGCGCTCGGCCACTCGGTTACGCCGACCTATCCCGCGCTGGTGCCCGTGAAAACAGACCCTGTGCGGGTGCGTCCCTTAAAAGGCGTGAGGTGCCCCGCCCTGGCGTCTTTCCGCCTCGGCGGCAAGTCCGTTCGCACATCGGGAGGCGAAGTGCAGTTTACGGAAAGCGCACTTTCCGGTATCTGCATTTTTGAGCTTTCCCGCTGCTTTGGGGAACTGCGCGCGCCGCGGGACGCGGAGATCTCGCTCGACTTGTTTCCGGAGTATCCGGGAAAAAAGCTGGAGCAGATGCTGTGCGCCGCCGCAAACGGAAATCGGGCCCTTTCCGCGCCGGAGCTTTTGGAAGGCTTCCTGCCGAAGGCGCTGGGGATTGAGCTTGCCAGATACGCACTGGGCGGGGGATCCAAACAGGCCGGAGCGCTGAAGCCGGAAGACCTTGTGCGGCTGGCATCCGCAGCGAAACAGTTTTGTTTCCCGGTCAGGGGGACTTTTTCCTGGGATCGTGCGCAGGTTACGGCGGGAGGGGTCCCACTTTCGGAGCTGACAGGGCAGTTGGAATCAAAAAAGTGCCCGGGACTGTACCTGTGCGGCGAGCTGCTGGACGTCGACGGGGACTGCGGCGGCTTTAACCTGAACTGGGCCTGGGCCAGCGGCCTGACTGCCGGAAAAGCGGCGGTGCACAGACTGAAGTAAACATGCCGAAAAAAGGGGCCGGCCGTAATGCGTTTAGGAGAGCCGGATTTAAGACCTGACGGGGGAATTATATTTTGATTTATCGAATCTCCGAAATTCGCATGGAACTGGCGGGAACGGAAGAAGACCTGAGAAAACAAGCGGCAAAGCGCCTGCATGTCGCGCCGCGTGCGATCCGATCCCTGAAATTGGCTCGGAAGTCCGTGGATGCGAGGAAAAAGGATGACGTCCATTTTATCTGCACGGTGGAGACGGACTGCCCGGCAGCGCGGATGCCGCACGACCGCCGGGTGACAAGGGCAAAACCGTACCGGTATGAGCTGCCGGTCTGCCGCCCGCTGGAGCAGCGGCCCGTGGTGGTGGGCTTCGGACCGGCCGGCATGTTTGCGGCGCTGATCCTTGCGCAGGCGGGGCAGCGGCCGATTGTGCTGGAACGCGGCTCCCGCGTGGAAGAGCGGAAGATGCAGGTTTCCCGTTTTTGGCGGGACGGCGTTTTAAACCCGGAATGCAACGTGCAGTTCGGCGAAGGCGGCGCGGGGACCTTTTCGGATGGAAAGCTGAACACCGGCACCAAAGACCCGCGTATCCGCAAAGTGCTGGAAGAGTTTGCTGCGGCCGGCGCGCCCCGTGAAATTCTATTCGAGGCGAAGCCGCATATCGGAACGGACCGTCTGCCGCAGACGGTGCGGGGGATCCGGGAACAGATCCTTTCCCTCGGCGGAGAAATCCGGTTTGATACGAAACTGACCGCTCTGCTGCAAAAAGACGGCCGCGTTTCCGGCGTGGAGTTCCGGAAAAGGGAAGAAGCGCCGGAACGGCTGGAAACCGCGCATGTGGTTTTGGCGGTCGGGCACAGTGCGCGGGACACGTTTCAGAGCCTGCTGAACGTCGGCGTACCGATGGAGCCGAAGGCGTTTGCGGTCGGCGCGCGGATCGAACATCCGCAGAGCCTGATCGATGCCGCACAGTACGGAAGCTTTGCCGGCCATCCCGCTCTCGGCGCGGCGGACTACAAGCTTGCCGTCCATCTGGAAGACGGACGGGGCGTGTACACATTCTGCATGTGCCCGGGCGGGCAGGTCGTCGCGGCGGCGAGCGAGCCGGGCCGGCTGGCGACCAACGGAATGAGCCGCTTTGCCCGGGACGGGCAGAACGCGAACGCCGCCCTGTTGGTCGGCGTGGGGCCGAAGGACTTCGGGGGGGATGGCCCGCTGGCCGGCGTGGCGTTTCAGCGTCGGCTGGAGGAGGCCGCATTCCGTCTGGGCGGCGGGGGATACCGTGCACCCGTTCAGCGGGTGGAGGATTTCCTCAAGCGCCACGCCTCCGACCACTTGGGCGATGTGAAGCCGACCTACCGCCCCGGGATAACGCCCTGCTCGCTTGACGGCTGTCTGCCGGGCTTTGTCGCAGACTCCATGCGCGCGGGAATCCGGCGGATGGATGCCCGGCTGCACGGGTTTGCGTTTCCGGATGCGGTGTTGACGGCGGTGGAAAGCCGCTCTTCGTCACCGGTGCGCATCCTGCGCGGGGAGGACGGGCAGTCACCGGCTCTTTTTGGCCTGTATCCCTGCGGGGAAGGCGCGGGATACGCGGGCGGCATCGTCTCCGCCGCGGTGGACGGGATCAAATGTGCGGAGCGGATCCTGATGCAGTCCTGTTGAAGCCGGTGAATCTATTTTTCCGTGCGGAAAAAGGCTAACTTCGTAAAACAGCCGGGACAACCCGATAGGTGGGCTGCCCCGGCTGTTTTGCTTACAGCATTTTCAGTTAAGCGGCAGAGTCCGTTTGTGTTCATCCCCCGCCGGAAGCGGGGGATGAACACATCTTGTCTTGCACTTTGCCTTATCGTTTTTAGGCATTCATCAGGTTGGCCGACATCACGCTGAATGCCTTAACGCCGTTAACCAATCCCACTTCGTCAAAATCAAATTCGGGGTTGTGGAACGGTCCTGCACAGTGAACTATGTTCAAAAAGTAACAGGATTGCCCGCCCTGCTGCTGAACGCGCTCTGAAAAATAAGAGTAGTCCTCGCTGCCCGTGAGCCCGTCGGGGGAAGAAAGCGTGGGGATCCCCGCCTTTTCCAAAATGACTTTCCGGACCAATTCCGACAGCTCGGGAGAATTCAGGGAACATTTTGCCGACCCGACGAACTCGGTCTTTACTTTGCAGTCGTGCATTGCGGCGGCGGCGCAGACAATGCGATGCGCGTAATCTTCCATGTACTGGTTCGCCTCTGCAGTGTTGCCGCGCACTTCAAGTTCCAGTTTCGCATGGTCGCAAATCATGTTGCGCCCGCTGCCTGCCGTCAGCTTTCCGACGTTAACCCGGGTTGCGGCGTCGCCGAAGCGGGGGATGGCATGCAGATTTAAAACAGCGGTCACCGCCGCCAGCATGGCATTTTTTCCCTTTTCAGGGGACATCCCCGCATGTGCAGCCTTGCCCGAGAAGGTGACGTCCATCTTTGTGGTTGCCAGCGTGGTGCCGCGCCCCGCGCCGATGGAACCCGCGGTTTTATCCGTTCCGCCGTTGAGATGCGCTCCCAGAACGTAGTCCACACCATCGAGATGGCCTTTTTCCACGATGGATTTTGCGCCCCGGACCCCTTCTTCCGCGGGCTGGAAGATCAGCTTCAGTGTACCGTGGAGCTGATCGCGGATCGAGACCAGAATTTTCGCGGTTCCTAGGCCGATCGTGGTGTGGCCGTCGTGGCCGCAGGCGTGCATGACGCCGGGATTCCGGGAGGAGAACCCCAATGCGTTAGGCAGATGTGAGGGTTCGAGCGTCTCTGTCAGCGGAAGGGCGTCAATGTCGAACCGCAGCGCGACCGTCGGTCCCTCGCCGCAGTGAAGAATTCCGATCACGCCGGTAAAACCGCCCCGTGTGGCCGGCAGAAACTCCGGGTCGGCACCCTGTTTCTCGGCCCGCCTGTACTGGAGTTCCAATTCCTCTTGAGGCGGCAGGCCCATGCGGCTTGCCGCGTCGCAGACATCTTTGCCCACCAGGACTTCGTCGTATCCGAAATCTTTTAGTTTGCGCGCAATCAGGGAACTGGTGCGCATTTCACACCATCCAAGTTCCGGGTATTGGTGCAGACAGCGCCGCTGCTTGGATAAATCCGGCTTCATTTCTTCTGCCATTTGGATAATTTTATGATAAATTTCACTCATATGGCTTCTCCTTTTCTATCAGTTGAAGGGTTCTGTGACGGAAGGCACTCGGCCTTAGAAGGCAGGGAATACCGTCATTACCCAGAAGACGTTGACAACGCACATCAGCAGGGCGGGCAGCCAGCTCATTTTCAGCATGGTTTTCTGGTCATATCCGCCGAGGCCCATCACCATGGAGACGGTCGGCGTCGCCATCGGGGTTACAAAGGCCGTCAAGGCGGGCAATCCAGACCAGCATAATCAGGCCGAGCGGGTTGCATGCCAGGGACTTGCTGGTGACGATTGCAATCGGAATAAAGATATTGATAACGGCCACGTTCATCATAAACTGAGTCAAAAGGAACGGTGTGATGAAGAAGAGCAGTCCGATCACGTAGTTGTTGCGGGTGCTTCCCACAACACTTGCCAGAAGATTGCCGACAAGGTTGCCGGCCCCGGTTGCTGTCAGCGCGCTGCCGAGGGCAAGCATGCCGGCGTATAGAAGTACCATGCCGCCCAGGCCCATCGCCTGGTAAGCGTCTTTGGGCTTGAGAATGCCGGAGGCGACCATAATGACGGCGCCGATGGTCGTAATTTCCCAGGAAGGAATTCTATGCAGTTGCTGTGTCAGCAGCATCACGACGATTCCGAAAAAAGCAACATAGCCGAGAACTTCCTGCACGCGGGAAAGTTTTTGTTTTCGGTGGAAAAATTTCCTTCTACTTCACTGATCTCCATCACCGGCTTTTCCGGGGCCAGCTTGGGGGCGAGGAAGATAGCGTAGAGGATGATCAGAATCATGCCAGGCAGACGGGCAATCATGGGGTCCAGCATTTTGAAAAGATAGGTTGTGTAATGGTAGGATTCCAGGTAACCATTATTTGTTAAGTACATAATCGCACTGTTGCCGAATGGTAAAATCGAGACGGTGGAGATGGAGACAATGCCGATTGGGAAGATCATTTTTGACCGGCTGTATCCCATTTCATCGCACATGGCGCATGCCAGCGGGAAGACGATGCTGAAACATGCCATGGAACTTTGGATGAACTGCGTCAGAATGGCGTTGATCAGCACATATCCGGCCAGAATTTTTGTAAAGGAACCTTTGCTGACTTTTGCTACCAGATGAGACATCTTCGTGACCATCGAAGTGCGGCTGAAACCAGCCGATACCACGAACATGGTGGCCATGATGACCGTATTGGAATTGGCAAACCCCGCCAGGGCGCTTTTGGGATCGAGACACCTCGTCAGCACCAGCAGGATCATGCTCATAATGGCCGTAGTGGCCATGCTGAATTTGCCGGTGATAAAGCTTACAAGCGTAAGTGCAAAAATCACCAGGCATACAATGAGTTGTGTCGTCACAATATTTCTCCTCTTTGTCCTTTTGTCGTTTTTTGAGGCGCCTCGGCAAAACCTTGCCTAAATCGATAAAATTATAATATCATGTTTTGAGAATCTTGTATAATATGGAATTCTCATGTGGATATCGGCTTTTTTTATGACTCGATTGGAGGAGAGCGGTATGGATCTTCAGCAGCTGAAGCTCGTGATTGCCGTAAGTGAGACAGGCTCTATTTCACAAGCGGCAAATAAGATGTTCCTATCACAGCCGAATGCCAGCGAGACCATCAAGGCGCTGGAGAAGGAACTCGGATTTTCAATTTTCTGGCGAATGCATACAGGAGTTTGCCTAACGCGGAAGGGGGAACAGTTTTTAGAACATGCAAGGATTATAGTCCACCACGCGGATCAGATGTTCAAAATTGGGCGTGGCTGTCTGACACACCGCTTTTTTCTGGGCGTTTCCAGCTACACCCCGCTGATTGATGCTTTCCTGGCTTTATGCCGCAAATGCGGACGTGAGCCGAAAGCGGAGCTGTCCTGCCGGAAGGTGGATCTTTCAGACGGGCTTCACTTTCTCTATCAGTTAAATCTGGATTTACTGGCTATTGTGGTTTCGTCGCAAAATCTGGATATCATCAAAGAGACGGCTGTCAGTCATAACCTGTCGGCCGTGAAAATTTGTGACCTTCCGATGAATGTCAATCTGCGCTATGGGCACCCGCTGGCCGCGGCCGGGCCGCTGAACTTTGAGAAACTTCGGGATTACCCGTATGTCGATTATATATCACAGAGCGTACTAAATATGGTAAATCCACTAATTGTGGCGGGCAACCAGATTCGGTTTCAGTCCTGCATCAAAGTAGATGAGAGAAATCTCCGCTGCCAGATTGTCGGAACCACCGACGCATTCAGCATCGGGTGCAAACTCCCGCAAAAAATTCTAAAACAGTTTGGGCTGGTCAGCTTTCAGCTGCCGATTGAACCGATGAAACTGCTGGTTATTTTCCGCCGTGGCGAGCAGACAAATTCCGACATCCAGCAGTATATCAGGCTGCTGAAAAAAGAGATGGCCGACCAGATCTGAGGAATGGGCCGGCGCAGACCATTCGGCCGTGCGAAGAAGAAGGCGCCCCCCGCGTACTGCGGGGGACGCCTTCGCTGAGATGTGGATTGTACGGGAGCGCCGATCTTACTGAAATTTTATGCGGGACTATTCGTAACGCAGCGCTTCAATCGGGTCAAGCTGACTGGCTTTCTTTGCCGGGTAATAACCGAAGAAAATGCCGATCAGCATGGAAAAGCCGACGCTGATGAAAATAATCGGAACGGAGAGCACAAATTTCAGCTTCAGCAGCGAGACCCCGAGGGCTGCCAGCCCGATCCCCAAGAGAATCCCGATGATGCCCCCGATCACGCAGATGATAATAGACTCGACAATGAACTGCATCCGGATGTAGCTGCTTCGCGCGCCGAGTGCCTTGCGCGTGCCGATTTCCCGGGTGCGCTCGGTTACGGAAACCAGCATAATGTTCATGACGCCGATGCCGCCGACCAGCAGCGCAATGGCCGCGATGGCTGCAATGGCAAGCGAGATCGTGTTCAGCATGGAGGTGAAAGAAGACAGCTCGTTTTCCATATTGCGCACGACGCAGGTGTACTTGGTGTTATGGATATAGAACTGTTTCATATAGGCTTCGATTTTACTCGTGAGGGAACGTGTATCATTTACATTTTTCAGCTTAATTTCAAACTCATAATAATTCTGATTTTCCGCCGTTTCCTTTGCGACGGTGATGGGAATATACATGGTGGTGCGAATGTCCTTCTCCGCAACCCCTAGGTTGCCGCCGACCCCCTGCTGCTTGTACTGATAGACGCCGACAATCGTAAAGCTTTCCACGCCGTTGTCCGTATCCACATTGATTTTTTTCCCAAGCGGATCAGCGCTGTTTCCGAATATGCTTGAAACCAGCTTATCAGAAACCACTGCGACCCGCCGGTGGCCGTCGATGTCGCGGCCTTTCAGGAATCTTCCCGTTTTTAAATCAACGTCATCAAGGTCTCCGCACCCGGGGTTCGCTCCTTCAATGGAGATGTTTGCGTACAGATGACCGTTTTTCGCCTTGCCGGATCCGGCGGATTCGCTGACGGAAACATCACTGATTTCGTCGGCAAATTTCGTTTGCACCCGTTCAATCTGATCCATCGTAAGGAGGTCGTTGTCGTCAATCTTGTTGGAATTATTGGACTGGCCGTAATTATTGTCGGTCGGCGCAACATACACATAAATATTGTTGGCCCCCAGGCTTGACATGATGTCGGACACGTTTGCCGTGACGGCGTCTCCGATGGAGACGATCGCAATGACCGAACCGATGCCGATGATGATGCCGAGCATCGTCAGAAAAGCCCGAATCTTGTTCGCTTTCAGCCCGGCGACCGCCAAAGAAATATTTTCTTTCAGAAACATCTATTCCTCCGCCTTTCCAGAGCCTGGCCTATCGTCGACAATCGTGCCGTCGCGCAGCGTAATGATCCGATTGGTTTCCTCGGCAAGCTCCGGATTATGTGTGATCAAAACGATGGTCTTGCCGTCTTTTTGATGCACCCGGTGGAACAGATCCATCACCATGTGCCCGGTTGAGGTGTCCAGCGCGCCCGTTGGCTCATCCGCGAGGAGGATTGGCGGATCGTTCGCCAGCGCACGCGCAATGGCGACGCGCTGTTTCTGACCGCCGGAAAGTTCATTCGGCTGGTGATTCATGCGCTCCCCCATGCCGACCAGATCCAGCAGCTTTTTGGCGCGTTCTGTGCGCGTTTTGCGATCCACCCCTGCATACAGCATGGGAAGCTCCACATTTTTCAGCGCGTTGTTGCGCGGAATCAGGTTAAAAGTCTGAAATACAAACCCGATTTTCCGGTTGCGCACGTCGGAAAGCTGATTGTCGTTCATTTCCTTGATCGGGATTCCGTCTAGAATATATTCACCGGCCGTAGGTCGATCCAGTACGCCGATCATGTTCATCAAAGTGCTTTTGCCGGAGCCGGAGGCCCCAACGATGGAGATAAAATCGCCTTCCTGCACTTGAAGCAAGATGTTTTTCAGAATGTGCAGTTCATTCGGCGTGCCAATGTAATAGCTTTTCTCAATCCCACTCATCTGAATGATATTCTGGCTCATTTCTTGGTTCCCCCCGTCAGCTGAACCGTGTCTCCGGGGGAAATGCCGTCCGGATTGCTGATAACCAGCATCCCGTCTTTCAGGCCGGAACCTGAAATTTCAACGGAAACGTCGGTTTCCAGACCCGTGGTGACTGGAATTTTTTTCACCTTATACAGAGCGCCGTTTTTCTCTGCCACCAGAATGGCATTGCCGCTGCCCTTTTGCAGCAGAGTGTCGTAAGAAACGACATAGATGTTTTTCTTTTCCTGCAAGACGATATCCATGCGGGCTTTCATGCCGATGCGCAAAGAAGGGCTTTTGTCGCTGATTGAGATTTTTGCGGAGTATGTAACATTTCCCGTGCCTTCCGTTGCGGAAGTGGCCGCGGGATCAATACTTGCAACCGTGCCTTTGAGCGTTGCGTCCCCCGTCGCGTCGGTCTGAAAGCTCACCGGTTCCCCGGCCTTGACTGTGGCGGCATCAATCTCTTTGATCTGCGTGTCAACGACCAGGTTGTCGGTGTTGGAAATGACGAACAGCACTCCGGCCGGAACGGCGCCGATGGAAATATTTTTCGTTGTAATGGTCCCGTCTGTCGGTGCGGTGATGACGGAATCTTTCAGATTTTGCTTCAGCTTTTCGAGGCTGATATCGGCGCTTTTGTCGTTGGCTTTCGCAACCGCGCTGTCGTAGGCTTCCTTGTCTGTTTTCAGCTTTTGTCCCGCTTGGTTCTGGGCAAGGGTCAGGGACTTTTGGGCCTTGTCATAATCGCTTTTGGCCTGGTCGAACTCCGATTTGGAAGCCTGGCCGTTTTCGTAGAGCAGTTTTTTATAATTGTAGGTGTCCGAAGCGGTTTTGAGCGCAGCCTGCGCCGTTACCACGTCGCTGTCCAGTCCCTGATTGTAAAGATTCAGTGTGTTCTCATAAGTCCGCTTTGCCTGCGCAAGAGCCACTGCAGCGCTCTGCTTGGTGTCTGCCACCGTGTATTCCTGCTGCTCAATGTCTTTTTCAAGGGTGGAGGTATCCAGCTCCGCGAGGACTTGGCCCTTTTTCACTTTATCCCCGACGCTGACGTGTACGGCTTTGACCGGGAGAGTTAAAGTGGTGTACACATTGTGAGTGTCATCGCTGTGAATGGTGCCGGAAACCGACACCGTGTTCTTAAGATCCGTTTTTTTCAGCGCTGTCGTGGAAATATTGGTGTGGATATTTTTTGACTTTGCACGTATGGAGCTAGCGTATATCGCAAATACCACGATTAGCGCCGCAACCGCCAGGACCACAATTGCTTTTTTGGTAAATTTAAACTTTTTCAGCTTCATGGATTCAGCTCCCTGTCGAATATCCTTTTTTCATGTTGGTATAGCTCAGGTAATCGGTAAACAGGGTATTCCGGTCGGTGGCCAGTGTGCTTTGCAGGCTGTTTAGGTCGCTGGCGTTGGTGTCGACCGACTGCTGGGTGGAGTAGCCGGCTGCCAGCGCTTTTTTCTCGGTATCCAGCGCCTGCTGTGCCCGCTGCACTTTTTCCAGATCCTGTTCATAAACCGTATAGGCGCTGTTGAGGGCGTCATACAGTTTTTTGAATGCTGCTTTTTCTGATTCTTCGGCCTGCTGGACCTCAATCTTTGAGTTGTCCACATCGTGCGAGCTGACTCCGTTGTCGCTGCTGGCGCCGTACCAATCCTTTTTTGATTTGCAGTTCAGCCTTGCCGCTTTGACCTTTGAGTCGAGTCCGAGCATGACAATCTGATCCGCGTCGTAGTTGATCTTTGGAATATCGCTGAAATTGAGGCTGTCATCCGTGACCGGTTCGACCCGCATGTTGACACTGTCCGGCAGATTCAGTAGCGTGCGCAGGGCCGATCTGTCTTGGTCGATCTGCTGATCGAGCTGGACCAGGGCGTTTTGAGCCTGGTCGGATTTGTCTTTCAGGTTGTCGCAGCTTTTCTGGGAGGTAAATCCGGAAGAAAAAGCAACAAGCGCTGCACGGTAGGCGTTTTCTGCATTGACGGCTTCCGACTGCAACGCGGTGTACTTATCATAGTCGGCACAGTAAGAGAGGTAGCTCTTTTTTGCGTTCAGCACGGTATTGCTGGCATTCTCATCGTACTGCACCAGGGCGAGGTCATATTGATCCTTGTAATAATCTGAATTGTCGTCTTCATGATCTTCCTTGTTATCCCTTGCGGTTTTCAGGTTGTTCAGAAGTGTTTTCATATCCAGATTATACGTTGACATAATGTCTTCAATGCTGTTAAGGTTTACCTCGACCGTCGTTTTTTGCTCCGCGGTTTGCGCAGTTGTTGTTTCCGCGTAAGCCGGGAATGAGATCCCGGCTGCCATTGCCGCCGCTAGCAGCAGGGCAATTCCTTTTTTCATTGTATGGCTCCTTTCCCATCGTTGTATTTTCATCCGCCGTTTCGGCGAATGGGATAAATTAAATATACCGCTTATTTGCCTCTTGTCAACAGTTGGGAGAAAAATCCAGCATTTCTCATTTGTATTAATGAACTAATACAAGAATACGCGAATTTGAGATTTTGTCAACCACTTTTCCAAAATTTTGTAGTATTGCTAAAAATCTGATGAATTTTATCGTATTATTTTTGAATGATTAGAAACTTTTGATTGAAAAATTTGAAGATGGAGGCAAGTTTCATCTTCTCTGTCAAAACGATGCGGGCTCTCTCTTTACGTCAATACGGTCAGAAAGAACGGGCCGGGTGCGTTACGCACCCGGCCCGTTCTTTGCTGCTGCGGTTTACCGGTCAGTCCAGTTTGGAAAGCATCTGCACCAACACGGTGATATCGTCGTCATGCCCGTCGCTCCGCTTTGAAATCGCATCCGAAACGATGGTTTCCGCCAGTTCCTGCGGCAGGCGGCCGTCCCATTTCTCTGCCTCTTCACAGATCCAGTCTGCGCCGGAGGAAAGCGCACCGTCGGTCATTAGGAGGAGCAGATCTCCCTCTGCGAGCGTTTCGGAGGTCTTTGCAAAGCGCGTTTCATTCAAAATCCCGATCGGCAGGCTGGGCGTGTCGACCACCACCGCATGGCCGTTCTGCCGCAGGATGCTGGCGGATGCCCCGGCTTTGAACAGGTCGACGCTGCCGCTGAACAGGTCGATCGCCGCGAGATCCATGGTGGCGAGAGATTCGTCTCCGGATTTCACCAGCAGCGCCGAATTGACAATTTTCAGCGCCGCATCGAATCCGATCCCCGCCTTGATCAGACGCGTCATAATGCCGCAGGCCATCGCACCATCCACGGCGGCCCGGCCGCCCGTTCCCATGCCGTCGCTCAGGACGGCGATCTGACGGCCGTTGCCGTCGGAAAAAGTTTCAAAACTGTCGCCGCAGAGTTTTCCGTTTTTGCAGGTGTGCTGGGCACAGCCGGAACGGATGCGGAATGCCGGCAGCTCTGACATCTGGATGCGGCACTTTCCGTGCGCCGAGGAAACGCACGGTGGCTGAAAGGTGCGGGAACAGGCGTGAGAAATCTCGGTGGTCAGCTCCGCTTTGTTCAGACGAGAACCGTCCACGGGGCCGGAGACAATTTCTACGGACATGCGTCCAAACCGATCCGTCCGGCAACTGACGTCGAACGGCTGGATTCCGGCCAGTCGGAGCGTTTCCTCCACCTTCTGTGCCGCCGCGGAGTCGAAGCGGTCGTAAAGCTCTAGCTCGGAGGCCATTTCCTCCAGCATGCTGCTGGTGGTCTCAAACTGGTCGGCGACAACGTCGCGCACCTGCTGAGCGCGCTCTTCCGCCGCCGCACGGACCACATATTCGCCGTAGTTGCGGTTGACGGCGTCCGTCATCAGATTCAGACGGCTGCAGTGGGAGGCGAACGGCTGGCTGAAGTCATCCCGCTGGATCTGTCCCTTTTCGCGCAGCTTTCCCGTCAAGTCGTTAAAGACATTCATGCTGTCGTTAAAATTACGATCCCAGCAATAGGACTTCAGCCCGCAGGTGTTGCAGACCTCGTCCGCCGCTTTGTGGTAAACGGTGCTGATATCCGGCGAACAGGCAATCTTCAGCTTCCTCGAAACCTCTTCGACCGATTCCGAAACGCTGCCGAGTGCTTTTGCGGCGAAATCCAGTTTCATAATTACCGACCGGCGCAATCCTTCTGTGCGGGAGGCGTCGTCGCCGCGCGAGAAAATGCCGACCAGCTCGCTGCCCGCCTTCGCGGGCAGCAGCATGTAGATGATGGTGGCCGCCATCACTTCATAGAGCCCGTTGATTACCGCGGACGGATTCCCAACCTGAAGGGAGGCGACCGTGTTTGCCGCTACAAACGCACAGGCGGAGGCAAGCCGCCCCACCGGGGAAAACAAGCCGGCCATTAGGCCGCCCAGCGCATAGGCGCCGGAAAGATAGCTCAGGCCCGCCGTGGAAAGGCTGAAGGCGATTCCGGCCGCGACGCCGGCAACGCTGCCGCCGCTGACCCCGCCGTACCGGGCCGCAAACAGGATTGCCAGCACCGCCAGCACCCGGCCCGCCGAAATTCCCCATAAGGTAAGTCCGGAAAGGGAGAGAATTAAAAGCCCCGCTGAAAACGCGGCACATGTGATTTCCTGCGTGCTCCATTCTCCCGGGCTACGGCCGGATTCCCATGCGGAAACCGTTCTGCTGAAGAAATAGGCCGCCGCTCCCGCCAGCATGGCTTCCGCCACATACATGGCGGTCGTCACCGCGCCGGAGCCGTTGACGAACGACACGGATATTCCGGTCGCAAGCACCGGCAGAGCTGCGACAACAGGTGCGAAAGCGGGGTGTGACCGCAGCCGCACCAGATCGTTTAAGGTCCAGCGGATCGCCGCCGCAGCCAGCAGGGCGGCCAGGTAGTGAACCGGGACCAGAACCGCGCTGGGCAGCAGATACCCCGCGGCGCATCCCAGAATCGTGCTCCACAGAACCGGGTAAGGCATTGCCGCGGCCGCCGCGACGCCGAAAGGCGCATACTGCCCGAAGACGGTTCCCCGCGCGAAGAGAAGTCCCGCCGTGAATGCCGCAAGATGGCGCGCGGCTGTCCGGGCGGGCGCGGCGGCCGCCGTAGAAAGACGGATTCGCCGTATGTTTGCTTTTGCCATGTAGTATCACCGCCATTGTAAATTGGAACAACTTGTCCATCATTTGACCTGAGTCTATTATACAATTTGTATTTTGATCAACTTGTCATAACATGGCGTAAAATTATGGCGAAAAGGATCAGAATAAAACTAATTTTCATTTATTGAGATTTTTATGGTAACAGAAGCAAAACTGTGATAAAATAAGAATTATACTATTTCGAGAAGGAAGGCCGATCTGAAATGGAATATCGGTTTTCCGGCCGTGTGCTGGAACTTAAGCCTTCGGCAATCCGTGAGATTTTTAAATATGCCGCGGACCCGCAGGTCATATCGCTTTCTGCAGGGAATCCTGCTCCGGAGGCGTTTCCGATTCGTGAAATTTCTGAAATTTCCGCAAAAATTCTGGCGGAACATCCGGTCGACGTCCTTCAGTACGGCACAACGGAGGGATATGCTCCGCTGCGGCAGCATTTAAAGACCTATCTGAATGAGAAACTGGGGATCGGCACGGAACAGGACGGATTGATCATCACCAGCGGCGCGCAGCAGGTGATGGATCTTTTTGCAAAGTCTATGCTGAACGAAGGGGACACCGTTGTGTGCGAAGCGCCAAGCTTTATCGGCGCGCTGAACACTTATCGTTCTTTCTGCGGAAAACTGCGCGGCGTTCCAATGGAGCCGGACGGGATCAGCTTAGAAGGATTGGAACAGGCATTGAAAGAGGAAAAACGGGCAAAATTCATTTATACCATCCCGAATTTCCAGAACCCGACCGGCACGACCATGAGCCTGGCAAAACGGCGCGGCATGTATGCTCTGGCGAAAAAGTACGGCGTGATGATCCTGGAAGACAACCCGTATGGGGATCTGCGCTTTGCGGGGGAAGACGTGCCCGCCATCAAGTCTTTCGACACGGAGGGAATTGTCCTTTACGCCGGGACCTTTTCCAAAGTGGTGGCGCCCGGCATCCGCGTCGGTTACGCGGTTGGGCCGAAGCCGGTCCTTCAGAAGATGATCGTCTGCAAGCAAGGCGAGGATGTGCATACTAATCTCTGGGGTCAGATGCTGTGCGATGAATTGATGACGAACTATGACTTTGAAGCGCACCTGAGGCGCCTGAAAGGAGTCTACCGCGAAAAATCGAAGGTCGCTGTGGATGCGATGAATCGATGGCTTCGGCCTAAAATTACCTATCTTCCGATTGAGGGAGGCCTGTTTTTCTGGTGCACGCTGCCGGATGGGGTCGACATGCCTGCATTTGTCAGGCGCGCGATCCAAAACAAGGTTTGCGTTGTGCCGGGAAACGCCTTCCTGACCGATGACACGGCACCCTGCCAATCGTTCCGCATCAATTACACCACGCCGACCGACGAGAATCTCGTGCGTGGAATTCAGCTTTTAGGGGAAACCGCTGACAGCATGATCCGCTGAAAGCAAATACTATTGGAGGCGTCAGTTTCTCATGGAAACGGAAAAGACCGAAAACACGAAGAAAGTCATCTTCAGTGCCATTCAGCCGAGCGGCACGATCACACTCGGCAATTACCTCGGCGCGCTGAAAAACTGGATCGGCCTGCAGAAAAATTATGACTGCATCTATGCGTTGGCCGACCTGCACACCATCACGGTGCGGCAGGACCCCATAAAGTTCCGACGCAACGCGCTCGAAGCCTATGCGCTTTTGCTGGCCTGCGGCATCGACCCGAAAAAGAGCATCTTTTTCATTCAGAGCCAGGTCCCGGAGCATGCGCAACTGGCATGGATTCTGGACTGTTACACTCAGTTTGGCGAACTGCAGCGCATGACGCAGTTTAAGGATAAATCGCAGAAGCACCCAGACAACATCAATGCCGGGCTGTTCACTTACCCAAGTCTGATGGCTGCCGATATTCTGCTTTATCAGGCCGATCTGGTTCCGGTCGGCGGGGATCAGAAGCAGCATATCGAGCTGACCCGCAACATTGCGGAACGCTTCAACGGTCTGTACGGTGAAACTTTTAAAATGCCGGACGGTTACATTCCCGAAGCCGGCGCGAAGATTATGTCCCTTCAGGACCCGACCCACAAAATGAGCAAGTCCGACGAAAATGTGAACGCTTCCATTGCGGTTCTCGACCGCCCGGAAGATATCATGCGCAAATTCAAGCGCGCCATCACCGACAGCGAAGCTTGCGTGCGCCGCGCGCCCGGGAAGGACGGCGTCAATAACCTGATGGGCATTTATTCCTGTGTGACAGGGCGCACCGATGAACAGATTGAAGCCGAATTTGCCGGAAAAGGCTATGGTGAGTTTAAAACGGCGGTCGGCGAAGCAGTCGTGGAGCATCTCAGACCCATCCGCGAAAAATTCAACGAATATATTAATAACAGAGATTTTCTTGAACAGTGCTATGCCGACGGCGCGCAGAAAGCGGAGGCAATCGCCCGCAAAACTTTGCGCAAAGTGATGAAAAAAGTCGGCTTTCTGCCGCTGAGCCGTTAGATTATCAGATCTTTTTCTTAATTTAGAAAAAGCCTCCCATGCCGGATTCGGCTGGGAGGCTTTTTTATGGTCTGTTTTCTTTTAGGCTTTTTGCATACAGAGACTGAAAAACCAGCGCGGCCGTGAACAGAATGGCACATTCCCTGGCGCCTGTCCCCGTGACCGCATTGCGGATCGCTGCGATGATTGCGGCCAGTGAAAATACCCATGCCACGATCATCATGGCTTTTTTTCTCTGCATTTCCGCTCCTTCTGCGGTCTGGCCTGCACCGCTTCAGCGGTTCAGGTAGCTGAGGTTTCCCATCGGCTTGCCGTCGCGCAGATAGACGCGCGGTACGCGCTTGGAAATGCCGCATACCAATTCATAATGGATCGTCCCCGCTTCTGAGGCCAGCTCATCCACCGGCAGGATACTTTCGCCGTCCCTGCCGAACACCGTGACCGTATCCCCAACCCGTACGCCTGGAATTTTTGTCACGTCCAGCATTAGTTGATCCATGCAGACCCGGCCGATTACTTTTGCCCGCTGCCCGCGCACCAGCATTTCCGCCGTGCGGAACAAACGCCTCGGATATCCGTCCGCGTAGCCGATCGGGACGGTCGCGACCTTCATTTCCCTGGGCGCGGTAAATTCCCGCCCATAGCTGACTGCGGCTCCGGCGGGCAGCACTTTAACGAGAAAGACAACACTTTTCAGTTCCATTGCGGGAACAAGCGGAGCGGGGTTCTGAAGGCTGCCGGAAGGCATCAGCCCATACAGGATTACACCGGGGCGGACCATGTTGAGCTGGGTTTCCGGGTAGTCGAAAATCGCCGCCGAATTCGCGCAGTGCCTCAGGCGAAAGGTGATCCCACGCCCCCGGAGCCGCTCGATTGCGTCGCTGAAATTGCGGTACTGCATTTGAGTGTAGGCACGCCCGTTTTCCCCTTCGTCCGCCACCGCAAAATGGGTGAAAATCCCTTCCGGGTCCAGACCGGGCAGCGCGCAGGCGCGTTCGATTTCATCCAGCGCCGCGGCATCGCGCTCCGGGTCCTGGTACAGAAAGCCGATCCGGCTCATGCCGGTGTCAAGCGAAACATGCACTTTGACGGTTACGCCGGATTTTATGGCCTGATTGCTCAGCGCCAACGCGTAGTCTTCGCCAATCAGTGCCTGCGAGATGTTCAGGCGGGCAAGCTCCGCCGCTTCCTCGGGCGGGGTGTAGCCGAGAATCAGGATGGGCCGCGCTGCGCCCGTCCGGCGCAGCTGACATGCTTCTTCCAGATTGGAAACCGCAAACCAGTCCGCGCCGAGCGCTTCGTACTCCTGTGCCAGGCGCTCGGCGCCATGCCCGTAAGCGTCCGCCTTAACCACGCAGCACACCTTTGTTTCGGGTCTCAGCCTCTTTTTAATTTCCCGGTAATTGTGCTCCACGGCGTCCAGGTTGATTTCAGCCCAGGTGCGCCTTAAGATATCTTCCGTCATAACCGATTGCCAGCTTTCAGACTCATTGATTTATTTAAAATATTTTACGCCGGATTCAAACAGCTTTTGATCTTTTTCACCCGGAACATTTTTGTAAAGATTTTTGCCCATCCGCTCGGAGTGGCTCATCTTGCCGAGAATCCTGCCGTCCGGACTGGTAATACCCTCCACTGCGCAGACGGAGCCGTTCGGACTCCATTCCGAAGCGCCGCTCGGAGTTCCGTCCGGCGTGCAGTACTGAGTCGCAATCTGCCCGTTGGCGATCAGTGCATCCATCACGCCGCCGTCCGCGACAAAGCGTCCCTCTCCGTGAGAAATTGGAATTACGAACACGTCGCCGGCGTTTACTCCGGAAAACCACGGCGATTTGACGGAGGTCACCCGCGTGTAGACCATGCGCGAGATATGCCGGCCGATGCTGTTAAACGTCAAAGTCGGCGTGTGCTCCGACGGAGCCGTGATCCTGCCGTAGGGGACCAGCCCCAGTTTGATCAGCGCCTGAAAGCCGTTGCAGATGCCGAGCATCAGGCCGTCCCTCCGGGTCAGAAGGTCTTCAACCGCCGTCGAGACGCGCGGATTGCGGAAGGCCGTCGCGATGAATTTTCCGGAGCCGTCCGGCTCGTCGCCGCCGGAGAAGCCGCCTGGGATCATGACGATCTGTGCGCGGGAGATCGCTTCCGCCATGCGCCGGATGGTCTCTTCAATATCGCCCGGCGTGCGGTTCTGCACGACCAGGACTTCCGGTTCCGCTCCGGCTCTTTCAAACGCGCGGGCGCTGTCGTACTCGCAGTTTGTGCCGGGGAAGACAGGGATAAACACGCGGGGTTTCGCAGCTTTCACGGCGGGAGCCGCACCGCTGCGCTCCCTGCACAGCGGAATATCCCGGATTTCAACATCCGGCGCCGCCGTCGGGAAAATCCTGTCCAGAGTGCCGTTCCATGCCGCAATCAGGCGGTCAAGCGGCAGAATGTGCTCTCCCAGCTCCACCTGCGGCTGTTCGATGGTCCGGCCGAGGAGCAGAAAGGGGAGATCCTCCACCGATGTATCCTCCGCCAGTTCCACAAGAATCGCGCCGGATTCCGGGGCAAACAGACGATGTGGCTCCAGAACTGCATCCTGAAAGCGGAACCCAATCTTGTTCCCGAAGCACATGCGCGCCACGGCCGCCGCCGCGCCGCCTTCTTTGATGACGGAAGCGGAGCGCACGCCGCCTGCTCCGATCAGGCGGGTCACTGCGGCGTAATAGGCGCGCAGCTTCGGCCAGTCCGGCAACAGCGTGTCCGGGTCTTCCGGCAGTGGCAGCAGCAAAACGCGCGATCCGGCTTGCTGAAACGCCGCCGAAATAGTCTTGCTCTTTTTGGTCATCGCAACCGCGAAGCTGACCAGAGTCGGCGGAATGTGAATGTTTTCAAACGTGCCGCTCATGCTGTCCTTTCCGCCGATGGCCGGAACGCCCAGCCCGATCTCGGCGGAGAGCGCGCCGAGCAGCGCCGCGGAAGGCTTGCCCCAGGTGCGGGGGTCCTCCGTCATCCGCTCAAAATACTCCTGAAAGGTCAGGCGGGCGGAAAGCGGATCGGCGCCGATCGCTGCAAGCTTCGACAGACTTTCCACCACCGCGTAAGCAGCGCCGTGGAACGGAGAGAAGCGGAAGATGCCCGGAAGAAAACCGAAACTCATCGCGGTCGCGTCGTCGCTTTCACCGCGGACCGGAAGCCCCGCCGCCATCGCTTCCTCCGGCGTGAGCTGATACTTGCCAGCAAACGGCATCAAAACGGTCTGTGCACCGATGCTGGAATCGAAGCGTTCGGAAAGGCCCTTCTGCCCGCAGACTTCCAGGCGGGCCAGATTCTTTTCAAACGCCTGTTCCGGCGGCAGCCCCGTAAGACAGTCCGGAACTTTCTTCCGGTAATTTTCCTTCGGGTCCACGGCGGAGATCAGGGCGTCGGCATCCTGAGTCACACCGTTGGTGTCAAGGAACGAACGGGCAAGGTCGACAACCCGGTCGCCGCGCCACGTCATTCGCAGCCTCGGTTTTTCCGTTACCTTTGCGACGACGGTCGCATCCAGATTTTCACGGGCCGCCGCGGCGATGAAAGCGTCCTGATCCTCTGGGGTAAGCACCACCGCCATGCGTTCCTGCGATTCCGAGATGGCGAGTTCCGTCCCGTCGAGTCCTTCGTATTTTTTCGGAACTTTGTCGAGGTCGATGTCAAGCCCGGCCGCCAGCTCGCCGATCGCAACGCTGACGCCGCCCGCACCGAAGTCGTTGCAGCGTTTGATCATCCGTGCGACCTGCGGGTCGCGGAACAAGCGCTGAATCTTGCGTTCGGTGGGCGGATTGCCCTTCTGCACCTCTGCGCCGCAGACTTCAATGGACTGTTCTGTGTGCGCTTTGGAAGAACCTGTGGCTCCGCCGCAGCCGTCGCGCCCGGTTGCTCCGCCCAGCAGCACGACCACATCGCCCGCCGCCGGAACGCCGCGCACCACATTTTCTTTCGGGGAGGCGCCGATCACCGCGCCGATTTCCATCCGCTTCGCCACATAGCCGGGGTCATACAGTTCGGTGACCTGGCCGGTTGCAAGGCCGATCTGGTTGCCGTAGGAGCTGTATCCCTGCGCCGCGCCGGTTGTGATCTTGCGTGTTGGCAGCTTACCCTTGAGCGTCTTTTCCAGCGGAACGCGCGGGTCGCCGCTCCCGGTGACACGCATGGCCTGGTAAACATAGGCCCGGCCGGAAAGCGGGTCGCGGATCGCGCCGCCAAGGCAAGTCGCCGCGCCGCCGAACGGTTCGATCTCCGTCGGGTGGTTGTGGGTCTCGTTCTTAAACTGAACCAGCCATTTCTGCGTCTGCCCGTTCACCGTGACTGGCACTTCGATCGAGCAGGCGTTGATCTCCTCGCTCACGTCAAGGTCGGGGAGGAGTCCCCGCTTCCGGAGCAGTTTCATTCCGATGACCGCCATGTCCATCAGGCACACCGGGCGGTCCGTCCTGCCGTAAACCTCGTCGCGGGCATGGTAGTACGCCGCAAGGGCGTCCTCCATTGTTGCGCTCAGCGCCGAACGTTCGACCGTGATCCGGTTCAGGCGGGTCAGAAAAGTCGTGTGGCGGCAGTGGTCGCTCCAGTAAGTGTCGATCACGCGCAGCTCTGTCACGGAGGGATCCCGCTTTTCCGCGTCGCGGAAATAATCCCGGCAGAATTTTAAGTCTTCCCGGCTCATGGCGAATCCCATCGACCGGTGAAACTCGAAAAGCCGCTCTTCGTCCCAGAAGCGAAACCCTTTTACACGGACGACGTCCTCAGGCGCTTTGGCCTCGGAGTCCAAGGTTTCCGGTTTGTTCATGGAAGCAAGGCGGCTTTCAACCGGGTTGATCAGATATGCTTCGATCTTTTTCATCTCTTCCGGGCTTAAATGTCCCTTGACCGCCACCAGCTTTGCAGTGGCGACCCGCGGCCTTTCTCCCTGGGTCAGCAGCTGCACGCACTGTGCAGCGGAGTCCGCCCGCTGGTCGTACTGCCCGGGCAGGTACTCCATCGCAAAGGCCTGGTAAGTTTCCGGAAGCGGATAATTCTCTTCATAGACCAGATCGACGTTCGGCTCTGACAGGATGGTATCCCTTGCCGCCGCATAATCGTTCCCGGAAATACCGGAAAGATCGTAGCGGTTGACGATTTTTACGTTCTCCACCTGAGAAAGTCCGAGATTTTCCACCAGATCTGCCCGAAGATGCTGGGCCTCTGAGTCAAACCCCGGCCTTTTTTCCACATAAACACGGATGACTTCTGACATTTTTTCCCCCATTCCGCCGAACAACCGGCTGAAATCCGATTAAATCCAACTTATTTTAGCATAACCGGACCGGATAAAAAAGGGCGAATTACAACAATTTTCAGAAGCTTTCACCGAATACAATGGGTGTTTATGAAATTTTTGCCGCCGCCTGCATCAAATCGGAGGCGATCTTGCCGGCGGAACGGATGCTGTAATCTGAGTTTTCCACCACAACCGCAAAGGCGAACGGAGTCTGCTCGTTTTTGGAAAATCCAATCATCCAGCAGTTTGGCTTTCTGCCGTTGCCGACTTCTCCCGTCCCGGTCTTTGCACACACCTGCATGCCGGGGAACAGGGAATCGCCGTACTCCGCGGTAACATCGTACCGCAAGTAATCGGTCAGCCGGGAGGCGGTTTCCGGGCTGAGAAGCTGCCCGCCGTCTTGCGTGGAGCCGGTTTTTGTCTGTACACCGAGAGCGTTTGTTATCTTCTGGATGAAATACGGCTGCATATAGGTTCCGCCGTTTGCAACCGCGCCCATCAAAATCATCATGTGGTATGGGTTGGCAAGATCCGTAAATTGCCCGACGCCGGACCAGCCGAGTTCCTGGGGCTGCGCATTTTTCACGTTGTAAATGCTTTTGGCGGATGGAATTCCGTCAAGCGAAAAAGATTTGTTAAAACCCATCTGATCTGCCATAGAGGTCATGGTGTCCGCGCCGAGTTCCAGCGCAATCTGAGAAAATGCAACATTAGAAGATTTGGCAAGCGCATTTTTAAAATGCAGTCTTCCATAAGCCCGGATGTCCGTGATTTTATTGCCGTTGATGGTGACGCTTTTGCCGCAGTTCCAGGTGCGGCTGTCCAGATTCGGGATCTTTTCGATGGCGGTGGCGGATGTCACCACTTTGAAAATAGAGCCCGGAGTCAAGGCGGAGGAAAGAACTTTGTTGACAAACACGCCTTGATATTTTCCCGTTTTGTCCGTCGTCAGATCCCCGGGCGGATTTTCCGGGTCATAATCCGGCGTGCTGACCATACAGAGCAGCTCGCCGGTTTTGTAATTGTACAGCGCCACCGCACCGTTCCGGCTGCCCAGCTTCTGCCGGGCCATCTTGCACAGGCTGCTGTCGAGTGTCAGATGGATGTCGCTGCCGGAAGATTTCCCGGTCGGCGTGGTGAGGCCCGTGACGGGATTATAGCCGGAAAGCTGTGAGCGGAAGCAGTACTGCACGCCGGTGGAAATATATCCTCTGGTGTCGCCAACCGCGTGCAGCATGGCCCGGCGGACGGTCTCGTCCCCATTGTAGGCGCGCTTGCCGCCTTTGCTTTCGGCAAGAACGGCGCCGTTCCGGTCCAGTACCCGCCCTTCGGCGGAAATCGTGCTTTCACCGGAGATGTGCTTGTTGAACGGCTGCATGGCCCAGGTCCCGCCTTCGGTGAAAAGCCCGTAAAGAAACACCCCGAGCCCAACCAGAAAACCGAGGCAGAGAAAATACAGGATAAAGGAGCGTGTCCCCGTGGTCTTCATGATTTCCTCCTTTTGCGCGCCGCGTAAGTGCGCTCATCCCCGGCCTTGATGAAGGCGAGAAGACCCCAGACGGATACCATGCTGGAGCCGCCCAGGCTGATGAACGGAAGCGTTACGCCGGTCAGGGGAAGGACGTCGGTTGCGCCGAAAATGTTCAGGCAGGTTTGAAAAAGCAGCATTCCCGCCGCCGCGCAGGAAGAGATCGAGTAGAGTGTCGAGCGGCTGCGGGTTGCGTCGGAGCGGGCATACAGCAGCAGGCCCGCAATCGAGAGCACGATGACCAGCGCAAGGATCAGTCCCAGCTCTTCACTGAGCATCCCGAAGACCAGGTCGCTCTGGGCGGCAAAGACCGATTTCAGGCTGCCGCGCCCGAGGCCGATGCCGAACAGGCCGCCGGAGGCGGAATAGCTCAGGACCCGGGTCTGCTGGTAGCCGCCCGCATCGTTGACATGCTCCCACACATGGCCCCAGGCCGCGAACCGCTGCGCGACGTAAGGCTTGATTTTTAGGATCAGAAACGCCCCGAGGCCGGCAACCGCGCAGATCAGCGCGATGGTGCGCAGACTGCCGGAGCGCATGAAAGCAATAATCAGAAAAGCCACAAAAAAGATGCAGGCTGTTCCGAAATCCTTCATCAGAAACAGCGCGCCCATGCACACGGTGGAAAAGGCGATGAAGCCCGTCAGGTTCTGAGCGGTTTGAAGCCTGTCCAGCGTGGAGGCGCCGACGAAGATGAAAGCAATTTTAACCAGCTCCGACGGCTGAATGGAAAGGGGCCCGACTTCAATCCAGTTTTTCGCACCGTTGTATTCTTTGCCCAGAAGCAGATTCGCCGCAAAGAGCAAAATGGCAAGGGCGGCAATGGCGGCCCGCCAGCGCATGGCCCGGTCCAGGTCGCCCAGAAACCAGATGATCGCGCAGAACAGGAACATCCCCAGCGCCATTGCCGCAAGCTGGGACCAAGTGCTTTTCACGTCTGTCCCTGCGATCAGCAGAATTCCGACCCCGCAGTTAAAGAAGGCGATGGTTTCCAGCTCAAAGCTGATCCGCCCAAGTACTTTCGTGGAAAAAAGATAAAATCCCCATTCCAGAATCAGCAGGATCCCGAACGGGGCCAGCGGTGCAAAATCCGGTTTCGTCCCGGCTAGGCAGGCCTGGATCCCCAAAAGGATCTGCGAAACGGTCACGGCCCGCATCAGCGAAGCGGGGGCGGCGGCAGGCCTGCGGGGGCGTTTGACTGGCCTGAGGCCTCTGACGTCCGCGGTTCGCTTGAGCGTCAGCGCGGTGGATCCCACTGTGATGACATCCCCCGGAAGAACGGGAGCGTTCTGCCGGACCTTTTTTCCGTTTAGAAATGTGCCGGACCTGGAGTTGGTATCTGTCACCAGCCATCCGCTTTCCCGCCGGAACAGCACTGCGTGTGCGCGGCTGACGGTTGCGTCGTTCAAAACAATGTCGCAGCTTCGGCTGCGCCCGATGGAATTTTCCCAGTACAGAACCGGAATCACCTGATGCGACGTCCTGTTTTCCAGAACGACGACGGGGTCCTCACGCCTGCGTCCAATGCGCAGAGAAGAAAAGCAGCGGAGTACCACGATGCCGCCGATCAGCGCAACGGTCACCCGGGCTGCAAACAGCAGCAGGGTCTCCGCACCGGTCAAAGCGGTAAAAAAAGAATTCAAGAAAGGACCTCCTTTCGGTTCATGAATATTATAGCGGGATTCCGCCGCAAAGTAAACGGGGACATAAAAAATCGAATGGGGACCGCTTCCGATCCCCATGAATTTACGCCGGTATGTAGGAAAAACGCCATAGGAGCAGGCAGCGTTTAATCCTTTTGCCGCTTTGGAGCGCCAAGCTGGCGGATTAGCTTTGGGAGGCAGGCTTCAAATTTCAGTCCGAACCGGCTGTCGCATCCGCTTTCCTTCGTTTTGCGGATACAGTCTGCGGCAAAGTCGACGGCAAGCTGCACGGCAGCGCTCTGCCGCATCCCGTAAAGGAGCCCGGCCAGCAGCGCGGCGCAGAATAGGTCCCCGGTGCCCGGCCATTCCCCGCTGATACGGTGAGAAAACGCATAGCTGACCGTGCCGTTTCCTGCACTGTAAACAGCGGAACCCATCAACTCCGGACTGAACCAGACATCCGTTGCCACCGCGCTCTTTGCCCCTGTGAAACACATGCTGCGCAGCAGGGTCTCCACCGCTCTGCGGCTCCACGGTCCATCATGGTTTTTCTCTCCCATCAGGGCGGCCGCATCGCCGGCCGGCAGAATCACAAGGTCGGACTGGGCGCAGAATCGCTGGACCAGTTTCGATTTTTCCGGGGAAACGCCCACCTGAACTTTTTTGCTGTTCCAGCCGGAAGAACCGAATAGAACGAGGTTATCTTTTTCCCGGAAGGTTTGCAGAAAAGCGGAAAGCGCTCCCGCTTGTTCCTCGGTTTCCGGAAATTCAAAGACCATAGCATCAAACGAATATCCCGCTTTTTTCCATTGTTCCGCGTAAGCGAACAGATCGCCGCTCAAATCCCTCACCGCTGTTCCGGGCAGCGGCGAGGTTCCAGTCGGCGCCACGCACACTTCGATTCCTGCGGCGGCCAAAACCGGCAGAGCGGCGGTCAAAGAACATTTTCCCGTTCCGCACATTGTGCCGATCAGCACCGCGCGTTTGCGATCATTCATCAAAATCCCTCCAAACAGTGATAGTTCCACCATAGAGGAAGAGAAGAAATGATTCAAGGGGAAAAATGCCGATTGACAAAAAGAAAATAGCCGCCCCGGCGACTGTGCTCCTACAGACGGAAAAATCCGCCCACTGCCTGAAAGCAGCGGGCGGATTTTGAAAATATGCTGTTAGCTCGGTATTTTGCCAACTGATCCGTTCGTCTTAATCTTTACGAATCAGTATTCCTGTTTGGTCAATATCATGGAATATTGGCTGGAATCACCGTTAGAATGCAACGCTTTTTGCTGATTTCATTCCGCTCAGTCTTTTCTTTTTCTCTATTTTGAACCACCAATCAAACTATGGAAAAATCCGCAAGGGTCGTAGTATGTATGCAGGACTTTTACCAGGGGATAACCGTGAAAAGAAGCGCAGCCAGCAAACATCCAACAATTGGGCCAAAAATAGGAACGATAAGCCCATATGACCACTCGGAAGAGCCTTTGTCCTTAATGGGAAGAACTGCATGAGCAAGGCGCGGCCCGAAATCTCTTGCTGGGTTCATGGCGTATCCGGTCAGCCCGCCGAGCGACATGCCCATGGAGACGATGATGGCGAAAATAAGAAGATAATTGACACCTGCCGCACCCGCGCCTTTCACATTGCCGACACCCAGAATCGTGAAGACAAGCAAGAAGGTAATCACTGCTTCTGAAAAAAAGTTGCGCGGAAGATCACGGACAGATGGGCGTGTGCAGAAGCAGGTGAGAATTGTGTTCTGATCTGTCGTCGCATCAAATTGATCCTTGAAAAGCACATAAACAATGCAGGCACCTAAAAATCCGCCGCAGACCTGAGCAATCAGGTAGCCAGGCACCATTCCCCACGAAAATTTTCCGGCCGCGGCCAGCCCGATCGTTACGGCGGGATTGAAATGCGCGCCGGAGACCCCGCCGAACACAAAGGCCGGCAGCAGCACTGCAAGACCCCATCCAACGGTGATCTGTACGGAACCCGCACCTTTCATGCCGGACTTGTTCAGATTGGCGTTTGCACATGCGCTATCGCCCAGAATCATCAAAATCGCTGTGCCAATAAATTCTGCAAGATAAGGCAGCATAATATACACCTCGTTTTAATTTTTTTAAGGATACGCTGATTTGCAGCAATTTCAGTCAGGGCAACAAATGGCCGGATTCACGGAACCAGCCACTGATCTCATCAACGGAAATGGCCTTAAAAGAATTTGGGAAGAGCGTCAAAGAAAGTGTCAACCATGTTGGCATTTATTTTTTCAGAATAATTTTAATGATTACGTATTACGTGATTTTAAACGCGGATTGAAAATCGGGTTGTAAAACGGAAAATGATATTGACCAGACAGCAAAACTGATTTGCAAATGAGGCTACTGTCATTTCGGGAGATATCAACCCCCTTTTTGAGTGGAAAAGCGGGATGGAATTTAGCGAGCAAACCTGCTCAAGACCGGTTTTTAGTCATCAAATTCTGCCGTAGTTTTATTCGCAGCATTGGTTCAAAATATCGATGATATCCTGTTTGGTCGGGACCCTCGGATTCGATGCGGTTGTCGTATCTTTCAGAGCTGTCTCGGCAATTTCATTTTTTAACGTTTCGGTGAGAGGAGTGCCGGCCGATTTCAGGTCCGCGGGAATTTTCAGTACCCGGTTGAGGTTTGCAACCATGCTTTGGAGATGCTGAACCCCCATCATCACGGTTTCGGAAGGCAGGCCGATAATTTTTGCAAGCTTCCGGTATCTTTGAGCGGCCGCGGAATGGATCCCGTTCCCGCACGCGGGCAGATTTGCATTGTATTCGATCGTGTAAGGAAGCAGAATGGCGTTGGCCTTTCCGTGCGGCAGATGAAGCGTTGCCCCTAACGCGTGGGCAATGCCGTGGTTCAGCCCCAAACCGGCAGAGTTGAACGCAAGCCCGGCCATGCAGGAAGCGTTGTGCATCTTTTCCCGGGCAAACAGATTGCTCCCGTCCTGAAATGCCAGGGGCAGATACTTGACTGTCATGGCAAAAGCTTTTTCCGCCAGCGCATCGGTAAAATCATTGGCTCCGACAGAGACGTAGGACTCAATGGCGTGCGTCAGCACATCCATGCCGGTGTTTGCCGTGACCGACGGCGGTGCCGACACGACAAGCGATGGATCGAGAATCGCCGTGATTGGCCGGAGACTGACGTCGTGCAGAGGAATTTTGGTATGACTTTTTCTGTCCGTGATCACGGCAAATTCGGTAACCTCTGAGCCTGTACCGCTGGTCGTCGGGACAGCAAAACATTCCTTGATATGAACTTTCTGAGGGCAGATATGCTCCGCCATATTTCTAATAACTTTCGCGGTATCCAGGGAAGAGCCGCCCCCGACGGCAATCATCACATCCGCATCTGCTTTCAGCAGACTTTTAATCCCCGCGCTGATGATCTCAGTCGGAGGATCGGAAACGACATCTTTAAAATAGGAAACCCTGCAGTCCGTCAAATAATCCGCAACTTTTTTTGCTGTGCCGCTTTTGTAAATGAAATCGTCTGTAACGATCAAAACGGACTTGCCTTTGACAGAACGCAGATGTTCCAGCGAACCTTCCCCTAAAAAAATCTTTGTGCTTACGCTGAATTCTTTCATTTTCTCCTCCCTAAAAGAAACAAGTGCGCTTGAAGCCGTTGACTTACCCGGCAAACGCCACTTTTTCTATTTTCATTATACCTTTCAGGTCCCGCCGGGAGCAACGTACATTCCAAACGATACAGTGTAAAATCAAAACCTGCTTAAGAGCGGGCAGCCATTTTCAAAAAGTTTCCAAAAATAAAGATGTTTATTTTTCCAGATGAAATTCTCCTGCTCATGTTACCATTCACTCGACAGATCTTAAATTTACATTTAAAAATTTTAATTTTACATTTGACCTGTTTTTTCCTGGTACACACACCAATTTCAGGCGGCAGAAAACCGGCTCAACAAAATGCACACATATGAAGCGAGAAATAAAAATTTTTTAGTTTTAAATTTACAGCGATGGAGTCTGTATAGTGTAACAGCTCATCCACGCCTCCGTTATATAATGATGATAGAAAAATTCAGGAAAAACGTTATGGCAATCTTAAGAATTCATAAAAAATCTTTTATAAGGAGGTCATTCAAGTGCTGGAAAAAGGATTTTCCAAGCCGACAGCGAGGATCGAAAGATTGAAAAAGGTTATTCTGGATGCGACTCCCTATGTGGAGTCGGAAAGAGCGGTTCTGCTCACGGAATCTTACCGCGAAACAGAAGATCTGCCCATCATCATGCGGCGCGCCAAGGCGCTGGAGAAAATCTTTAACAATCTGCCAGTCACCATCCGTGATGATGAACTGATTGTTGGCGCAATCTGCAAGCATCCCCGTTCCACCCAGATCAATCCGGAATTTTCTTATCAGTGGGTAGAAGACGAATTTGACACCATGGCAACCCGCGCGGTGGATCCGTTCGTCATCCCGGAAGAGACGAAGAAAGAGCTACATGAAGCGTTTAAGTATTGGAAAGGCAAAACGACCAGCGAGCTGGCGTCGTCCTACATGTCTCAGGAAACGAGAGACTGCATGGCGGCCGGCGTGTTTGATCCGGGCAATTACTATTTCGGCGGTATCGGCCACGTCTGCGTCGATTACGGAAAAGTCCTGAAAGAAGGATTCCGCGGCATCATTATGGAAGTTGCCGAGGCGATGCAGAAACTGGATTTAATGGACCCGAAGTATATTAAGAAGAGGCAGTTCTACGAAGCGCTGATCATTACATATAATGCGGCGATTAATTTTGCTCACAGATATGCGAAAAAAGCGCATGAAATGGCGGATGCCGAGAGCAACGGCACACGGAAGGCGGAACTTCTGCAAATTGCGAAGAACTGCGAACGGGTCCCGGAAAACGGGGCGACCAATTTCTACGAGGCACTGCAGAGCTTCTGGTTCGTCCAGTTCATACTTCAGATCGAGTCGAGCGGCCACTCCGTTTCCCCCGGGCGCTTCGACCAGTACATGTATCCTTATTTTGCCAACGACAAGAGCATCTCGAAGGAATTCGCGCAGGAGCTGCTGGACTGCCTGTGGGTCAAGTTCAACGACCTTAATAAGACCCGTGATAAAATTTCGGCTCAGGCGTTTGCCGGATTTACCGTTTTCCAGAACATCGGCGCCGGCGGCCAGAATGAAGACGGCGAGGACGCGACGAACGAGATGTCCTATATGATGATAGAAGCCTGCGGAGAAGTCCGCATGCCTGCGCCGTCATTCTCCATCCGCGTATGGCAGGGGACGCCGGATGAATTTTTGTACCGCGCCTGTGAACTGGTGCGGCTTGGGCTCGGCATGCCGGCCATGTATAACGACGAAGTCATCATCCCCGCGCTGGAAAATCGGGGCGTGTCCCTCAAGGACGCGCGCAACTACTGCCTTATCGGCTGCGTGGAGCCTCAGTCCATGCATAAGACGGACGGATGGCACGACGCCGCTTTCTTCAATATGGCGAAAGTGCTTGAAATTACGTTCCACAACGGCAAAGTCGGCAGCAAGAGAGGCGAGCTTGGCAATAAACAGCTTGGCCCGGTTACCGGTGATATGACGTCCTGGAAGAGCATGGATGATTTCTACAAGGCGTTCCGCAAGCAGGTTGAGTATTTCATCTTCCATCTGGCGGAAGCCGACAACTGCATCGACTTGGCGCACATGCAGCGTTGCCCGCTTCCGTTTGAATCGGCGTTGGTCGACGACTGCATTAAGCGCGGCCTTTCCGTCCAGGAAGGCGGAGCGGTCTACAACTTCACCGGCCCGCAGGAGTTCGGGGTTGCGGATTGCGGAGACTCCATCTACGCGATGAAGAAGTTCGTATTCGATGAAAAGAAGATCACGCCGAAACAGCTGAAGGATGCGATGGATGCAAACTTTGGCCATATGGATGGCGAAAAAGGGTGCGAATCCGCTTCCCAGACGGACGCCATCACGGAGCAGAAGGTTTACGAAGTTGTCAAGAAAGTGCTTGGCAATGCCGGAAACATCAATTTGTCCGAGCTGCAGAATGAGTGCAACTCGAAAGACACCTGCGCCTGCGGCAGCCCGGAGTATGAAGAGATTCGCAGGCTGCTCGATTCCGCCGACAGCTATGGCAACGACATTGACGAGGTGGACGATTTTGCCCGCAGAATCGCGAAGATTTACTGTGAAGAAATACAGAAATACAGGAATCCGCGCGGCGGACAGTTCCACGCGGGGATTTACCCGGTTTCCGCCAATGTTCTGTTCGGCAAAGACGTATGCGCCCTTCCGGATGGCAGACTGGCGCACGCACCGCTTGCCGACGGCGTTTCCCCAAGACAGGGCAAGGATACTCACGGGCCAACCGCCGCTCTGAATTCCGTCGCCAAACTGGACCATTTCCTTGCGTCGAACGGAACGCTGCTGAACCAGAAGTTCCTCCCCTCTGCGCTTGCCGGGGAAAAGGGGCTGAAAACTTTCGCTTCCCTTATCAGGAGCTATTTTGACCACAAGGGCATGCATGTTCAGTTCAATGTAGTGGACCGCGAAACTCTGCTGGAGGCGCAGAAACATCCGGATCAGCACAGAGATCTGATTGTCCGTGTTGCCGGGTACAGCGCCCAGTTCGTTGTGCTGGCCAAGGAAGTACAGGACGATATTATCAGCCGCACAGAGCAGACATTTTAGCGATCAACGGCTACCGGTGCGTCTCACCGCTCCGGATCTGAAACCAAGGGAGTTGTAGGCGGTGGATTCTATCAATTATAACGCAGTTGGCCTGGTGTTTGACATACAGCGGTTTTCTATCCATGACGGGCCTGGCATCCGCACCATTGTGTTTTTAAAAGGATGTCCCCTGTCGTGCCGGTGGTGTTCTAATCCCGAAGGACAACTGTTAAGACCGGTCGTCACCTATGAGGAAGCCCGTTGTGTTCATTGCGGAAAATGTAGGAAGGCGTGCAGGCACGGTGCGATCAGCCCCGAAAATAAGGGGCTGATCAACCGGGACCTGTGTGTGGGGTGTGGCGAGTGCGCCAATGCGTGCCCGACCGGCGCCCTGACCCTCAAGGGAACTAAAATGACCGTGCAGCAAGTGATTCGGGAACTAAAAAAAGACGCCACAAATTACAGAAGGTCCGGCGGTGGAATCACTGTGTCGGGCGGCGAACCGCTCGTGCAGCATGCGTTTGCGCGGGAGATTCTCAAGGCTTCCAAAGAGCAGGGGTGGAATACAGCCATCGAAACGACTGCGTATGCCAGCGAAGAAGTAATCCGGGAAGTTATGCCTTATGTGGATCTTGCTCTGATGGATGTGAAATCGATGGATCCCGCGATCCATCAAAAATTCACGGGCGTCTCCAATGAGACTATTTTGAAAAACGCCCCGTTGGTCGCTTCGCTGACACAAACCATTGTCAGGGTCCCAACGATCCCCGGTGTCAATGCGTCCAAAGAAGAAATCCTGAAGATCTGCCGGTTTGCGAAGACCCTTCCGGGTGTTCGGACGATCCATCTGCTTCCTTACCACACTTACGGAGAAAACAAATACAGCCTTTTAGGCCGCAGCTACCCGATGGAGGGTACGAAGAAACTTACTCCGGAAGAGGTCAGCAGTCTGGAAGCCGTAGTGACAGGAGAGGGCTTTGAATGTGTCATCGGTGGGTGATCAGTTTATTATGAAATGGAGGAGAAATAATGGATCAGCAAATGATCAATAAAGTGGTTCAGCAGGTTACTCAAGAGCTGAATGTTAAGCCGGAAGCCTGCGGCGAAGGCGAAGCGCAGGCTTCCGGCTCTCCCGGTGTAACGGAATTTGTGGGAACCGCTGTCGGCGATACCATTGGACTGGTGATCGCAAGCGTGGACCCGATGCTGATTGAGCCTATGAAGCTGGGCAAATTCCATTCGATTGGAATTATCGGCGGAAGGACAGGTGCAGGTCCGCAGATTATGGCGGTTGACGACGCCGTCAAGGCGACCAATACAGAAGTCATTTCTGTCGAGATGCCCCGTGATACCAAGGGCGGCGCCGGGCACGGAAGTCTGATTTATGTCGGCGCGGAAGATGTTTCAGATGCGCGCCGGGCCGTTGAAATTGCGCTTGCCAGCCTTGACAAATATATGGGCGACGTCTGGGGCAACGAAGCAGGACATTTGGAATTCCAATACACCGCAAGGGCCAGCTATTGCTTGGAAAAAGCGTTTGGAACCCCGGTTGGAAAGGCATTCGGCATGACTTGTGCCGGCCCTGCGGCGATTGGAACGGTACTGGCAGATGTCGCGGTCAAGGCGGCAAACGTCAATGTGGTTTCCTATAGTTCCCCGAAACATGGGACCAGTTTTTCCAACGAAGTCATATTGACTTTCACAGGCGACTCAGGCGCAGTACGTCAGGCGGTGCGAGCTGCTCGTGTGGTTGGCAGAAAATTGCTGGGCACTCTGGGCGGCGAACCGAAATCGACCACACATCCCTACATTTGATGCACTGTAACGAAAAAGGAGGAATCAACTCATGAACTCAGACGCGTTGGGAATGATCGAGACCAGAGGACTGGTCCCCGCGATTGAGGCGGCAGATGCGATGGTAAAAGCCGCGAATGTTAATTTGATTGGCTATGAAAAAATCGGATCCGGGCTTGTAACGGTAATGGTGCGCGGCGATGTCGGCGCTGTGAAGGCGGCGACGGACGCAGGTGCGGCCTCTGCCAAAATGGTGGGCGAGGTCGTATCGATCCATGTCATTCCAAGACCCCATTCGGACACCGAAAAAATTCTTCCGAAAGCTCCGGCGTCAAAAGCCTGATTTTGCACGATGCCGTCCGGGCGGCGGCAATTCGCTGTCCCTCATGAGGGCAGCTTAAAAGCAAAGTGTAGGAGCCGCCTACCGGAAGGCCCTTTTTGCAAACTTTAGGCGATGAGGAGGATGACCGGAATGGAAGTGGATAAAAACAAACTGTACCGGCTGATCTTCAAAGCAATCAAGCAGCTGGATGAGGAAAAGAATCTCTGCCGAAACAAACGGCTTTATGTAGTTTTTCCGGACCAATGGAAACAGGAATATGGCAAAGTGCTTCAAGCTGCAGAGGAAAACTATCAGCTTTTTACGGTGGTTTCAGCCGCTGCTGCGTCAGAAAAAGCGCTTCAGAATTTGTATTCCTCAAACCGGTGTGGTGCAGTGCTGAAAAAAGAGCAGGTCGAGTTTGCAAGCCTTCCGCCCGGCACAACTGTTTTCCCTGTTGTGCCACGGGATCTTTTGGTTAAAACAGCTCTTTGCATCAGCGATACCTTTGAGACAAAATGGGTCCGCAACAGTTTGGAAAATGGGTGGAAAATCATTTTCCTAAAGCAGGGCATTGACCCGCTAACCGGCAGGGAACCGAAAGCTTATGCAGATCGAATCCGCAGATATCTGCGGATAGTGTCTGAATATGGCATTGAGCTCAGGGATCATTTACTGGAAAAAGGCTTTTCCCAGTGCTTACCGCAGAGTGAGCAGCGGGTGGAGAACAGGCAGGCGGAGAGCAAGAGACGTCCCCGTGTGATCACCGCAGGGGAACTCGACGGGTATGAGACAGATGGAATCCTGACTTTGGGAGAAAATGATCTGATTACCGAACTTGCCAGGGAACAGGCGGAAGAGCGCGGAATTAAGGTTGTCCGGAAAAAATCCTGAAAACTGAGAGATTTTCCGCACCTGCCCCTGCGCATGATTCCGAAAAGAAAAAACGGAAGTGAGGTGACATGATGAAAGATGCGTTGGGCCTGATTGAAATCAAAGGTCTGGCCACGGCGATCCTGGTTGCCGATACGATGGTAAAAACCGCAAATGTTTCGATCCTTGAGGTGGAAAAGACCCGCGGCTTGGGCTGGATGACGGTTAAGATCGTCGGCGACGTCGCGGCAGTGAAAGCGGCGCTTGAAGCCGGGAAACAGGTCGGAGAGGCTTACGGCCATTTTGTTACCCGCAAGGTAATTCCGAGGCCGTCGGAAGGAGTGGAGCGCGTGTTCTGCCAGCCCCCTTCGTCCGGCCGGGAAGAAGGGCCCGCACCGGCTTCCAAGCCGGACTCCGATTCATCGTCCGCCGAAAAAAACAGAAGCTCTCAAAACGCAGCACCGGCGGAAGCAGGCGAGAAAGCTCCAACACAGGAAAAAGCGGCGGAAGTTGTTCCAGTACAAGAAAAGGCTGTAAAAGCTGCTCCGGCAGAGGAAAAGACGACAAAAATCAATCCACCGGAACATTTTGACGAAATGGAAACCAAGCGGGCGGTTGCCGGCAAATCTGTTTTGGAACAAAACAAGAAAGCAGCCTCGCTGCACGTTCAGCAGCATCTGCTGAAGCCTGAACCCCCAATCCCGATTATTCTGCCGGAACAGACAGCGCGGGGAAATAGCATTCCTGCTCCAATGGAGAAGCCTGAGAAAAAGCAGGCCGAAAAGAGCCGGGAAACTGCTCCTGCAGTCCCTTCGAAGGCAAAACAAAGGGGCGGCAGAAGAAAAGGTCAGTCCAAAAAGCCGCCGCTTGCGGCGCCAGTCGTTTCCCGGTCGGATTTGGAGAATCTGCATTTAGAGCAAACGTCGAAGTCCGCCGAGAAGGACGGTGATTCCCATTTACATGGCTAAAGTGGTCGGCAATGTGGTTGCGACCAAAAAAGAAGAGTCCTTGGTTGGATTTAAGCTGATGATCGTGCAGAGAATTGATTCCAACGAGCATCCGATCGGTTGCGAGGAAGTCGCCGCCGATTATGTAGGCGCCGGAATTGGAGAATATGTCCTGGTTTGCACCGGATCGGCGGTTCGTGTTAACAAGCAGGGGGTTTCCCTCGATTTGGCAATTGTTGGGATTATTGATCAGATGGATGTTTAGCACCGCTGCACCCGATGGAAATTTTGCCGGCCATAAGAAGACCGGATGAAAGAGAGAGGTTGCAATGACTGTTTCACAACTGGAAAAGAATTTCAACAGTGCTTCCGCGCTGAGAAGCGGAGTGTTTCTGTCTGTAAACGACGCTGTTGCAGCGGCTCGTGGAGCATGGCTTCAATATTCCCAGTTAACGGTAAACGGGCGGAAGAATGTAATTGAATCGGTAAAGCACAGGCTGATGCCCCTCGTGCCGAAACTGGCTCAAATGACGGTGGAAGAAACATGCATGGGAGTTGTGGAAGATAAAATCGCCAAACTGCTGCTGGCGATTGAGAAAACGCCCGGCGTGGAAGACTTGGTGACGGAAGTCGAGACCGGCGACTGCGGAATGACCATGTATGAACTTTCTCCCTATGGAGTTGCCTGTGCCATCCATCCTTGCACCAATCCTTGCGCAACATTGATCAACAACACGATTGGACTGCTGGCGGCGGGCAATGCCGTGATTCATATTCCGCATCCCAGAGCAGTCGGTGTTTCCCGCTTTCTGACGGAGCAGATCAGCACGGCGATCCGTGATGCCTGCGGAATCGATAATCTGGTTGTTACGGTGGGGGATACCTCCATGGAGGCGGCCCGTGAAGTAATGACGCATCCCGATGTATCGCTGGTGGTTGTCACCGGCGGCGCGGGCGTTCTGCGGGAGGCTATGACCTGCGGGAAAAAGGTCGTTGCCGCCGGACCCGCAAATCCCGTTTGCATCGTTGACGAAACCGCCGATTTGGAAAAAGCAGCCAGGGATATCGTAACAGGGGCGTCCTTCGATAATAATCTGATGTGCGTATCAGAAAAAAGTGTCGTGGTCGTTTCTTCTGTTGCCGATGAGCTGATTCGGGAACTTCGGAAAAACGGTGCCTGCTGTTTCCGCTCGGAACGGGAGATGCTGCAGTTGACGCAGGCTACTGTGACACAGGATATGAAGCCCAACAAAGCGCTGGAAGGGAAAAGCGCCGATGAAATTCTAAAGGCGGCTGGAATTTCTTCCGGCGGAAAATGTAAATTGGCCGTGGTGGATACCGTCCGCAGACATCCATTCGTAACACTTGAAATGAGGATGCCGCTTCTGCCGCTTGTCAGAGTCCCAAATTTTGACGAGGCACTGGAAACCGCCCTTGAAATTGAACAGGGGCTTCATCATACAGCTGTGGTTCATTCTCAGAATATCGAACGGCTGAACCGCAGCGCACAGCGCATGCAGACTTCTGTTTTTGTCAAGAATGGCCCATCCTTGGCCGGAATCGGCTACGGGGGCGAAGGATGCACGAGCTTCACGATTGCAACGGTAACGGGCGAAGGAACCACGTCGGCAAGGCATTTTACGAGACGGAGAAGATGCACGTTGCTGGATGCTTTTACGATTCGCTGACAGGTGTCAGTAAAATTTTTCAAGCAGTATGACAAAATTATTTCCTAATCGTAAGAATATATTATATAATATATCTGTTGGCATTGAGGTAGATATTTTTTATGATTAGGAGGTAGGTTCTTTGAAAGGGATTGCTGCAACTGGAAAATCCGAGTTTGAGCATATGGCTCAGGATGAGGACAGAATCTACAAAAATTTTGATATTAAGCATCTGTTCGGAAAGGAGAATTTGGAGAGCATCCAGGATCGAATTGCAAAAGCGACCGGCTTGGCGTTTGTAACTGTCGACTACAAGGGAGAACCCGTAACGGAACTGACCTCTTTTACGGAATTTTGCAAGTCAATTCGACAGGACAAAAAAGAAGAAAAACTCTGCCGGTCTTCCGATGCGTTCGGTGCAATTCAGGCCACGGTTACTCAAAAGACATCCGTTTATTTCTGCCCTTGCGGGCTTTTGGAGGTTGCAATCCCGATCGTTGTAAGAGGACACTATCTAGGTGGATTTATCGGAGGTCAGATCCGCTGTATGGATGCACCGGACAATGTTTGTCGATTGGAAAACGTGATGCACCATGCGGAGGATTTTAAACGCACCAAAAAAGATCTGTTTAACCGGATTTTGGTGCTGAAATACCAGCAGTTTATCAATTTTACGGATCTGATCTCAATGATCATTAACCAACTGGGGGAAAAAGAGCTTTCGCGGCTGATGCAAAAGGATATTGCCAAGCGGGCAATGGAAGAATACGGAGTCAGGGAAAAAAAGATGCGGCTGGAGTACATCCAAAAAGAATCGGAACTTTCTACGCTTCATGCCCAAATGAATCCATCGTTTCTGCTGCGCAGCCTGAATGCCGTTTCTAATCTTGCGGCAATTGAAAATGCGACAAGAACGAATGAAATGGTGAACCTGCTTTCTGATTTTGTCCGCAATACGGTCTCCAATTCCCGCACCTCTGTTTCCATGATGGAAGAAATGAACAATATCAAGCGTTATTTGAAGATCCAGCAGATCAGGCTTGGGGATCGACTGAATTATTCCATTCAGTTGCCGGAGTCTTTACATATGCAAAAAATCCCAGGATCTTTACTTTTTCCTTTTATAGAAAAATCAATCTTCTGTGGCATCGGTCTGAAACCCGAAGGCGGAACTCTCCAGATTTCCGTGCACGCAGAAAAAGGGAAGATCTTTGTCTGCATTGCGGACACAGGTCTTGGTTTAAATGAGGAACAGCTTTCGCAGAAGCTGCTACCGTACAAGGAAAATGGTTTTGCGGAAGAGATTGAATCCAGCATTTCTCTGGTGGACCGCAGACTGGCGTCTTTAGGCCCTGGATGCGGCGTTACAGCAAAAATGGATCCTCAGAGCGGCACCATATATACCATTGTTTACCCGCAGAATATTGATGAGATGAATGAGAAGGAAATCTGAATTATGTATCGCGTATTGATTGCTGATGATGAGCAGCTGACGAGAGAAGCAATGGAAGTCATGGTTTCCCGAACGGAAGGATTCCAGGTAGTTCGTTCGGTCTGCAGCGGGGACCGGGCGGTGGAAACCTGCCGGAGCGCTCGGATTGATCTCGCTTTCCTTGACATCATGATGCCGGGGATGTCGGGGCTGGAAGCTTGCGAGAAGATTTCTCAGAGCAGCCCGGAGACCACGCTGTACATTGTGTCGGCTTTCAAAACTTTTGAATTTGCCAGGGAAGCTTTAAAGCTGAAAGTCAAAGAATACCTGACCAAACCGGTTTCCTGCCAGACCATGGGAAAACTTCTTCAGAGTTATTCCAAAAACAACCGGTTCAATACCAGGGTGTTGGAAGAACTCTATGCGATGCTGAAGGAAAAAGACTATCGGAAAATGTATTACAAGATCCCGAAAATTATCGAAGAATCCGGGGCTTCCTGTGGGGGTCAGCCCAAGGATATGAAAGATATTTTTCTCCGGGCGCTGCAGGGCTTGGCCGCAGGATTTAACTGGTCGGATGAAAAGAAGCAGAAATTCGAAACAATTTTCCTAAATCCGGAATTTACATTTTCCCCAAAGCGCAGTCTGCAGTTTTGGCTGTTTGAAATTATGGACGATGCGTTTCAACAGATCTGCACCGAAAAATATCCTGTCACAGCGTCCGTTTTCCAATACATTAACCAAAACGTCGAACATGAAATCGGCCTGAATGAAATTGTGGCGCACTGCAATATCAGTCAGGGATACCTGAGCAGGATTTTTATGCAGCAAATGAACGTCAGCGTTTTGGAATATATTCATATGAGAAAACTAATGATTGCAAAAAAGTATTTTTCATTTACCGGCCTAAGTGTGGCGGAGGTTGCCTATCGGCTCGGCTACAACGAAAGCAGCTATTTCAGCAAGGTGTTTAAAAAGTATGAGAGCGTGACCGTGTTTCAGTACCGTAAAGCATCGGAAAACGAATCGGAAACCGCCCGGTGTGAGGAGGGGTAGAAAATGGATCAGTACGTCACCTGCGAATCTGTAACGGAAGGACATCCGGACAAAGTGTGCGATCAGGTTTCGGACGGCATTTTGGACGAGTACCTGAAGCAGGATCCCAACGCGCGAGTGGCGGTGGAGACCATGGTTTCCGGCAATACGATGATGATTGCCGGGGAGGTGACCTCTTCCGCGCGGGTGGATGCGGCAGCAACGGCGAGAAATATTATCCGGGAAATCGGCTATACCGATCCCGCCCTCGGATTCGACTGCGATTCCTGCGTGATTTTAACTAATCTGAACACTCAGTCCCCGGATATCGCAATGGGCGTCGGCCAGTACGGCAAGCCGGAAGGTGCCATTGGCGCCGGAGATCAGGGAATGATGTTCGGTTACGCCTGTGATGAGACGGAAAATTTTATGCCACTGGCTTATGACCTTGCGAATCGGATCGTCAGAAGGCTGGCTGAGGTCAGAAAAGCCGGTGTGCTTCCTTGGCTCCGTCCGGATGGGAAAAGCCAGGTCACCATACGGTATGGTCCTGACGGGGAACCATATGAAGCCTCCTGCATCATCGTTTCCGCACAGCATGACGAAACCGTTTCGCTTCCGGTCATCCGCAGAGAAATCCGACAGCAGGTGATCCGGCCGGCGGTTGATGAAAGATGGCTGACCAAGAACACAAGAGTCTATATCAATCCGACCGGGCGCTTTGTTGTGGGCGGGCCGGCCGGGGACACAGGCTTGACCGGTCGAAAAATCATGGTGGATACCTACGGCGGAGTCGGAAGGCACGGCGGAGGCGCGTTCTCCGGAAAGGATCCCACGAAGGTGGACCGCTCGGCGTCTTATATGGCGCGATATGCGGCAAAGAACCTGGTGGCGGCAGGGCTGGCACGAAAATGTGAGGTCGAGCTTGACTATGCCATCGGTGTGCCGGAGCCGGTTTCTGTTTCGACCGATTTGTTCGGGACGCAGACCATTCCACAGGAAGAGGTTGAACGGCTACTCAGGGAAGTCTTTTCTTTTTCGGTTGCGGATCTTCTGGAACAGCTTGACCTGAAGCGGCCCCAGTATCGGGAACTTGCCGCCTATGGGCATTTCGGCAGGGAAGACGGGAATTTTCGGTGGGAGCGTTTGGATAAAGTGCCGGTTCTGCGGGACCAGGCGGTGAGCGGCCTGCGGGCCTTCTTATCGCATACGCGAACAGAAAACAATGAAAAGCGAAAAGGGAGGTTGCTTCGATGAACGGAGAAGCGTTGGGGATGATTGAAACAAAAGGGCTGGTTGGTGCGATTGAAGCGGCGGATGCCATGACAAAAGCAGCCAACGTCTCTTTAATTGGCTATGAAAAGATTGGATTTGGGCTGGTGACGGTTCTGGTCCGGGGCGATGTCGGTGCTGTCAAGGCGTCGGTCGACGCCGGAGTCGCTGCTGCCGAGCGTGTTGGGAAGGTTGTTTCCAAACATGTGATTCCACGCCCCCATACGGAGACGGAAAAGATCCTTCCGTCCGGAGCCGGCGCAGAGTTTCGGTCATAATTTGACGTGAAAGCGAAAGGCGGAGTAACGATCATGCAGTCGGAAGTTGTCAGTCAAGTCACACGAATCATTTTACAAAAGCTCAAAGATCTGGAGCGATTCCAGGTGCCCATCGGCATTTCGAACCGGCATGTCCACCTTAGCCAGACGGATCTTGACCGCTTGTTTGGAAAAGACTATGCCCTGACAAAAAAGAAGGACATGAAGCAGCCCGGGCAGTTTGCGGCGGAAGAAACCGTAACGCTGGTTGGGCCGAAAGGGCAGATGAACAGAGTCCGTATTCTGGGTCCCATCAGAAAGGAAAGCCAAGTTGAAATTTCTTTGACGGACGGGTTTCGCCTTGGCGTTCATGCACCGATCCGGGAATCGGGAAAACTGGACAATACGCCGGGACTGACGCTGGTTGGCCCCAAAGGTCGCATTGATCTGCCGCGTGGCACGATCGTCGCACTGCGGCATATCCACATGACGCCGGAGCAGGCCTCGCAGATGGGGGTCACAGACGGAGAACTGGTCGAAGTGGAAACCTGCGGAACCAGACGGAGCATTTTGGGAAACGTTTTGGTTCGGGTCTCTGACCGGTATGCGCTTGAAATGCATCTGGATATTGATGAGGCGAACGCCTGCGCGCTGAAAAACGGCGATACGGTTCTTCTGAGAAAAACAGAGGGGAATCTTGCCAAGAAACAACATTGAATGATTCTGTCGCAATTTTAGAAAGAGGTGCTGAAAAGATGGAAATTGATGCTTCCAGTATAGAAAAGATGGTCCGGCAGGTGATCGGAGAATTAGACACGGAAAAACTTGCTCAGGCTGAGGAGGAAAAACAGCAGAAAGGCAACTATGGAATTTTTGACAGCATGGATGATGCGGTCAATGCTGCCGACATAGCCCAGCGCGAATACATGACCCGCTCGATGAAAGAGCGGGAGTCCTATGTCGATGCGATCCGGAAAGTCGTTGTGAAAAAGGAAAACCTGAATCTGATCTCCAGGCTTGCGGTGGAAGAGACCGGAATGGGAAATTATCAGCATAAAATCATCAAAAACAGGCTTGCCGCCGAAAAAACACCGGGAACGGAAGACCTTCGCACCGATGCGCTTACCGGAGATGATGGTCTTACGCTTGTGGAATATTGCCCCTTTGGCGTAATCGGCTCCATTACGCCGGCAACTAATCCGACCGAGACGATCATCTGCAACTCCATCGGAATGTTGGCCGGCGGAAACACCGTTGTGTTCAGTCCGCATCCGAGGGCGAAAAATGTCACGCTCAAGCTGATTACTATGATCAACAAAGCGCTGGAGGCGGCTGGCGCGCCGGCTAACCTGATCACAACGGTAAAAGAGCCGTCCATTGACAACACCAATATCATAATGAAACATCCGAAAATCCGTATGCTGGTTGCGACGGGCGGCCCTGGGATTGTCAAGCTGGTCATGTCGAGCGGCAAAAAGGCCATCGGCGCCGGCGCCGGGAATCCTCCCGTCGTTGTGGACGAAACGGCGGATATTCCCAAGGCAGCCGTCGATATCATCAACGGATGCAGCTTTGACAACAACCTGCCGTGCATCGCTGAAAAGGAAGTTATCGCCGTTGATTCCATTGCCGATTCTCTGATTGAAAATATGAAGGAGCACGGGGCCTTCGAGGTTCAGGATCCGGCCGTGATCGACCAGCTTTCCACGCTGGTTCGCAAAGAAGGAGGAGGGCCAAAAACTTCTTTCGTCGGCAAGAGCGCTGCCTATATTCTGGATCAGATCGGAATTGAGGTCGATTCCGACGTAAAGGTCATCATCATGGAAACGGACCGCAACAACCCGTTTGTGATGGAAGAACTGATGATGCCGATCTTGCCGATTGTCAGGGCAAAAGACGTCGACGAAGCAATCAATATCGCTCTTGTGGCAGAGCGCGGAAACCGCCACACAGCAATGATGCACTCGAAGAATGTCGATAAGCTGACCAAGATGGCTCAGGTGCTGCAAACGACGATCTTCGTGAAAAATGCGCCGTCTTACGCGGGAATTGGTGCCGGCGGAGAAGGGCATACGACTTTTACCATCGCTGGGCCGACCGGAGAGGGACTGACAAGTGCCAGATCGTTTTGCAGAAAACGCAGGTGCGTAATATCGGATGAGTTTCATATCCGCGATTTTTCCAAGGAACTTAAGTAAAAGAGTAACAAAGCAAAGCGGGAAAGGGCGGAAGAACGCATGGATATGAGCAGGGTGGACGGCTATATGGCCGAGGTGGCGCAGTCTGAAAAAGAGAATTTTGCACCTGCCGGAGAAAAGCTGAAAATCGGCGTTGACCTGGGGACCGCATATATCGTTTTGGTAGTCCTTGACGAAGAAAATCACCCGGTCGCCTGCGAGAAACAGGCGGCCCATGTCCTGCGGGACGGCGTGGTGGTGGACTACCTGGGTGCGCAGAAAATTGTGCGTGAGCTGAAAGAGAAACTGGAAGAGAGGCTTCATCGGGAGCTTTCGCATTGTGCCATTGCCATGCCAGCCGGTACGCAGAGTAGCGTGAGAACCCATGTCTATGTTGCGGAAGGGGCGGATCTTGAGGTAGTTCAAATTCTGGATGAACCGACCGCGGCCAATTCCGTTTTCGGCATTACGGATGGAGCGGTGGTCGACATCGGCGGCGGAACGACCGGGCTTGCCCTTTTTAAGCAGGGAAAAGTCGTTGAAATTGAAGACGAGCCGACGGGAGGAACGCATTTGACACTGGTTCTGGCCGGAAATATGAAAGTTCCGTTTGAAAAAGCCGAACAGATTAAACTGGATGCGTCGCACCACCGTGAAATCTTCCCGATTGTAAAACCGGTCATTGAGAAAATGGCGACGATTGTTAAAAAATATATCAAAGGAAAAAACGTAGATACCATCTATCTCTGCGGGGGAACCTGCTGCTTGGAAGGCATTGAGCAGGTCTTTGAAAAAGTGACGGGCGTTTCTACGATGCGCCCTGCAAATCCCCTGCTGATTACTCCCGCGGGCATCGCGATGAACTGTGAATGCAGGTGAGGCGAAAAGGCGCCGCGCCGAATAAAAGCTGAGAAGGGTCGGTGATTCCATGAAATTGACGGATGCGGTCAAAGAAGCCGGTGTCGTTGGCGCCGGCGGCGCGGGATTCCCAACGCATGTCAAACTTTCTGCACAGGCCGAATGTTTTATTGTAAACGCGGCGGAGTGCGAACCTCTGATCGAAACGGATAAATACATCACCCGGACTTTTCCGGAACGGATTCTTGCAACGGCGGACACCATTTCCAAACATCTGAACGCAGCAAGAACGGTGATTGCACTGAAAAAAGAATATGAGCGCGAAATCGAAGCGCTGCAAAAGGCGAAGGAAAAAACGGGCTCTAAAGTGGAGCTGTTCCTCCTTCCCGCGTTTTATCCGGCGGGAGATGAACAGATGCTGGTACATCTCGTCTGCGGCAAAAGCGTGCCGGAGCGGGGAATCCCGCTTGATGTGGGTGCAGTGGTCGATAATGTGGGTACGCTGCTTTCCATCAGCGACGCTCTGGAGGGTAAGCCGGTCACGGAGAAATATCTCTCCGTCGTCGGCGAGGTCGAAGCGCCCATCATGCTGCATGTTCCGATCGGGACGCCGGCGGTGGAATGTATTCAGGCTGCAAAGCCTACCCTTTCCGATTATGCGGTGATTGTCGGCGGACCGATGATGGGGAAAGCTTATTCTGACCCAGAAGAAATCAAGTCCCTTAGCGTTACCAAGACGACGGGAAATTTTCTGGTTTTGCCGCGGGATCATTCGCTGATCCGCCAGGCGTCCATCCCAATGCGGAGAATCGCAATTCAGGCAAAGAGTGCCTGCGTTCAGTGCCGGTTCTGCACCAGCCTGTGCCCGCGGTATTCCATCGGGCATGCGATGACGCCGCATCTTGTGATGCGCAATCTGTTCCGCGAGCCGTTCCTCCAGGACAACGAAGAATATGAACGGGCGTTCGGTACGGCAGCGAACTGTTCTGAATGTGGTGTCTGTGAGCAGTTTGCCTGCCCGATGGGGCTGTCTCCGCGCAAAGTCAATCACTTTTTAAAAGGCCAGCTGAAAAAGCGCGGCATTCAGGTTCCCAAAAACCGAAACCCGGTGGCGCGTGAAAGTGCGCCTTACCGACAGGTGCCGACGGAGCGGCTGACCGCACGTCTGAATCTGATGAAATACAGCGGGAAGCGGCACCCGGATGGATGCACGGAACTGGCTCCGAAAAAAGTATTTATCCCGTTTCAGCAGCATATCGGCAAACCTGCCGTACCCGTTAAGCAGGCGGGAGACACGGTTCAAAGAGGAGATCTTCTTGCCGCGGCTGCGGAAGGGGCGCTGTCCGCGAATATCCACGCGAGCATCAGCGGCGTGATTGAAAGCGTAGACGAGACGCGAGCCGTGATCCGGCGCGGAAAGGAGTGAAGGAACCGTGCAGAAAGCAATTGGAATGATTGAGTTTACCAGTATTGCCAGAGGAATTGAAACGACCGATTTTATGGTGAAGGCAGCCAATGTGAGTTTGCTGAAGGCTTCTACTGTCTGCTCCGGAAAATACATTGTCCTGATCGCCGGAACGACCGGAGATGTCAAATCGTCTCTGGCAGAAGGCGAAAAGCGGGCGGGAGAATATTTCATCAACCGCCTGGAGATTCCTAATATTCATCCTCAGCTGATTCCGGCGATTTGCCAGACCAACCCGATTCCGAAGGCCGGAGCGATCGGAGTGCTGGAATTTTATTCTATCGCATCCGCGATTACGGCGGCGGATGTCGCGGCAAAGGCGGCAAATATTACATTGCTGGAAGTGAGGATCGGCTATGCCATCGGAGGCAAGGGAATCGTCACTCTGACAGGAGATGTCGGTGCGGTGCGGACCGCCGTGAAAGCTGCGGCTTCGAAAAATGCGGATCTGCTGCTGAGCACGTCGGTAATTCCGCGGCCTTCGCCGAAGCTGATGGAGACTCTGTATTAATTTTGAAATGAGAGCCGTTCGCTTTGGGGCGGGCGGCTTTTTCATGTTTTGATGAAAATATAAATGGGGGATTTTCAATGAAAATACTGGTCATTAATGCGGGGAGCTCCTCGCTCAAATATCAGTTGCTTGAGATGGACGGGGAAACGGTTCTGGCGCGCGGCGTCTGCGAGAGAATCGGCGCCGCCGGAGGAGCCTTTGAGCACAAGACCGCTAACGGCGGCGTTTTTCAACGGAAGGTTGATCTTCCCAACCATACGGAGGCGTTGAAACTTGTCACGTCGGCACTGACGCAGGGAGAAGGGAAAGTACTTTCCAGTCTGGATGAAATCGACGCAATCGGGCACCGCATCGCTCAAGGCGGTTCCCTGTTCCCTCAGTCGGTCCTGATTGACGAAAGCGTAGTGAACGGGATCCAAAGCCTGATTCAGCTGGCTCCGCTCCATAACGCTCCGGAGCTCAAGGCAATCCTTGCCTGCCGGGAACTGTTTGGAAAACAAAAGCCGGAGGTCGCGGTTTTCGACACTTCGTTTCACTCCACTATTCCGCCCAAGGCCTATCTCTATGCCCTTCCGTACCGGTACTATCAGAAGTACGGAATTCGCCGGTATGGATTTCATGGGACCTCCCATCGTTATGTGAGCGGTCACTGCGCGAAGCTGATGGGCAGGCCGCTGGAGAGCATGAAGATGATCACCTGTCATATCGGCAACGGGGCTTCGCTCGCGGCGATTCAGGGCGGTCGTGTTGTGGATACCAGCATGGGGCTGACGCCGCTGGACGGCGTCATGATGGGGACACGCTCCGGTTCGGTCGATCCTTCCGCGGTCCTTTATCTGATGGAGAAAGAAAACCTGAATCCGCAGCAAGTCAGCGATCTGCTGAACCGGGACTCCGGGATGCTCGGTATCAGCGGATACAGCGACGACAGGGACGTGACGAAAGCCGAAATTCAGGGTCAGCCGCAAGCAATTCTGGCCCATGAGATGATGTATTATCAGATTGCAAAATACATTGGCGCCTACACCGTTGCGATGGATGGAGTCGACAGTATCGTCTTTACCGCGGGACTGGGAGAGAACCAGCCGATCCTCCGCAGCGGCGTGTGCGAGTATCTCCATCATCTCGGCGTAGAGCTGGACCCCGATTTGAACCGTTCGATGGTCGAGGGAAAGGAAGGCAGAATCTCAACGGAGGATTCCCGCGTCAGCGTCTATATTATCCGTACAAACGAAGAGCTTTTGATTGCGCGGGACACGAAGGAAATCGCGGGCAGTTTTCATTACGCCTCCAGACCGGATGCCACACACGTTGACCCGGAAGATGTCTGACTGAAAGGAAAAGGCTAATTGTATAGCCTTGCTTAAAAAAATAGGATATAAAAAAATGCGTTCTCATTCAGCCTTTTAGGCCGTTTCAGAGCGCATTCTGTTTGTGAAGTGTTAATTGTCTTGCAGGTCATTTTGCGCCGGTCCTGCGTGGGTTTAGCTGCCGCGCAGAATTCCGCTTATTTTCTTTCTGCAATTTCACCTGCGTGCTTATAAATGCTGTGCGGCGGTACAAATCCCCGCACCATGGAAAGAGGATAGATGGTGGTTTCCCGGCCGACTACCGTTCCGGGGTTTAAAACCGAATTGCAGCCGATTTCCACGTGGTCGCCCAGCATGGCGCCGATTTTGCGCAGGCCGGTCTCAATCTGTTCCCCGCCGGCATGAAAACACACGTTGGTCTTGTCTGATTTGATGTTGGAGGTGATAGAGCCGGCACCCATATGGGCTTTATATCCTAGAATCGAATCCCCTACATAGTTGTAGTGAGGAACCTGAACTCCGTCGAACAAAATTACGTTTTTCAACTCGGTGGAATTCCCGACGACGCAGTCAGCGCCAACCAATGCGTTTCCTCGGACAAACGCGCACTGGCGAACTTCGGTTCCCGGGCCGATAATTGCCGGCCCGTGCAGATAAGCGGACTCAAACACCGTTGCGGTGCGGTGTACCCAGACGTTTTCTCCCCGCAGCTCATATTCCCCGGCGGGCAGGCTTCGCCCCAACTCTAAAATCAGTGCCCCGATTTTCGGCAGCGCTTCCCAGGGATAGCGGAGAGTTTGCAGCAGCGCCGCTGCTGCGGTATGGGACAGATCAAACAGGCTGTGGATTTCAGCAGGTTCAAACATATTTTTAAAATCTCCCTTTTCTCATAAGATCCATCCCTCTATTATATCTTCTTTTTCCGGGTTCGGTCAATCCTCACCGTCGCCGGCAACCATTTTTTTCAGTTCAAGAAGGTCGCTGGTGGTAATGCTTCCGTCTTCGTTCAGGTCTGCGGCGCATCGCAGATCGGCCCGCAGGGTTCCACTTTCTGTCAAATAGCTGTAAAGCGCCCGGCATGATGCCTGGTTTGGGGAGCCGCAACGGGTCAGGTCGCCGGGAATCACGGCTTTGACCTGATTTTGCAGGGTGCCGTCCGGATTTGTGACGGTCAGGGTGTCCCCCGTGCAGACGGCCCCGCTTCGGCGAAGCCCGCCGCTGCTGTCACGGACAGTCAGCACAGAGCCGGCCACGCCTTCTTCCTGTAGCTGATTTTCCAGGCTTTCCACCTTGACGGGTCCTTGAAACTTACAGTAACCGTCCTCATTGGAAAGAATCCCCGTGCCCGGCGCAGAAGAGGAACCGGTTTCCGGCCGGCTTTCCGATGATGCCGGCACGGAAGGCGTACTGCTTTCTTCTGCGGGAGAAGAAATTTGGGAAGAGCTTTCCGCGGAACTGCCTTTTGATTCCGGGGAGGAGGAAGAGGGCGGTCCTGACGAACTGTCGGGGAAAATGGCGATCAGGGTCTGCGACAGATTCCGCTGGTGATCGGTAATGGTGACAAGATCTCCGTCGACCAGAAGCCCGCTCGTTTTGGGATTGCCGTCCTTGTCCGTCACAGCGACGGTAATTCCGTCGTCGGGGTCCGAAAAATCTTCGGTAACAGATTCCACCGTGGCGCCGGGGCCAAACCAATGTTCCGTGTATTCAGGCTTGGAGGGCTGATTTGCAGCCTGTTGCGCGTAAAATGCAGTGGTTGGAATCGCGGCCAGAAACAGGAGGATTAGCAAAATCGACAGAGGAAATCGCTTTTTGACTATTTTCTCCATATTCTACCAACCTTTCTGACTAAATTCTACCACTTTTTCATTTCAAGCATAATAATTCGTGAAATCAATTCACAATGTCAAACAAAAGATGAATTTAAAATAATAAAATTATGCAAAACGAATCAAAAAGATTGGGATGAAACCAGTGTGGAGCCCAGGCAGCCGCCGGTTCAACCGAACAGCGCTGTACGGGGGAAAAGCCTCTGCGCCTCTTTCAATTTTTTTTGGCTTTTCCGTTTCTGCACCACAGGATGGAAAAAATAAAAAAGCAGGCCTGGTCTATAATTTAGAAGATTCCTATGGCCTTGCAAAGCGAAAAAAGCATAAAAAAAGGCAAAAACCGACATTTGCCGGTTTTGCCTTTTTTGGGGAGGAGTTGTATTGAAAAGGTGTGGCATCTTCTTGCCACGGGACTTGTAATCATACTGATTTAAAAAATTAGAAATGCATACAAAAAATTATGATCTTTCATTTCTGTGGCTCCAGTATAACGCCGAAAGGCGCTTTCTGTCAACGGGTTTTATCGGATCAGAAGAAGAATCTACTTTTTGGATAAAATGATGGAATAAATAAAATACTTTTAGTTATTATTCACTATGGCTTTTATCATCTTCACGGGACCGACCTGACCTTTTTCCAGGAATTCTTGTATTGAGAGGTGTAGAATGGTACACTGAAAAGGATGTTTGGGAAGGGGAAAGAGGAAAAATGGAGCTGAAAAAAAATCAGACGATCGAGCTTGACATTACAGGATATACTTCGGAGGGCAGCGGCGTTGGGCACTGGCATGGAATTGCAATCTTTGTCCCACAGGCCGCCGCAGGGGATCGGCTGTCCGTTAAAATTTTAAAGACGGCAAAAAGCTATGCGTTTGGCAAAGTGGAAAAAATCCTTGTCCCCTCTGTGGACAGGGTCCTTCCAGACTGCCCGCAGTTTTCCAGATGCGGCGGCTGTGTCTACCGGCATATCCGCTATGAGGCGGAGTGCCAGGCCAAGCAGCAGCGCGTACAGGATGCGATCGAACGGATCGCCGGGTTCCATTTTACCGTGCTGCAGCCGATTCTAGGGGCGGAAAATCCAGACCATTACCGCAACAAAGCCCAACTGCCGATCGGAGGCGGGCCCGGCGGAGAGATTACCCTTGGTTTTTACGCATCCCACAGTCACCGGATTGTGGACTGCGGCGCGTGCCTGCTTCAGCCGGAAGTCTTTTCGGCAGCGGAGGAAGCGTTCCGCATCTGGGAACGGCATACCCGGGAAGACATTTATGAGGAAAAGACGGGCCGGGGCCATCTCAGGCATTTTTTTCTGCGGCTGGCGGAGGCCACCGGAGAGGTGATGGCGTGCGTCGTGGTCAACGGAAACGGGGTGCACAACGAGCCGGAACTGGTAGAACTGCTGAAAAAGAACGTCCCCGGTCTGAAAAGCGTTGTTGTCAACAGCAACCGCGAGCGCACCAATGTGATCCTTGGCCCGAAATGCCGCACGGTCTGGGGGCAGGATTTTATTACGGATGAGATGTGCGGTCTGAAATTCCGCATTTCGCCGCTGTCCTTTTACCAGGTGAACCGCAGGCAGGCAGAGCGGCTTTATGGTCTGGCGGCGCAGTATGCGGACCTGAGCGGCGGAGAAACCGTTCTGGACCTTTACTGCGGAACGGGGACCATCGGCCTTTCCATGGCCGGCAGAGCTGGCAAAGTAATCGGGGTGGAGATCGTGCCGCAGGCGGTGGAGGACGCCAGGCGGAACGCGGAGGAAAACGGGATTGCAAATGCTGAGTTTCTCTGCATGGATGCCGCGAAGGCTGCGGATATGCTCAAAAACCGGGGGGAAAAACCGGACGTCGTCCTCCTTGACCCGCCGCGCAAGGGATGTGAGGAAGCGCTGATCAGCTGTGTTTCTCAAATGGCCCCGCGGCGCGTGGTCTATATTTCCTGCAATCCTGAAACCCTGGCGCGCGACCTGAAATGCTTTGCGCTTCTCGGATATAAAACCACGAAGGTCACTCCGGTCGACCTGTTCCCGCGCACATCTCACGTGGAGGCAGTCGCTTTGCTGACGGACTGCCGTTGAGCGGGCGGCTCCGGCGGGACATTTTAAAAGGAGGAAATGATCAATGAAAAAAAGTATAGGGATCATCGGCGGCATGGGGCCTTTGGCTACGGTCGATCTGTTTCGCAAGATTGTGGAGCACACGGACGCGGACTGCGACAACGGCCATATCCGCATTTATATTGACAACAATACATCCATTCCGGATCGCACTTCCGCTATCCTGAGCGGAGGAACGGATCCTGTTCCTTTCCTGGAAGATTCAGTTCGAAAGCTGGAGCGCTGCGGCGCAGACTGCCTCCTGATGCCGTGCAACACGGCCCATTATTTCCTGCCCCGGCTGCAATCGCTGACAGAACTGCCGTTTTTAAGTATGCTGGAAGCCACCGCAAAGGCGTGCGCAGAGCGGCTCCCCGGCCAGAAAGCCGGCGTTCTTGCTACCAAGGGCACGCTTGCTTCCGGTGTCTATGAAACTGCTCTGAACGCGGAAAAGGTGCCGTTTCTGCTCCCGGAAAAAGAGGACCGGGATCGCCTGATGACGGTGATCTACGACGGAGTCAAACGCGGACGTCCGCTCGAAGAGATCCGGGCGCCTATGGAGCATGTTCTAGAGGACATGGAAGCCGCCGGAGCGGACTATTTTATTCTCGGCTGCACGGAGCTTCCCATCGCCGCGGCGGGGCTTTGCCTGCCTCAGCGGTTTCTTGATCCCACTGCGGAGCTTGCGAAGGCAGCGGTTCGTTTTTGCGGGTACGGCGTCAAAGGCTGAAAGGTTTGGCTCGTCCCTAAAAAGCACTCAAAAAGAACTCAAAAGAAAGGGACTGGTATCATGATAACAGGGCTAATGCAGACTGCGGGGCTCAGGCTGACCTTTCCGATGGTGCTGATCGCTGTGGTGGGGGTCTTTTTCGGCTCGCTGATGGACGCGATTGCAGGCGGCGGAGGGATCGTCACAATTCCGACCTACCTGCTTGCAGGCCTGCCGATCCATATGGCGTTGGGGACCAATAAGTTGTCTTCCGCCATCGGGACCATGGCATCAACCGGAAGGTTCGTTAGAAAAGGCTTTGTCAACTGGCGTTTGGCCTTGCCGTCAGTGGCCCTGGCCATCGTCGGCTCTGCCGTGGGCACAAGGGTGCAATTGCTGGTAGCGGCCAAATATCTTCAGTATTTGCTTTTGATTGTGCTTCCGGTCGTGGCCTTTGTGGTTCTGCGGCAGCGGAAGTTCCCGGAAGTACCGGGCCAAATCGAAGCGCGGCGGCAGGCTGCAATCGTTTTTGCCGCGTCGCTTGTGGTAGGAACCTACGATGGTTTTTACGGTGCGGGAACGGGCACTTTCCTGCTGTTGATTTTTACTCTTTGGGCCAAGATGGACGTCCGCACCGCGGCGGGAAATGTCAAAGTGGTGAATTTGTCTTCCGGGATAGGCTCGCTGATTATGTCTGCCCTGCATGGCCAGGTGTTCTGGCTCCTCGGGCTGATTGCGGCTGCTGCTGCTTTCGCCGGCCATTTTGCCGGGGCAGGCCTTGCAATCAAGAGCGGTTCCAAAATTGTCCGCCCCACCGTGCTGATTGTGCTGGGGCTTCTGGCGGTTAAGATTCTGTGGGGATTTCTTTAGCTTCGGGTGCAGGGCACAGAAAATTCCGGTTAAAAAATCGGCGCCGGTTTTTTAACCAGCGCCGATACAAAAACTATTTTGCCGATTTGCCGGGATCTTCCGCGCCCTGCGCTTCTGCTCTCGTTCTGTGAATCGTTCCGCGCGGATGCTCTGGCGGGGCATAGATTGTGTACAGTTTCAGCGGCCTGTTTCCCGTGTTGATCACGTTGTGCCAAGTGCCGGCAGGTACCATGACCGCGTCGCCTCTGCAGACTCTTCTCGCAAAATTCAGGCAGTCCCTGCTCGGCCCCATCTTGGTCATTCCCCAGCCGTCTTCTATCCGGATGAATTGGTCGACATCCGGGTGAACTTCCAGTCCGATGTCTTCTCCGACTCTGATGCACATGAGGGTGACCTGCAGGTTTTCGCCTGTCCATAATGCGGTGCGGTAATTCCGATTCCGTCTGGCCGCCATTTCAATATTGATGACAAATGGCGCAGGCCCATAGTCCTTTAGAGCCGGCTGGCACGGCGTGGGCGGATTGCAGCATGGGTAGCATTTTTGATTCATCGCGCACACTCCTTTTTCCAATCGTACTCTTCATTCTATTCCCGAAAGCCTGAAAAAGTGTAATTCGTTTTCCATTTTTCCGAATTTGCAATTTTTTTACCCTTTCACTTCGCTTTCAGTCGTCTTCGCCTTTTAACTGGAATCTGTCGGTCAGTGTTTTCAGCATCTGCGCCTGCCCGGAAAGTTCTTCGCTCGCCGCAGCGCTTTCTTCCGCAGTAGCGGAATTAGTCTGCACCACGCTGGAGATCTGGGAGACGTTTTCCGTTACCTGACTGACTGCGTCGGATTGCTGGCTGGACGCCTCGGAGATCCGGTTGACTTTTTCTGAAACGATTTGGATGCTGTCAACGACGGTGGAAAGCGATTGTGCGGTTTGATCCACAATCTTAGAACCGTCCTTTACCTGACTCAGCGTGTTTTCAATCAGAATGGCTGTGTTTTTCGCCGCCTCCGCACTCTTGCTTGCCAGATTTCTCACTTCATCCGCCACAACGGCGAAGCCTTTCCCCGCGTCTCCCGCTCTCGCCGCTTCAACAGCGGCATTCAGCGCAAGGATATTGGTCTGAAAAGCGATGTCTTGAATGGTTTTGATGATTGTTCCGATTTCGCTGGAAGAATGGCTGATTTTATCCATGGCGGAAACCATGGCGTTCATCTGCTTGTCGCTTTCCTCAATCTCTGCCCTGACATGGTTCATATTGTCGCTTGCTTCTACGGCATTCTGTGCGTTTTCTCTGATATGGCTGGAAATTTCCGTGACGGTTTCGGAGAGCTTTTCCACCGACTGGGCCTGTTCCGTAGCGCCCTGGGCCAGCGTCTGCGCACCGCTTGAAACCTGTTCGGAGCCGCTTGCAATCTGGTCGGAAGAGCGATTGATTTCAGACAGCATCTTGTTCAGGGATTCCGTAATGGAGGCAAGCGATCCCTGAAGCGGGGCAAAATCCCCTTTGAAATTTTCCGGTATTTCCACACACATGTTTCCCTGTGAAATTCCATGCAGAACCTCTCTGAACTCCGCAATATAATTGCGCAGCGAAATCGCGGTTTTGGCCAGCGAGGAGGCAAGAGTTCCCGTTTCGTCTTTTGCATGGACCTCGACGGTGTCGGTCTGCAGGTCGCCGTCCGCCAAAAGCTCCAGCCGGTGGCTGACGAGCGAAATCGGGTTCGCGATGGACCTTGCAATGGCGATGGAAAGGAAAATGCCCAGCACGATGCACAGCAGGGAAGAAAGGCCAAGGCCGAAAACGGTGTTCCAGATCGACGAAGTCATTTCGGCCAGCGGAGCCACGGCGGCGAAAGACCAGCCGTCCGTATCTTTCAGCGGTGCGTAACAGCAGATCCGGTCTCCCGTTTCGTAAGAATAGACTTCAATCCCGCTTTTGCCTTCCGTCATATGCCGGTACACAACGGCGGATGTAACGTAGGAAGAATCGGTTTTGGCTTTTTCAATAAAATTCGCCCGCGTTTTCACAAGCTGGGGGCGGATGTTTGCAATCATGAGGCCCTGTTTATCCAGTATGAAAACGTTTCCGGTTTTTCCGATGACGATATTTTTGATGATGTTGCTGTAAACGAGAGGATCAAGAGTTGCCAGGACCACCCCGTGAAAGCTGCCTCCGTTGGAAACCGGAGCGCAGGCGATGATGCAAAGGTTTTTATTGATATCGTACGTTGTTCCGGATAAGGAAGTCTTTCCCACCATTGCCTGTTTGAAATATTCCTGCCCGGCGACGTTCTTGCCGTTCAGATTTGCGTCGCCGCTGAGAATGGTCCCGTCGCTTTTCACAAGGCTCAGCGATTGATATCCCAGCGCTTTCCTCTGAGTTTCAAGAGATTTCATCAGCTCCGGCTGTGTAATATCAGCGTTGCCGATATCGCTGGATTGCGCGACGGATTGAATATTTTCTTTCATGTTGGTCAAAGAAGTGTTGATGGCGACTTCCGCCGTCTGGCTGATGGATTTCAGATCGTTCCGCACGTTTTGGGTGATACTTGTATAACTGGAATAAATTCCGACAATTAAGTTTAGCACTGCGGTTACAAAGATAATGGCGATGGTGCAGACGATCAGTTTGTTTTTTAAAGATTTAAACCGATTCATACCTGTTACTTCCTTTACCTTTCAATTTTGATGACACCCGCGGCCCAATGCTTGGCTGTGCTTTACAACAGTTTCCAATTCTAATATCGTCTCAAAATTCTGATTATTTAATAAATATTTGATTATTATCACAAATATTGATAACCTGTGATCACAAATATTGATTACATCCATGAAAAGGACTTCAATAGACCGAACGGATTGCTGACAAAAGTCATAAAAAAAACCGCCGGGGAAAGCTCCGGCGGAACGGTTCGGTTTGAAGGAAGAATTGGGTTTGTCAGGGCCTTTTCGGAAGTCCCGGATAATCGAGCGTGGCGAAATAATCAGCCGGTGTCTCGGCGCGGCGGATCTGGTCGAAAGAGCCGTCCTCATGCAAAAGGACCTCCGCGCTGCGCAGCTTGCCGTTGTAATTGTAGCCCATGGAGTGGCCGTGCGCACCCGCGTCGTGAAGAATGAGCAGATCGCCCATATTAATTTTCGGCAGCATCCGGTCAATGGCGAATTTGTCGTTGTTTTCGCACAGGCCGCCGGTGATGTCGTATTTGTGGTCGCAGGGCGCGTCTTCCTTGCCCATGACGGTAATGTGGTGATAGGCGCCGTACAGCGCGGGACGCATTAGATTCGCCGCACAGGCATCCAGCCCGATGTACTCTTTATAGATGTGTTTTTCCCGGATAGCTTTTGCCACCAGAACGCCGTAAGGCCCCATCAGAAAACGGCCCATCTCGGTGTAGAGGGCGACGTCTCCCATTCCCGCGGGAACCAGAATTTCCTCATAGCATTTTTGAACCTGGCGCCCGATTTTCAGGATATCGGGCGGGGTCTGATTCGGGCGGTAAGCGACGCCTACGCCGCCGGACAAATTGATAAAGGAGATGTGCGCGCCGGTTTCCCGGTGCAGATCAACCGCCAGCCGGAACAGGATCTCGGCCAGGGCGGGATAGTAGTCGTTCCCGGTGGTGTTGCTGGCGAGGAATGCGTGGATCCCGAAGTTTTTTGCACCGAGCTGCTGCAGTTTCCGAAAGCCTTCCGTCATCTGCATGCGGGTGAAGCCGTATTTTGCTTCACCGGGGTTGTCCATAATGGCGTTGCTTGCTTTAAAGACCCCGCCCGGGTTGTAGCGGCAGCAGATCGTTTCGGGGATCCCCGAAAGGCGGTTCAGAATATCGATATGAGTGAAGTCGTCCAGATTGATGATCGCGCCGAGCTTGCGGGCCAGAAGGAAGTCCGCGTCCGGCGTGTCGTTGGAAGAGAACATGATTTCATTTCCATGAAAGCCCACCGCGTCCGACAGCATCAATTCCGTCAGAGAAGAGCAGTCCGTGCCGCACCCCTCCTTTTTTAACAGTTGGAGCAGATAGGGGTTCGGCGTGGCTTTAACCGCAAAATATTCTTTGTAGCCCGGGTTCCAGGCAAACGCCTGCTTGATTTTCCGGGCATTTTCCCGGATCCCCTTTTCGTCGTAAAGATAAAACGGGGTCGGAACTTCTTTTTCGATTTCCATAAGCTTATCCAATGTTACGAAAGGCTTTTTTGACATGATTTTTCCCTTCCCTTTGTTAGTTCGATCAATTTGATCTCGTTTTTCAGATCTTCCTTAAACAGGTTGACCAGATTGTCTTTTTTGGAATAAAGGCAGGTCGAGCTTTCGCCATCGTCCAGATCTCCCGTCAGAACGCTGCCGGAGTCGACGATCAGGCGGATCTGCTTTTGCTTCTTTTCGGTGCAGTAAACGGTCGCACCGGGCAGGTCAAGCGGCTGGTCGGTGATGATGACGACTTTCAGCCCGCGCTCCGTCATTCCCCGCAACTCGGGAAGAATCCTTTCCATCAACTGGGCGGACATCGAAGCGTAGACCCGCTCCCGGGCGCCAAGCAGCAGATTCCTCATTTTCAGCAGAATATGTTTTTCTCCCGCGATGGTGATATATCCGCTGGAGTTTTCCCGGCGACGTTTCGGCTGCATTTTTTTCAGTGTTTCGACGTCCTTTTGAAGGCTGTAAATGCAATTGCCGCAGAATTCCCCGATCGGGACCGGCGTGTAACGGGCCGCAGCACCCTCTACCAGCCTGGCTGCTCCCTTTTCCACCAGCCCGGCCAGCGCCGAATAGGTGTTGGATCGGGAGATCCCCGTAACCTTTGCCGCCTCATAGCCGGTCAGGTCGCCGTATGAAAAGAGGGTCAGATAAATTTTCGCTTCCTGCTGGGTCAGGCCGAAGTGGGTCAGCAGTACAACTACATCCATATCGGACTCTCCCCCATTCAGTGTTTCTTTATAGGACCACCATAATAAAATGCGGGCGGAATGTCAAGCTAAAATACGAAACATTTTTAAATTTGTGTGATTTTATCACATACAATTTGTTTGGGAGCGGTTATAATAAAACCAGCAAAGAAAAAAATAAAGAAAATTATAGAAAGGAAGAATCGTTTTATGGCAGTGGTAACGGTGACAAAGGATAATTTTGAAACGGAAGTATTAAAATCGGATAAGCCGGTTCTCGTGGATTTTTGGGCCTCCTGGTGCGGTCCATGCCGCATGGTTTCCCCGATTGTCGACGAAATAGGCGGTGAATCCGACGGAAGCTACATGGTTGGCAAAATTAATGTGGACGAGCAGCCGGATCTTGCGGCACGCTATAATGTCATGAGCATTCCAACCCTGATTGTGTTTAAAGGCGGTACGCCGGCCAAGACTTCGGTCGGGGTGCACAGCAAGAAAGATATTCTCTCCATGCTGGGCTGAGAATTTCCGCTTTTTGAAGAAGATCCGAAAGGAGCCGGTACAGTGCCGGCCCTTGCGGATCTTCTTATTTTCTGCCATAATAGATTACAGTAATTCATCCCCGCCGGGGGCGGAAGATGAACACAGACGAACGCTGCAACTCATGCTGTAAGAAGAAAAGACAAAAACGGGAGGTTTGCCGCTGTGCTTGAAATTATTCTGGGCGATCTTACCAAACAAAACGTCGACGCAATCGTCAATGCCGCCAACTGCTCTCTGCTGGGCGGCGGCGGAGTGGACGGCGCCATTCACCGCGCGGCCGGGCCGGGGCTGCTGGAAGAATGCCGTACTCTGCACGGCTGTGAAACGGGCAGGGCGAAAATCACCGGAGGGTACCGGCTGCCCGCAAACTATGTCATCCACACACCCGGGCCGGTCTGGAGGGGCGGAAACAGCGGGGAAGAAGAGCTGCTGGCAAGCTGTTACCGCGAAAGCCTTGCGCTCGCGTCCCAGCATGGCTGCAAGACGGTCGCTTTCCCCTCCATCAGCACGGGGGTCTACCGGTTCCCGCTGGGGCGGGCCGCCCGCATCGCCGTGCGGGAAATTCTGGCTTTTTTAAAGACGGCTAAGGTCGTGCAGACGGTTTTTATAGTTTGCTTCGACGCGAAAACCAAAGCTGCTTATGACGCGGCGCTTGCGCAGCAGAGCGGCAGTTCGCCCGGGGAAGAATAGCCCACGGCCTTTGCCTTCTGAAAACCACTCGGTTTTGGGCATAAAGCTGTAAAAATGTTCAGACACCGCTGCGGGACTTACAGCGGATCGGAAAGGTTGTCATACATGATCCTGGCAGTGATCTTTGATATGGATGGACTGATGTTCGACACCGAGCGCCTTTGCACCTGGGCTACCGAACAGACGGGGAAAGAGATGGGGCGTGAGGGTCTCTCCGGATTTGCCAAAGAGGTGATCGGTCTGCGGGAAGCGGAATGTAAGCGGAAATACTTTATGCAGTTTGGGGAAGAATTTCCCTTTGAGCAGTTTTCCCGGCGCAGACAGGAAATCATCGACCGGTATATCCGGGAAAAAGGCGTCCCGGTCAAACCCGGCCTGTTTGAGCTGCTCAATTTTCTAAAGCGGGGCGGTTTTCCCATGGCGGTTGCAACTTCCACTTCTCGCCGGCATGCGCTGGCCTATCTGGAGCGGACCGGCGCCGCCCCTTATTTTGACCAGATGATGTTCGGGGATATGCTGGAAAACGGCAAACCCGCCCCGGATATTTACCTGAAAGCCGCGTCGCTGCTGGAAGTCGCGCCTGAGGACTGCATGGCGCTGGAAGATTCGCCGCGCGGGATTCAGTCCGCCCATGCCGCGGGCATGACCACCGTGATGATCCCGGATCTGCTGCCGCCGGACCAAGACGACCGGAAACGGTATGATTACTGCGTGCCGTCGCTGTTCGAGGTGCCCGCGCTGCTTCAAAAGGAACGAAAGGAAGGCGGCACTTGAAAATACTGGTGGATGCAGATGCCTGCCCGGTCAAGAAGATCATTGTAAAAACGGCGAAGAAATACGGGATTCCCGTCACGATGCTGATCGATACCAGCCATGTGCTGGAAGACGGGTACAGTACAGTTATCACCGTAGACAAAGGCAGGGACAGCGCAGATTTCCGCCTGGTCAACCTGATAGAGCCGGGGGATCTGGTCGTGACGCAGGACTTCGGCGTGGCGGCGATGTCGCTGAGCCGGGGCGCCTCTGCGCTGAATCAAAACGGCATGGTTTACAGCGACAATAATATGGGCCGGCTGCTGTTTGAACGCGCCCTAGGTCAGAAGGTCCGGCGCGCGGGCGGTCGGATGGGAAAAAACAGGAAGCGGACCGCGGACGATGATGCATCGTTTGAAAGAGGACTGGTAAGGCTCATTGATCGGGCAAAACAATCGGAGGGAATCGGGAACCATGGATGAAATTTATGATGTTATCGTGGTCGGTGCCGGCCCAGCGGGAATTTTCACCGCGCTGGAGCTTGATCGGCTGGCGCCGGACCAAAAAATTCTGCTGGTAGACTCCGGCAGCACGCTGGAACACCGTTCCTGCCCCGCGCGCACGGGCGGGCAGTGCGCCCACTGCGCAACCTGCAGCATTATGAACGGCTGGGCCGGGGCGGGTGCGTTTTCAGACGGAAAGCTGTCCCTTTCGGAAGAGGTCGGCGGAAATATCACCGATTACATGCCGGTGGAAAAAGCGCGGGAACTGATCCATTATGTGGACGGTATTTATCTTCATTACGGTGCTCCCGAAAAGGTTTATGGCAAAAACAGCAAGGCCGCGGAGAAAATCGCCTATGAGGCGCGCCGGGAAAATATCCGACTGATCCCGTGCCCCGTGCGGCATATGGGAACGGAATATTCCTATAAAGTGCTGATGGGAATGTACCGTTACCTGAGCTCGCGCCCGAACTTTGAATTCCGGGAACGCACGACCGCCGAATCCGTTCTGATTGAAAACGGAAAAGCGGGCGGGGTCCGTCTGACCGGGCCAGACGGCGGCCGGCTGGTCCGCGGGCGGCATGTGGTGCTCGCGCCGGGCCGCGGCGGCGCGGAATGGCTTGCCCGCGTTGCGCAGGAAACCGGGCTGGGCATTACCAACAACGAAGTGGACATCGGCGTGCGGGTCGAAGTGCCGAATGCGGTGATGGATCCGCTGACCAAACATCTCTACGAGGCCAAGCTGGTTTATTATTCCGATACGTTCGAAAACCGTGTGCGCACGTTCTGTATGAATCCGGGCGGCATCGTCAGCGAAGAGCATTATGACGTCGGTTCCGGGATCGCCGTGGTCAACGGCCATTCCTATGCGGAGGAAAGCCGCCATACGGACAACACTAATTTTGCGCTTTTGGTTTCCACAAAATTCACGGAGCCGTTTCATCAGCCAATCGAGTATGGACGTTATATCGCCCAGCTCGGCAATATGCTGACCGGCGGCGGAATCATGGTGCAGCGGCTCGGCGATCTGCTGATGGGCCGCCGGACCGACGCGACCAGGCTCGGCAAATCGACGACCGTCCCAACGCTGAAAACCGCGGTACCTGGGGATCTTTCCTTTGTTCTGCCGCACCGTCATCTGACCAGCATCGTCGAGTCGCTGCGCGCGTTCGACAAGCTTGCGCCGGGTCTTTATTCCAAAAATACACTGCTTTACGGCGTGGAAGTCAAGTTTTACTCCTCCAAGGTTTCCGTTGAGACAAATTTTGAAACCGCGGTAGAGAATCTCTATGCCATCGGTGACGGTGCCGGCATCACGCGCGGCCTGATGCAGTCCTCTGTCACCGGTGTGGTGGTGGCGCGGGATATTGCGGGAAAAGTAAAACAGGAACAAAAGCACGTTCCATAAAAACAACAGAAACAGGGCCCGAAGAAGCTTGGGAAATGACTTCTTCGGGCCCTTGCCTTTTTTGCTTTAGGTTTCGGCTGTAACCGCCTGAGAATGGACGGGACCGGGCAAGACCGGAAAAGGGAGCCGCTGGAGTGTTTCACCGATGACCCGGGAAATCAGACGATGGCCGTCTTCATTCGGATGAATGCCGTCTTCACAGAGAAATAACTGATAATGGTGTTCTTCGAGAAACGCGCTGCTGATGTCGATCACCGGCACATCACATTCCTGGGCCACTTGGCAGACTGCCAGATTGTACCGCTCGTGCCATCGATAGATATGTTCGACATCGCTCAGCCATTTTAAAATCGCACCCGGATTCAGCCCTTTGGAGATCCACTTGAAATAACGATCTGCATCAATCGGAGGCAAAGTGAGAAGAATCGGGCGGCTCCCGCATGTTCTCACCTGGGCAATCAGCTCCTTGTATTTCCGCTCAAACAGACCAACGGGGGTTTTGGGTTGATGTTCCTCGTCCGGCTTTGCAGAGACCTCCGCCCAGTTAAAGTCGCAGTCGTTTCCGCCGAACTCCAGCACGGTGTAATCATAGCCGACCAGCTCGCTCATGTGCCGGCGCATTAACTCCATCCCTTTGGTGATCGTGTAGCCGAACCGGGAATAATTTTTAATAATCACCGGGAAACTGCGTTTAATGCGATTGACAAAACAATCCCGCAGAAGCGTATATTTTTTCAGCGCACTGTCGAAAATTACGCCTTTCGAAACGGAATCGCCGAAAATACAAACAGACAGATTCATGCTTCCAACTCCCCTTTCTTTCTATTGTTAAACATCACGTTATATGCTTATTAAAACTATATCGCGCATGAATCACCTTGTCAATAGGGAGGGCGGAAAGAAAAAGGATCTTACCGGGACAGCCGTGTGAGAGTCCCAACGTTTCTCAGTCCGACCGTATGGCATAGTGCAGAAAACATTTGCCTTTCAAAGCGGGAAAAACGTTTTATCTGTCTATTGACAAAAGGCGCGGAGAGGCATACACTATATTTGTTAGCATAGACTAACTTAAAGGCGCCGGAGCCATGTACATTACCGGCAGCAAGGAGGGAAAAAAATGACGCTTGACCAACTGAAAATCGGGAAAAGTTCCAGAATTTTGGAAGTGCGGGGGAGAGGTGCCCTGCGCCACCGTTTGCTGGATATGGGGCTGACCCCGCACACGGAGGTGTTGGTGAGAAAAATGGCGCCGATGGGCGACCCGATTGAAATCCGCCTGAGAGGGTATGAACTAACGCTCCGGCTGGATGACGCCAAAAACATTGTAATCGAGGAGGTATAACTTTATGATTCTGGGGCTTGCGGGTAACCAGAACTGCGGCAAGACAACGCTTTTCAATCAGCTCACCGGTTCCAATCAGCATGTGGGGAATTTCCCGGGAGTGACCGTTGCGAGGAAGGACGGGCAGATCCGGGGCCACAAGGATGTGACGGTGGTAGACCTGCCGGGGATCTATTCTCTGTCCCCCTATTCCAACGAAGAGATCGTGACGCGCGATTTTCTTCTGAACAGCCACCCGGACGCCATTATCAACATTGTGGATGCGACCAATATTGAGCGGAATCTCTATTTGAGTATGCAGCTCATTGAACTGGATATTCCAATGGTGATTGCTCTCAACATGATGGACGAGGTGCGCGCGAATGGCGGCACCATTAAAATTAATGAGTTTCAGGAACAGATCGGCGTTCCGGTCGTTCCAATTTCCGCAAGCAAAAATCAGGGGATCGAAGAACTGATTGACACCGTAATTGAAACTGCCGAGGCAAAGCGGCGGCCCAAACGGCAGGATTTCTGCTCCGGGGCGGTTCACAGGACCATCCATTCCATTGCGCATCTGGTGGAGGACCATGCCCAGCGGATCAAGGTTCCCCCAAGGTTTGCAGCAACTAAACTGGTGGAGGGCGACGAGCCGATGGAAAAGGCGCTGCGGCTTTCCGAAAATGAAAGGGACATGGTCGAGCACGATGTGACTGAAATGGAACGGGAGCTCAGCACCGACCGGGAGGCCGCGTTGGCCGATATGCGCTATTCCTTCATCGAAAGCCTGTGCTCGACCGCCGTGGTCAAAACGAGGGAGTCCAAAGGGCATAAAAGAAGCGTCGCCATTGACAGAGTGCTGACCGGAAAGTACTTGGCGATTCCTATTTTCCTGCTGATCATGATGCTGGTTTTCTGGCTGACGTTCGGAGTGGTCGGCAAGGCGCTGAGCGATCTGCTTTCCACCGGGATCACCGCCGTGACGAACGCGGCGGCAGCCGGGCTGACGGCTTACGGGATCAACCCGGTCGTCAAATCGCTGATCATCGACGGCGTGTTTGCCGGGGTGGGCAGCGTGCTGCAGTTCCTGCCGATCATCGTCGTGCTGTTCTTTTTCCTGTCTATTCTGGAAGACAGCGGCTACATGGCGCGGGTCGCGTTTGTTATGGACAAACTCCTTCGGCGGATCGGCCTTTCCGGGCGAAGTTTTGTCCCGATGCTGATCGGCTTCGGCTGTTCCGTGCCTGCCATCATGTCGACGCGGACTCTTTCGAGCGAGCGGGACCGCAAGATGACGATTCTATTGACGCCGTTCATGAGCTGCAGCGCAAAACTGCCGATTTACGCGGTCTTCACAGCGGCGTTTTTCCCCGGCTATGCCGTGCAGGTCATGACCCTTCTGTATCTCATGGGAATCCTGACGGGAATTCTCAGCGGACTGCTGATGAAGGAGACGGTGTTTCACGGTAATCCGGTCCCGTTTGTCATGGAACTGCCCAATTACCGTTTGCCCAGCCCGAAAAGCGTACTGCTGCTGATTTGGGACAAGGCGCGCGACTTTCTGGTCCGCGCATTCACCGTGATTTTCATGGCGACGATCATCATCTGGTTTTTACAGACGTTTGATTTAAAGTTCAACCCGGTATCTTCCAGCTCCAACAGCATGCTGGCGCTGATCGGGCGCTGGATCTCCCCAATTTTCGCACCGCTCGGGTTCGGGGACTGGCGCTCTTCCACCGCGCTGATCACCGGCTTCACCGCAAAAGAAGCGGTCATCAGCACGCTGGCAATTTTGACCGGCACAAATGTTTCCGGTCTGCCGCAGGCGCTTTCCCACATGTTCACTCCGCTTACGGCATTTACCTTTTTGACTTTCACGCTGCTGTATACCCCCTGCATTGCTGCAATCAATGCGGTCCGGCAGGAAATGGACAGTGTGCGCAGCGCGGTCGGGGTTGTCTTTTATCAGTGCGGCGTTGCCTGGGCGGTGGCGTTTCTGGTGTATCAGGTCGGCCGCCTGATTGTCGGCTGAGAAAGGGAGCAAAGAATGAACCCGCTTGATTTCATCGTTTTGCTGGTGGTGGCAGTGCTGTTCTTTTTTGCCGCGCGCTATGCCTGGCGGCACAGAAATCATCCCTGCGGCGGAGACTGCTCGGCGTGCCCGTATCACCGGGACTGTCAGAAAAAAGAAAAGAAATAAAATTCAGCCCCCGGTGCGCTCTGCGTCCCGGGGGCATTTTCCGGTCATTCGGGCTTGACAAACCGGATTTTTATGCCTAAGATGGAAAACATTCATTCTGGGGGTGAAACAATGATTCGGAATCTTGTGTTTGACATGGCCTGGGTGCTGTTCCGCTATAAGCCGATGCGGTTCACCAGGCAATATATTTCGGATGAAGCGGATGCCGAGATGGTCCACCGAGAGCTGTTCTGCGCGCCGGAGTGGCTGGCAACCGACCGGGGAACGCTGAGTGACGAAGACTATTTCACACTGGTTTCAAAGCGGATTCCGGAACGCCTGCACACAAAGGCGCGCTACCTCTTTGAGCACTGGCACGAGGTTCTGATTCCGATCCGCGAGATGGAGCCGGTTATTGCCCGCCTGAAGGAAAACGGTTACGGCATTTACCTTCTGACCAACATGAGCCGCAGATTCTACCGGTTTTGCAGGGATATCCCGGCCATGCGGTATTTTGACGGCGCGGTTGTCTCTGCGGACGAGCACTGCATCAAACCGGAGAAGGAAATCTATCTGGCCTTGTTCCGAAAGTATCGTCTCACGCCGCAGGAATGCTTTTTTGTCGACGACCGGCCGGAAAATGTGAAGGCGGGAAAAAGGCTCGGCATGAGCGGGTTCTGCTTTCGGCAGGATGTTCCGGCTCTCTGTGATGCGCTGCGGCGTGCGGGCGTGCGGCTCTGAGCCGCTGCGGAAAATGGGTGTGTTTCATGTTTAGGATTCATAGCGGGCCAGAAAGCTTTTTACGCGCTCGCTCTGCGTATTGCCGAACACCTGCTCCGGCGTGCCCTGCTCAACAATGCCGCCGTCTGCAAGAAAAGCGACACGGTCGGCCACATCGCGCGCGAAAGCCATTTCGTGGGTGACGACGACCATCGTGCGGTGTTCGGCGGCAAGCTCCCGGATCACTTTCAGAATTTCGCCGGTCAGTTCCGGGTCCAGCGCGCTGGTTGGCTCGTCGAAAAAGAGAATGTCCGGATTCATGGCAAGCGCCCGTGCGATGGAAACGCGCTGCTGCTGCCCGCCCGAAAGCTGGCACGGGTAAGCGCCAGCCTTGTCTGAAAGCTCCATTTTTTCCAGCAAATCTTTTGCGGCGGCTTTGGCTTCCGCTTTTGTTTTGCCCAAAACATGGATCGGTGCTTCCGTGATGTTCCGCAGGACGGAAAAATGCGGAAAGAGATTAAAATTCTGAAAAACCAGGCCGACGTGCAGGGCGATCCGGTTGCAGGTTGCCCGGTCGGAATAGACGGCGGCGTGGCCGTCTCCGTTCCGGACCAGCGTTTCGCCGCAGATCGAGATTTCTCCCCGGTCGACCGTTTCCAGCTGCGTGACGCACCGTAAGAACGTGCTTTTGCCGGAGCCTGACGGGCCGATGATGGCCAAAACCTCTCCTCTTTCCACTTTGAGGGAAATCCCCTTCAGCACCTCGGTGCCGTCGAAGCTTTTATGCAGATCATGCGCGGTCAGTATTGGCATGGTGTTCCTCCTAACGGTAATAGTTCATGCGCTTTTCCGCCACGGTGAAGCAGCGGGTCACCACGGCGTTCATCGCAAGGTAAAAGAGGGCGGCGACGGCGAACGGCGCCATGCTTACGGCGGAAGAGACCCAGTCGGAAGTGACCTGCAACAGCTCCGTCACACCGATCACCTGCGCCAAAGAGGTGTCCTTCACAAGATTGATGAACTCATTGCTCATGGGGGGCAGGATCATCTTGCAGACCTGCGGCAGAACAATGCGGAAAAACGTTTGTCCTCTGGTAAAGCCGAGCATTTTGGCAGCCTCATACTGGCCCTGGGGGATCGCATCGATCCCGCCGCGGAAAATCTCGGCAAAATAGGCCGCGTAGTTGAGAATAAACGCGACCTGCGCCGCCGGTACGCGGTCCAGCTGGATACCGGTGAGCGGTTTCATTCCGTAAAAGATAAACAGAAGCTGAAGCATCAGCGGTGTGCCGCGCATCAGCAAAATGTAAAGCCGCACGATCCATTGAACCGGCTTAATTTTTGCCCTTCGCCCCGCCGCGACCAGCAGCGCAAGCGGGACGGAAAACACAAGGGTGGAAAAGAAAATGCGGAGCGACATCAGGGATGCTTCCAGCATTTGCGAAAGCAGCGCGGAATAATTCATTGGGCAGCGGCCCTCCATTGATTTTTATAAAATTTGAATTGAAACCAATTATTTTCCGACGGTGGTTACGTCGGTGCCAAACCATTTTTTCGAGATCTTTGCCATCGTCCCGTCTTTTGCCATCGCTTTCAGGGCGCTGTTGATCTTGTCCCTGAGGGTGAGGTCGGACTTTCGGACTGCGACGACGTAATCTTCGGTTGCCAGGGAAGCGTCTTTGCCGTTCTTGTCTTTCAGAATCGTATAGGCGCCGGGATTCTTTGTCAGATAATAGCGCGCTACAATTTCATCGATCGCGATCGCGTCGATGGTTCCGTTCTGAATCTCCAGCACCGCTTTGCTGTAGTCATCAATTTTCACGATGCTTTTCAGCGATTTCTTGAAATCTGCGTTGTTGTTCAGTGCGGTTTCAGCGCTGGAGTCCGACTGTACGCCGACGGTTTTGCCTTTCAGGCTGTCGAGGCCCTGACAGGAAGAACCGGATTTGATCAAAAGAATTTGGTGGTTATTCATGTAAGGGATACTCAGCGTAAATTCCTTTGCCCGCTTCGGCGTTCTGGAAAACCCGTTCCACAGGCAGTCCACGTTGCCGTTGTTCAGCTCGGCAGTCTTGCTGTTCCAGTCGATCGGCTGGAGTTTCAGCTGGATGCCCAGGCGTTTGCAGGCCTCCTGGGCAAGGTCGATGTCGAAGCCGACCAGATGGCCGGTTTTCGTGTCGATATACCCCATCGGAGGAAAAGCCTTGTCGAGGCCGAGAACCAGTTTCCCGGAAGATTTGACCTTTTCCCAGGAACGGTCCGCCGTCCCGGAAGAAGGATTGGCGGAAGCCGACTGCTTGGAAGCGGTCGTGGAAGAAGAACAACCGGCAAAAGAAATTACCAGCGCGGCGGTCATGAGCAGGCTCAGAAGCTTTTTCATCATCATCCATCCTTTATTAAGTTCTCTGTTTTCTGTAGTATAGTACTATTTTCTGTAGTATAGTACTATATTAGCGAATTAGCATGATAAAGTAAAGAGGCAACGACAAATTTTTTTCCCTGCCCGGGAAAAAATTGGCGGGGGATGAGTACCTCTTATCTCGTTATCTCGCAATTTCGAGTGGAATTGCTGGGGGCACAAAGCAGGGCTGCCGCAACGAAAAAGATTGCAGCAGCCCTGTGTGGTATCCCGGGGGAGAAGAAAAGGGCGTCCGACTAAAACACCCGTGCGAGAGAGCCGATCGGATCCCACGGTTCCAGTTCGGTGGGTTTTTGCTTCAGCGCGGCCCGCTCCTCTTCGCTCAGATACTTTTGATCCACGACCACCTGGCAGACATAGTCCCGGAACCAGTCGTTGCTCATCACGAAAAATCCTTTTTCACCGACGTCTTTTCCCCAGCTGTTTTCCACTTTCCATTTTGTTATGCCGCTTTCCGTCACATTGACGCCGAGCAGCATCATGGCGTGCGTCAGGTATGTCTGGCCGTAATCGAGCATATCGGCCTTCGACATCTCGAGCTTTGTGTGCAGGATTTCCTCATAGCGGTACAGGGAAGTGTCGAGGATGCCCAGCTCCCGGTCGGACATCCGTCCCACATCCGAGCCGAACCAGACGGGGCTTCCGTCCTGAATCTGCCGGCAGGCCATCCGCTCAAGCTCTTTTGATTCCAGGTTCAGATAAGTGATGGGCCGGCCCCCGACCACGTTCCCGAGAAATTTCACGGTGTAAGTGCGGCCGAACGGCTTGTCTGCCGTCGGGGCGTTGATCACGCTGACATAGCGGTCCAGAAAATCCCCAAAATATTTGTTGTAAAACTGCACGGGAGTCAGCCCGCTGTCGCGGTGAAAGCGGTTGTCTTTATCGCGGTATTCAAAATCGAAGGAGCATGGCGGCTCCCCGAGAAAGCAGCACAGAAAACCGTAAATCTCAGACAGCATCTCCGCTTTTTCCGTCTGAAGCTGCGCTGCATTTTTTCCCTCCCGCACCATTCGGCGGAGCTGGATTCCGTCGCGCCGCAGCTTTTTGCACAGAATGGCATTCATGCGGGAAGAGTCGCTGCTCTGAAAGGTTTCCGGCATGGCGTATTTCGGAAGAACGCCGTACTTTTTAATGACGGAAACCAGCATATCCCATTGACCGCCGTCGCCCAGCAGGTTGTCGAACAGCCACATCACGATCCGGCTGTCTTTTTTCTCGCCCGCGGTTTTCAAAACGCTTTCCAAAAAATAATTGGCCTTTTCAAATTTGTCCCAGAACATAATGTAGGCCTGGGAGAGTTCAAAATCGGCGTTTTTCAGATGAAGCGTTTGATTCAGGTGGTAGCGCAGGATATTCATCCCGGCGAAAATCCAGCACCGGCCGCTCTTTTTCTGGTTGGTGATCTCCATCGGCTCGATCTCATCCGAAAACATCTGGGTCATACGCACGGTGGCCTCGTGGCTGACAGCCGTGTTGGCGACCCCATTTTTGATGATGCTGTCCGCAACGCCCGGAAGCGGTCCGCTCTGGTAGCGCCGGGAGGACTGCCGGATCATATCCTCCGTAATACCGGATTTTTTCCATGTGTTTTCCATGTTTAATTTCCTCTTTTTCCTTTCAAAATCAACATCATATAAAAAGCGTTGACGGCGCTTTCTTTCGTTCCCGTCTTTATTTTATTACGATAGCATAGCTGCAGAGAAGTGTCAACGCGGTGTCCCAAATCCGTTTCTGCCGTCAGCCGTAGCCTCAAGTGCAGAAAAAAGCAGCGGGGAAATCCAATTCTTGCACGATCTCGTTGAATCTCAATTGTCAATCACAAGATGTTGAAAATGATGTTGAAAGTGTTTAAAACTTTATAGAAATAACAGCCGGTATAAATTTTGCAGCGCCGGCCGGCAGATGGGAGCCGGCTTTTCCCGCGCTTGCCCCGGGTCGGAACACGGCTGATTTTCGGGATGCGAAAGCGGTTTTCGCGGAATGTGCGCCGCGAAGTCTGTTCAAAAAAACTTCATAAAATCTTAGGGGATTTTTCATCTTGTAGTCATGTTTTATCAACATTGGACCGGTAAAATAAAAATGTTGAAAGAAGTTGAAAATACGGATTCCATGTTGGAACAGCGGAGCCGAACGGAGCGCCGCGCCGCCGGGAACAGGCAGATTGCAAGTCCCTCGAAGCGAGGATTTTTATAAACTTTTTCATAACACTTCCTTTCCTAACGGCCGCCTCTCCCAAGGCGGCCGTTTCTCTGCGCAGACAGAAAATTTCCCGGACGGCCCGCCGCGGCAGGCACGGGGAAAACCTGCCGCAGGCAGACGGGAAATTTTTGCTTTTCATTAAATATTCATTCTCATCTTTGGCATAATGTGGTATACTCTATGACAGATAAAAGCAAACAGTGAAAAATGGAATATGGAGGATTATTGCGATGCGCGATCAAAGATATAAGGGGAAAATTGCAGCTTGTCTGGCGGCGCTGGTTTTGTCCCTCTCGGCAGCCGGAATTCCCGGATTTGCCTCGGCTGGCAGTTCATCCGCCGGCTCCAGTGAAACGCCCGTTTCCTTTTCAACTGGAGTCCTCACCAGGTCGGAGGGCGGCGCATCCGGAACTGCGGCGCGGACCAATTCGGCCTATCAGGCCATCCGAAAGATTAGCTCCAGCGCGAATGTTCAGCAGCTTCGGCGGGTTAGTCTGTCAAACAGCCTGGCGGAAGATAGCGAAGCAAGATACGCTTATGTCGAACAGAAGTATGGGTATTCTGCTTTGGCCACGGACACGGAGCGCACACTTTATGACTATATCGGCAATGCGGCCTACCAGGTTTCCAACCAGCCGATCGACGGCTATTACCCGGTGGGTCAGATCATGATGCCGACCCAGCTGGATCAGTCTGAACTTCAGAAGGTCTTTCTGGCTTATACCAATGACCACCCGGAAGTATTCTGGCTCAGCAATGTGTTTTCATACGGCAGTGAGGGCAACTTCTCCATTCTGCAGCTTTATTCAGTCCTTTCTGCCGATGCCTGCAACAGCGACATCGACACACTGCAAAGCAAAGTGGAACAGGTCGTTAATTCCATTCCGGCTGGGCTGAGTGAATTTGACCGGGAAGAGGCTCTGTACAATTACATGGTCAAACAGTGCAGTTACGACACCGCAGCGGTGAAAGACTCAAGCATTTGGCAGGCATTCACGGCTTATGGCGCTTTGACGGACGGCAAAGTAGTCTGCGAGGGTTACTCCCGCGCCATGGAACTGCTTTCCAGCTATGAAGGCTTGCATTGCGCGCTGATCCGGGGTTCCAGCGGAGGGGTCGGGCATATGTGGAACGCGGTCAGCGTCGCTGGAAACTGGTATTACCTTGACCTGACCTGGAGCGATGGAAACCAGCCGGTTTACAATTATTTCAACATCACGACCCAAGTCATCGGGACGACTCATAAAATTGCGCCGCTTGCATCCACTTTGACCTCAAAACAGTTTGTCGCGGCCAATTCGCAGGTGAATCTGTTTCTTCCGTCCTGCACGGCGACAGCGGAGAATTATTATATTGTAAAAGGAATCAGAATTACGGATCTGAGCAGTGCGAACGACAGCGCCGTTGTGTCGCAGCTTTCTTCCGATCTTGCCAACAGCGACACAACGATTGCCTTTTATATCAATGCCGGCTCCAAGTATTCTTCGGTCATCAGCGGTCTGGTTTCCGCTTCTCCCTATAAAATGAAATCCTATTTGCAGCAGGCGCAGCAGCGGGCCGGCAAAAAGGTCACCGGGGCGAGCTATGTGGTGGATTCCGCCAATCACGGCCTTGATATCTGTGTCACTTATTAAAGGGAACAGTTCGCAGAAAGGCTGGCTCAATAATACCGTTCCGGTTTTCAAACATAAAAATGCAGAGTAAAGAAAATTTTAAGTGCAAAGGAAGCATTATAAATGGACGTCAGTGGAGTGGCAGATCTGAGTGTTTCCATGAGTCTTTCAGAAACGCAGCAGGCCGCGGGAACCATGGTCCTCAAGAAGGCCATGAATTCCGCACAGGCAGAGGGAACTTCTCTGATTCAGTGTATGCAGAGCAGTACCGTGCCGTCCTCCGGCCACGTTTTGGATGCCCTGGTTTAAAAATTAAAAAGAAAACAGCCCAAAAAGCTCTCCGGTGCAGTTCCAATGCACCGGAGAGCTTTTTCGTTTATAAATTTTTATTGGGCCAGCAGTTCTACCATCCGGTCCGCGGGATCGACCAGCGAAAGAGAAGTCTTCTTTTTCAGCGCCAATTTGAAATATGGAAAATGGGTGCAGCCGAGCACGAGCGCCTGACAGCCGCAGACGGTGAACCACCCGACAAGCGCGGTCAGATGCAGCCGCTCCACAATTTCTTCCGGTGGTTCCTTGTCCTCAACGGCCAGCACCGCATCCAGGCAGCAGGCTCCATACAAATGCAGCTTTGGATTTGCCTGCATCAGCGTACGCTCAATTCCCGCCAGTCCCTGAGCGTTGGCGGCGATCACGCCGAGCCGGGTGTATCGCCCGGCCGCTTCCCGGTAGACGTCCAGCGGGGTCACAATGCGCAGACGCTTTTCTTTTGCCAGAGCGGGAAAGTTCACCGAGCTGGAAAGGGAGTTGCAGTAGACAAAAGCACTGTCGCAGTTTTGCGCCTTTGCCCGGTCCAGCAGACCGCCGACAAAAGCATGCTTTTCGCTGGGTGAAGAAATTTGAAACTGTGTCTGTGTCACCGGATCCGACGAAATGGGAAAAGCAACGCCGGTCCGCCCGGCCTGTTTCAGAAAAGCTATTCCCATTTGGGTATCTACCGGTGTGCCAGCCAGTACCGCAATTGGTTTGTTCATGAGAATTCTCCTCCTGTTAAGTTAATTGAAACGAAAAGCTAATGTCCGCCCGGAGCATCGCTTTCCGTCTGAAAAGCAAAGATTGGATACAAAGCTGCTTTTTACAGGGAATCATTATTTTGCATAGAATCTAGAATTATTTGACGATTTCTGACAAAAATTAATTATATTTTTTAAGAAAATATGATTAGTTTTTCCTACACTTTGTTGACAGCCGCCGAGAATTCTCCTAAGATAGACGAAGATGTTCACAGGAAAGGAGGATAAATGAAAATGACTTTTCGGCAGCTTTCCTACGTCGTTGAAATTTCCAAAAGCGGCTCCATCAACAAAGCGGCACATAATCTGTTCATTTCCCAAACGGGGATCAGCGCCTCGGTCCATGATCTGGAGGAGGAACTTGGCATCTGTCTTTTTAACCGAACCAACCGCGGTGTGGAGTTCACGCCGGAGGGAAAGGAGTTTTTAAGTTATGCCATTTCCCTTGTGGAACAAAAGCAGCGCGTTGAGCGGCTGTACAGCGGAAATAAGGAGGCCGCGGCGCCCACTCGGTTTTCCGTTTCCACTCAGCGGTATCCTTTCACGGAAGCAGCTTTTCTGCAGATGCTGCAACAGTCGCAGGAAAGCAATTACCGCTTTTCCATCAAAGAGACGGGGATGGATACCGTCATTGATGACATCTTTAACCATCAGGCCGACATCGGCGTCATCTTCCTGACGGAACTGAACAAAAAGATGGTCTGGCGGATGATGACTTCCCGCGAAATTGAGTTTCATGAGCTGGCCGTGGTTCCCCCCTGCGTCTTTGTAAAAAGATCTCATCCGCTGGTCGGAATGGAATCCGTAGATGAATCTGTGCTTTCCAGCTATCCATACGTTTCTTTTGAACACAGTCAGGGGGTGGCGGTCGATTTTTCCGAAGAGTACCAGTTGCTTTGGTCCAAGCGGCCGACCCGCTGTATCACTGTAAACAACCGGACTTCCGTGTACCATATTTTGCTGACCACAAATGCTTTTACCACGGGCAGCGGCCTTCTGGTCCGCGATTTGAATGACAGCAAGGTGATTTCCATTCCGCTTGAGGAAAGAACCAAAATTCATCTGGGATGGATCAAATCAAAAAACAGGAAGTCTTTCTCCAAAATGGATGAATTTATTTCCCTGCTGGAGAATTCCGTCGCGGACTCCATTCAATACACGGAAGAAATGCACCGCCAGCTGGCGAAGATCATCCGGCCCGCGAAGCGGCGCTAAGCCTATTATAAATGGATTGAGAGCAAATATTTTTTTATTTCAACAAAAAATACTATAAATTAACTAAAAAATTGTTCTACTTATCGATATTCTTTTAGGAAACATGCAGAGAAGCACGTCTTTTCAGTGTTTGCTGCCCTACTGCATCGGCATTTTTAATGGCTTGGATGAAAGTTTCTTCTGTCGGATGCCCTGGGGCGCACGTCCATTCAATCACAGAAGAAGCTTTTTTTGCAATGACTGGCAGGTCGGCTTTTGTCAGGCCGATTTCCTCCAGGGTGACGGGGAGACCGACACTCCGGTTAAAGGCGAGAACACGCTCCTGTTCTTCCGTCTGGTTGTCATAGGTCAGCAGGCAAAGAACGCCGAACGCTACGATCTCGCCGTGCAGGTGATGACCCTCGCAGGCGGGAATCAGCGAACTTCCATAATAGACGCAGTGGGCGAGGGAACTGTTGTAATAATAGTTGTCCTCGGGATTAGACTGATTTTGCCGGACTGTGCAGTTTGACACGATGCCGGTCAGCATGATGATGTCCAGCGCGACCTGCTCCAGCTCGAAGGAAACCCGATTTTGCCTGCAATCTTCCAGAGCCTGTTTACCGAGGCTGAGCAGCGGCTCGGTGCAGGTCTTTGCGATCCCCAGACCGAGGGCGGGCAGATGATCCAGCTTTTTTCCGCGGCAGGAAAAGGACACTTCATATTCTTTGGACAGCGCGTCTCCAATGCCGGCCCAGAACATATCGCTCGGTGATTCGGCGATAATTTTCGTGTTGATAAACGTATGACGGGCAGGCTGCTTCTGATAATAATATTCGCGGAACGAACCGTCCTGGTTGTAAATCACACTCAGGTTGGTGCAACTTGCGCAGTTGGAGGCAAGCGTGGGGAAGGTGAAGACCGGTTTGTCAAGCTTGTCGCCGAGAGTCTTGACCGTGTCGCAGGCGCGGCCGCCGCCGACCCCGAACAACAACTCCGCCTGGCGGACCAGGGGGTTCTGCTTTAGTTTTTCAACATTTCCAAAAGTGGAATCTCCGCCAAACCATAGAAAGCCTAGAATCTGTACTTTCGAACCGGCAACTCCATCCAGCAGGGCATCTTTTGCTTTTCCCATTGCGGCTTTTCCACCAATGACAACTGCTGTTTTCCCATAGTTTCTTGTGACAAAGGGAATTTCGCGGTAGCAGCCCTCTCCCACACTGTAATGAGGTAAATAGATGTTTTGGTTAGTCATTGTCAAGACTCCTTTCCATTATATCGGGTAAAAAATAAAAAAGCTATCCGTCCCAATTAGGACGAATAGCTTCGTGGTACCACCTAATTTCGTATGAAAGTGTTATTTTCATACCTTTGCACAGCACGGATTTTCCCAATCGATGCCGTTCCCCATTTTTACGGCGGGGGTTCCGTCAGAGTCTACTCGGGGGAAATTCCCCTTTCGGTCTGCAGCTCCAAGATGATTTCGTATTTTCTTCCGGGGAAGCGATCACACCTTTCGCTTCTCTCTGCGCCCGGTTGTAGAAAACCTACTCTTTCTTTTCTCAGCCTTTTTCTCTTTAATTTTAATGTGTATCATAAATCATTTTTCCGCGTTTGTCAAGAAAAATTTTTCTCAAGGATCTGCGGGACAAGCCGCTCTTTTTATCATGTCTGACCGCATCGCTGATTAAAATAGTTTCGGCAGTTCCTTTCCGCACGACAGGCAGAACCACAGTTAATTTTTCCGGAGAGCCCGGCCTTCTACCGGATATGATGATCAAATCATTACTCATCGGATTATGAGTTGTGGCATAGAAGCAATCAGTGCGTCCCGTTACAGAAGAAAATAAGAAGATGAGAAGACCTCACTTTTTTTAAAAATCCTTATTAAGTAATTATTGATACAGTCGATATATAACAACAGAGGTGTTTGACAATGGTGAGCAAGGCCCGAGAAAAAGCAACTAAAAAGTATTTGCAAAAACTGGAAGATGTCATTTTCCGGGTAAAAAAGGGCAGAAAAGCGGAAATAAAAGCCCATGCGGAATCTCTTGGCATGAGCGTCAATGCTTATATGAATTATCTGATCGATAAGGATATAGGCCCGTTCGATCAGTTATAGGTTCCGTTTCGTCTTTTGATTTAAGCTGGAGCCAGCGGTGTGTCGAAAGAGCTTACGACTGTCCCGGCACAGATCTGCAATGAAACGGCGGGGAAGATGCGCGGACGGAAGAGAAAATTTTTGCTTTACTTTTTAGAATTTATCCGCAATAAAAAGCAAAATCATCGATCCATGACAATCGCCGGCAAGGGTGCCAGGTTTTTGTTATGGATTTTTCTTATATTATAATTCGTGGTGACATTATCTATCTCTTATCTTTTCATTTTTCGAAAAGTATCTTTGCCTTTTGATACTTGATATTATTCGGCTAACCGTATATAATAAATAAAAAAATAAAAAGGACGATAGCGTATGGACTATATTTCTGCCCCGGAAGCTGCCTTAAAATGGGGAATTTCGGAACGGCGGGTGCAAAAGTTATGTGAAGAAAATCGTATACCCGGCGTGATACGATTTAGCCGTATGTGGCTGATACCCAAAGACGCAGAAAAACCAGCGGATAAAAGATATACAAAAGGAAGGACCATATGCAATGAGTGACAAAATACTAATTGTCGATGATGAACCGGAAATTACCGATCTCATTTCTTTGTATTTGGAAAACGAGGGTTTTATTGTTTTTAAGTCTTATACTGCGACTGATGCCTTGAAATATATTGACAAAGAAAAGCTGGATATGGCAATTCTGGATATAATGCTGCCGGATATGAATGGTTTGGAGATATGCAAAAGAATCCGTGAAAAATATCACTACCCGATTATCATGTTGACTGCCAAAGGAGAAGAAACCGACAAAATTACCGGGCTAACTTTCGGTGCAGACGATTATATTACAAAGCCGTTTCTTCCGCTGGAATTAGTAGCTCGCGTCAAGGCGCAACTACGCCGTTACAAGCGATACAATATTGCCGCAGAGCCGGAAGAAGATATTATTGTTCATGCGGGGCTGGTTTTAAATGTTAACACCCATGAATGCACTTTGAATGAAAGGCCCCTCTCTTTAACACCCACAGAATTTTCGATTCTGCAAATTCTGTGCAAGAGAATAGGAAATGTCGTTAGTTCAGAGGGGAATTGTTCCATCAAGTTTGGGGAGACGAATACTTTAGCAAAAGCAACAATACAATCACCGTTCATATCCGGCATTTGCGTGAAAAAATGGGAGATTCTTTTGAAGAACCCAAATACATCAAAACTGTTTGGGGGTGTGGGTATAAAATTGAAAGAACTTCATAAAGTGCAGTTCAACAAAGTATATAGGAAGCAGCTAATTCAAGTGTTTTTTGCCGCGATAATATATACAGCATTAGGCGTGGCTGTCTATCTCTTGACGGCTAACTTGCTTAGACAATTTGCGGGACAAAATGAGTTGCTGTCACAGATCGCAGCATGGATTGAACTTCATAGGGGACTTGGAGCACTGGTATATATCGTGGTCGGTTATGGTGCAATTTTGCTTTATTATTGGAACAAGCCTTTCCTTTATCTGAACGAGGTCTTAAATGCAACGGAAAACATTTTTCAGCATAGAAACGAAATTATTGAACTGTCTGCCCCGCTAAAAGATGCAGAAATCTATCTGAACCAACTGAAAATATCTGTACAGAACAATGAACATGCGGCGCAAGAAGCAGAACAGCGAAAGAACGATTTGATTGCATATCTTGCTCATGATTTGAAAACGCCTCTGACTTCTGTCATCGGCTATCTTAGCCTATTGGATGAAGCTCCGGATATGCCTATGGAACAAAAAGCAAAGTATGTACACATTGTATTGGATAAGGCTAAGCGCTTAGAAAAACTCATTAATGAGTTTTTTGAAATTACTCGCTACAATCAGCAGAAAATTGTTCTTGAAAAAGAAAACATTGATCTCTATTATTATATGCTTGTTCAAATGACGGACGAATTCTATCCTGTTTTATCAGAACATGGAAATACGGTAAAATTAGATGCAAATGAGGATTTAACCATCTACGGAGATTCTGTAAAATTGGCAAGGGTATTTAACAATATCTTAAAAAATGCAATTTCGTACAGCTATCCCGGCACTGAAATTACTGTTAGTGCAAGGGCTGCTGACACCTCTGTCCAAATTGCTTTTTGCAATCATGGAAAGACCATTCCATCATCAAAATTAAATTCAATATTTGAAAAGTTTTTTAGGCTTGATGAAACCCGCGCAACAAATACAGGTGGCGCGGGATTGGGATTGGCGATTGCAAAAGAAATCATTACTCTGCATGGAGGAAGTATAACCGCAGAAAGCGAAAATGAAGTCACTACCTTCTCTGTATCCCTGCCAATTTCTTGTTAGGAAAACATCAATGTTTTCTTAGGATTTTCTTAGGAATTAGATAAGTTAATATTAAAAAACAGATAGCTCCTGTTAGATAAAATGATAACTAACAGGAGCTATTTTATTATTGGAGAAAGTGAGAATATCAGACATGAATGATTTGTTGCTAAAAGGCTATGAATGTCTAACCGTCATACTGCCGTTCTTAATTACATTTGTGATACTCGGCCTCGTTTACAAGCATAAAAAAGTTCCCCAGGCAAAAGGGAAATTCTTAGTGCTTTCCGTTTTTATCTTGTACATTTTTGCCGTTTTCTATTTTACAGGTGTAGGAACTTTGTTTGATTTACGGCGGTATGGCATTCAGCTTAATAATGATCAAATCAATCTATTGCCATTTTCAAAAGATATTGATATCGTTGCATATTCTCTTAATGTTTTATTGTTCATACCATTGGGCTTTTTTTGCCGTTTATTTGGCCCAACATAGACAAATTAAAATATACTGTTCTTTTAGGCTTTTCTTTTTCATTATTGATTGAGATTAGCCAGTTGTTTAACAATAGACGGACGGACATTGACGATTTAATATTGAATACTCTTGGAACGTTAATAGGTTATCTGTTGTTCAGAGCATTCATTCGTGTAACAAAAAGGACGGTTCACCCTGTAACCTATTTCAGGTATGAACCGGCAATTTACATTCTAGCCATCTTTTTAGGTCATTTTTTGATGTTTAATGAGTTTGGATTGGCGAAAATTCTCTATGGTTTTTGAAGCATACATTCATCTACTCTTTGCGTGAAAGAAAGCGGCGAATGGAGCGCGAAGTGTCGGAAGGAGTATGACCTCGACGGGCGCGGTCAGCGCATCCGGCTCCCCGGCGGCGGTTTCAAGAGCCACCGCGTCAACACTAAAGAAACGTTTGAGTTTCAGGACAACGTTGTGCCCCAGGAACGTCTGGCGAAAAAATCAGCTGCACTGTGGAAAGAGATGAATTAAATCTCCGGTCTGTTTCCTGCAAAAGCGGATCCCGGCATTTCTGGCCGGGACCCGCTTTTTTTTTTTGCACAATCTTCCAGATTCAGTGTACCAGTCCGAAATAAAGAAGAACAATGGCACCCAGTACAATGCGGTAATAACCGAACGGTTTGAAATCGTGCTTTTTGATATACCCCATCAGAAAGCGGATGGCAAAAATCGACACCAGGAATGCCGTGACCATGCCGCACAGCAGGACTTCCACCTCCGTCGGCGTGTAGGAAAATCCGAATTTTGCCATTTTTACCAAACTTGCTCCCAGCATGACGGGGATCGCCAGAAAGAAAGTAAACTCCGCCGCGATTTCCCGCGAAGTTCCGATCAGGATGGCCCCAAGAATCGTCGCGCCGGAACGCGAAGTCCCCGGAATCAGAGCCAGCACCTGGAAAATTCCGATGATGAGAGCAGTCCGGAAAGATAAAGAAGGAAAGTTCCGGATAGACGGGATTTTTCCCCGGTTTCGGTTTTCAACCAGAATAAACAGAATTCCGTAGAGGATCAGCATCACGGCGACCGTCTGATAGTTGTAAAAGAGCGCGTTGATCGGGTCGTCGAACAAAATCCCGATGATCCCGGCAGGAACGCAGGCAACCAGCACCTTCATCCACAGCGAGACCGTTTCGCGCCGCTGGCGCGCCGATTTGCGCCGGGAAAACGGATTTAGCTTGTGAAAATACAAAACGATCACTGCCAGAATGGCACCGAACTGAATGACAACCAGAAACATCTCCATAAACTGTGCGGAGAGATCCATTTTGATCCATTCGTTGGCGAGGATCATATGCCCCGTGCTGCTGACGGGCAGCCATTCGGTCAGCCCTTCAATAATGCCGAAGATCACTGCTTTCAAAAGATCCATTGCGGTTCATTCTCCTATTCTTCCGTAAAGTTTCGGCCAAACGGCCTCCCATGAAAAAGAAGGCCGGTTTTTTCAGAAAGACTCAGAATTCCATTATAAATTTTCCTCTGTAAAATTGCAAGAAAATTCGGCAGCTTGCCGTTTCAAACCACGGTTCAAGAGAAAATTTTCGCCCAGTTATTGACATATGCCCATAACTATGATACGATGATACCGGTCTTTTCGAAAGACGCGAATGCCTAAAACCGCTTGACATGGGAACAATGATCATCTTAATTGTCTGCGGCGTCTGCCCCTGTCACACGGAAGAGACGGCGGCCGGCAGAAAAAAGGATGTGCAAAGCCGCTTGCAAGCGGAATGAATGACAAAGAGCCAAAAAGGAGAAAACAGATGAAAATTGCAGTGCCATCGGAGGGAAAACAATGGAACAGCCCGGTCAGCCGCTCTTTTGGGCGGACCCCTTATTTTCTGGTTGTTGACACGGAGACCGGCGCGTTCACGGTGATTGACAACGAGGCCGCCGCCGCGCAGGGCGGAGCCGGAATCAAGGCGGCGCAGGCAGTTGTGGACAGCGGAGCCGAGACGGTTCTTACGTTCCACTGCGGTCAGAATGCGGCGGATGTGCTGAAAGCCGCCGGAATCCGGTTGCTAAGAGCGGTTCCCGGTTCCGTTTCCGGCCTGGTGGAATCTTGGAAGAAAGGCGGGTTGCAGGAACTGACCGAAATCCATGCCGGCTTTCACGGCGGGCAGAATTGAGCGGTGGCATCCGAATCGCCGTGCTGAGCGGCAAGGGCGGCACCGGAAAAACAACGGTTGCTTCCTCGCTCATCCGCCTTTCCCAGAACAAGGTTTATGCCGACTGCGACGTGGAAGCACCGAATCTGCATCAGATTTTTGCCAGGGGAAAGCCGGCGCGGGAGAAACCTTATTTCGGTTTGAAAAAAGCGGTCAAAGACGAGGATACCTGTACAGGGTGCGGCAAGTGTGAGGCGCTGTGCCGGTTCGGCGCCATCACGAACGGCCACGTCAATCCCTATGTGTGTGAAGGCTGCGGAGTCTGTGAGGCGGTCTGTCCCGCCAGGGACGAAAAAGGGCGCCCGGCCATCCGGTTGGAGGACCGCATTTCCGGGAAAACGAAGCTGTACCATACGGAAGCCGGAACCTTTTCTACCGCGGAACTGCAAATCGGCAGCGGGGCGTCGGGCCGGCTTGTCTCGGAAGTCCGAACCAATCTGTACGGTGCGGCAAAGGGAGAATGTCTTGCCATTCTAGACGGTTCTCCCGGTATTGGCTGCCCAGTGGTCGCCTCCATCACCGGGGTGGATCTGGTTCTGGTGGTCGCGGAGCCCACCCTGTCCGGAATCCACGACATGAAGCGGATTCTGGAAACCGAAGGCCGGTTCGGGGCGAAAGCCGCCGTGTGTGTCAACCGATCTGATGTCTGCCCGGAAAACACCCGTCAGATTGAAGAGTTTTGCCAGCGGGAGAATATCCCCTTTGTCGGAAAGATCCCATATGACAAAACGGTCATCAAAGCGGTCAATTCCGGGAAAACTATCGTTGATTTCCCAGACAGCGCGGCCGGCAAAGCGGTTCGGAGTCTCTGGGATCGGGTGGAACGGCTGGTAACAGAGTGTTAAGAGAATAAATTTTAAAGGAGATTGAGCAGCATGAAAATTGCAGTGGCATGTGACGGCAAGAATGTATCGGAACATTTTGGGCATTGTCAGGGGTTTGAGCTTTTTACCGTGGAAGACGGCAAGGTCACCGGGCGTCAGTTTTACCAAAACCCGGGCCATAAACCGGGCTTTCTGCCGAACTACCTCGGCGGCCTCGGCGCGGATACGGTGATCACAGGCGGCATCGGCGGCGGAGCAATCGATATTTTCAACGAAAAGAACATTCAGGTGGTGTCCGGCGCATCGGGAGACTGTGGGGAAGCCGTTGAAAAGTTTCTGAAAGGCGAGCTAAAATCATCCGGAAGCGTCTGCCATGAACATGCTTTTGAAAGCACCTGCGGCGGGCACGGGCATCAGCACTGATCCCTGTGGTTCCACTCTGTGTGCAAAGAAGCTTTGAAGAGCGGCGAATTTATTAAAGACTGAAAACAGAAAATCAGCGCGGGTCGTCCTGTCAAACCTGGCAGAACGGCCCGCGCTGATTTTCGGGGCGGAGATTTCTTTTTAAAATAGGTTGCGGAGGGGTCTCTTTTTGGTATAAAATAAAAAGAAATCGTCAAGAATCCACCGCAAAGCGGCGAAAAAGAAAAGAGATTAAAAAGACATGAATATCCTAATCATCGACGGCCAGGGCGGCAGTCTTGGAAAGCAACTGATCCTTCATCTTCGCAAGGCTCTGCCGGGTCAGCGGATCGCTGCGGTTGGAACCAACAGCATTGCCACGGCCGCCATGCTGAAGGCCGGTGCAGACATCGGTGCAACCGGCGAAAACGCGGTGCGGGTCGGCAGTTCCCAGGCAAACCTCATCCTCGGCCCGATCGGCATCCTGATTGCGGATGCCCTGCTGGGAGAAGTCACGCCGGCCATGGCGTCAGCTGTTGGCAGAAGCCGGGCGCAAAAAATTTTGGTCCCTGTCAGCAAATGCAACTGTAAGATCGCCGGAACGCCGGAACAGCCTTTCTCTAAATATATCGAATCCGCCGTCGAGATGGCGGTCTCCTTTGTGCGGGGCGAATAAAGACGCCGCCGGGGCCGAGCAACTTATTTCGATTTTGCCGCGGTAGCCGCGAACCGGCTCAAAAGGGCAAAGCCCTGCGCATCGATTTTGCCGGTGGTGCGAAGTGAGAGCATCAGCTCGTGGCAGGCAAGTTTTTCATACCCGTATTTGTGATACAGCTTGCCAAGGCGGAGCGGGGCGTCGTCATAGCGAATGAGATTCAGAAGTGGAAGGGCCTTTATAAACTCTTCCAGCAGTTCAGCCCGCAGCAAAATTTCCAGCAGACCGAAAATGGCATCTGCGTAGCCTTGCGACTGAGAGCGATCCGAAGAGAGCGAAGCGCAGGGTTCTCCGCGGAGCAGAGCGCGGAAGGCGGCGGCGACGGAGTAATCCGGTTCTTCCAGACCGGCCCGGCACTTTTCCATGCGCGGCGGCGCGGCGGGGTCAAGCAGGACGCAGAGAAACCGAAAGAAGCGGGTGCGGCTTGTGAAATTGCCGCCGCACGGGTCCTGCAGCAGGCACCGGAAGGCGCGGCGGTACTGCCCCAAAAAGAATCTGCAGATCCCCTCATCCCGGCAGGCGGCGGGGCATCCCGGCACCTGCTTTTGCGCGCGGATCGCCATCTGCATGGCCTGACGGAACATGTCCCGGTCATAAAACAGGTCGGAAAGCATCAGCAGATGGCAGGCATCCTTGGGCACAAGGCGCAGAAGGTGGGTTTTGATCTGCTCCGGCGTGTGTCCTTCCGCTTTCAGAAGATCGGCCATAAGCGCGGCAGCTTCCCGGTCGCACGGGTTGAAGCGGATCGCTTTCCGGCAGTGGCGCAGGGCCAGTTTCCATTCTCCCAGCCGCGCATACAGCACGGCCAGCCGGTCGTGCGCTTTGAAGGTGGAAACGCCGTACAGGCTGTTCCCATCCGGCGGCGGTCCCATTCGGATGCAGTTCCGATAGGCGCGGATCGCGCTCAGCAGCTTCCCGCTGCGCTGAAGCGCACAGCCTTTCAGATATTCAAAATCGGGCAGATCCGGGTAGAGCCGGAGTCCCTCGCAGAGGCAGAGGTGCATTTCCTTTCCCAGATGGAGCTGGTCACAGCACAGGATCATGCGGGTCAAAAGCATGGAGCCGTACCCCTCGGTGGGCTCCAGCGCCCTGTAACTGGCCCGGTAACAGTTTAAAGCGTCCTCCGCTTTCCCAAGGGCAAGAAATTCGTTCCCTAGGTTAAACAGCATAAAGCCATTGCGGGGGTGGTCTTTCAGCTCCATCCGGATCAGGGCAAGATTGCGCCGGTGCTTTTCTTTCTTTTTAATCTGCGCAGACAAATATCCATAGTGGTAAAAATGGATGTCCGTAGCGCTGATGCGGGGAGGCCCTCCGGGCCCTTCGAGCTGTTCATGAACTCGGCCGCGGTAAAAATATCCCCTGCCGTTACGGATCAGCCGGACCGTTGTCGTAACAAGAAGATTGCAGCAATCCGCCTGCTCTCCGGAGTAGCAGAGCGTTTTGCAGCCATAGACGTCCGAAGGGCTGTTTTCTTTTTGGAACAGTTCGGCCAGCGCGCCCCGGTCGGCGGGCTCGAGTTCGTCGTCGGCATCCATGACCAGAATCCAGGTTCCGTCCGCCTGCGAAAGCGAATAGTTTCTTGCTTCTGAAAAACTGTCGTTCCAGGCGCGGCGGTAAATTTTTGCCCCGTAGCGCTGCGCGATCGAAAGGGTGCGATCCGTGGAACCTGTATCCACCAGAATGATTTCATCGATGAGATCTTTTACGCTGTTCAGACACCGGGCGAGATTTTCCTCCTCATTTTTCACAATCATGCAAAGGCTGACTGACATACAAAAACCTCCGTTTCAGCCGGAATTATCGGTGACGCAGCGGTGCCGGCCGCTTTCTTTTCACTGTTCTATAGTAATGGCGTTCTCCGCGGAACGTGACGGGGAAGGAAAGCTCTTTTTGGGCCGGAAATAGGTTGTTTGCCTTGTAAAAAATTTTTGCTTCGGAATAGAACGGAAAAAAATAGCGCAGAATGAATCAGGATGCAGTTTGAAAAAGAAAGGAGATATTTTTATGCCTCGCGGCCGTAAACCGGAACCTCATTCCACGGAAGAACAGATTGCGAAAATCGACAGTGAAATTGATGACTATAAGCAGAAAATTTCACATGCCCGTGAAAAGAGAAAATCTCTTTTTATGAAACAGGAAAAAGCGGAAATGTCGGAACTATACCAGGCGGTCAAAACCAGCGGGAAAACGGCGGGAGAATTTTTAAATTCTCTGAACAACCGCTCCGGGCGGTAAATCCGCTGAAAAAACAGAAAAGCCAAAGAGGCGCATGGAAAAAATCCATGCGCCTCTTTGGCTTTGGCCTTTTTTATTCAAAGTTTTTTGCAAAGCGGGCGTTTAACGAGCCGTTTCCTTCGATGGCATTTAAAAAATTTTCAATCTGTTCCAGCGCCGTCACAGGAGCTTCGGTAAAGATAAAAAGAAGGTCTTCGAGCGCGCTGGAACTCGCTGGATCCGGAATTTTGCCACCGACATAATTTCGTCCCTTTTTAGAAATTCTCACAACGACGGCCAGAACTTTCCGCATGCCTTTCCAGCCGATTTTTGGAGAATAGAGGACGGTGGAAAGATGCCGCATGGAAAACAGGCTTCGGTTCAGTTGCTTGTGGGCCGCGCCTGGATAAAAGGGAGCCGCGCAGTTTGCCACGCCGCTCTTTTTGGGGATCAGCGGCTTCGGAGAAAACCGGCTGGGATCAATCTTCTGCTGACGCATCAAGACCTGATCAAACTCTTCCTCGATTCCCGCGTGAGACAGACCGTCCTGCTGCTTAAAGCTGCGAATCACGGGATGGCAGTCGCTGTCCAGCGTAAAATGGCAGATGAACCCGATGATATAGGCAAGCCCGCTCTCGCTGCCGTCTTCCCGCAACACGCAAGCCGCGTTTTCCAGAAACCCGGAGGCTGGCTGCCGGTGGATCTTTCCGCCGGTGACCGGTCGAAACCTCAGCGGGTGATAATAGAATAACAAATCCGGACCCTGAAGGCCGAGAAGATATTCATCCTGATGGTTTTCAATGACGCGCGACAATTCTTCCGGCAGGATCTCTTTCACTTTCAATCCAAATAGAAAATGTGCGTAAAGCCCCGGCAAACGGTTTTCCCTCCCTTTCGCAATATACAAAAAATTATAGACCTCAAATATGAAGAATAAATTAATTTTTTCTGTTTTTGCTGGGGGGCAAAAAATTTTCTTTCGGCTGATTCTCCGTTCTGAACCGAAAAGAGTGCCGAATATATTGTAATAGCTTCATGGAAGGAGCTGGTCTGATGAATCATGAAACAAACGCCGAATTCCGCACTTTCCGAGGATACCAGCTGATCAGCCGCCGGGAGGGGCAGCTGACCCCCGCGATGGAGGATTATCTGGAAATGATTTTTCGCCTCTGCAGCAAAGACGGTTACACGAGGGTTGGAAAACTGTCGGAACTCCTGCATGTAAAGCCATCTTCCGCCTCAAAAATGATGATGAAGCTGGCGGAACTAGGATATTTAAAATATGACCGCTATGAAATCATCCTTTTGACGGAAGCGGGACGAAAGGCCGGCAAATATTTGCTGGAACGGCATAACACCGTCGAACGGTTTCTCCTTTTAGCGGGGAGCAGCGATTCCCTGGAAGAGACAGAACTGATTGAACATGCGCTCAGCGCAAAGACGGTTGCCTGTCTTCAGACGCTTCTGGATTTTTTCCGGTCTGACACGCCGTCACGGGAACGGCTGAAAACCTTTCAGGCTGCCCGGCAAACAAAAGAGAAAACGGATCACTGAAAAATTTCCGCTCATTCTTTTCTCGGGGGGAGGCACGGGCAGCAGCATCTGCGGCGGGCGCACGGTTCTTTTCCGGAACACAGCCGGTAATTTCCGCCGCTGATCTTCAGCGCTTTTCCGTTTACAATGCAGTCCGCCAGCTTTTTGCGCGCTTTTTCATAGATGCGCTGCACCGTGGAGCGGGCGACGCCCATTTCCTGCGCGGTTTCTTCCTGACTGAGCCCTTCCCAGTCGATTAGGCGGATGGCCTCGTATTCTTCCACCGTCATCAAAAGCGGCTCCGCGCCGCCGGTGCCGCCTTCCGGACAGAACCCGCTAATCTGCGGCATACAGCAGACTCTTCTGCATTTTCTAGGTCTTGGCATCGTTCCACCTCCCAACCGGACAAAACCCTATTTTACGTTACATTATATCAGGAATTCCCCTTTTGTCAAAGCGGATCGTAGGCGGGAAAAAATCCCATGCGCCGCCCGGGTGTTTCCCGCCGGGGCACGGTCTTAAATGACTTTTTTTAGTTTCCATTTTCCTCCGGCAAAACGAATGAGGAACACAATCGCGCGGACGCTCCAGTCAATGTACATGGCAAACCAGGTTCCCTCTACCCCGAGCCCCAGAGAAAGGCCGAGAATGTAGCTGAATCCGATGCGGAAAACCCACATGGAAATCATCGAAGTTGCCATGGTGAAACGGGCGTCTCCGGCCGCGCGCAGAGCGTTCGGCAGCGTAAACGAAACCGGCCAGATCACTGCGTTGAAAACTGCAAAGTAAACCAAAATCTGGGCGGCGGTTGCGGTTGCCTCCGCACTCAGGTGAAACACCCCGGTGATCGGACCGGCAAGCAGGAACAACAGAACATCCAAAGCGCCCATGGAAAAATAAGCGACTTTCATCAGGCGTTTTGTGTAAAAGACGGCGTGTTCATAGTCCCGTGCCCCCACGCACTGCCCTACAACGGTAATCAGCCCTAGCCCGATGGCCGTGCCCGGGATGTTGGGAAAGCTGGAGATGCTGTTTGCGATGGCGTTAGCCGCGATCGCGGAGGTCCCAAAGGTGGTGACCAGATTCTGCACGATCAGTTTACCAATTTGGAACATCCCGTTTTCCAGCCCGTTCGGGACACCGATGGCGAGAATTTTCTGAATCATGTCGGGATGAAACTCAAAATGGAAAATATTTTCTATGAAAATCAAATTGTCTTTTGTCCGAATCAGAATCAGCATAAGCACCGCCGCCACGATCCGGGAGAACAGCGTGGCGGTACCGGCTCCTGCAACACTCCAGTTAAAGCCGTAAATCAGGATCGCGTTGCCGATGATGTTGATCAGGTTCATAAGGAGAGAGACCAGCATGGAGATCCGGCTGTTTCCCATGGATCGGAACAGCGCCGCTCCCGCGTTGTAAATCGCCAGAAACGGATAGGACAGCGCGGTAAGGCGGTAGTAAATCTGCGCGTTTGCCATCACATCGGATGCGATCCCGCCGAAGACAAACCGCAGAATCTGGAGGCAGAAAACGACGGAAACCACGGTGATGCCCACCGCCAGCACCGTCATGGTATAGAGCAGTTGCTTTGCGGAGCGGCAGGCGCTGTTCCGGTCCTGCCTGCCGAGGTACTGCGAAGCCACAACGGCTCCGCCCGTTGCAAGCGCCGCGAAGATCTGGACTAGCAGCATGTTAATCGAATCGACCAAAGAGATCCCAGAAACCGCCGCTTCCCCGTTCGTCGCGACCATAACCGTGTCGGCCATGCCGATCGTTACCGCTAAAAACTGTTCGATCACCAGTGGCCAGATCAGTCGCACCAGTGCTTTCCGGGAAAAAGGCGCTTCTTTTATATTTTCTTCTTGCGTAATTCTTTCCTTTCCTCCAACTTAATTCTCAAATTAAGATCCGTCTGCCTGAAAATGCCGCTGTTCCTGATTGCTTAGCCATTTCCGCCGCGCGGCTTGGCCGGAAGGGAGCGGAATCCAGAAAAAAATTCAGCCCAACGCTCCTAGGATCAGGTCAAAAACAAGGTCCAGACCGTTTTTCAGGCTGGAAAGATCGATCCATTCTTCGCGGGTATGGGCTCCCCCGCCGAGGTAGCAGCCGACGCACACACTTGGAATCCCCATGGAAAGAGGAATATTGCAGTCTGTTGAGCCGGCGGAAAACAAGGGCTCTTTTCCGCACCGCCTTCGCACCGCGGCGGCAGCTCTTTCGGAAAGCTCACGCTGCCGCTGCGGATCGCCTCCGCCCATACAAGGCCGCTCGCCGATCAGTTCGGCGTTGACCGCAATGCCTTTCGTTCGGTACGCTTCCAGCACGGTGCGGAAATGCCGCTCCATCGCATCGATCCCCTCCTGCCGCTCCGAGCGGAATTCATAAAGCATTTCCGCCTGCTGGGCGATGGTGTTGACTGAGGTCCCGCCCCGGATTGTGCCAACGTTGTAGGTCGTTTTCCCGCATTTCGGCGGTATCATCAGGTACAGGGTGGAAATCATCGATGCTAGATAGGCGATGGCGTTGCGGTTGCCGAAGTGCGAATAGGAATGTCCCCCTTCGGTCAGAACCTCCACGCGGTAGCGCCTGGACCCGACCGATCGGTTGACAATGACGGAGCTGGAACTGTCAAGCGAATAGAATTCGCGGATTCTGTCCCCGTAGGTTTCCATAATCTTTCGGCTGCCCTTTAGGTTCCCCAGCCCTTCTTCGCCGGTGTTCATCACCAGAAGAAGGCCGTGCCCTTTCGGCTTCAGCTTATGTTCCGCAATGTATTTTGCGGCCATCATCAGAGCGGCCAGGTTCGCCGTGTCGTCCCCGATGCCAGGCGCTTTGAGCTTTCCGTCTTCAACGGAAAGCGGCAATTCCTCCGTGTCGGGAAAAACAACGTCCATATGCGCCAGGAACGCGATCAGCGGATTGTCCTTTGTGCAGCCGACGGGATACAAAACATTCCGGGCGCTGTCGAGAAAAACCCCTGTTGCCCCCTGTTTTTCCAGCCAGTTTTTACAGAATTCCGCCCGCTTTTCCTCATGGTTGGACGGCGCCGGAATTCGCGCGAGTGTTTTCAGCAATTCCAGTGCTTCTCCCCGGTGCTTTTCCACATTTTCCAGAATTTCACGAGTCAGTTCCAAAAAAATCCCCTCCTGCTTCTTTCCATGTGTCAATCTATAAGTAATGCCGGAAGTTGACAGTAATTAATAAAACATTATTATAGCATTTTTTTCTCCGCCTGATAACCCCATTTTAATAGGATAGGGATTTTGACTGAAAAAGTGCGTAATTTTCTAAAATCCCCATAAAAATATTGACGTGCGGTCCCTGGTGATGTACAATTTTTTCAACTGAGGACGGATCATGATGCTTCAAAAAACAGACTTGCGTTCCGGCTTTTTGGCCGGGCGGCGCAGATATCATTAACAGGGGGAGCGGAAGATGGGCAAAAGAGTTTTTTTAATTGTGCTGGACAGTTTTGGGATCGGCGAGGAGCCGGACGCCGCGGAGTACGGAGACGAGGGCAGCAATACGCTTGCTGCTTGTGCGGCAAATGAATCCTTTCACATGCCGAACATGGAGCGCCTGGGCCTTTTCAACATTGACGGGGTTTCCTGCCGCCCGGGCGTTCCGGAGCCATTGGGCGCGTTTGCGCGGCTGCGGGAACATTCCAAGGGGAAAGATACGACCGTCGGTCACTGGGAAATCGCCGGGCTCGATTCCCCCAAGCCGCTTCCAACTTATCCGCACGGTTTTCCGCCGGAAATTGTCCGGGAGCTGGAGCGGCAGACCGGTCGCCGCGTTCTGTGCAATAAGCCCTATTCGGGCATCGAAGTCATCCGCGATTACGGAAGGGAACAGATAAAAACCGGGGCGCTGATCGTGTACACTTCGGCGGACAGCGTGATGCAGATCGCCGCGCACGAATCGGTGATTCCGCTTGAAGAACTGTACCGCTGCTGCCGGGCAGCGCGCAAAATTCTCACCGGAGAGCACGGCGTCGGCCGTGTCATTGCCCGCCCGTATGTTGGGGAATTCCCCAACTTCACGCGCACGACGGACCGCCGGGATTTCTCGATTGAGCCGCCGAAGGTCACCATGCTCGACCAACTTTCGGAAAATGGAAAAGAGGTGATCGCCGTCGGCAAGATCAGGGATATTTTTGCCGGACGCGGCATCGGGGAAGCAATCCACACGGCGGGAAATCCAGACGGTATCGACCGCACCATCGAGTTGACCGGGCGTGATTTCGAGGGCCTCTGCTTTGTCAATCTGGTGGATTTCGACATGCTTTACGGGCATCGCAACGATGTGGAAGGGTACGCAAAGGCTCTGTCCTATTTTGATCGAAAGCTTCCTGAGATCCTGGCCGGGCTGCGCCCGGAGGATCTGCTGATGGTCACTGCCGACCACGGCTGTGACCCAAGCACTCCCAGCACCGACCACTCGCGGGAATACATCCCGTGGGTTGTCACCGGCGGCCCGGTCCGCGCGGGGGCAAACCTCGGCACGCTGCCGACTTTTGCGGACATCGGGGCGACCGTGCTGGACTATTTCGGGATTGCGCCGAAGATTACGGGAACTTCCCGGCTCGGCCAGATATTAAAATCATGAGACGCCGGGAGATTTACCCGGGGAAATAGGAGGTTGCCATGCCAAACACACCGACGCCGCACAATGCCGCAAAGCCGGGGGAGATCGCCGGAACGGTCCTGATGCCCGGCGATCCGCTCCGCGCAAAATATATCGCGGAACATTATCTTGAAAACGCCAGGTGCTTTAACACCGTGCGAAATATGCTCGGTTTTACCGGCTCTTACCGGGGCAGGCCCGTCTCCGTCATGGGCGGGGGCATGGGAATGCCGTCCGTTGGAATTTATACCTATGAGCTTTTCCATTTTTACGGGGTCGAAAACATCATCCGCATCGGCTCCGCCGGCGGGCTTGCCGAAGGGGTTCACGTCCGGGATCTGATCGCCGCCGCAGGCGCCTGCACGGATTCCAATTACGCGGCCCAGTACCGTTTGCCGGGCACTTTCGCCCCAATTGCAGATTACGGTCTCCTCTCCCGCGCGGTCGCTTCGGCAAAAGCGCTCGGCTTCCCGATCAAAGCCGGAAACGTGCTGTCGAGCGACGTCTTTTACGGGGATGATGCAGACGCCGTTCAAGCCTGGAAGAAAATGGGCGTTCTCGCGGTGGAGATGGAAGCCGCCGCCCTGTATCTGAATGCCGCGCGGGCCGGAAAGCACGCGCTGTGCCTGCTCACGGTTTCCGACTGCCCGCTGACCGGCGAATCCCTGCCGGCGGAAGAGCGGGAAACAGGATTCACGCAGATGATGGAGCTTGCGCTCTCCCTGGCCTGAACTTGGAAACAAGATGCCTCGGGGACAGAAGGGCACGAGAAACCTGCTCCCCGGGCGAAACTTGAGGGAAAGGAGTGGCTCCATGGAAGAAAAGACACTGGTGCTGGAAGCGATGGCGGCGCGCAAAGTGGCCTATGCCCCTTACTCGGGGTTTTCCGTCGGCGCGGCGCTACTGACGAAAAGCGGAAAAATTTACCGGGGCTGCAACATCGAAAATGCCGCGTTCACCCCTTCCAACTGCGCGGAGCGAACCGCGTTTTTCAAAGCGGTAAGCGACGGGGAGCGCTGTTTTGCAGCCATCGCTATTGTGGGTGGCAAAGCGGGGGAACCGCCCGCCGATTTCTGTCCCCCTTGCGGCGTCTGCCGACAGGTCATGGCGGAATTCTGCGACCCGGATGAATTTCGCATCCTCCTTGCAAGATCGCCGGAAGTGCGGAAATGCTTTTCTCTGCGGGAGCTTCTGCCGCTCGGCTTCGGGAAGGATACTCTGAAAAAAGGAGGAGACGCCCGGTGAGAATGTATGATATCATTGCGGAAAAGCGGGACGGCAGGGAACTGACCCTGCCGGAAATCCAATTTTTCATCGACGGCTATGTGCGGGGCGAGATCCCGGATTATCAGGCTTCCGCACTGCTGATGGCGATTTACCTCAAGGGGATGACGGCGAGGGAAACCGCCGACCTGACCCAGTGTATGGCGCGCTCCGGCGAAACGGTGGATCTTTCCTCCATCGCCGGGGTCAAGGTGGACAAGCACAGCACCGGCGGAGTCGGGGATAAAACGACCCTGATTGCCGCGCCGATCGCGGCTTCGCTGGGCGTGCGCGTTGCCAAGATGAGCGGGCGCGGGCTCGGCCACACCGGCGGCACGGTGGACAAGATGGAATCCATCCCCGGGATGAAAACCTCCCTCGGCCGCGAAGCCTTCTTCCGCATCGTGCGGGAAGTCGGCATTAGCGTCATCGGGCAGTCCGGAAATCTGGTTCCGGCAGACAAAAAGCTGTATGCTCTGCGCGACGTGACCGCGACGGTCGAAAGCATTCCGCTGATCGCGTCGAGTATCATGAGCAAAAAAATCGCCGCGGGTTCCGACTGTATTCTGCTGGATGTAAAGACCGGCAGCGGCGCATTTATGAAAACGGCGGAAGACTCCGTCCGACTGGCGGAGACGATGGTTTCGATCGGCGAACAGGCCGGCCGCCGAACCGTCGCGCTGATTACGGATATGAACCGCCCGCTCGGAAGGGCGATCGGCAACAGCCTCGAGATCTGCGAGGTCTGCGAAACGCTGAAGGGCCGCGGGCCGGAGGATCTGACGATTCTCTGCGTGGAGCTTGCGGCCAACATGCTGGCCCTCGCGGGAAAAGGAGAACTTTCCGCCTGCCGGAAAATGTCGGAAGCGCAGATCCAAAACGGAGCCGGTTACCGCAAGCTGCGCGAGATGGTCGCCGCACAGGGCGGGGATGTTTCCGTCCTCGACGACAATTCGAAGTTTGAGCGCGCCGCCGTCCGCCGCGAGGTCACAGCGCCCAAAACCGGATATCTCTGCGCGATGGATACGGAACAGTGCGGTGCCGCCTCGGTGGAGCTCGGCGCGGGCCGCGAAAAAAAAGAAGATCCGGTCGATTACAGCGCCGGCATTGTCCTGCGGCGGACGGTCGGCGACCGGGTCGAGGCCGGGGAACCGCTTGCGGAGCTTTATTCTTCCTCCGGGCAAAAATGCCGGGAGGCGGAGCGCCTGCTTCAGGACGCGGTAAAGTTCGGCGAAAAACCACCCGTTTCTCTGCCGCTGATTTATGCTCGCGTAACGGCCAATGGAGTGGAAAGATACGGAACGGAATAATCCATTTTGGAGTATTTTATAAATTGAAACGATTTGGATAAAATATCCATAGCCGGGCGCCGCCGCGCCCGGCTTTTTTCATTTGCCGCCTGATTTTTGAAGTGTTTTGCCCGGAAGGATCGTTTTAAAAGAGGAAAGCGAAAGGGATGGTGATGCGTATTAAGGTACAGCAGTTTGAAGGCACCATAGCACAGTACCAATCGCTGGTTTTCACCATCTGCCTGAAAATGACCAAGAATTATTTTGACGCCGAAGACCTTGCACAAGAAACTTTTCTTTCCGCCTACCGGAATTGGGAACGTTTCGGCGGGGAGAATCCGAAAGCCTGGCTGACTACTATCGCCGTCAACAAATGCAAAGATCATCTGAAAAGCCCGGCGCGGAAGAATCTGCCGCTCCCCGAGGAGGATGCGGCCCTGCTGCGGGACCCGGGAGGTACGCCGGAAGAGCGGGCGGAGGACCGACTGGCGCAGGGCCGGGTCCGCCGGCTGTGCCGCCGCCTGCGGGAGCCCTACCGCAGCGTTGCGGAAAGCTATTTCTGCGAAGATCAAAAGCTTTCGGATCTGGCGCGGGAAACCGGGCAGAATTTAAGAACGCTGGAAACGCGGCTTTACCGCGCAAAAAAGCTGCTGAGAGCTTTGTGGGAGGAGGAGACAACATGAGGAAACTGTTCCTGCCGGACGGTCACGTTTCGGAGCCGGCCCTGGGGGCGTTTGCCGTGGGAGAACTGGAGCGGGAAGAGATGCTTGCGGTCGCGGAACATGTCGCGGCCTGCGAAGCCTGCGCCGGACGCCTTGCGCGGTGTGTCGAGGCGGGCGGTACGGCGGACCCGCCCGCCGGCTTTGAAGAGGAAGTCCGGCGCCGCCTGCCCCGAAGGCGGTCGCGGGCGGAACTGTTTCTCTACTCCGCCAGGGTTGCGATTGCGGCCTGCGCGGCACTGTTCCTCATTTCTTCCGGCGCACTCCGCTCGCTGGCCGGGCCGCAGAATTCCAGCCTGTCCATCAATGCGCCGGGGTTCGGCACTGTACAACAGATCAGCACACGCCTGAATGGGCTTTCACAACAAATACTTCACTGGGAGGTCTTCCATCATGCCAAAGAAAAGAAATAAGGTATGGACCGTGATTTTTTCCGCCCTGCCCGGCGCGGGGCATATGTTTATGGGATTTATGAAACGCGGTGTTTCCATGATGTCCCTGTTTTTTCTGATTATATTCCTGTCCTCGTGGCTCGGCATCGGGCCGCTGCTTTACTTTCTGCCGATACTGTGGTTTTATTCTTTCTTTGAATGTATCAACCTGATCTGCGACGACGACGAGGAGTTCGCGGCGGTAAAGGACCGTTATCTGTTCCGGATGAACAGTTTCACCGGGCTTCATGAGCAGCTTTCCAAACGGGCCGGTCTTTATATCGGCGTGATTCTGCTTTTCTTCGGACTGTATCTGGTTGCTTCCCGTCTGCTATTACAGTTCCGCTATGCGCTGTCTCCGCAGGCCGCCCGGTGCCTCGACAGCATCTTCGCCGTTTTTCCGCAGGCGTTTGTGGGCGTCATCATCATTCTGATCGGCATCCGGCTGATCCGGGGAAAAAAGGAGGAACTGGAAAAACCATGATGAAGAACCGAAGGGTCGGCACGCTGACCGCCGGCGTGTCGATGGTTGTGTTTGGGGCCCTGTTTTTGCTGCGGCTGTTTGTCCCGGCCGTGACCCTCCGCCTGGTCGCTTCCCTCTGGCCGCTGGTCCTTATTTTTCTCGGAATTGAAACTTTGCTGGCCTATGCGATGAACCGGGAAGAGAAGATGCGGTACGACGCAGGCTCCGTCGTTCTCATCCTTGCGCTTGCCTTCTTTGTCGTCTGCATGGCATTCGCCGAGTTCGCGGCGGAGCATGGCGGCTGTCTGCGGCTCCTTTACTAGGAGGCAAATAGAGGATAATTCCGGGAAAAAATTCTGTTATCTTATGGAAATGCTATAATACGACTAGAATTTTGATCGGGAAGGTTTGTGAACAGATATGAATTTTGGAAGAGGAAAAAAAGGGCTGTGCCTTGCCCTGATCTGTACGGTCTGCGTTGTTGCCGGAGCCGGCGGGGCCGCGGCCCGGAGCAGAACCTTTACCACACGCCCTGATTATTCCATTCCGTCGTACCGCGTTTATCTGAGCCCGTCCTGCCAGACATGGAACCCCTACTGCGACGGTTCCGGCAGCGAGGAGTACCATATGAGACAGGTTGCCGAGGCAATGGGTCCTTATCTGAAACAGGATGGGATCCAGTACGTTCTAGCGGCAGCGCAGACTGGCAGCCGCGCAAACCAGCGGAACACAATCGTCAACCGGGCCAAACAGGCTTCGAACGATCATTGCGACCTCTACCTCGCTATCCATTCCAACGCGCGGGACAACAGTCCCAAGAAAAACGGCACCACCATCTTTTACCCGACCGGCAGTTCCCAGAGCCTGCGCTTTGCCAACCTGCTGAAGGACAATTTTATTTATCCGGACAAAAGCGCGATCAGCCTTGACACCAACGACGCGCTGTGGGAGATGTACCTGCCGAAAATGCCGCACTGCCTGATTGAAACGGCATACCATGACAACCCGCAGGATGTTGCATGGATCGAAAACAACACAGATGCCATCGCCAAAAGCCTTGCCGACTGCGTCGCAATGTGCGAGTACATCCCGGTGTCCGTTTCGCTGGACAAAACCGCCGTTTCCGTGAAAGCCGGGAAGACCTGTGAGCTCAATTCCACCGTGACGCTGATCAACCGGAACCGCTGCCAGAACCGGACCGTCTGGAGCTCCTATAACTCCAAAGTCGCGGTTGTCCGGAACGGGACGGTGCTCGGTGTTTCGAAAGGCTGCGCGACCGTCGAAGCCAGAACCGGCAACGGTCTGAAAGCTAAATGTCTTGTTACCGTCTCCTAAAACGGAGTTCGGCAGCGAAAACCCCCTCTCCGCTTCAGCGGGCAGGGGCTTTTTTGCCTTTCCGCTGGAATTCATTCCCTTGACATTTATTGGAAGGTAGGGTAAGATAACATAAAAATCCTGGGGAAAACAAAAGCCGGCTGCTTCCTTGCCGGGACGGTTCCGGCGGCGGAGATCCTTTTGATGCGGCGCCCAAAGTCGAAGCGCTCGGCGTTGCAGCGGGGAAAATATGCCGGCCGGAAGGAGGGAAGCAAATGAGCAGGAAAAAAATAATGCCGGCGCTGCTGATCGCTTTGCTGCTTTTGCTTCCTGCGTGCGCTACGGCCGAGTGCCCGACCTTCACATCGGTGCCGCCCCCGGCTTCCCGCGCGGAGTCCGGCAAGACGGTTTCCTCCGGTTTACCGGAAAAAGCCAGGCCTGCGCTCCGTAAAAGTCTTCCGCCGGGGCAAAGTGCTGCTTCCCGGATTTTAACCTCGTCTTCGGGTGCGGTTTCCATCCTGCGTCCGTCTCAGCCACCGACGGCGGCACCCGCAAAACCGATGCCGCCGGTTACCGCGAAAATGCCGGCGGCTTCCGGAACCAAAGTGTTTTCCCGGCAGAATGCGGCGGTCGATTACAGCAATGCCTCCCAGGGCTATGTCATGGTCCGGTACAGCGGGACGGCAAAGATCAAAGTGCTGATTTATTTTAATGGAAGCTCTTCCTTTTATCCGTATGACCTTGCCGGCAATGGGGCTTATGTGGCACTGCCGCTGCAGAGCGGAAGCGGTTCCTACCGGATTCGCTTTATGAAGAACGTTTCCGGAAATTCTTATGCCGAACTGTGCTCCACGGCCATTACCACAGCCGTCAGCGGCTTTGGCTGTTACCTCTACCCGAACCAGTATGTAAATTACTCGCGCTCCTCCGCCGCGGTCACCAAGGCGAAAAGCCTGTGTGCAAAGTGTTCCAGCAATGCCGAAAAGGTAGCCGCGATCAACCGCTTTATCACAACTGCCGTCAAGTACGATTATGGCAAGGCGAAAAGTGTTCAGGCGGGCTACCTCCCGAATGTTGACAGCACGCTGGCCTCCGGTCGCGGAATCTGTTTTGATTACTCCGCTCTGATGGCGGCCATGTGCCGCTCCCAGGGAATCCCGACCCGGCTGGTTGTCGGGAATGCCAGCGTGGGATACCATGCCTGGAACGAAGTCTATCTGGGAGGATGGAAACGCTATGACACGACTTTCGCCGCGGCCAGACAGTCCGTCAAAAGCTACACGGCGGAAAAATATTATTGATCCTGAACACTCTGACGGCGAAGACAATGAGGACGCCGGTTTTAAGGATGGAGGATTGGCTATGAGTAAGGGCACCAGCGAAAAACAGAAAAAGAACCAACTGGTTTCTTCCGGCGATATTTCCCTTTTCTGCTCCCAGGTCGTTTTAATTTTGAAATCGGCGATCCCATTGCAGGAAGGGATCGGGGCAATCGGCGAAAACATCGAAACCGATTCCGGGAAAAAGCTGATCCGCCGGATCGCGGAAGAACTGGGGCAAAACCGTTCCTTTCAGGATGCGCTGAGCGAGACCGGGGCGTTCCCCGACTACATGGTCAACATGGTCGGGATCGGCGAAAAAGCCGGCCGGCTCGACAGTGTGATGGATTCCCTTTCGCACTATTACGCTCAGGAGGATCAGCTCCGCCACCGGGTCCACGGTGCGGTCGTCTATCCGCTGATCCTTGTGCTGATGATGGCCGCCGTCATTTCCATTATGGTGATGAAGGCGCTGCCGGTCTTTCATGATGTCTTTTTGGAGATGGGCGGGGAGATCTCCGCGGCATCCATGGCCATGATCGGGGCGGGAACGACGATCGGCTGGGCAGCTCTGGTGATCGTATTGATTTTGGCGGTGCTTCTGGCTGCCGTTCTGCTTCTCAACAGGACGGAAGCGGGATCTCAGGGGCTTCTCCGCTTTGCAGCCCGCTTCGGACCGACCCGCCGCCTTTCCGAAAAAGTCGCCTCAGCGCGATTTGCGTCGCTGATGTCGATGACGCTTGCCAGCGGGTATGACACCGACGAAGCCCTGAAGATGATTCCCAGTGTGATTCCCAGTGAAACGGTCAGCCGGAAAATTCAGCAGACGCGGCGGAATGTGGAAGCCGGCAATTCCTTTGCGAAGGCCCTTGACGCGGCGCAGATGTTTCCCGGTATTTATTCGAGCATGATCCGCCTGGGCGCCGAAGCCGGCCGGCTGGATGCCGTTATGAAACGGCTGGCGGAAATTTACACCGACGATGCCGAAAATTCCATCAACCGGGCGGTTGCCATCATCGAGCCGGTCATGGTCGCTCTGCTGTCTGTTGTCATCGGCGCGATTTTACTGGCTGTGATGCTTCCGCTGATGGGGGTCCTGTCTTCCATCGGGTGACAGGGGTTCTGCGGAAGCCTGCCGAAAAGAAGGGGAATGCCATGCGCCTTTATTCGCGTAAATTTTCTCATACAAATTCTCTGGTGACGATTCTTGTGTTTTGCGCCATGTTCTTTTTGTTCTGGCTGGGATTTAGCCATGCCGCTGAGACCAACAGCGCACAGGAACTGCAGGTGACGCAGTCGGCCATCCGGAGGGCGGTCGTCAACTGCTACGCGATCGAGGGCTCCTATCCGCCTAATGTAAAATACCTGGAAACCCATTACGGAGTTGTGGTCGATCACAGCAAATATCTGGTTTATTACGAGCTGGCAGGTTCCAATGTTATGCCGACGGTGGAAGTTCTGCAAAAGGGAAAAGAATAGCCCCGTGAAAGAAAAACTTTTCCGGCCCGGGTCCCGGCGGCCGGAGAATTTAGGAGGGAAAAGGCCATGTTTAGAAGACATACCCGGTCCTTTGAAACCGTCTTTGTCCTGCTAATTTTTTCGCTGTTTGCGGTCTGTTCCCTGTTCCTGGTCCTGATTGGTGCGAATGTTTACCGCGGAATCGTCAACCGGATGGATTCAAACAATGAGACGCGCGCGTCGCTCTCCTATGTTGCAAACAAGGTTCATGCCGCCGGAAAAGGGAAGACCTCGGTGCAGAAGATCGACGGGCGGCAGGTACTGGTCCTTGCATCCGAGGCGGACGGGGACGAATACCGCACCTATATTTACCGGTACGGCGATTCCATCATGGAACTGTTTACCGACGCCCAGAATCCGTTTGTGCCGGGGGACGGCGACAAAATTACCCCAATTTTTGAGTTTCAAATGACTCAGACGGGAAACCTGCTGCACCTGAGTGCGGCGGGAAAGGATCACCGGACGCGCCGGCTGGATCTTTGCCTTTCCTGACACGCAGGGTGTGCCCCCCGTTTTGAGAACTTATGCCGAGTGCGGAAAGGTGGCCGAGTATGAAGCGCGATGTCAGCCGAGTCAGCGGTTTCTTTTTTGAAATCATTCTTGTGATTTGCTTTTTTGCCGTTTCCGCCGTTGTCACGCTTCAGCTTTTTGCTGTGGCCGGCAGCCGGGCCCGGCAGAGCAGCGACCTGAGTGTGGCGGTCATCAGGGCCCAGGATCTCGCCGAAAAGATCCAAAGCTTTTCCTCCTGGGAGGAATTTCCGCAGGCATTAAAAGGCGCCAGGCACACCCGCTCCGGCAAAACGGAGCATTTTCAGATGGATTATGACGAGCAGTGGAATCAGACCCAAAGCAGTCCCTGCTACCGGATCGATATGGCCCTGACCCAAAGCGCGGCGGAAAGCGGTACGATGGTAGATGCGGATATTTCGGTTTTTCGGTGCAAACAGGGCGTGGAAAATCAGATCTTTACACTGAGTACGGCAAAATATCTGCCGAAACCGACACAATAGTACCTGCGAAGGGGGTGCCACGTATGAATTCAAAAAGCAGTTTTCATTTCGGTGTGGGGTGGCCGTCCATCCTGATGATTTTTGTGGTGCTCTGCCTGACTACCTTCGGGGTGCTGTCATATGTCACCGCCAATGCGGATTGTAAAATTTCCATAAAAAATTCACAAACGGTTCAGGGCTACTATCGTGCTAATCGGCAGGTGCAGGAAAAACTGAGGCAGGCGGATGGTGCGCTCCTTGCCGCTCAAACCAATACCAGACAAGCGCTGAAAAGCGGAGCTGCCGGCAGTTCCGAAATTCAGGCCGTTTTGAAGGGCAATCTGCCAAAGTCCAAAAAATGTGAGGAATGTTACCGTCTGTTTTCCCGGCGGCTTCTTTCTCAGTGCTCCGGCATCGAAGTGGAAGCGGGGCAGACGGAAGGCGGTGCGCTGTGCTGTTCCTATGCTGCCGCCGCGGGCCGGGACCGGAAGATTCTGGTGGAATTTTCGGTCAATCCCTATGCGAGCGCCGAACGCTACAAGATCACGGAAGAAAAGCTGGTTCCTACGCAGAGCAGCAGCGAAGAAGGCCGGAGCAGTGAAAGCACGATGCAGCTTTGGCAGGGCAGCAGCAAAGCCGGGTAGAAAAGCCTTCTGCGGTTGGAAACCGGAAGCACATGTTTCCCCATTTATCATTCAATTTGGAGTGTTCAGATGAAAATCGATATCATGACGGTCTTGAAACGCGCGGTGGAAGAGAAAGCTTCCGATATTTTTCTGATTGCGGGCTGTCCCGTTTCCTGCAAAGTCAGCGATGAAATCCTGCCGATTGAACAGGAGGAGCTTCGAGAGTACCGGCTGAAACCGGAGGACACCCGATCCTGCCTGGAAAAGATTTATGCCATGAGCAACGGGCGGGATATGCGGCCGTTCCTGAAAACGGGGGACGACGATTTTTCCTTTTCGATCGGAAGTCTCGGCCGCTTTCGCTGCAATGCCTATTTTCAGCGCGGCAGCATGGCCGCCGTTCTGCGCGTGGTTGCCTTTCAGCTTCCGGATCCGGAGGAAATGCATATTCCGGATTCGGTGATGAATTTGAACCTGATGAAAAAGGGCCTCGTTCTCATCACCGGGCCGGCCGGCAGCGGAAAATCCACTACGCTGGCCTGCCTTATAGACAAAATCAACTGCACGCGGAACTGCCATATCATCACCATCGAAGATCCGATTGAGTACCTTCACCGGCATGAAAAGAGCATTGTGAGCCAGCGTGAGGTTTCACACGACACGGGCGGATATCTGCAGGCTCTGCGTGCCGCACTGCGTCAGGCCCCGGACGTGATTTTGCTTGGGGAAATGCGGGACTATGAGACCATCGCTACGGCGATGACGGCGGCGGAGACCGGTCAGCTTGTGCTTTCCACCCTGCATACCGTCGGCGCCGCCAATACGGTCGACCGGATTATCGACGTTTTTCCCCCCAATCAGCAGCAGCAGATCCGGGTGCAGCTTTCAATGGTGCTGCAGGCAGTGGTGTCCCAGCAGCTGCTTCCGGCGGAAGGCGGCGGGATGATCCCCGCGTTCGAGATCATGCTGGTCAATCCTGCCATCCGGAATATGATCCGGGAATCGAAGGTGCACCAGATCAACAATACGATTTATTCTTCCATGGGCGAAGGGATGCTTTCGATGGATACGGATCTTTTCCGGCTGTATTCGGAGGGTAAAATTTCCCGCGAAAATGCTCTGCTCTATGCAGTCAGCCCGGAAAACCTCGCGAAACGGCTAAAATAAGAGTCGCGGCAATGGATAATTTTTGGATTTCCTTATTTGGCTTGACAAAGAAAAATTGATATGGTATTTTAAGGTTACCTTAAAGAAATTAAATTTTGAAATTTGAATCATAAGCAACCCGCCCGAAAGGACGGCGGCGCAAAGCTAGGAGTCTAAATCTTAATTTTTTAAGATAAGATTGTCCGGCCGCAAATGTGAAAATATTTGCGGCCGCTTTTTTTTATATTTTTTACAGTTTTAGTCTGGCAGAGGTGACAAAAACTGCGGGCGATTGTAGCACCGCCGGAATAGACGGCTGGGAACGTGCGTAAATATGATCAGCAAACACAGTTTTAGGCGGAACTGAAGTTTCGAAGGAGCCGGGAGAAAATGGAGGAACAAATGAGCGAGGTTTCATCTTACCTTGAGCGGCTGAAAATCAAGAAGACTTGGTTTGGCGGGTTCGACCGGGAAGCGGTCTATACCTCTATGAAAGAACTGTCTGCCCTCTATCAGAAAGAGCTGGTTCAGATCAGAGAAGAAAAAGAACGGCTGGAGCAGAAATCCGAGGCGGCTGCCGAAAAGCTGGAGCAGGCCGGTCTGGAGATTGAGAGGCTGAAAGCTCAGCTTGAGGAAGAGCAGAAAAATCGAAGCCAGTATGAAATGAGGTTCAATGTTCTTTCTCAGGCCATTGACGCCGTCAATGCCAGCAGGGACGGGATCCTCGAAGAATCGAAGAAAAAGGCGGGGGCGCTTCTTTCCCAGGCAAATGAAAAGCTCGAAGCGCTGAATCAGGCGTGCCTTTTGCAGGAACGGCGCCGGAGCCTGATCCAGTCGAAAGTTTCCGATGCCCGGCAGAAATTCAGCCTCATCACGGAAAATATCCGCTCTGTCCTGACGAAGATGCTGGCGGAAGTTGACGAGTACCGCGGCGAAACGCTTGTGCAGGACCCCGGCAGGGAGCAGGAGGAAGATGAGGAATCGGCGCAGCCGGCCGGCGCGGAAGACAAAGCTGATTCTAAACAGGAGGATCAATGTCTGGTTCGGGCAGATTCAAAAAGCGGCCGCCAGCCATGACGGATGGCGGCAGAAGAGCAGCGCCGGCAAAAAAGGAGTCACAGAGTTTACTGGAGCAGTATATTCTGAAAGAACACAGGAAAAAAAATATCCTCCGGCTGGCTGCTGAACTGATTGGAACGGTAGCGGTGGTTTTCATCCTGTTTCAGGTGGTTGCCGGAATCGCCGTTGTGCGGGGGACTTCCATGGAACCGACCATCACGAACGGAAGTCTTGCGGTCTTTTACCGGCTGGATTCCCATTATAAAAAGAATGATGTTGTCCTTTTCCGTTCCCCCGTGGAAAATGAGCTGCTGATCAAGCGTGTGGCCGCCGTAGCGGGCGACCGGGTCGACATCGACGACCGCAGAGGCGTCCTTCTGGTCAACGGCGTCGTTCAAAAGAGCGACACAGCCGTCGGAAAAACCTACACAAGGCAAAACGGCGTAGAATTCCCTCTCACCGTGCCAAACGACTGTGTTTTTGTTCTGGGCGATCATCGTGAGACGGCACTGGATTCCCGCAATCTCGGTACCATCAGCGACAAAAGGCTGGTGGGCAAAGTGGTGTTGGAAGCGAGGAGACTGACCGGCTGAATATTCTCGGATTTGTGAGGAAGGGGAGGCGGCGGGATGAAGATGCAGTTCCCAAAGCGCAGAAACAAATGGCTGTGTTTCCTGCTGGCGGCCATTGTGCTGATATTGCTGACGGCATTGCCGTTTGCGGAAACCGCAAGCTCCCCTGCCGCCGGCGATACTTCCTGTTCAGAAAGCGGGAATTCTTCCGCCGCAGATGTTCCGAAAGACAAAGGGGAGAAAACCGTTTCCGGCAAAGGAATTTCTTCCGAAGAGAAAGCGGCTTCCGGCAAAGAAGAGACAACTTCGACTTCCAGTGAGGCTCTTCCTTCCGGCAAAGAGGTTTCCTCCGGCGGAAAGGCGCCTTCTGAAAAACAGGCGGGGTCCGGCGAAAGTTCGGAATCCGGAAAAACGATCCGTCGGTTTCAGAATGATGAGATTGCGGTGGAAGCGGTCCTTTCCGATGCTTCGGAGCTGCCGGGGGATGCCAGACTCTGCGTGGTTCCGATTACGCAGGAAAAAAACAGCGGAAAATATCAAAAAATTGCAAAGCAAATCGGTGAGAATCTGAAAGAAGCAGACCAGACTGTCACGGGGTTGCTGGCGTATGATATTTATTTTTCAGCGGACGGAACGAAATATGAGCCGAAAGACGGAGACGTTACCGTAACCATTCAGTATAAAAAACAGATCTTTTCCACGAAAGTTAAAAAGTCCACCAATACGGTCAAAGTGCTGCACCTGGAGGATACGGAGGATGGATCCGAGGTGGAAGATGTCACCAAATCGGTGGATGTGACAGACCTCGGCGAGAATGCGGCTGACCCGGAAAGCGAACCGTCTTCCGGCATGGTTTCCGGGTCTGGCAGCAGTTCGGCGTGCTCCTCTTCCGGCATGGTTTCCGGGACCGGCAGCAGTTTGGCGGAACCGTCTTCTTCCAGTGCTGCGTCCGAAAGGGACGGCGCCGATACCGTGGAGTTTACAACCGGCAGTTTTTCGGTCTTTGCCGTCGCCGGCGTTCGCAGCCGGGAAGCCGGAATTCATACTTCTCTGACCTTTCAGAATCCGGACGGAAGCACGGACACGAAGATCAGCGGGACCTATTATCTTTATGTGGAGCGCAGCGGCGATTCCTATCGCAATCTGGTAAAGCTCGATGTTTCCGGGGGAACGGCGTCCGCATCCATTGCCGGCTTGTACGACCAAAACGGCGATCAGATGAATCATAATCAGGACGGGCTGTATCCTCTGACCGACGGAGACGGCTATGGTGCGGTCCTGTTTCAGTACAACGGAAACGACCCTTCCGCAACGTTTGACCGTCACTTTCGCTGGGACGACAATGACACCCAGCATGGGTATGTCCGTTACAAGAACGGCGACGATATTGCGGAGGCTTTTACGGTAACGGAATTCCCCGGAACGGTGACCGTTTCCAATGGAACCGGTGCGGTGAATATCATTGCGGCGGCCAAAACGGGCATCCAATTCTCCCGCTCCGACTTGCTGAGCCGGTTAAAACCGGTCCTTCCCTTTGCAGTTTTTGCGGACTATTTCGACCTCAGCGGATCAGAGGTGGAAGGGTGCATTGCGGCAAATCAGGCAACTATCTGCGGGGCCTTTGGCAATACGGAGAACAATATCAGCCATTATTCAGATGCCGCCAATACTATCACGGTGAAAAAGATCTATGACGGCTCCGAACCGAAAACTTTCCGGTTCGGCCTGTACCGGAAGGATACGAACAAGCGGATCGGTGAAATCAAGACGCTGACCCTGCCCGCCGCGGGCAGTGAGAGCGGAACCGTCGCCTTTGATGTCGGCCATGAGGACGTTGACCGTTACACCGTCCATGAGCTGGACGGCGATGGGGCCGTTCTCCGGGAGGGCGGCCAATACGACGGTTTCCGGCTGACGAAAGTGACGGCCGGTAAAAAGGAAACGAACGCTTCCACCTTAAACTGGACTTCCTATATCAATAGCTTCTGCAGCGACAGCACGGGGGGAAGATTGCAGCAGCAGTATAAGCAGAACCGGCTGGTGGTTGGGAAGGGGATTCCCGTCGTCAGCGGCGATCCGAGCGACAACGGAGGAAAGCACGTCGCGTGCGGCAGCGGAAAATTTACCTGCGACCCGGGCCAGAATATTTTAAACGCTTCAAAAAGCAGCCCGATGCCTGACTTTTCTGGAATTTTAAGCAGCATGGAAGAGCTTTCCGCGGACCTGGCCGGGGCGATCCCAACGGACTCGGTCGCCGTGAAAAATTACAAAGTGAGCGATTTTGCTCATTTTGATAACAATACCTTTGATTTTACCGTTGACAACGGGCAGATGCTTTTGATCAATATCGATGCGACCGGCTGTAAAAGCTTTCAGTTTCCCAATAATTCCAAATTAAAGGTCAACGGCCAGGCGATGGGCGGCTGGGTGCAAATTGCCCCGAGCATTGTCGTCAATGTCTACACAAGGAACCAGGACGGCAGCGTCTCGGCTTACAACGGCATTATCAATTACGCCGGCTATATGATGGGGACTCTGCTGGCTCCCGGCGCGGAAGTTCATGTGTCGACGGGAGCCTACAACGGGAGAATTGTTGCATGCAAGGTCTACAATGACCGCGTGGAGATCCATGGCGTCACAATGGGGACCGCAGGGGAAAACATCCTCTGGACCTTTGTGAATACAGCTGTTTCCGGGATTATTGCCCTTCCCGAAACGGGAGGGACGGGGACCGGTCTCTTCTTTGGCCTTGGCGGGGGGCTGATCCTCCTGGCCACGGCAGGGATCGTTCTCCGCCGGAAGCACAGACCGCGAGAGGCAGGGGGTGAATCCGGCTAGAGACAGCCGCAGGCAGATCGACTTCCACGATAAAACACGATAAAACACGATGAATTCAGAGGAGGATTTTTATTATGAATTTTCGAAAACACTTCGGTGCGATCGCGATGGCGGTGCTGATGGTTTTGTCTTTCGGCGCCCTTCCCGCTTTTGCCGTGGCGCAGCCCGCAAGTACAGGTTCTCTCACCATGCTGGATGAAAGCGGAGCACAAAAGACGACCTCTTCCTATTCTGCGGATCAAATCGTCAAATTCGACGCCAGTGTACTGAATGGGAAGACCGTCTACACCAACATGAAGCTGAACCCTGATTACAAATCTACGATGGTTCAAAACCTTGGCTTGGCAGGCGGCGCAAGCGACAGCGATGTTTTAAACGCCCTTTCCAGCCTGGACGAGAAAAATGACGCGGCGAAAATTTCCGCGCTGGCCGTCGCACTGAAGAGCGTTAAACCTTCCACGTCGGGTTTTACCAATACCACAACGTCAAACGGCAAATTCAGCAGCCTGCCTTACGGCTATTATCTGGTTCTTGAAACGGCTAATAACGCGGATGACGGCACCGTCCTCTCGAAGCCGATTCTGGTCGGCGTGCCTGTCAAAGGGGCGGCGACCGTTACCCCCGATGTGACGGTTACGGTCAAGACCGACAAAGCGACGGTGGAAAAGAAAATCGTTGTGCCGGATCCCAGTGACGGCAGCAAAAACATTCTCGTTGATTCCAGCACGGCCGCCGTGGGCGACACGGTCCGCTATCAGTCCCTTTCCACGATTCCCACCTATTCCGCGGATGCGTCGGGTATTACATACAATGTGACCGATACATTCAGTAAAGGGCTGACCTACCAGGGGATCGATGCGGTCAAAATTGTGGAGGATAACAACGGCAGCTATACCGAGAAGAAAACGCTTGCTTCCGGCACGGATTATACGCTTTCCACAGACAATCTCGGCGGCGCGACGTTCCGCCTTTCGCTGAGCAATGACCAGGAGATCAAAAATTGGGGCAATGCGGGGTACAAACTGCTGGTCACTTATCATGCGGTGCTGAACAGCAGTGCAAATTCCGGCAGCGTCGGCAACCCGAACTCCATTCATCTGACCTACAGCAATAATCCTGGAGAGACCGACCGCACCACCCCGGACGACACCGTCATCACCTATACTAACCGTCTGGTCGTCACCAAGAAGGATTCCGGCGGCGCCACGCTGAGCGGAGCCACCTTTGAGCTGCACCGGCAGAACGGAAAAGATGCTTCCGGTAACCCGGTCTGGGGCGACCCGGTCGACACCCAGATCACCGATGGCAGCGGACTTGCCACGTTTTCCAAATTGCAGCAGGGCACCTATGAGCTGGTCGAGACCAAGGCGCCGGACGGCTACAATCTGAGCGACCCAGTCATTTTCACGGTCAACGCGAAAAACGGCGGAGTTCAAATCCCGGATGCCAACATTGCGGTGACGCAGGTCGGCAATGCGGCCGCTTTGGATTTCAAGGCTGTCTGGTCCTGTGACAACAACAACGTCAGCATTGACGGCACGACGGGGAACCTGAACCTCGGCATTACGGATACCAAAGGATTTGTTCTTCCTGGCACCGGCGGCATCGGCACAACGATTTTCACCGTTTGCGGCATTGGGATCATTGCGCTTGGATGCTGCCTGGCTTTGGTGTATAATAGGAAAAAGAAAAAATCCGGGCAGCACTGATTCGGAGCGGCGGAGGACGCTTCCGTTCCCTCGGGAGGACGGAAAACAGGATGGGAGGCACGGGATTTGAAAAAGAATATTCCCGTGATTGCCATCGTCTGTGTTTTGGCTCTCGGCGTCTGCGTCCTCCTTTACCCGGTCGTCAGCGCGATCATCGCGAAGATGACGGAATCCGTGACGATCTCCAGCTATCAGAAAGCGGTGGAAAATCTCTCCGGTCAGCAGATCGCGAAGATGAAGGCGGACGCGGAAAAATACAACAGACAGCTCAGCGGAGCCGTCCTTTCCGACCCTTTTACGGGAACCGAAAAGCTCGATACCGGCTATATCAAACTGCTTAATGTCAGCGAGGTGATGGGTTACCTTGAGATTCCGAAAATCAATGTTTATCTTCCCATTTACCACGGGACCTCGGCGGAAGTTCTCCAAAAAGGCATTGGGCATTTGCAGAACACCTCTCTCCCAATCGGCGGAAAGAGTACGCATGCGGTGCTTTCCGGGCACAGAGGACTTCCCTCGGCAACTCTTTTGACGAACCTTGACCAAATGAAAAAGGGCGATGTGTTCTACATCCATATTCTGGATGAAATCCTGGCGTATCAGGTGGAAAAGATCAAGGTGGTCAATCCGGACAACACGGCGGATCTGGCCATTCAGCCCGGCAGGGATCTTGTCACGCTGGTCACTTGCACTCCTTACGGAATCAACACGCAGCGGCTTTTGGTGCGGGGAAAGCGGATCGAATACATTCCCGGAAGCCGGGCTCAGCCGAAACGGCAGGCCGGTGAGGCGGCCGTTGTTCCGTCCGCGGCTTTGGCCGCGGCGGCGGTTCCGGCAGTGCTGCTTGTCAGGGCATGGAAAAAGAGGAGAAGGGTGCGAAAGTGAAAAGAACCGGAAAAATCAGCCGGCACGCCTTAACCATGATCTCCGCCATCCTCCTTTTAACCGGCTTTGTGATGTTCCTTTACCCGATCCTTGCGGATTTTGTCAGCCGGCAATACACCGACGTTTCCATCCGGTCCTTTGACAAGGCCGTTGACTCCATGCGGGAGAATCAGGAGATTGTTCCGGACAATACGCTGCAGGTCGGCGGTTCTTCTCTGGATGACCTGCTCAGAAGGGTCAAAGCCTATAATCAAAAGTTATATGCCGACGGCCAGAAGGATTTGGTAGACCCGTTTTCCTATGAAGTCAGCAGCTTTGATCTTTCCGGTTACGGGATAGACGACGACATGTTCGGCTCGATTGAAATTCCAAAAATCCATGTGAAGCTTGGCATTTATCTGGGCGCGACCGCGGCGAACATGTCAAAAGGGGCGGTCCACCTGACCCAAACCTCGCTGCCGATCGGCGGAGAGAATACCAATGCCGTGATTGCGGCGCACCGCGGGTCAAGGTACGGCGACATGTTTCTTCGCATCGACCGTCTGAAAGCCGGCGATGAGGTTCGGATCACCAATGCGTGGGGTACGCTGACTTACCGCGTGACCTCCACAGCTGTCATCGCGCCAAATCAGGTCGGCAAGGTACTGATCCAGCCGGGCCGGGATAGGGTGACGCTGCTCAGCTGTAACCCCTATGGAAAAAGCACACAGCGCTATGTGGTCTATTGTGACCGCGCGGCGGAGAAAGAGCTGAATTCCCGCTGAACGGGGTTCGGGCCAAGAGAGGGAAGGGATGGTGATAGAATGAAACTGCCGCTGAGGTTGAGAAGGACCGGGAGCGTACTTTTTGCTGCCGTTTTGCTGCTGCTTTTTCTGGCGGCGCAGGTGTTTGCTTCCACCGAGGTCGGCACGGGCAAACAGGGTTCCATCACCCTCTATGAATCCGGCGCCGGTACGGGCGCTTCCCTTTCCGGGATCCGGTTTACAGTTTACAGGGTTGCGGATCTTTTAGAGTCCGGCAGCTATCGGCTGACGGACGAGTTTTCCGGTTCCGGACTTCGCCTTGACCGGCTGAAAACGGCTTCCGAGGTTTCGGTTGCCTCCAAGAGCCTGACGGACTATGTTTCAGCGCATCACATCGCAGGGGTTTCCCGGGCCACGGATTCGAGCGGCAACGTCAAATTTCCTGATCTCGTTCTCGGGTATTACCTTGTGGTTCAGGATGTATCGGCGGGGACCCGGGCTTGCGTCATCTGCGATCCGTTCCTGATTCCCGTCCCAATGAAAAGCGAAAACGGAAAAAGGTGGATCTATCATTTGGTTGCAAACACGAAGAGCGAACCCGCGAGCGGGGCGGTGCTCCTCGAAAAGAAAAGCGATTCCGGGTCCCTGCTTTCCGGGGCGGTTTTCCGGCTGGAAAAGAAGGTTTACGGCACGTCTTCCGGTTCGCAGACAGGCTCGGACAGCGGAAGAGCGGATGATTGGAAGACCATGATTTCGGAATTGACGACTAACCGCTACGGCCAGATTATGGTGAAAGACATGCCGTACGGGCAGTACCGGTTTCAGGAAGTTGCCGCACCGTCCGGCTATGAGCTGGATGCGACGCCATATCCGTTTTCCGTTTCCGCGGCCGGCTCGGCTACGCTGGCAAACGGCAGATATGTCAGAGCTTACGGAACCGTTGTGTCCCTTGTGGCCTATGATTCTCCCACCGGTTCCCCGCCTTCCCACCACCATCCGCATGATCCGCCTTCGACCGTCTCGGAACCTCCGCCGTCCGCAAGCTCCGAAGAGCCCCCTACCGTGGTTTCCGACAACCCGGTCCCCAAGGCTCCGCCGGAAGTGACGGAGGAGTCGGAAGAACCAGCGGGAACCGAAACAATTCAAGATCAGCAGGTGCCGAAGTCGGGTTTTAATCTTCCCAAAACGGGCGGCAGTATCTGTTATGCGGTATGTACTTATGGGGGAATTTTTCTGGCGGTATGCGGGATGATTGTATTTCTGCTGTCCAGGAGAAAAAAAGAATAAGAAAAAGTCAGCTGGCCGCTGCAGGGCGTGAAATCTTGCGGCGGCTTTTTCTTTCGCCCATAAAACGCAGAGGTAAAAAGGGTTCCATTTGAATGAATGCACAAAAAATAAATCATTAATTCGAAAAAATGCAACATTCTGTTATTACCCACTTGACGGGGGTAAAAAAAAGATTTATTCTATAACTGAGTTCTTCGGCATTTGGACCCTTTGGTCGGCGGGGGTCGGATGTTGTTGACGGTATTTTTTTTAAAGAGGTTATTAAAAATGAATGAGACCGTTTACATAACCGGGCATAAAAATCCGGATACGGATTCCATTTGTTCTTCCATCGCTTATTCCGAGCTAAAAAAAAGGCTTGGAGTTCCGGCCGTGCCGGTTCGAATCGGCAAGATCAATAAGGAAACGGCGTTTGTGCTGAACTACTTTGGGGTCAAGGAACCAGAATATCTGAAAACCGTTAAGACTCAGGTTTCCGATTTGGATCTGGATGTGATTCCACCCGTGTCGGAAGACATCTCTATTAAAACGGCATGGAACATTATGCATAAAAGCAACAAGCAGGTGCTGCCGGTTACCGACGACAGCGGCAAACTGCTTGGGATCATTTCTCTTTCCGATATTACGAAAAGCTATATGACTTCTCAGGGGAACAATGTGCTGTCCAAAAGCCATACGCCGCTGCGCAACGTTACGGATACTTTAAATGCGAAACTTGTCTGCGGCAGCATGGACGATATGTTTCAGTCGATTGGCAAGGTCGTAATTGCCTCCATGTCGCCGGACAGCCTGGAGCCCTTTGTGGAAAAGAACGATATCGTGCTGGCGGGAAACCGCAAAGACAGCCAGATGCGGGTGCTGAAAGCCGGAGTCAGCTGCCTGATTGCGACCTGCGGCGGCCATTTGGATAAAGATGTTCTGGAGCTTGCCCGGCAGCAGAAGTGCATTGTGATGGAAACCAATTACGACACGTTCACCACAGCCCTGCTGATCAATCAGAGCATTCCCGTAGGCTATGTGATGACAAAGAAAAACATGGTCTGCTTCAATGTTCATGATTTTATTGATTCCATCCGCGACAAAATGCTTCAGACACGTTACCGCAGTTATCCGATCGTCGATGACAGCGGGGCGATCAAAGGTTTTGTGTACCGCTACCATCTGATTTCTCCGAGGAAAAAGAAAGTGATTCTTCTCGACCACAACGAAAAATCCCAGACGGTGGACGGCATCGACCAGGCCGATATCCTTGAGATCATTGATCATCACAGGATTGGAGATATCCAGACCAGCGCCCCGGTTTATTTCCGCAATGACACGGTTGGCAGCACGGCGACGCTGGTGGCGCGGATGTACCAGGAAAACGGAATCCGCCCGATGAAGGAAATTGCGGGACTTCTCTGCGCGGCGGTTATGTCCGACACCTTAAATCTGAAATCGCCGACGACCACTTATCTGGACCGCGAAACGGTTTCGCAGCTGTCTGAGATTGCGGGGATCGACCCGGATGCCTTTGCCACCGAAATGTTCCAGGCGGGTTCGTCGCTGGCGGATATGACCCCGGATCAGATCCTCTTCAACGATTTCAAAGATTATAACCTGAACCGGTATAAAGTCGGCATTGGGCAGGTAAACGCCGGCGACCCGGAAAGTGTAAAGAAGCTGAAGAGCAGCCTTTTGAAGCATATGGAAGAAGTAAAAAAGGAAAAGGGATATGACCTGTTGCTCCTGATGATGACGGATATCGTCAAGGAAAGCTCTCATCTTCTGTTTACTCAAAAGGGAGAAGAACTGATCCACAATGCTTTTGAGATTGAGCCGAAGGACAATGATGTCTATCTGGAAGGCGTTGTTTCCCGCAAAAAACAAGTGGTTCCGCTTTTGACCAACGCCATTCAAAACAACCCGGTCTGAAATTAAAAAATAAGGGCCGCTGCAAATTTTTTTTGCAGCGGCCTTTTTTACGATTCAGCCAAGGGAAAACGCCCTATTTGCTGAACCGTTTGTAAAGCGCCGAGAGGGATTTTTTTTCGATGCGCGAGACATAAGAACGGGAGATCCCAAGTTTCTGGGCCACTTCCCTCTGAGTCAGCGGCTCGTTGCCTTCGAGACCATACCGGAAAAGGATGATGGTCCTTTCCCGCGGGGACAGCACGTCGTCTATGTATTTCTTCAGTTGCTCCGATTTCATTTTATAATCCAAGTTGTCAACAATATTATCTTCCGTTGCCATAATATCCATCAAAGTCAGGGTATTGCCGTCCTTGTCAGTGTCAATTGGCTCGTTGAGGGAGACATCCTGGGCGCTTTTTTTGGAAGAGCGAAAATACATGAGGACTTCATTTGCTATTCTCACACTGCGGAACCGAAGCTGTTTTCGCACTGCTTCCAAAGAGATAGATGTTGATATTTTCTCCATCCCAGACGATTTTGTCGATAAAGGCTCGCAGTGCGGTCCGCTTCTCTTCGGCCGTCATGGTATCGAAAGCCGAGGAGAAAGAGCCGAAAATATTTTTGATGAGAGGAATCGGTTCACCGGGCAGAAGCTGCGTGGGCTCTGGCCGGTTCAGCTCGTTGATTCTTGTTTTCAGCCGGATATTTTTCTCGTCCAGCTCATTGATCCGATTCGTGATGTAGCCGGTGGCCGCAGTGCCCTGAGCCGTTTCAAGAGCGGCTGTCAAATTGGCAATGGCTTTTTCGTTTTCGCCTACCGCCCGGGTCAGCCGGCTGAGTTCCGCACCGGCTTTCATGCCGTTTCCTTTCAAAGACTGCCGGCAGGCGCGCAGCCGCCGGATGAAAAAAGACGGGTCGTCCGAAAGCTTTTTCACTTCTCCGCAGACCGCTTTGTCGAGCAGATTGCCGTTTGCATTTTGGATCGAACAGTTTTGGCCGCGGCTTTTCTCCTTCAGTTCGCAGAGATAGGTGTAGATCAATTCGCCTTCCGCGTTCTTTCGCTTTGTGAGCTTTGGGCGCATATAAGAGCCGCAGTTTCCGCATCGAAGAAGGCCGGAAAGAAGCGCGGCGTTGCTTTTCGGTTTGCGGTAAGACTTCGATTTATTCTGATTTAGCATCTCCTGCACTCGAATCCAGTCCCTGCCCGGCAGGATTCCCGGATGTTTTCCGACTGCGACGATCCAGTTGGCCTTATCCTGTTCGCGGATTGTCTTTCCATGTTGCTGTAGCGTCTTATTGTAGGCCATAATACCGTGTCTGCCGTCAAAAGTGCGCTTGCCGCCGCACAGAATGGCCCCGGAGTCCGCAAAGTAGCGGTAAGCGTCCTGGTCGGCAATCAGATAGACAGGATTTTTCAGAATGAATTTGATGGTGAAACGGGAATAGTGCTTGCCCCTTTTTGACAGAATGTTATTTTGAATCAAGAAGGTTTCCACTTTCGTCAGCGAATTTGTTTCTATAAATTTTTGGAAAATCAGCTTGACGGTTTCCATTTCATCCGGCTGAACCGCTAGCTGATAAAACCGATGAATTTTGCCATCTGCGGTTTTCCTTTCGGCGGGTCTGGAACGGTAACCGGTTGGCGTTGTGCCGCCCAGCCAGCGGCCCGTTTTGGCCAGCTCCTGCATATTGTCGCGGATGCGTTCCGCCGTGGTTTCCCGCTCCAGCTGCGAAAACACCGAAGCGATATACATCATGGCGCGCCCCATCGGCGATTCCGTATCAAAATGCTCCCGAATGGAAATAAAGGAAATCGACAGCGATTTCAGTTCTTCAATCAACTTTGCAAAATCTCCGGTATTCCGGCTGATGCGATCCAGCCGGTAACAGATCAGAGCGGAAAATTTACGCTTTCTGGCGTCGCTCATCATTTCCCGGAACTGAGGACGGTCGGTATTTCCGCCTGAAAATCCTTCGTCCTCATAAATGAGAAGATCCGATTCCGGCAGATCCCCGTATTGAGATTGCAGGTACTGCCTGCATAAATCAATCTGATTTTCGATGCTTTCGCCTTTGCCGGTAAATTTGGATTTACGGGAATAGATTGCAAATTTCATAAAATCGTTTGCCTCCCACATCAGGCGGCTGTTGCACACAGCGAAAGAGAAAAGAGCACGCCCGGGATTTTCAAGGGGCTGTACCTGTTTGATCAGTGCTCTTCTTTTTCATTCTTATTCTTGCAGCGGCGCGGTATGACAGCATTTTGGGGAACAGAACGCTTTTTCTGAACCGATGCGATCCAGAAAACGGCAGTGCCTGCGGCGAAAGAACTTAGTGCTGCCGGTCAGTCGATGTCTTTGGTCGCAACCATATCCACGCCCGTTCCGGCAACATTGGGGCGGATGACGTCGCCGATGCGGACGGGCGCCTGTACGGTAACCGCTTTGATGTCACGGATCACATCGAAAATCTTCTGCTTTGGAACATCGGTCCGCGTTTTGCAGGAAACGGTCACGGCTCCGGTTTTGCTGCCGGAAACCCGGACCGTGCTGGTTACAATGCGGGTCGGATTTGTGACTTCCTTGCGGGCATAAGCTTCGCCGCGGGGGCAGGAGTTCCCCGTGACGGAGAGAATTTTGGAACCGTCCATGGCAACCGTGACCGGGCAGCCGAGCGGACAGCCGATGCAGATTAGATTACGCTTTTCCATCATGAACTTACACACTCTCCACACAAATTCTGATCTTGGAAAGGCCGGGATGGTCTTCGAAATTTTTATGCGTTAATACGATTTCTTCCATTTCGCCGGGGGCCATTACGGGACGTTTGCGGCGGGCGATCCGGTCCCCGTCGAAATAAACGCTGACAAACCTGTTTTTCATCACGCTGCCGACGCGGAACCGCACGGTCAGCTTTTCCGGCATATGGGCCGGGTCAATGGTGCAGGGGACGGTATAGCGGGGACCTCCGGAGGTTTCCAGGGGAATTTCCCTGCGCGCGGGCTCTTTTTCGCCGGCGGCGGCATAGGCAGCCGCCGCCCTGCCCGCGGCTGCGGCTTCTTCGCTGACGTAATCCACCAGGTCGTGCACATGCAGCACATTTCCGGCGGCGAAGACTCCCGGAATGCTGGTTTCCAGGCTTTCATTGACGCACGGGCCGTTCGTGACGGGGTTCATCTGCGCTCCCATGCCGCGGCTCAGCTCATTTTCCGGGATCAGCCCGCAGCTGAGCAGCAGAGTATCGCAGTCGTAATGTTCCTCCGTGCCGGGAATGGGCCTGCGGTTTTCGTCCACTTTGGCCAGCGTGATTCCGCTGACGCGCTCTTTTCCCTCAATATCGACCACAGTGGTACTCAGCTTCAGCGGAATGTCGAAGTCATCCAGGCATTGGACGATATTGCGTTTCAAGCCGCCGGAATAGGGCATCAGTTCCGCGACGGTCAGCACTTTGGCGCCTTCCAGCGTCATGCGCCGCGCCATGATCAGGCCGATGTCGCCGCTGCCCAGAATCACCACGCGCCGGCCGGGCAGGTAACCTTCGATGTTGACCAGCCGCTGCGCCGTACCTGCGCAGTAAACGCCGGCGGGGCGGTATCCCGGAATGTTCAGCGCGCCGCGGCTGCGTTCGCGGCAGCCCATGGCCAGGATGACAGCCCGGGCCTCAAGGTCGAACAGGCCATCGGAACGGTTCATGGCGGTTACGACTTTTCCGTGGGTGATCTGGATCACCATGGTGCTGAGCTTATATTCGATGTTCCGTTTCCGCACTTCGTCGATGAAGCGTTTCGCATATTCCGGACCGGTCAGTTCCTCATGGAAGGTATGCAAGCCGAAGCCGTTGTGGATGCACTGATTCAAAATACCTCCCAGCTGGGAATCGCGCTCCAGAATCATAATGCTGCGGGCACCGGCATCGCGGGCGGAGACTGCCGCTGCGAGTCCTGCGGGGCCGCCGCCGATGATGACGATATCATACTGCTTCATTCCGGTTTTCCTCCTTGTAGGGCATCTTTATTGATTCCCTCGATCAGGCGCGATTTTCCGCCGCACTTTGTGATTTCGCTCTGGGGCACTTTCCATTCGCGCGCTAGAATTGCAATTGTGCGCGGAGTACAGAATCCGCCTTGGCAGCGCCCCATGCCCGCACGGGTGCGGCGTTTGACGCCGTCCAGGCTTTTTGCACCCAGTGGCCGATGAATCGCGTCCAGAATTTCACCCTCGCTGATCTTTTCGCAGCGGCAGATGATGTTGCCGTAGGCGGGCTTTTCCCGGATCAGCCTTTCCTGTTCCTCCCGGCTGAGGATTTTCGGGTTCAGAACCCCGCGGCGCCCGCCGTGAAAATAGGGGTTCGGCGCAAGCCTCATCTTTTCCCGCAGCAGATTTGCCACCATTTTTCCGATGGCGGGGGAGGAAGTCAGGCCCGGCGATTCGATTCCGGCGCAGTTGATAAAGCCCGGCGCATCCGGTGCTTCGCCGATGACGAATTCATGGTTGTCCTCGTGCGCGCGCAGGCCCGCAAAGCTGGTGATCACCTGGCGGACCGGCAGGTTCCGGACTGTTTTTCCGGCTTTTTCCATTACTTCCCGCAGCCCTTCGGCGGTCGTATTGGTCCCTTCACGGTTGGAAATATCAATGGCGGTCGGGCCGATAATTGTGTTTCCATGGACGGTAGGACTGACCAGCACCCCTTTGCCAAACTTGCCGGGAAGCTGAAAGACAGTGTGCCTGACAAAGCCGTCGGTGGATTTGTCCAGCAGGCAGTAGTCTCCGCGGCGGGGGGTGATGTGAAGCTTGACTTTGCTGACCATGTTGTTGAACAGGTCGGCGTAGATCCCCGCGGCGTTGACAACATATTTGGCTTCCAGCGGCCCCGCGGAGGTGGAAAGTTTCCAGCCCCCGGCTGCGGGATTCAGGCTTGTCACCTCCGTGTTGAGACGGAACTCCACCCCGTTTGTGAAGGCGTTTTCCGCAAGCGCAATGTTCAGACTAAACGGGCATACGATACCGCCCGTTGGCGCGTAAAGGGCGGCAACTGCTTCCGGGGATACGTTCGGCTCCATGGTACGCAGTTCTTCCCGGCTCAGGATCCGAAGACCTTTGACCCCGTTTTTTAGACCGTTTTGATAGAGCCTGAATAGATTGGAACGGTCTTCTTCACGCATTGCGAGTACGAGGGAGCCGATGCGCTGAAACGGAAAGTCCAGTTCTTTGGAAAGCGGTTCCATCAGTTCATTTCCTCGCACATTCAGCTTTGCCATCAGGCTGCCGGCTGCCGCGTCAAATCCGGCGTGAACAATGGCGCTGTTTGCCTTGGAAGTTCCGCAGCAGACGTCCTCACATTTTTCGACAACGCAAATTTTGGCGCGGTAGCGGGAAAGCTCCCGCGCAATGGAGCAGCCGGATACGCCGGCTCCGATAATTACAATATCGTACACGAAATGACAGCTCCTTCTTTTTTATGGCTGAAAAATCAGAAAGGCCGAACGGATTCCACTTTCTCGCCGGGGAGAAAGTGAAATTCATTCGGCCCACGCATATCTCTAAACTCGTCGTGAAACCGGTTGCTTTTCTTAAGCAAAGGGAGCCGTGTCTCCCTACATTTCCCAAATTGTCTGATTGGTTGTTGAGATGGCGACGGCGCCGGCTTCCAGCGCGGCGATGACGTCTTCCTTGTCGGCGATCAGACCGCCGGTCAGCACCGGTGCGGAAACGATGGAGCAAACCTTTCGAAGAGTCTTTGGCATGGTTCCCGGTAAAATATCGATAAAATCAGGCTGCGTGCTTTCCAGTTTTTCCAGACTGGAAAGCGCGATGGAATCCAGAACGAACACACGCAGGATGGAGTGCAGGTTCAGCTCTTTCGCGCGGCGGATAAAAGTCTGCCGTGTGGAAATAATGCCGTCGGCTTGGGTCGTGCGCCGGATAAAATCGACCGCGATCTCCTTATTGGACAGACCCGCGATTAAATCGGCGTGCACAATAGCGATCTTGTCGGCGCCTTTAATCCGGCTGACGATTTTCGGAATGTTGCAGATGTCGCCATAAAGAATAAAAACGATTCGGATATTGTCACAGACCAGACATTTTTCCAGACCTTCGTCATCTTTAATCGCCGCGATGACAGGGTTGGCGGCGACAGCATTAAAAAATGCGGTGTCCAATCTAACTCAAAGCTCCTCCCTTTTCTGGAAAGACAGAACTCAAAACAGGTTATGAAGCCCTTTGAAAATAAAAATACGAAAAAAGAGCAACCAGAAAATAGACCGAAATAAAATTCCGGTTGCCATCTCCCTGCTCTTACTCTGAAGGTTACACTCTATGGAATTTTTATAATTTCTATTATTATTTTATCATTAATTTCACTCAAAATCAACTGGTAATATAAAGATTGTGAAATTGCCATGGCCTTTTGTCATCTGACTCCGACCCCCAAAGCCACTCCTCCCGGCAGGGCTGCATAAAGCGGCTTTTTGCGGAATAAAATGATTTCGAAGCAAAAACAATGGGAGGGGCCCGGTTGAATGTGGTAGTTCATTATCCGCAAGAAGATGAAAAACAACGGGAACTGAAAAAAAGGATCGCAGCGACGCACGGCGACGCGGTTGTTCGATCCATAGAGCGGCTTCCCTGCCCGACAGAGCAGAAGCTGGAACTTCTGAACCAGCTTCTCAGGGAAGGCAGGTGAAAGCGTGGCCTGTTGCAAAACGGAAGCGGCGTGGCGGCCGTTTCCGTTTTGTTTTTCTAATGGGGCGCGATCCGGCCCCCGGCGCTGCCGTTCCGCGGGGGTAGGATAGCATTTTCAATACAGCGTGCGGCGTAGCTGGAAAGCCGAATGCCTTTCGAACTGTCGAAAGTGTTGACCGCCTTGATCAGGCCGATTGTGCCGATGGAAATTAAATCGTCCTGCTCGCTGGAACTGGAATAATATTTTTTGATAATGTGCGCGACAAGCCGCAGGTTGTGCTCAATCAGCATGGCTCTGGCTTTCGGATCTCCTTTCTTCATTTTTTCCAGACAGTCCTTCTCCTCCTGTGCGGTCAGCGGGCGGGGAAATGAACCGGAACCGGCTACATGAAGAATAAAAAATAAAAATCCGGAAACGGCAAGACTCAAAATTGCACCGAACATAATTGCCTGCCCCCTCTGGAATTTGTAGATACAATCATTATATGCAGGACGAGCCTGAATTGTTGCAAGTCCGGCGGAATGTTCCGGCTGACGGGAATTTCTCTGCGGCAATAGGATACTCGAAGGTTGTAAGTTTTGCCGGAATCGGATAAAATAGAAGGAGTTCAAAGGAGGTTCGTTTATTTTGGAAGAAGTTCGGCAAAACAAAATGGGTACAATGCCTATTTTTCATCTGATCGTTTCCATGTCAATCCCTGCGATCCTTTCTATGATGGTCCAGGCGCTCTATAATATTGTAGACAGCTACTTCGTTTCTCAGATCAGCGAAGATGCACTGACCGCCGTTTCACTGGTCTTCCCCATCCAGACGATGCTGATCGCAGTAGCGGTTGGAACCGGCGTGGGTCTGAATTCGCTAATTTCGCGCCGCTTGGGGGAAAACCGTGCGGAAGAGGCAAACCAGGCCGCCACTCACGGCCTGTTTCTGGGGCTTTTGAATGGCCTGCTGTTTTTTTTGGTCGGTCTGTGCTTTTCCGAAAGTTTTCTGCGGGCTTTTACCTCAAACCCCGAGATTGTCAGCATGGGTTCCGCCTACATGCAGGTTGTCTGTATGTTTTCCATCGGGGTCTGCGTAGAGGTTAATATTGAAAAAATCCTGCAGGCGACCGGAAATATGCTTTTCCCAATGCTGTTTCAGCTGGTCGGTGCCGTCGGAAACATTTTACTTGACCCCATTTTTATTTTCGGCATGTTCGGCGTACCGAAATTCGGGGTGAAAGGAGCCGCGATTGCCACGGTTCTGGCACAGTTCCTTTCCATGACGGTTGCTCTTTTGGTTCTGTTTTTAAAAAAGCATGAGATTCAAATTAGATTCCATTCTTTTCACCCCAGATGGAACATCATACGCAACATCTACGCTGTGGGATTGCCTGCAATTGTCATGCAGGCTACCGGTTCCGTCATGGTGGTCGGTATGAACGCCATCTTAATCGGGTTTACCGGAACGGCGGTTGCTGTTTTCGGTGTCTACTACAAATTGCAGTCCTTTGTCTTTATGCCGGTTTTCGGATTGAACCAGGGATTGATGCCCGTCATGGGTTACAACTATGGCGCGGGAAAACGGAGCCGCCTGCTGAGTACGGTTAAAATTGGCTGCGTCGTTGCGGCGGCTATTATGGGGATTGGCATGGTGGTGTTCTGGCTTTTCCCGGAACGTCTTCTTGGAATTTTCAGTGCTTCTGCCAGCATGCTGCAAATTGGCGTCCCGGCGCTTCGCACCATTTCTCTCTGCTTTTTGCCCGCCGCTTTCGGGATCATCTTTTCCACTACTTTTCAGGCGGTCGGGGACGGGCTGAAAAGTCTGATCATTTCCATGCTGCGCCAGCTTGTGGTTCTGCTTCCCAGCGCGTATCTGCTTTCAAAGGTCAGTCTGGTGGCGGTCTGGTATTCTTTCCCGATTGCGGAAAGTGTATCTTTAGCCGCAAGCATCCTCTTTTACATAAGGCTGAAAAAAACGACGATTCATAACATGGAGGAACAGAATAGCCTCCCGGCCGGTGAAATAGATTCCGCAGATTAATTTTTGTTGCGGCTTTTCTTCCAATTTCATCCAGGAAGAAATTTTTAGCTGGTTTCAGCGCCCATGAGAGAACTAAAATCGTATATAATAATAGTATGAAACCCGTATTATGGAAAGTGAAAGGTATGCAGCAAACGATTTTAAAAAGAAGACTTTCCCCCGCGCAGATTTTAATTACTTTAGATGCGAAGTCGGGCCCCGGAATGTCCGGCCGCCTGTATAGCGGCTATTACCGTCAGGTGTACCTATTTCGCAGTGAGACGGAACTTCTCTTTGCGATGGACTGCCTCTGTGACAGCATGCAGTTTCCCCAGGCGTCATTCAAAAGCAGAAGCTTTGAATCTAAATACACGAAAACGCTGGTCAGGGAGGTGGAAAATTATATGGAGTCGGAGATTGAAGCTGCTTTGGAGCAGAAGAAAGCTACTTTTCTGGTGCATATCAAATTCCGCCAGAACGCAACTTGGCAGGGGAGCATCACGTGGGTGGAAAAAGAAAAGACGCAGAATTTTCGCAGTGCGCTTGAAATGCTGAAGCTGATGGATGAGGCACGACATCCATCAGCAAAAGAGGTCGTGAATTGGGAAAACGTCCTGTAATGAAATCTTATGATCTGTGCTCTTTTTCACTTGCGCCGTTCCAGAAGAGTCCGACCTTTTTTTAAAAACTTGAAGATCCAGCAGCCCCTGTTCCGATGATACGGAACAGGGGCTGCTTTTTACTTTGAAGCGTTAACTTTTTTAGATGTACGAAATTTTTTGTTTTTATGAAAAATTTGGAAGAAAAAAAGACTTGACGCTTTCAATAGGGTGACGTATAATTAGGGAACCAAATAAATAGGAAACCTATCTAATTTGAAAAGAGGCCGAAAATGCAGGAAGAAGAGCGCGTTGAAAAAGCGACCAAGATGCTGCTGAATTCCATGGTGCAGTTTCGCCGCCTGCGCGATATTCCCTACCGCGGAAAGTGGTCGGAACGTCCAAAATTCAGACACAGCGATATGATGATTCTGTTTGCCCTCAAACAGATGGAACCGATTTATCCGGAAGGTGTCAGTATCAAAGAACTGAGCCTTCACCTAAATCTGAAATCGCCGACGGTGACGCCCACCGCCTACCACCTGGAGCAGATGCATCTGGTGGAGCGCAATACGGATACACGGGATCGCCGCGTCAATCGGATCCGTCTGACTGAAACGGGACGCGAATTTCTCTTTGAGCATAAAAAGCAGTTTGATGAAAACATCCGCGGTCTGGTCGTTTTTCTCGGGACGGAGAAAAGCCTAACCCTGGCGGAGCTGCTTAATGAGGCGTATCTTTACGAATGTCGCCAGATCCGGCCAAAAAACCGGCCTCGTAGCCTGTAAGTTCAGGAGGATTTAGGAATGCTGAAAATCTATCGAAACCTGAAGCCATTTGCGGCTTCCATCGCTCTGCTTTTGCTGCTTCTGTTTCTCCAGGTTATGTCCGACCTTTACCTGCCGACCTTGATGGCGGAGATCGTCAACAACGGTATCCTGACCGGAAATGTCGGTTATATTTGGAAGATTGGAGCTTTTATGCTTCTGGTGGCGGCGGGGGGTGTACTCTGCGCCGTCATAGCGGATTTCCTCGGTGCGAGGGTTTCCACCGGCCTGGGCAGGGATCTGAGAAATCAGATTTTTCGCCATGTGGAAAGCTTTTCTCTGCGCGAGTTTGACCGGTTTGGCTCCTCCACGCTGATCACGCGCACAACCAACGATATCACCCAGATCCAGATCGTCACCGTCATGATCATCAACATGATGGTCCGGGCGCCGATGACCTGCGCCGGCGGGCTGATTCAAGCTTATCACCAGGATCACGCGCTGACGCTGGCCCTTGTCATAGCGCTGCCGGTTTTGGCCCTTGTGATTTATCTGGTACAGTCAAGAGTGATTCCGCTGTTCCGCCAGGTACAGAATAAGTTGGACCGGATTAACCTGATCCTGCGGGAGAACCTGACCGGTATCCGCGTCATTCGGGCCTTTGACAAAATTGATCACGAAAAATCGCGTTTTGAAAAGGCCAACCGGGATTTGACCGACACCTACATCCACGTCAACCGCATTATGGCTTTCCTGATGCCGATGATGATGATGATCATGGATCTTGTGACGGTCTGCGTTCTCTGGTTTGGCAGCAAACGGGTTGACACGGGAGAAATGAATCTTGGCGCGCTGATGGCATTTATTCAATATGCGATGCAGATCATGTTTTCTCTTTTGATGTTCGTCATGATGTTCGTCATGATTCCCCGGGCGCAGGCTGCTGCGGACCGCGTCAACGCGGTGCTGGAAACGGAACCTGAAATCCATGACCCGGCGGTTCCCGTGCCTGTAAAAGAAGAAAAGGGATATGTGGAATTTCAGAATGTCACCTTCCGCTATCACGGCGCGGAACAGCCCGCAATCCGGAATGTCTCGTTCTCTGTCAGACCGGGGGAAACCACGGCGATCATCGGGGGGACCGGCAGCGGCAAAAGCACGCTGATCAACCTGATTCCCCGCTTTTATGATGCGGAGGAAGGAACGGTTCTGGTCGACGGCACCGATGTGAAAACCATGACACAGGAGGATCTGAGAAACCGGATCGGCTTTGTGCCCCAGCAAGCCAGCCTGTTTACGGGCACCGTTCAAGAGAATTTGCTGTGCGGCCGGGAAGATGCCTCGGATGCAGAAATCCGCCATGCCGCGCAGGTGGCGCAGGCTTCCGAATTCATTGAACAGCTGCCGGACGGATATGACTCCCTGCTGGCGGAAGGCGGGCGGAACCTTTCCGGCGGGCAGAAGCAGCGCCTTTCCATCGCACGGGCTCTGGTCAGGCGCCCGGAAATCTATGTGCTGGACGACAGCTTTTCCGCGCTGGATTTTAAAACCGATGCAAAGCTGCGTGATGCGCTGCGGAAAGACACGCGGGAATCCACCGTGATCCTCATCGCGCAGCGCGTCGGGACCGTGATGGACGCCGACCGGATCATCGTTCTGGACGAAGGCTCGGTCGCCGGAATCGGAACCCACAAAGAATTGATGAAGAACTGTGAAGTTTACCGCGAAATCGTTTCGTCGCAGCTTTCCGAGGAGGAATTGGCGTGAATGGAAAAAAGCCCGTTTCCCAGCCGGGTGGAATGAGGCACGGCGGCCCGGCCGGTTCCATCGGAAGGCCTGTGGAAAAAGCGAAAGATTTTAAGAAAACGCTGAAACGCCTGATGGGATATCTGAAGCCGCATGTCTGGAAGCTTGTCTCCGTTTTCCTTTTCGCCATTTTTGCAACCGCTTTTACCGTCCTTGCTCCCCGGATCAGTGGGAACGCGATCAATCAGCTCACCGACGGGTTCATTGCGAAGTACGCGGTGGCAGAAGTAAGTAAGGCGCAGGATTCCTTCGGCCCTGCCCTTCGGTCCCAACTGGCCAAAATCGATGCCGGGCGCACCGAGGCGGAAAAGCAGGCGGCTGCGACCGCCCGCGCGGAGCTGGAGCGGAAAGGCGCCTCGCAGAAACAGATCGCCGCGGTTCAGCAGCAGGCTGCGGCCGCCGCGGATCAGGCATTTGAAAAAAAGCTTTCCCAGTCCGTTACGCCGGAACAGCTTCAGGCTATGCGGGAAATCGTTCAGATTCCGCGGGTTGCCAGGATCGCCGGAGCCAAAGAAAAAGCAGATGCGGTCGAGCGGATGGCGTCCCTTTCGAAAAAGCTCCCCCAGTCGGGGAACACCCGGAATTTTTCCTCCCTCGGCGGCGGGAATCTTCAGAAATACCTGAACGACATCCGCGAAACGAATGGCGCCATCCCGTTTGGCGCCATCGCCAAGACCCTTTTGTTCCTTTTGATTATCTATCTGTTCAGCTCTCTGTTTACCTTCCTGATGCGCTATGTGATGGCGGATGTATCGCAGAGTACGGTGTACAGCCTGAGAAAAGACCTGAACGACAAACTTTCCCGGCTGCCGCTTGAATATTTTGACGGACACACCAGCGGGGATATTTTAAGCCGCATGACCAACGATATCGACACGATCTCCGGTACGCTGCAGCAGAGTCTGACGCAACTGGTCCTGGCGGTATGTCAGATCCTCGGCTACATCATTATGATGCTGATTTACAGCCCGATTCTGACGCTGATTGTGCTCTGTACTCTGCCGCTTTATATCGGGATCACCATGCTGGTCGCTTCCCATTCCCAGAAATATTATAAAGCGCAGCAGGAATACCTTGGTGACCTCAGCGGTCACACCGAAGAAATGTTCACCGGGCATGTGATCGTCAAGGCCTTTGGCCGTGAAAAGGAGTCGGTCGAAACTTTTGAGCAGGTCAACGACGACCTGTACAAGGTCGGCTGGAAAGCTCAGTTCATGAGCGGTATCATGTTCCCTCTGATGAATTTTGTGAGCAACATCGGTTATGTGCTCGTCTCGGTAATCGGGGGCGTCTTTGTGACAAAAAGCCTGCTGAACATCGGGGATATCACGGCGTTTATCCAGTATTCCCGGTCGTTTTCCATGCCGATCATCCAGACGGCCAACATCGCGAATATCATCCAGTCCACCATCGCCTGCGCAGAGCGCGTGTTTGAGGTCCTGGATGAAAAGGAAGAAGTCCCGGATCCGAAAGATGCCGTCGTCATCGATCATCCGCAGGGCAATATCTGCTTCGATCATGTGAAATTCCGCTATGAAGAATCCGTGCCGCTGATGGAAGACATGAATCTGAATTTCAAGCAGGGAGAAACCGTTGCGATCGTCGGCCCGACAGGGGCCGGAAAGACCACTCTGGTCAACCTTTTGATGCGATTTTATGAGATCAACGGCGGCACCATCACTTTCGACGGCGTGGACATCCGGCGCCTCACCCGCGGAAATCTGCGCACCATGTTCGGGATGGTGCTGCAGGACACCTGGCTCTTCAGCGGGACGATTGAGGAAAACATCGCTTACGGAAAGGCAAACGCCACCCATGAGCAGGTTGTCGCCGCAGCAAAAGCCGCCCACGCGGACCATTTCATCCGGTCCCTTCCAGACGGCTACCAGACCGTCTTAAATGAAGAGGCGTCCAATATTTCCCAGGGACAGAAACAGCTTCTCACCATCGCCCGCGCACTTCTGGCAAACCCGGTCGTACTGATTCTGGACGAGGCGACCAGCAGCGTCGACACCCGCACCGAAGTCCTGATTCAGAAGGCCATGGGCGTGCTGATGAAAGGGCGGACCAGCTTTATCATTGCACACCGCCTTTCCACAATCCGCGATGCTCATCTGATTCTTGTGATGAACCACGGTACGATTATCGAAACCGGAAATCACCGTGAGCTGATGGCGAAAAAGGGATTTTACGCCGACCTCTACAACAGTCAGTTCCTGGGGACGAATCCGGACTGACCCTTTTCTTTCAATCAAAGCCCCGTGCGGTACAGCGGAATGACGTTGATCACCGGCACCTCGTAGGGATGGGCCGCCTTCACGGCGCGGAGGGTCTCTTCCACCTTTTCCGTTTTACAGAGAACTTCCACTTTGTATTCCCGGCCGCTGCAGAGCCGGTTCGTTTCGCCGCGGTAGGGATGGCTTCCCTCCAATGGGCGCCAGCAGCCGACGGTTTCACTGTAGGAAAGGCAGCTGTCATAGGCTCCCACATGGCCGGCGTCCACGCTTTGCAGCGCCTTCCGGATGGTCTCCAGATGAGTTCGCGGGACGAAAATTTCCATTTTGCAGTATTCAAATTCCATAAAAATTCTCCTGTTCGTTTTTGCTTTTTTTCAGCGCGAAAAAATTCGGCACTCCCCCGATTTTTGCCGTTCGCCGGTGGATTTTACCATTGAGATCGGTTATGATAAAAGGCGGAGAAAAAGGAGGATGCGGAATGAAACTGGTATTGATCCGGCACGGGGAAAGCGAATGGAATCAAAAAAATCTTTTTACGGGCTGGACGGATGTGGACCTGACGGAAGCCGGCCGGGAAGAAGCGCGGAGCGCCGGTGCTCTTCTGAAAAAAGAGGGATTCGACTTCGACCTCTGTTACACCTCGTATTTAAAACGCGCCATCCATACGCTAAACCTGGTTCTGGAGCAGATGGACCGGGAATGGCTGCCCGTTGTGAAAAGCTGGCAGCTCAATGAACGGCACTACGGTGCGCTGCAGGGGCTGAACAAAGAGGAAACTTCCAGAAAGTACGGGGAAGAGCAGGTGCATGTCTGGCGGCGTTCCTTTGACGTCCGCCCGCCGCTGCTTGCCGAGGACGACGAGCGGCTTCCCGGCCGTCTGGTCCAGTACAGGGAAGTGCCCGCGCAGGAACTGCCGCGCGGCGAAAGCCTGAAAGACACCATCGCACGGGTGATTCCGTATTTTGAGGCAAATGTGCGCGCAGAGATGGAAAAGGGCAGGCGCGTGCTTCTGGCCGCTCACGGCAATTCCATTCGGGCGCTGGTGTATTATTTTGAAAAATGTTCCGGCGACGAGATCACGAAGGTCAATATTCCGACCGGTGTGCCTCTGGTCTATACCTTCGATCCAAACTGGAAGGTTACAGACAAAGCTTACCTCGGCGATCCGGAGCGCATCCGCGCTAAGATTCAGAGTGTTGCCAACCAGGGAAAAGCCGGCGCGCCGTAACCGCTGATAGAAATTTCCCCGCCGCGCATACTAAGCGGGGAGGTGATTCTGATGTCCAAGGCAACTGTCTCTTTTGGTCTGAAACATTCTGAGAACCGGCGGGGATGTGAGGAGATCAAGCGCCGGCTCGACTCGATTCCCGGCGTTCTCTCCGTCAGTATCGGCAGAGGCCGCGACCGGGTTTCGGTTGATTATGACACGACAGGAACCGGCCCGGACTGTCTCCGCGGCAGGCTGAAAGAATGCGGATGTGACATTGAGGCCGAACATTGTCAGGAACACACCATGTAAAACCGGCGGCCGTAGCCTTTTCAAAAGGGTTGCGGCCGCTTTTTATACGCTGCGGGAAAACACGCCGGCCGCCTTGAAAAACGGAGCGGGTGACGGTAAAATAAAAACATTGAAACTGCTATCATCTTAGAAAGAAGAGTGGAACCATGAATCAAAAGCGGCTGGAAAGAGTTATCGGTCTGATGCAGAAGAAAAACCTTCGCCAAATTCTGGTGACGGCAACCCCGTCCGTCTATTACCTGACCGGGGCCTGGGTGGAGCCGTTTGAGCGGATGCTGGTTCTCTACCTCCGGGATGACGGAACCGTGAAACTGTTTGGCAATGAGCTGTTCTGTCTGAAGCCGCAGAAAGGCGTGGAGCTGATCCTACACCGGGATGGAGAGAATCCCATAAAGGCTTTGGCGGATGCCCTGCTGCCCGGCAAAATCGGCGTTGACAAGACCTGGAGATCCGGATTTTTAATTGATTTGCTGCAAAGTAGGGGAGACCTTGTTCCCGTGGAAGGGTCCGCGCCGGTCGACCTTGCGCGTCTGCAAAAAGATGACGAGGAAATCGCGGCGATGCGCCATGCTTCGCAGGTCAATGACGGAGTCATGGCCGCCGCGGTCGGCATGGTCAAAGAAGGAGCGAAGGAAAACGAGATCGCGCTTGCCGTGCAGAATCTCTATGCCCAGAATGGAGGCGACCATTCCCCGGAGATCGAGATCACGTCCTTCGGGGCCAATGCGGCCGATCCGCACCATGAACCCTCCGGCATCGAGGTTCGGGAAGGAGATTGCGTCGTCCTCGACCTATTCAATCCGATCCATCGCTACTGGTGCGATATGACGCGCACCGTGTTTTTCCGCTCCGCCGGCTCGCGCCAGCGGGAGGTCTATGAAGTGGTGAGGCGCGCGAACCTTGCGGCTGAGTCGTCAATCCGGCCGGGCGTGCCGATGTGCAAGATCGACCGCGCGGCGCGCAGCGTGCTGGAGCAGGCGGGGTACGGCAAATATTTCACGCACCGCCTCGGCCATGGATGCGGGCTCGACTGCCACGAAGCGCCGGAAAACGGCCCGTCCAATTCCATGCCCGCCCTGCCCGGCATGGTGTTTTCCGTCGAGCCGGGAGCCTATTTGCCCGGCGAGTTCGGCGTCCGAATCGAAGATCTGGTGCTGGTGACGGAATCCGGATGTGAGGTGCTGAACCGCTATTCCAAGGAACTGACGGTGGTCTGACGGCATCAGCCGCTGCAAATACAAACTAGTTGTAATATAATGCATTAAAAATACTTAATGTTTAAAAACTACCGAAAAATTTTCATGCTTAGAAATTTCGCGTGAAAATATCGCTTTTTTCCAGCAGGCTTTCAACGGTATTAAATCCGAGCCGATGCAGCAGTTCAATGACAAAGGGGTTGTCGATCGGGGTGGGGTAAAGCGCCTCATCTCCGTACCGGCGAACGTTTTTCCGCCCTTCCTCCGCCGGAATCAGCGCTCTCGGCCCACCAACGCAGCCGCCGACACAGCCCATGCCCTCAATGAAATTGGCGGTGATCTTCCCGTCCAGAACGTCTTTGAGCATCTTCTTACAGCCGGCCACGCCGTCCGCATGTGCGGCGCGGACCGTGATTTTCCGGTTCGGGTTCAGCCGCTCGACCGTTTTCTGCACCGCTTCGCTCACGCCGCCGGTGCTTGCGTAGATCCGGCCGGCGCGGGAAGAATGATCCCGTTCGTCCTCCGGCATTTCCGCCGGGTGGATCCCGGCAAATTCAAAGATATCCCGCATTTCCTGAAAGGTGAGGACGTGGTCGGTCGAGTCGGCCACGTCCTTTTCGCGCGCTTCCGCCTTTTTGGCGAGGCACGGCCCGACAAAGACCGTCACCGCCTCCGGATGAAGCGCCTTGATCGACCTGCCGCAGGCGACCATGGGGGAAACGGAGCCGGGGACATGAGGGATCAGTTCGTGGTAGACCCGGCGGATCATTGCGATCCACATCGGGCAGCAACAGCTGGTCAGCTGGTAGTCTTCCTCTTTTAAAATATTGCGGTCAAATTCCAGGGCTTCCTTCAGCGTCAGGATATCCGCAAACAGAGCGACCTCCACCATCCCGGCAAAGCCGATTCTCTTAAACGCCGTGCGAAGCTTGCCCGGCGTAACGTCCCGGCTGAACTGGTTGATAAACGCCGGGGCGATCATGGCAAAGACCGGCGCTTTGGCGCGGTTGATTTCTTCCAGTGTCGGTAGAATGTCACGGCTTTCCAGCAGTTTGTGCGCCTTACAGTTTTTGACACACTCCCCGCACCCGACGCACAGCTCCGGGTCGGCGGACAGATTCCCCTGTTCGTCCCGGCGCAGCGCGTCGAACAGGCATTTGCCCGCACAGGCGGCCCGCTCATCCTCCGAGCAGGCACAGTCCCCGATCCGGATCACCGGTGGGTGCCGCTCGGGGTTCAGCAGGCAGTCCAGCTGATGCGGGTCATAGCCTTCCCGACGCACCTGTTCCAGTTCTTCCGGCAGTCTGTGCTGTACGGAGGCCTTGGTCAGCTTGGCGTACAGTTCTTCAAATGTGGTCATAAAACCCGCCCCTTTTCCCGGTCCCTTTTTCCGTTCTTATAGATTTATCATGCGCCGGTCCGCAGCCCTTATTCGGGGGAAAATTGGGCCGGCGGAAAAATGCCCGGTAGGAGGAAATTCGAAGATAAGAAAAAACGCCGGCGCAAAGGGATCTCCCTGCGCCGGTGATTTTTATCCTTCTAATGTACCCGGAAGGGGAAAAACAGTCAGGTAATGGAGGCCTGGTAAATGGATTGCACGGATTCGGACAGCATTGCGTTGAATTCTTTCTCCGTTTGCCCAGCATTCAGCCCCTGCGCAAGCGCGCGGGAGAAACTGGCGATCATCCCGTGATTGCGCGCCAGCTTTTCATTTGCCTCCGCCCTCGAATAGCCGCCGGAAAGCGCGGCTACGCGGACCACATGCGGATTGTGGACAAAATCGAGGTACAGGTTGTCTTCCGTCGGAATGGTAAGCTTCAGCATTACGCGGGTTTCCGCAGGAAGCGACAAAAGATGTTTTTGGATTTCCGCCTTCAAAAGCTTTTCCGAGTCCGCCTTGTCTGCGCTGTGAATATCGACTTCCGGCTCGATGATCGGCACAAAACCCGCGGCGGCAATCTGCTTTGCAAGGGTAAACTGCTGCTGGGCAATGGCGCGGATTCCGTCTTTGTTTGCTTCCAGAATCACCGAGCGCATTTTCGTGCCGAAGATATTTCTTGTTTTGGCCTTTTCCAGAAGCTGATCCAATCCGGGGATCGGTTTCATAAGCTGCACCCCGTTTTCGCGCGGGGCAAGGCCCTTATCGACTTTTAAGAACGGTACAACCCCTTTTTGGTTCCAAAGGTAATCCGCCGTGTAGTCGCCGTCGATTTTCCGATCCATTGTGTTTTCAAACAGAATGGCGCCGAGAAGATGCTCCGAAGTAAAAGCAGGGCTTTTGATGATCCGGGTCCGCATCTGGTGGACCAGGTCGAACATCTTTGCGTCGTCCGAGTAGGCGTCTCTGCCGATCCCATATGCCAAAAGCGCTTTCGGCGTGCTGCCGCCGCTCTGATCCAGCGCGGCAATAAAACCTTTTCCGTTTTTCATGCGCTCCAACTGCTTTTGATTCATAGAAAAAACCTCCCTTTTTTTCTGCCAACGGAACCATACTCTCCGCCTGCCTAAAGATGGCGGCCGGGTAATTGAATTATTTTCCAGCACTATTATAACTTTTGAAGGGATCAATTTCAATGAATTTTACTATTTTTCAGAATTTGGGCCGCTTTCAGCCCGGCGGAACCCGGGCAAAGTGTCCGGCTGCGGAAGAAAGCTGCGGTGCGGCGTCTGATTTTCAGGAACAATTTTACTTGAAAATGTTATTTTGGTATTGTATGATAAAGCAAGGCTTTCAAAACATAAAAACAAAAGCGCCAGAACTCACACCGCCGTTTGGTGTGAGTTGACGAGGACAGGGAGAATCGAAAATTCGGCGGATGCCCTGCGGTATGACACTACCGGAAATGCTGGAAAAAACAGAGAGCGATCTTTGAACAAATCCAGCAGGGTGCCTGAAAGCCTGAACACTTTTTGAAAGGCAGGCTAAAATTATGTGCGGAATTGTCGGCTATGTCGGCGACGAGGAGGCGCAGCCCATTTTGCTGAGCGGACTGCGCAGGCTGGAGTACCGCGGTTATGACTCTGCGGGAGTTGCGGTGCTGAACCGGAAAAAGGAAATGAACCTAACCAAGAGCGCGGGACGGCTTGCAAATCTTGAAAAGAAGCTGAAGGCCGTTCCCCTGACCGGCACCATTGGGATTGGGCATACCCGCTGGGCGACACACGGAGAACCGTCGGAAAGGAACTGCCACCCCCATACGAATGAAAAGAAGACCATCAGCGTCGTGCATAACGGAATCATTGAAAACTACCGGCACTTGAGGGAATTTCTCGGCACCAAAGGATATCATTTCTATTCCGAAACGGATACGGAAGTGATTCCGAACCTGATTGACTATTACTATAAGGGAGATCTGCTGGAAGCGGTGATCAAAGCGGTCTCCAAACTGGAAGGCAGCTATGCGCTGGGCATCCTGTCGGTTTATGAGCCGGACCGGCTCATCGCGGTGCGGAAAGACAGCCCGCTGGTGATCGGGGTCGGCCGGGGAGAGAACTTCATCGCGTCGGACGTCCCGGCCGTCCTGAACTATACGAGGGATTTCATTTATCCAAAGGACAGGGAGTTCGCCGTCATCCGGAAGGACTCGGTCGAGGTATACTCGATGGAGGGCGAAAAGATGGAAGCGCCTGTCAAGCATGTCACCTGGGACGCGGACGCCGCGGAAAAAGGCGGCTATGAGCATTTTATGCTCAAGGAGATCTGCGAGCAGCCGGGTGCCGTCAAAAAGACCATGACTTCCCGCATTTTGCCCGGCCAGCCCATTAAACTGGACGATGTCTCTTTTACCGAAGAGGAGATCCGGCAGATCGAGAAAATTTATATTGTGGCCTGCGGAACCGCCTACCATGCGGGGGTGGTGGGGAAATACGTCATTGAAAAGATGGCGCGGATCCCCGTGGAGGTTGATATCGCCTCGGAATTCCGCTACCGGGATCCGCTGCTGACCGACAAAACTCTGCTGATCGTCGTCAGTCAGTCCGGCGAAACGGCGGACACCCTGGCGGCTTTGCGGGAGGCAAAGAGCCGCGGGGTGCGGGTCCTCGCCGTCACGAACGTGGTGGGCAGCTCCGTTGCGCGGGAAGCCGACGATGTGCTGTACACCTGGGCGGGCCCCGAGATTGCGGTGGCTTCCACCAAAGCGTACACTACCCAGCTGGTCGTGATGTATATTCTGGCCTTGTATTTTGCCCAGCACCGCGGCACCATGACCGAGGCGGAGATTGAGGCGGTGAAAAACGACATGCTGACTTTACCGCAGAAGGCGGAAGAAGTTCTTAGTCACCGCGAGACGATTCAGAAGTTCGCTTCCAACAACTACATGCACAAAAACATGTTCTTCCTCGGCCGCGGCATCGACTATGCCGTCGCGATGGAAGGTGCGCTGAAAGTCAAGGAAATTTCCTATATCCATTCCGAAGCTTATGCGGGCGGAGAACTCAAGCACGGAACCATTGCCCTGATTGAGAACGGCACCGTCGTCATCGCGCTTTCCACGCAGAAAAGGCTTTACGACAAGATGATCAGCAACATCCGCGAAGTGACCACCCGGGGCGCGAAAGTCCTCGGTCTGACCATGGAGGGAAACACCGATATCGAAAAGGTGGCCGAGGCGGCTCTTTACATCCCGCAGGTTCAGGATGTCCTGGCGCCGGTCCTCTCTGTGATTCCGCTGCAGCTTCTGGCTTACTATATCGCCGTGCAGAAGGGATGCGACGTGGATAAGCCGAGAAACCTGGCAAAGTCCGTTACAGTGGAATAAAGTTACAGTGGAATAAAATAGAACAGTCTCGCCGATCACTCGGAGATCGGGGGGAAGGGCTCTTTCCGGGAAATGAAAGAACCCTTCCCTGTTTTTTGTTCTTTTCTTGGCGGTAAAATCTGCCGAGGCGTTTGCAAAAGCCAGGCCCCCAAAACCTTTTTCGCGGTCAAATTGAAACGGAATACGAATTATATTAACTTAACATACAAGTATACATACATAAAACAGATACACACAAAAAACTATACGGGGGAGAATCTGAATGAACTATCGCGTCATTCTGAGAATCAAAGTTCAGGATGGAAAATGGATTCAGGTGGGAAGCAGCCATGAAATTTCTTGGGAAGCGCGCGGTCTGCTTCAGGCTTCCAGCGGCTGGACCGTTTTGAATCAGTTCAGCCCGGGTTCGGCTTCGTCCATGACTTCGCTGTTCGAAAAAGGGGCGCTGACGCTGACCCATTCGCCGGAGTCTTTCCTGGCGTACGAAGTGGACTGCGGGCCGGGCACGATTCGTGACGCCATCGCCTTTTACCATGGACTTTTGGAAGACTGCCGGGCGCACCCTTACGCAGAACTTTACGGAAGAATCGTCTTGTGACCGGTGCATGATTTCCCGATTGCTGCAAATAATTGTTTGTGAAAGCATTCATCAATGGAATTCTTTTGCAGGCGATTCCAGCGAAAAGGAGAAGACGAAATGTTCAATAAGCTCTTTGAGCCAATCACAATTGGAAAGGTCAAGATCAAAAACCGCATTTCCATGGCCCCGATGGGCGCGTTCGGGTTGTGCTTTGAAGACGGCGCATATAATCAGCGCGCCGTCGATTACTATGTCGAACGGGCCAAAGGCGGCACCGGGCTGATCATTACCAGCATCACCAAGGTGGAAAACGAAATCGACAAAACCGTCATGCCTGCTTTTCCGTGCGTGACGATTAACCCGATCCATTTTCTCGAAACCTCCGCAGAAATGACAGAGCGGGTTCACTCGTACGGGACGAAGATCTTTTTGCAGCTGACCATGGGGTTCGGGCGCAGCGGCGCGCCGGTTTTGATGGCTGCCCCGCCCGTTTCGGCGTCGGCCATCCCGAACTATTGGGACCCTACCGTCACCTGCCGCCCCCTTTCGACCGAAGAGGTGGAAACCATTGTGCAGCGCTTCGGCGAATCCGCCGAAGTTGCCAAGAAGGCGGGATATGACGGGGTGGAAATCCACGCGGTTCATGAAGGATATCTGCTCGACCAGTTTACGCTGGCCATTTTCAATCACCGGACCGACAAGTACGGCGGAGACCTGCGCGGCCGGCTGACTCTGCCGATTGAAATCGTGCAGACGATCAAAGACGCCTGCGGGCAGGATTTTCCCGTCGGGCTGCGCTACAGCGTAAAGAGCGCCATTAAGGACTGGCGCCAGGGCGGCCTGCCGGACGAAGACTATGAAGAGAAGGGCCGCAGCCTGGAAGAAGGGTTGCAGGCTGCCAAGATTCTCGAGGCCGCCGGGTACGACGAGCTGAACGCCGATGTCGGCACCTATGACGCATGGTACTGGTCGCATCCGCCGATTTATCAGAAGCACGGGCTGTACCTGCCTTACGCGGAAGAACTGAAAAAAGTCGTGCATATCCCCGTCATTGTCGCCGGAAAACTCGATATTCCGGAGATGGCCGAACAGGCGCTGGAGACCGGAAAAGCGGATATGATCGGCCTTGGCAGAGCCCTTCTGACGGATGCCGACTGGCCGAAGAAGGTGCTCGACGGCAGAATCGATGAGATCCGCCCCTGCATCGGGTGCCACGCGGGCTGCCTGGGGCGTGCGTTTGAGGGCAAGCCGCTTTCCTGCGCCGTGAACCCGGCCTGCGGCCGCGAGCAGATTTACAAGATGATTCCGACGCAGACCCCGAAGAAGATTCTTGTTGCCGGCGGCGGCATCGCGGGAATGGAGGTGGCTCGGGTCGCCACGCTCCGCGGCCACAAGGTTTCTCTCTATGAAAAATCCGGCGAACTCGGCGGCCATATCATCCCGGGCTCCAAGCCGGATTTCAAGCTGGATGACCGCAGGCTGCTGGAATGGTACAAAGCGCAGATGGCAAAGCTGCAGATCGGCATCCACAAGAACAGCGAGGTCACGAAAGAGCTGATCGAAGCGGAAAAGCCGGACGCGGTCGTCATTGCGACCGGGTCGCATGACAGACGTCCTTCCGTTCCTGGTATCAACAAGCCGCAGGTCAAAACGGCGACGGAAGTCCTCAACGACGTTTCGCAGGCCGGCCGGCAGGTGGTTGTCATCGGCGGCGGCCTGGTCGGGTGCGAAACGGCACTGTTTTTGGCAAGGGCCCACAGGGAGGTCGCGGTGGTCGAGGTGCTTGACGATATCCTCCTTTCCTCCGGCAATCCGATCCCCCACATGAACCGCATGATGCTGATCGATCTGCTGAAGTTTTATCATGTTCGGACGATCACGAGAAACTCTCTGCTTGAGGTGAAAGACCAAAGCGCCGTGATCATCAGCAGGGAATTCCGCCAGACGGAGCTTCCCTGCGACACGGTTGTGACCGCGACGGGATATCAGAAGGACGATGCTCTGTACAAGGCACTGGACGGAAAACTCGCGGAACTCTATGTGATCGGCGACGCCAACAAGGTGGAAAATATAATGCACGCCATCTGGACGGCGTATGAAATCGGTGTGAAGATTTAAAAAGAGTCGGGAAAAAGACAGCGGCACAGCGGATGCTTTTCCGCCGTGCCGCTGCGCTTTTTTATTCTTTTTAAGCTTTCCGTTTTCAATTTATTCTTGACTTCATGCGCAGACGCGGTATAATTTACCTGTAAGGCACAAAAATTACAGCGCAGAGGCAAGGTGTTAACGGCACCCGCCCCCTGCATACGGAGCACCATCCTCCCTATACAACTGAATCATCAGCGCACTGCGGTATCTATTATACCGCCTGCCCTCCTGTTTGTACAGGGGGAAAGGCGGGAAGAAAAATCCGCGGGCGCCTGCATGGCGTTGTATATGGATGCAAATCCGTATACGGCGTTTTTTTGTGCCCTGCGGCAGCCGGAGACCCGGTGAGACGGCACTGCGACCCTCAGGAAAGCCCCGCCGCTTCGGCTGTTCCTTTTAAAAGCTTTTGTGAAAAGAATCAGATAGAGAAGCGCGCGCCGCACGGATTTTTGGAAGCAATGCCCGATTCCCGCCCGGCGCGCCGCGCTTCTTGCAGAGGTTTCACGTTGAAAAAATTTCTGTCCTTTGCGGAACAAATTAAAATTGCACTCATATTTTATAATGTCGTAACCTGCAATTATCCATTTTCCCAGGCCTTTGCGCCGGCGCTTAAAGTCTCTCTTGGATGGGGGTATTTTTGTGAAAAGCTTTTTTGGCGGCCTGACCGGCCGTGTTGTTGTCTTTGGGGATTCCGGTTATTTTGAGGCGCGCCAGGAATTTAACCGCGCCGTTCAGCAATATCCGGTCGTCATTGATTACTGCCGGGATAAGCTGGATGTGGCCAATGCCGTGGCGTGGTCGAAAGAACACAGGGTTCCGCTGCGTGTGCGCGGCGGGGGCCGCAGTTTCGAAGGCTATTCCAGCGGCAGCGGAACCCTGGTGATCGATGTCAGCAAAATGGACGGTATCGGTCTGGAGGAGGACACAGGCCGCTGTATGTGCAGGGCGGCGCGACCAACGGGCAGGTGTGCGGGTATGCGGCCTCCCGCGGATATCCGTTTCCCGGCGGGACCTGTCCGGCCGTCGGGGTGGCCGGGTATGTTCTGGGCGGCGGATGGGGGCCCTCCTGCCGGATGTTCGGCCTTGGGTGCGACAGCCTTGAAGGGCTTGAGCTGATCGACTGCGAAGGGAAACTCATCCGGGCGGACAGAGCCCGCAACGCCGATCTTTTCTGGGCATGCCGCGGCGCGGGAGCGGGAAATTTCGGCGTCGTCACCGCCATGAAGTTCCGGCTGCCGCCGAAAACCGATCAAGTGACGCTCATCAAAATCAACTATCCCCGCGCATCCCCGAGGGAACGGGAAGCTTTTCTCCGCTCTTGGCAGGAATGGCTGCGGGGCGCCGATCCCAGAATTACGCTGCTCGCGCGGATCTGCAATTCTTCCGAAGGCCCGGCCATGCTGGTCCGGGGGATCTTTTACGGAGGGGAAGAAGAGGTAAAACGGATGGTGGAGCCGTTCCTCGCGCTTCCTGGGGCGGAAGAGCGGTTCCGGGAAACGGCGCTTCCGCAGGCGGCCGCCCTGGCCGGAAACGACGCGCCGCCCCCGGCGAAATTTCAGTCGGTCAGCCGGTTCGCAATGCGGGATTTCAGCCGTCCCGAGCTTGCGGCGCTGGCCGGGATGCTCCGGGAGCGCCCGGAAGGTTCCGTCCGAACGGAGTTGTCCCTGTATGCTCTGGGCGGCAGGGTCCGCGACTTTGGGCCGGATGAGACGGCCTTCTTTTATCGGGACGCGCGGTTTGCCGTCCGGCTGGAAACCGTTTGGAAAGAAGAGCGGTTTGCTGAAGAAAACCAGGGCTGGCTGAAAGACCGGTTTCCGTCCATCGCTTTTGCCACAGAGGGTTCCTATGTTAATTTTCCTTACAAAGGTTTTCCGGATGCCCTGACGGAATATTACGGCGCTCATGGATGCAGGCTGAAACGGATCAAGGAAAAATACGACCCGCTTTGCCTTTTTACCTTTCCGCAGGGCCTTTCCGCAGGGGCCACCCCGCAAAAAACCGCCTTGGTGCCCGCGGGCCCTTATTTTCTGAGGAAACCGTTGGATCCCTGAGCGTGCGGGCCCTGACAGGATCGAAAGGCTGGCGCCTGTGCAGGCGCCCTTCCGATCCTGTTGCTGTCCGTTCCGCATCCGTTACAGCCAGCGGAGAAGCCTTTCATGATCCTTTTTCTTAACTCTGGGGGTCTCTCTGGCCGGATGGCCAAGCGCGATGAAAACGACCAGCTCTTCCTCCGGGGGGAGGTTCAGAATCTTTGTCGCCTTTTCCACATCGAAAACGCCGAGGATGACGCTTCCGAGCCCTTGCTCTTTGGCGGCCAGGCAAAAAGTCTGGCAGGAAACGCCGCAGTCAAAAAAGGAATATCCGTCCCCGTAAACGGTGGAGGGGATGCCGCTGCGTTCATAGCCGCTGCGCTTTTTCACCGCTGTGACGGCCAGCAGCATGGGCGCGTTATGCAGAATTTTCGCGTTGAAGTCCGGCATAGCTCCGTCGGCGACCCGGTCGATCAGTTCTCTGCGGTCAATCGCTGTATATCTGGTAGGCTGCGCGTTTTTCCACGACGGGATCTGGCCCGCCAGATCCACCAGCCCCTCGATGGTTTCTCTCGGGATCCGTTCCGGCGTGAACGATCGGATACTCTGCCGCTCTTTAATACAAGAAATCGTATCCATTGGCTGTTTCCTCCTTATCGAGTATCTTTTTCTATTTGTACTATTTTATTTTAACACACTTCTGCGGCAGCTTGCAAAATTTTCTTTCTGTTTTCTCTATGGCAGGCAAAGCGGTGCAGTTGCAGCCTGCCGGTCTTTATGGTAACATAATTTAAGAATCAACATCGTTTGGAAAGGGGGATCGTACATGCAACAAAATTTTCAGCTTTCATCCGAACGGGATTTCAAAGATGAAAGGATCACTGTAAAAAACGTGGGTGCCTGCCCGGGCGGGGACGATTTTCTGTTTTTGACCAAGCAGAAGGCGGCTTTAATTGACTCGGGGTACGCCTGCTGTGCGGAGCAGATGATTGAAAATGTCAAAAGGGCGCTGGGAGGCCGGACGCTGGATTTCATCCTTCTGACACATTCTCATTACGACCACGCTTCTGGCAGCGCCTATTGCCGCCCGCACTTTCAAAATGTCAAGATTCTTGCGAGCGCCTACGCCGCAAAGATCTTTTCCCGGCCGTCGGCTCTTGCTGTCATGCGCATCATGAATCAAAACGCCGCGCGTCTTTATCATCTTGAAAATTATGAGGACAAGCTGGACGAGCTCCGGGTGGACTGGACCGTCGGCGAGGGCGACGTCATTGATTTGGGCGACGTTTCCCTGCGGGTCATGGATGCGCCCGGTCACACAAAATGCTCAATAGCGTTTTACATCCCGCAGGAAAAAATGCTGATCTCCTGCGAGACGATGGGTGTTTACGGCGGAAAGCATAGGGTTGCCCCCGCTTTCCTGGTCGGGTATGAGATGTCGATGAATTTTATCCGCAGAGCGCTAAAAATGGAGATCGAAAAGCTGCTTGTGCCCCATTACGGCGTGCTGACCGGGCAGGCGTGCAGAGATTTTCTGAATGACGCCTTGCGCTGCAATCGGCAGCTGAAAGAGCTGATTGTGGAGGATGATCGGCAGGGAAAGACCCAGGAAGAGATCATAGAGCATTACAGGGATGTTTTCTACACGCCGGAATGCCAGAAGGGTCAGCCGCTCGAAGCGTTCAACCTGAATGCAAGCTATCTGGTTCCGATGGTTTTAAAGGAAGTCCGGCGCTGAATCCGCCGCTTTTTTGCTCTGGAACCCGTTTCCTTTGCTTGACAAATCCTTGTATGCAGTATACTATATTACTATACGATATATCAATCGAAGAAGGAGATGGCGCCTTTGCGGCAGAGAAACTTTTCCAATGTGGATTTGATGCTGCTCGGGGCTTTGATGGACCACCCGATGAATGCTTATGAACTGAAAAAGCGGATGGAAACTGCGAATGTGAAAGCATGGGTGAAAATCAGTTCCCCGGCAGTTTACAAAAATCTTGTCCGGCTGCATCGGCGCGGCCTTTTGGATGCCGAAGTGGTCCGTGAGGGGGAAATGCCTGAAAAGACGATTTATACCGTCAATGAAAAGGGCCGGCAGCATTTTCAGCGGATCATGGAGGAATATTCAGAAAATCCGGGCTCTGTATATATTGACTTTACAGCCTTTCTCTGCAACCTGCGCCGTTTGGATGGTGCATCGGCCGAAAAAATGATGGGCCAATTCCGGAATCAGCTTTATGCGAAAAAGAAGTACATGGAGCTTGTGTTTCGGCAGGAAGCGGACAAATCCAAAGAGGCCAGGGCGATTGTTGGGCTGTATGTTAAGATGTATGATTTATTCTATCAATGGGCGTGCAATTTTGATCTGCGGCAGGAAAAAGGATAATTCTTTTTTCCTGACCATATAGTATAATATATATTAATTTATAGGATATCATTTGAGAAATGTCTGAAATGGAGCAGAGAAATGATCTGCCCTATTACTATACAATATATTAATATAAAGGAGTGCATTATGATGGAAACTTCTCCGTTCACTAAAAAGCAGATGGCCGGCATTTTTGCCGGCTTGATGTCGAGTCTTTTGCTTTATGCACTGGATTCCACGGTCGTCAGCACGGCGATGAAGGCAATCACCGAAGAGCTGAATGGCGCACAGTTTTACTCCTGGCCTTTTACGGTTTATATGCTGTGTTCCACGGTCATCATCCCGGTTTGCGGGGGAATTTCAGACAGTTTTGGGTGCAAGCCGGTCTTTCTTGCCGGGGTTTCCACTTTCCTGCTTGGTTCTGCGCTTTGCGGCCTTTCGCCAAGCATGGTGGCGCTGATTGTTTGCCGGGGAATTCAGGGGATCGGCGGCGGGATTCTCTTGTCCAGTGTCTTTACGGCGGTTGCCGGATTGTTTCCGCCGAGGGAAAGGGGCAGGTATACGGGCATCGTCACTTCCATGTTTGGGGTGGCGAGCATCATAGGTCCATTCGCGGGGGGCCTGATTACCGACCGCCTTGGCTGGAGGTGGATTTTCTTTCTGAATCTTCCCCTCGGGCTTGTGGCTGCTTTTTTCATTGCCCGCTGTTTGCCGGGCAGCAAGCCGGAAGAAAGAAAGGCGACGGATCTTCCGGGAACTGCTGTGCTTGTCGGCGCACTGCTTCCCCTTTTGCTGGCTTTCAGCATGGCCGGAAGTTTCTTTGACTTTCGGTCGGTTCCGTTCTGGAGCATGATTTCCGTTTCTGCCGTTTTACTGGTTCTGTTTGGATTTTTGGAGGCAAAGTCAGAAAATCCGCTGGTGCCGCCGGCCTATTTTAAAAACCGGGCGATCAGTTTTTCCTTTCTCATGGCCTTTCTGACGCAGGCGCTTCTCTTTGCCGCTATTTTATATCTTCCCTATTTTGTCCAGACGGTTCTGTGGTCGACGGCCACCGTATCCGGCGCGGCAATCGCGCCGATGATGATCGGTCTGCTGCTGGCGAGCAACCTGACGGGACAGTTGATGTCAAAAACGGGAAAATGCAGAATCCTGAGCATCGTCTCTTTCACCCTCGCGGCGGTTGGAATGTTCCTTCTTTCCACGATGAATTCCACGACCGGCCTCCCGGCAGTTGTTCTGTATGCGGCGATTACAGGTTTCGCAGTCGGGGGAAATATGCCGATCAGCAATGTAAACGCGCAGAATTCCGTTCCGAAAGAAAAAATCGGAGGAGTTACTTCTTCCGTGATGTTTTTTAAGAATTTGGGCAGAACGGTTGGCTCTGCTGTCTTCGGGTCGATTTTGGCAGGTTCTATGAGCAGCGGACTTTCTTGTCTGAATTTGAGCCGCTTCCCCCAATACGTCCGAGGACTTCTGCAAAATCCTGAAGTTTTGACCCATGCCGACGCGGTGCGGACGATGCGGGCGCATATTCCGCCCGCAGATGAAAATTATTTTAATTTAATTTTGCATCAATCCAGGGCAATCCTGGTTAGCTCCATTGATAATGTTTTTAAAATTGGAGCAATTATCGCTCTGACAGGTGCATTTTTAATGATATTTTTGAAAGAAGCACCGAAAAGGAAAGGCCCTAAAAAAATGGACACATAATATTTTTTAGATGAATCATATAATAAAAATAAGAAAGGTTCCTTTAAAAAGGATATGTGAAAATAAATCACAAAAAACTGAATTTAAATCCATAAAATATTGTGCTTATTTTCAGCATTAAACTTTATGACGGACCATTTTACAACAAATAGATTCATATTTGCATCATATATTTCCCGATGGCCAAAGAAATGTTTGCCAAATTTGCTGTTATTTTGCAATTAAAATTTGAAAGACAAAACCAATATATAAAAATTGACAAAGATTACTGCCATATTCTTAAGATAATTTATGAAAAATATATAACAAAATTAAATTATTTTTTTTGTTGAAGGAGGAGAAAAAATAAAAATGCATCATTTTAGATTGCAAAAATGATTTTTAGGAGATATAATTGCAATTGAAAAAGGCAGAAGCTTGTTGCGCGACAAGTCCATCTCATCAGAAGCTGGCGGGTTCTCGGCTTTCATTTAGCTTTGCATGATCTAAAAAAATTTAGAATTAGAAGGGGAGGAACTTAAATGAAACTGTACATCCTAAACACGGGTTACCTGGAAACCGATAAAAACAATGTGGTCGGGGTAGCTACGGTTGGAACTCGGAGCAAACCTATCGTAAACAATCAGTGGATCAAACTGCCTGTGATGGCATTCCTGATTGAAACCAGTGAAGGATACATACTTTACGATACAGGCAGCAACCCAGATGCGATGAATGGCTACTGGCCTACTAATCTTCAGGAAATTTATCCGCTCCATCAAACCAAAGAAGAACGACTGGAGAATCAACTGGCCCTTTGCGGCGTAAAGCCGAAAGACATTAAGACTGTTGTCATTTCTCACATGCACTTGGATCACGCGGGCGGTCTGTACCTCTTTCAACATGCTGATGTCTATGTCCCTATGGAAGATTTTAAAGTGGGGCAGGCTATGGTGCATTTGAACCCTGATCCGGCAACTCACGGCGGCTATGTGAAAGCCGATCTGGATGTTCCCATCAGACAGTATCACATGGTGGAAGAGGACTTTGAACTGGCTCCCGGTGTGGATGTGATCAATCTTCCAGGGCATACGCCGGATCTGCTCGGCTTGGTTTTACATTTAAAGGGCGGCACGATTATCCTCCCGCAGGACTGTGTCTATTCCGCTGAAATCTATGGGCCACCGGCCAAAGCTTCCGGGCTGTTATACGACAGTATCTCATTCTTCAAGTCCATCGAAAAGGTTCGCAGGCTTCAGAAAAAATATCATGCAAAAGTGATCTACGCGCACGATGAAGCTTTCTTTAAGACTTTAAAACTGGCGCCCGAGTATTATGAGTGAATGCCGCCGCTTGATCTAAAGATGACTTTAATTTTGAAAGGATGATATATGATGGCGTTAATGACTGGCGAAGAGTACATTGAAAGTATTCGAAAGATTAAGATGGAAATCTATATGTTCGGCAAGAAGGTTGAAAATCCGGTGGAAAATCCGATTCTCCGTCCTTCCCTGAACTCCGTCCGCATGACCTATGACCTGGCGCAGGATCCCCAGTACGCAGATTTGATGACGACGACTTCTCCGTTTACAGGGAAGAAGATCAACCGCTTTACCCACATTCACCAAAGCACCGAAGACTTGAAAAACAAGGTGAAGATGCAGCGCCTTTGCGGCCAGAAGACCGCCGCCTGCTTCCAGCGCTGCGTGGGCATGGATGCGTTTAACGCGGAGTATTCCACAACCTTTGAGATCGACAAGAAATACGGCACGCATTATCACGAAAATTTCAAAAAATATTTGATATACTGCCAGGATCACGACCTGACCGTCGACGGCGCCATGACCGACCCGAAAGGCGACCGCTCCAAAGCCCCGCATGCGCAGGATGATCCGGATATGTACCTGCATGTGGTGGAACGCCGCCCCGACGGCATCGTTGTCCGCGGCGCAAAGGCGCACCAGACCGGCATCATCAACTCGCACGAAGTGCTTGTGATGCCGACGATTTCCATGGGCCCCGATGACAAAGATTATGCGGTTTCGTTCTCGGTACCGATGGATTCCAAGGGTCTGTTCATGATTGTCGGCCGCCAGTCCTGCGATACCCGCAAACTCGAAGGTTCCACCATGGATGTTGGCAACAGCGAGTTTGGCGGTGTGGAAGCTCTGACCGTTTTTGACAATGTTTTTGTGCCGAACGACCGCATTTTCCTGAACGGCGAAACCGAATTTGCCGGAATGCTGGTGGAGCGTTTCGCTGGTTACCACCGTCAGTCCTACGGCGGATGCAAAGTCGGCGTGGGCGATGTGCTGATCGGCGCGGCTGCGCTGGCCGCGGATTACAACGGCGTTCCAAAGGCTTCTGCAATTAAAGATAAGCTGATTGAGATGACGCATCTGAATGAAACGCTGTACTGCTGCGGTTTGGCCTGCTCCACGGAAGGCTATCCGACCGAATCCGGAAACTACATGATCGATTTGCTGCTGGCCAATGTCTGCAAGCAGAATGTTACCCGTTTCCCCTATGAGATCGTCCGGCTCGCAGAAGACATTGCAGGCGGCCTGATGGTTACCGCTCCCTCTGAAAAAGATTTCCGCGACCCGAAGACCGGCCCCGTGATTAACAAATATCTGCGCGGAGTCTCTTCTGTCTCCACAGAGAACCGCCTGCGCATCCTGCGCCTGATTGAAAATATGGCTCTGGGTACCGCCGCAGTCGGCTATCGGACAGAGTCCATGCACGGTGCGGGTTCCCCTCAGGCCCAGCGCATTATGATCTCGCGCCAGGGCAACCTCAGCTATAAGAAAGAACTGGCCAAAAAGATTGCTCACATCAAGGAAGACTGATTTTCAGGATCTGCATTTTATGATTCATGGAGGGAAGATCTGCCGTGAGTATGGTGACAAAGGAAAAAATTGAAAAAGCATTGGATGAAAAAGTGCGTCCGTATCTTAAAATTCATGGCGGAAACGTCCATGTGGAACAGTACAAAGACGGCGTCTTGCAGGTGCGGATGCTGGGTGCATGCAGCGGCTGCCCTTCGGCGGACTTGACCGTGGAAAATCTGGTTGACGAAAAGCTCCGGGAAGCGCTTCCCGAAATCAAGCAGGTTGTTCTGGTCACCGGTGTGAGCGACGCCATGATTGCCACAGCCCGTAAAATGTTGAGCGAGCGCCATTCCAGAGCATGACGGTCCTGATTCGCTATTGCGGCGGGTGCAACCCGCGGTATGACCGTACGGAGATTGTAAGACGCCTGAAAGAACGCTTCCCCGGTCTTCCCTTTTCCTATGACAAGGAGAAACGGTGTGAGGCGGCGGTCATTGTCTGCGGCTGCAGTTCCGCATGTGCCGACCATGTGGGTTATAACGGGATATACGGGAAAATGATTATCTGGCAGGATCAAAATCTGGAAGCTCTGTATCAGTTCATCGCAGATATTTATGATTGTGAGGAATCGAGAGAATGAATTGGAAAGAAAAGTATGCAGATCGGATCTGCACCGCCGATGAGGCGGTCGGCCATATCAAATCGGGGGATCGCGTAGTGGTTTCCCACGCATGTGGCGAGCCGGTTGTTCTGACGGACGCGATGGTTGCGAATGCGGAAAAGTACGGCTACAAAAATGTGGAGATTGTCCATATGGTGGCCATGGGGAAAGCAGGTTACTGCAAGCCCGGGATGGAAAAGCACTTTTGGCACAACAGCCTTTTCATCGGCGCCACCACCAGGGACGCCGTTGCGGAGGGGCGCGGCGATTTTACGCCGATTTTCTTCAGCCAGGTCCCTGACCTGTTCCGCACCTCGATGCATGTCAATGTGGCGCTGCTGCAGGTGAGCGAACCGGATGAACACGGCTACTGCTCTCTCGGCGTTTCCTGCGACTACACGAAAGCTGCCGCGGAAGAAGCGGATATCCGGATCGCCCAGGTCAACAAGAATCTGCCGCGCGTGCTGGGAGACAATTTTGTCCATCTGTCCGATCTGGACTGCATCGTCCCTGCGGATTCGGAGGTCATCGCGCTGAAACCCGCCAAAATCAGTGAGGTCCAGCGCAAGATCGGTAAAAATGTCGCGTCTCTCATTCGGGACGGCGACTGCCTGCAGCTCGGGATCGGCGCGATTCCCGATGCTGTGCTGACCTTCCTGACGGAGAAGAACGACTTGGGAATTCACTCCGAAATGTTTTCCGACGGCGTGGTGGATTTGATCAACCGCGGTGTCATCAACAACAAGCGCAAGCAGATCGACAGAGGCCAGAGCGTCGCCACATTTCTGATGGGTACCCGGAAGCTTTATGACTATGTCGACAACAACCCGGCGGTGCGCATGATGCCGGTGGATTATGTCAATAACCCGCAGGTCATCTGCCAAAACGACAATGTGGTTTCCATCAATTCCTGCGTGGCGGTGGATCTGATGGGGCAGGTTTGTTCGGAGTCGATCGGCTTAAAGCAGATTTCCGGCGTCGGCGGGCAGGTTGACTTTGTCCGCGGCGCAACGATGTCCCGCGGCGGCCGTACGATTATGGCGATGCCTGCTACGACGGGAAAAGGAAAGATTTCAAAGATTGTTCCGCTGATTGCGGAAGGCGCGGCGGTTTCCACATCCCGGTGCGACGTGGATTATGTCGTCACGGAATACGGCGTTGCCCATCTGCATGGACTGACTCTGCGGGAGAGGGCGCGTCGGCTAATTGAAATCGCCGCCCCTGCGTTCCGTGACGGCCTGAAAGAAGAGTACAAAAAGCGCTTCCACTGCGATTATTGATTGCGGTCCGGACCGGGCGTCCCCGCCGTTATCTTTTATCCGAATCCCGGTTGTAATCTGATTCGAATTCTTACTGTATTTTAAGATTTTCCTCCTTCCTTTCGCACGGTGAATTCGGCGCCCGGTAAAAGCGCCCATCCTTTCGGGTGGATTTTTTCCAACAAAAAAGCACGCAACGGATTGCTGCGTGCTTTTTTGGTAAGTTTACCGCACCATATCAGCGCAGTGCGAGCGTGATGCTGCCTGAAGCAATTTTCAGGCCTCTGCTTGTGGCGCGCACGTTGCATTCATACAATTCCTGCTGCGGTATGCCGGTAAGTTCTGCATAAAGCGTCAGGTGGTCGCCGGGCTGCACACTGCGCAGGAAGCGCATTCGGTTCACAGAGAAAAAATAGGGAATTTTATGATTGTTTCCCGGCGGAGTTAAAAGAAAAAGATCGGCTGTCTGCGCCAGACTTTCTTGAATGCAAATCCCCGGCAGGATTGGAGCACCCGGAAAATGGCCGTTGAAAACAAGCCACTTGGGGTTTACAAACAATTCCGCAGTTGCACGTTTTCCGGGGATACATTCCGGGGAGCTGTCCACCAGCAGAATGGGCGGGCGCTGAGGAAGAATGTTTAAAACATCACGGTGTGTCAGAACCATGCAAACAACTCCTGTTCGGTTGATTTTGTTGATAGTTTAGATCATCTCGAACAGTATTTCAAGCGGTAAGAAGGTGATTTTATGACGAACTTGGAGAAATACAATCAAATCCTCAAGCGTGATCTGCGTGCCGGCGACGACGATCTCAATGACGGCGTACTGATTTACAACCGGTTTCAGCACTGGGATTCCATGGCGCATATGGAGATGGTCTCAGATTTGGAAGAGGCGTTCCATGTGCAGTTTGAAACGCTGGATATTACCTCTTTCGACAAATACAGCGCTGGAATTGAAATTCTGAGAAAGCTCGGGGTGAAGATCTGACAGACTTACCGAAATTCCACTCGAAATTGCGAGGGGAGATGAACACGAACGGACGCTGCAACTCAACTGGAAATGCGGTAGGTAATTGGATGCAAGAGCATTTTAGGCGGGAAAGGAAGCGTATGAAGCCATGATTTTTTCCATTGACCAAAAACCTGAAAATGCACCGGCGCTCTGCGCAGAAGACGGGACCGTTGTCACCTATGGGAAATTGTCCGGACAAATCGGGCAGGTGGCGGACGCGGTCCCGAAGCGCGTCCTGATTTTTTGCATGTGCCGAAACACTCCGGAATCCGTTATTGGATACTTAGCGTTTGTCTCCGGCAAGGCGGTTCCGCTGCTGCTGGATGCAGGGCTGTCTGCGGATGCGCTGAAACGGCTGCGGACGGTTTACCGTCCACCCTATTTCTGGCTGCCGAAAGAGATGCTTTCCGCCGTTCCGGATGCGGAACCGGTTTTGGAACAGAGAAACTATGTGCTTGCGAAGACCGGTGATCCGGTTTGCCCGCTTGCGTCGGAGCTGGCGCTGCTGCTGCCGACTTCCGGAAGCACGGGAAGCCCGAAACTGGTCCGTCTGAGCCGGAAAAACCTGGAGGCGAACGCGGAATCCATCAGCTGCTATCTGCGCCTGACGGCGGCGGAACGGCCGATTACGACTTTGCCGATGCAGTATTCCTATGGACTTTCCATCCTCAACAGCCATCTTTTGAGGGGCGCCTGTATCCTGCTGACACAGTTCAGTGTGGTGCAGCAGCAGTTTTGGAATTTCCTCCGTGAACAGCGAGCCACAAGCTTTGGCGGGGTCCCCTTTACCTATGAGCTCCTGCGGCGCCTGCACTTTACCGACCATGTTTTTCCCTCCCTGCACAGCATGACGCAGGCGGGAGGAAAACTGCCCGTTGCTCTGCAGCGGGAATTCGGAGTCTGGGCCCGGAAAAACGGCGTCCGGTTCTACGTTATGTACGGCCAGACTGAAGCCACGGCGCGCATGAGCTACCTTGCCCCGGAAAAATGTCTGGAAAAATGCGGAAGTGTCGGCATGGCGATCCCGGGTGGCCGTTTTTCCCTGCGCGGCGGGGACGGAAGCACGGTTGAGGAACCGGAACAAATAGGGGAGCTCCTTTACGAAGGGGACAATGTGACGCTGGGCTACGCCGAGTGCGCCGCGGATCTTGCAAAAGGGGATGAGCGGAAGGGAGTCCTGGAGACCGGCGACATGGCCCGCCGGGATTCGGAAGGATATTACTACATCGCCGGACGCAAAAAGCGCTTTGTGAAGATGCAGGGAATCCGGGTCAGCCTGGATGAGTGTGAGCAGCTTTTGCTGAATCGTTTTCGAGATTTCAGCTTTGCCTGTGTGGGCCGTGACGACAGAATCACCGTCTTTACCACAGACGCACACTCCAGCGGAGCCGCGGCCGACTATTTGGCGTCGGCCCTGCGTCTTCACCCATCTGTTGTCAGGGAGCGGTTTCTGCCGGAGATCCCCAAAAATGATGCGGGGAAGACCCTCTATGCGGTTTTGCGGAAGGAGGCGGAGGAAGTGTGACAATGCCGGAACTGGATTTTCATCGGAATCCATATTCGATGGAGCAGGCTGAAAAAGATCGGTTCCTGACGGAGCAGATCCGTCCTTTAACACGCTATCACGCGGCGCATTGTCAGGCCTATGCCAATATGCTTGCGGCCCTTCATTTTAATCCGGATGCGGCGTGCCATTACTCGGAATTCCCGTTTCTGCCTGTGGGATTGTTTAAGCGGATGAAACTGAGCAGTCTGGATGCGGAACAAAAAGACTATAAGACGGTTACTTCATCGGGAACAAGCGGTAAGCGTTCTCAGATTATTCTGGATGCCAGGACACGAACGCTTCAGCAAAAGGCTTTAGCCGCGATTGGCGGCAGCTTCCTCGGCAGCCGCCGTTTGCCCATGTTGGTGATCGACTGCCCGTCCGCCGTCGTCCGCCGCAATTATATTTCAGCCCGCGCATCGGGCATTGCGGGGTTTTCCCTTTTCGGCCGGCACCGCACTTTTGCGCTTACGGATGAGATGAAGCCGGATTTTGAGGGAATCCGTACTTTTCTGAATCAGTATGGATCACAGCCGTTTCTGGTGTTCGGCTTTACCTTCCTCGTATGGCAGACTTTGTGTCTGGATCTTGAAAAAGAGGGGATGCACCCGGATTTTAGCCATGGCATCCTGATTCACGGCGGCGGCTGGAAAAAGTTGCAAAGCATGGCTGTTTCGGCCGAGGAATTTAAGCGGCGTCTGAAAGAGACCTGCGGCCTGGAACATATCTATAACTATTACGGCATGGCCGAACAGACAGGCAGTATTTTTATGGAATGTGAGTACGGCCATCTGCATTGTTCGGATTATTCCGGTATTCTGTTCCGCCGCAGCCGGGATTTCAGCCTGTGTTCCTGTGGCGAGAAGGGCGTGATTCAAGTGCTCTCCGTGCTGCCATGGAGCTACCCGGGGCACAGTCTTCTGACGGAAGACGAGGGAATGCTCCTGGGAGTGGATGACTGTCCGTGCGGCAGGAAAGGAGCTTATTTTAAGGTGGAAGGCCGTTTGAAAAATGCGGAACTGAAAGGGTGCAGTGATACTGATGCAGCAAGTCGTTAATCGGATTTCCTTTTTGCTGGGCGATGCGGATACGCTGACCGCCATGCCGGAGCAGCCGCCCCTGATGCCCTATGCGCCTGAGACGCTGAATTTTCTTTCCGCTCTTTCCGATCATCTGCGGAAAGATCCCGAAGCCCGTTCCATGAAAGATGTCATGACGTTCGCTTTCTGGTGCCGCCCGGCGGGTCTGAAGGAGAAAAAGAGAAATTATGAGGGAAACCTCACGCAGCGCCTGGGGCGGGGCGTTTCGCTCCATTTTGCGCCGTCCAACATCCCGACTCTGTTCGCTTACACGCTGGCGGCGGGTTTGCTGGGCGGCGACAGTTGCATCGTACGGCTGCCCTCTCAAAGCACGCCGCAGGAAGAGCGGATCTGCCGGGCGCTTCGCCTGGTCTGCAAAACGGAGTCCCCGGCTTTTCAAAGCAGAATTGTCCTGCTGCGCTGCGGCCATGAACCCGAGGTCATCCAGTTTTTGACGGATCTTTGCGACGTCCGCATTATCTGGGGCGGCGACCGGTCGGTGATGGAAATCCGAAAAGCCGCGCTTTTGCCCCGCTCGATTGATCTTCCGTTTGCGGATCGCGGAAGCGTGATGGTGCTGGACGCGGAAAAAATTCTGAATGAAAAAAACCTGGAAGGCTTGGTACAGAATTTTTATATCGACACTTATCTTACGGATCAGAATGCCTGCTCTTCCCCGCAGATCCTTTACTGGCGCGGAAACCCGGAAAGCATCGAACCGGCCCAGAAACGCTTTTGGGCCGAAGCCCAAAAGCTGGCCGCGGCCCGCTATTCGTTGGAGGCGGAGGTATCCGTCAAAAAGTGGGAAACCGCCTTTGCCCTTGCCGCCGTCACGCCGGGCGCGGAGATTTCGATTGGGCAGAATCTGGCGGTTCGCGTCAAGGTACCCTGTCTGAAACCGTGGATGTGGGACTACGCGCAGGCAGGCGGCTTTTTTATCGAAGCTTCCGGTGCGGATTTGCTTCCCCTGCTGCCCGTGCTGGGAAAGCACTGTCAGACCATCTGCCGAGCCGGGGTCGGCGCGGAAGAAATTCTGGATCTTCTGCGGACTCATCATGCCGGCGGCGGGGACCGCATCGTCACCCCCGGGCATACGCTCGATTTTTCCATGGTATGGGACGGGTTTGACCTGATTGACATGCTTTCCCGCCGGGTGGTTGTGTCATAAAAGAAAGGGGGCGGTTTTGTGGAGTTTACGGTTGATCGGGGGGAGTGCAGGCTTTCCGGTGAATCCCGCGGCAGAGGCCCGGTCCTTTTGATGATTCACGGCGTCGGCTGCGACGGGACTTATTTTTCCGCCGCCGCCGATTTCCTCGCAGGCCGCTCTACCGTAGTGACCTATGACCGCCGCGGATATTCGAAAAGCCCATCGTGCAAAGGCGCCTCTTATGCCATTGGGGCGCAGGCGGAGGATGCATCGCAGATTTTGCGGTTTCTTCACGCAGGGCCCTCTTTTGTCGTCGGGTGCAGCGCGGGCGGCGTCATTGCGCTGGAGCTGGCCCGCAGGCATCCGGAGCAGGTCGGCGGACTTTTGCTGCATGAGCCGCCGCTCGGTACGTCCGGATCTTTTCGGAAGGAGCTTGCGGACTGGCTCAGCCGTCTTCACGGCTTTGCGGAGCGCGGAAAGATCGCGGCTGCCGCACTGGAATTTGTGCGTGCGCTCGGCGGTGTTGATCCGCGCGCGCCAAAGCGCCCGCTACAAGAGCAGCGGCAGAATCTGATGAATCTTGAAGTCTTTTTGTACCGTGAGATGGACCGGCTTGCGGAATACCTGCATGTTCTGCCGGAGCACATTTCACTTTCTGCACCCTGCGCCGTCGCCGTTGGGGAACGCGATGCGGACGGCCTTTTCTCAAAATATGGCGGAGACGCGGCGCGGCGGCTGAACTGCCCGCTTCTGCACGCGGCGGGGTATCACAATATGGCAGCCGACCTGCCGCTGGATTTTGCATCCCTTGTGCTTGGAGCCTTTTCCATTCTTTTGGAAAAGCAGAAGTAAATTCTCCGGAGAAAACAGCTTCAGTCCGCCGCTGGAGCCGGGGCGGAGGATTATCCTCGACTGCCGAAAAGCTTGTTGAACCTTGTGCCGTCGAGCTGTTTGTCGCCTGCCGCACGCTTTTTTGTCAGATCATAATTCCGCTGAACCGTCAGGAGAAGATCGGCGTCCGGAGCGGTGCGCTCGATTCGATCCGGGATAAAGCCTTTGTCCTCTTTTTGGATGTGTTCTAAAAGCGCATCATACTGCTGTACGGCGGCGGCTCGGATTTCCGGCGGCTGAATCAGCGGGCGGATCAGAATCCAACCGGATGACCGCTGTTCATAAACCCGCGTTCTCGCGCAGGAGCACGCGGCGCGCAGCCCGTCCTGACAAAGCTTTAAATAGGCCTTTTGAAAGACGGTGCCTCGGGTCGGGGTGCCTTCTGAAAACAGAGACGCCAACAGCGCGGCGGAGCGGGCAAATGCCAGGTGAAAAGATGTTTTTTCCTGGAGAGCTTCTTTCTGGCCGGAGTCCGGCAGGCGTGCGGCGATCCGGGGCGCGACCGCAGTCCGCAGCGCATCGGCGCAAAACAGCAGGAGTTCCGGGTCGCAGCGCGGCGTGAAATGCCGGTGAAACCGTTCTGCCTCTTTTACGATCTCTTGCGGGGAGAGAGAATGTGTTTTTATCGCGATGACGGAACGGCAGCATGGGGTTTCATGGTCCGGATCGGCGCCCTGCGAACAAAGAGTCTCAAGAGTACCGTATGCGTGGTCGTCCCACAGTTGTTTTTTGGATTTCATGCGGATTTTAAGCCTTCCTTTCCGATTTCAATTTTGCCACTGCTTTCTTGAAAGGACCAAAATATTCCTATAAGAATTATTTCCTTTATAATATCATAAAATGATTGATTTTTTTAAGGATTGATGTAAAATTACAATAGAAAAAAACACATAATATGGAAGTATTCAAAAAAATTTAACACTGCCGCCAGGCGGTCAGAAAATACAGTGGGGTTGAAGGATGGGCGACGAACAAAGCGGAAGTCATTTGCTGAACGATTATTTTAACACGATTTTTGATAATTTTATTGACGGCATTTACATTACCGATCATACGGCAAAAACAATTTACCTGAATCACAGTTATGAATTGATTACGGGCCTGACAAAAAGCAGGATGCTGGGGCAGAATATGGCGGATCTGGTGGAGGATAATGTCATTTCTCTAAGCGGAACTTTGCATGTGCTGAAAGATAAAAAAACTTTCACCGCGGAACAGCGGTTCTGCACCGGCCGGCGGTGCGTCATCAGGAGCTTCCCGATTTTCATGGAAAATGACAGTCAGCTCCTGTTCGTTGTGACGACCGTGCGCGAAATCACGGAGATCTACAACATTAAGAAGGAACTGCACCGCCAGGAGCGTATCAATCAAAAGTATTCTAAAGAATTGAGAGAACTGCGTAAAGAACTGGACGGCGATGTGGATCTTGTAGCATTGGACAGCCGCATGGTCAGCATGCTTCATTTTACAGAGCGCGTGGCCATGGTAGACAGTCCCGTTCTTCTTCTGGGCGAGCCGGGCGCGGGCAAAGAACGCCTTGCCCGCTTTATTCATGAACATTCTTCGAGAGAGAAAAATATCTTTCAAAGAATCACGTTTTCAACGCTTCCCAAAGATCATTATCTTGAATATCTTTTTGGAAGGGACAATGCCAAAAACGCGGATATGCACATCGGAATTCTGGACACGGCAAACGGAGGAACGGTTTATATTGACGAACTGATGGATATCCCGATGGTGTTTCAGGGGCAGATGCTGTCCCTGCTGAGCGGGGAGCCGTGCATTACCGGAGACGGAAGCTCCAGAAAGCTGAACCTGCGGCTGATTGCCGGAACCAGGCATACGATGGAAGAACTGCGCGGAAGTCCGAAGATCAACCCGGAGCTTCTGGATTATTTCTCTCTGTTTCCGATCACGGTGCCTCCGCTGCGGGAACACAAGGACGATATTGTCCCTTTGCTGAAATTTTACCTGCGGCGGTATAATCAGAAAACCGGCGAATCCAAAGTCTTTGGGCGCGAATGCTACGAAAAGCTGCTGTCATACAGTTGGCCGGGGAATGTTCAGGAGCTGTGCAGCGTGGTGCAGCGCGCGGCGATAATCAGCGAGGAAGATATCATCGGCGTGGAAGACCTTTCAGTCGATGGGAACATTGAGTATGTCAATGAGAAGCTGGACGAACTCCCCGAAAAGGTGAACCTGAAGGAAGAAGTTGAAAAGCTGGAAGCTGATTATATGTCGCGTGCGTTCGAAAAATATAAAAATACCCGGGACGCGGCGAAAAGCCTCAGCATGGACAACTCCACTTTTGTGCGCAAGCGCAAGCGCTACGAAGAGTGCGGCCTGATGAAAACAAGAATGAAAAAAAGAGGCGAGTGGACAAAAACATAAAGGTGCGGAAAGGGAGTAATTTTATGACGAATGCGTTTCATCTGAACGATTTCGAAACTTATCAGAACAACAATCCCTATATGAAGTATAATCACATTGAACTCTGCTCCGTGGGGGAGCAGCGCAGCGTGGTTCGTGTCAAATTGGTTCCGGAATCTAAAAATCTGCATGGAGTGGTGCACGGCGGCCTGCTGTATTCTTTGGCGGACTGCGTGGCGGGGGTTACCGCGCGGGCGAACGGCGACGATTATGTCACGCAAAGCGAACATATGAATTTTCTGCGCAATACCCATGACGGAACCATTTACTCGGAAGGGACCGTGGTGAAACGGGGCAGACGGCTTGCCATCATCCATGTGACGGTTTATGACCAGAATCATTTGCTGCTGGCCGACGGTGTTGTCGACATGATTCGGATGCATCAGCCGCAGGAAGCGGCAAAATAGGGTGCTGTCGGCGGAACCCGTTTTCACAGAAAAGAGCCCGCAAAGTGTTGAGCTTTGCGAGCTCTTGTAGTAATGAAGACAGGATGACCTTTTCTTTTTAATCTTGTTACAATTTATTTTGTTGAATTTACTGTTTTATAAGACTATAATAAACCATGGAAGCTTTATCCATCTCCCTCCCGCGGGCGGGAGGCAAACCTGCGCGGGGAGCAGCTTCTGCCTTTTGTTGCACCGTCGGTCGGTGCGGCGGGGATATCTTATTGTCAAAAGGGGGCAAGAGACAAAACGGAAGAAAATATGCTGAGCCTGCGGATGATTTTAGGACGGTCAGCCGGCGGCTCCGGCTTGAGAAAGAGTGATGTTTTATCAAATTTCAGATCAGCAAAGGGAAAAAAAGAAGCAACCAAATCAAAAAGATCGTTTCCCGCATTGTACTGTTCTTTTTGGGACGGGCCTTTCAGGTGCTTTGCCGGTATGATGAGAATATCCGCCGGGAGGTGGGCAACTGGAGACCCGGATTTGTTTTTTGCATGAAAGCTTCGCAGGACGGCCCGGCTCTCTGCCTGCTCCACACGGAAAACGGTGTGGAGCGTTTAAAGCAATATGAACCTTCGCAGGTCGATATGGCGGTTGAATTCCGGAGTATTGACGCTGCATTTTTAGTCTTGAGCGGCCAGATCGGGATCGCTCAGGCTTATTCCCAGCACCGCTTTACCATGCACGGCAGCATTGCCGATTGCATGACGATGGTCTACTGCGTGGAAAGGATCGAGGCGTACCTCTTCCCGAAATTTATTGCCCGGAAAATATTGAAAGAGATTCCTCAGAAACAGATTTCGACTGTTTCTGCTTATTGGCACGCTATCCTAAAAGATTGAGGTGTTAAACTTTGTCGCCGAATTACTATGAATTTAACAATCCGCCTAAGCTGCTGTCAGGAACTTATGCGCTGGAAAATATCCCGGGGACCCTTAAGGATTTAAAAGCCGAAAGACCGCTTTTGCTTTGTGACCGGATGCTCGAAAAGATTGGAATTCTGCAAATCGTGATCGATGCCATGGCCTCCGGGGGAGCAGCCCCCGCGGGGAGCTTTACGGAAATCCCCCCCGATTCTTCTTCTCAGGTGGTCAATCAGATCGCGGCACTCTACCGCAGCCTGAACTGCGACAGCCTGATTGCGGTGGGCGGCGGTTCCGTGCTGGACACTGCAAAAGGCGTGAAAATCCTGATTTCTCAGGATTCGGACGATATCAAGAAATTAATGGGCTACGAAGCCATAGACTGCGGGCGGCGTGTGCCTTTTCTCGCAGTGCCGACGACGGCCGGGACCGGTTCCGAAGCCACCATGGTCGCCGTGATCCTCGACCCGGTCAACAAAATTAAAATGGAATTTATCTCCTCTCATCTGTTGCCCGACGTCGCCGTCCTTGACCCGCGCATGACCCTGACACTTCCTCCCCGCACCACGGCTTCCACCGGGATGGACGCGCTTTGCCATGCGATGGAAGCTTATACCTGCCTTCAGAAAAATCCGGTCAGCGATGCGTTTGCGGTGGTTGCCCTTGAGATCATACGGGAAAATCTACATACGGCGGTTCACAACGGCAAGGATGTCAAAGCGCGCCAGGCCATGGCAAACGCGGCTTTTATGGCGGGAGCCGCCTTTTCCAATTCTATGGTCGGCATGATTCACGCCATCGGCCATGCTTTGGGCGGCGTATGCCATGTCCCCCACGGGGAAGCGATGACCATTTTGATGCCGTACTGCATGGAGTTTAATCTGGAGCTTTTGGATGATCTGTACGGAAAGCTGCTCCTGTATATCGCCGGCGTGGAAGTCTACACAAAAACGCCTCCAAAGGAAAGAGGGCGCAAAACCATTTCGTGGATTCGGCAGATGACTTCAGAATTTCATGAAAGCTGCGGGCTGCCCATGCGTCTGCGCGAAACAAAAGCGACGAAAGAAGACTTTGAAAGGGTGTCGCAGACGGCGATGAAGGACGGTGCCATGATTGTCAACCCCAAGCAGGTCAGCCGTCAGGATGTTCTGAATATTCTGGAAAAAGCGTATTAAAGGGGGAGTAAGAGCATGAGCATTGAAGAAATCGTCAAATCGCAGCGGGCTTTTTTTGCCACGGACGCCACAAAGCCCGTGTCGTTCCGAATCGACGCTTTGAAAAAGCTGAAAAGTTCCATTCTAAAAAAAGAGCGGGACCTCTATTCCGCCATGAAAGAGGATCTGAACAAGTCGGAATTTGAAACTTATATGACGGAGCTGGGAATGGTTCTGGATGAACTGCGGTTCGTCTCGAAGCACACCCCGAAGTGGGCAAAAAAGCGGCCGGTTCACACGCCCCTGGCGCAGTTCCATTCCAGGAGCTTTGTCGTCCCGGAGCCATACGGGGTCGTTCTGATTATGGCTCCGTGGAACTATCCGTTCCAGCTCAGCCTGGAACCCCTGATTGGCGCCATCGCGGCGGGGAACTGCGCCGTGCTGAAGCCTTCGGCTTACGCCCCCAAAACCTCTCAGATTGTTTCGGAGATCATCTCGGACTGCTTCCCTTCCAATTTTGTCACTGTGATACAGGGCGGCCGCCGGGAAAATCAGGATTTACTGAAGCAGCGCTTCGATTACATCTTTTTCACGGGGAGCGTTGCGGTCGGGAAATTTGTGATGGAAAGCGCCGCCAAATTCCTTACGCCCGTCAGCCTGGAGCTGGGGGGCAAGAGCCCCTGCATCATTGACAAGACCGCGAATCTGAAAGTGGCGGCCCGGCGTTTGGCGTTCGGCAAGTTCCTGAACGCGGGCCAGACCTGCGTGGCGCCCGATTATCTTTTTGTTCACAGCAGCGTGAAAAACCAAGTCGTTGAGAACCTGAAACAGGAAATCAAGAATTTTTACGGCGCGTCTGCGCTCGGCAACGCCGACTACCCCAAAATCATCAATGAAAAGCATTTGAAACGCCTGAAAGGATTGATGGCGGAAGGCAATCTTCTGACCGGCGGGGAGATCAACGACCGGGGGCAGATTGCCCCGACTTTAATCGATGGGATCAATGGGCAGTCCCCCGTCATGCAGGAAGAAATCTTCGGCCCGATTCTGCCGATTCTCACTTACAATGACATTGAGGAAGTGATCTCCTTTGTCAGGGCGAGGGAAAAGCCGCTTGCGCTCTATCTGTTCACAACGGACAAAGCCCTGGAAAAACGGGTTCTGACCTCTCTGTCTTTCGGGGGCGGCTGCATTAACGACACGATCATTCATCTGGCAACCTCCCATATGGGGTTCGGCGGCGTCGGCGGCAGCGGCATGGGCAGCTACCACGGCAAAGCCAGTTTCGACACGTTCAGCCATTCGAAAAGCATGCTGAAAAAATACAACTGGCTCGATCTTCCGTTCCGCTACCAGCCCTATACCAAATTTAATCTAAAGCTGATCAAGATGTTTTTGCATTGACCCATATCCATGAGGGCAAGAGAGGCAGGAAGGCGGCGCCAAAGTTCCTATTTTTGCCAAGAATTGCGATTTTCTCTTGACTTCATCGTCCTGCGCGGTATAATTTACCTGTAAGGCACAAAATAAAAGGTGCAATGCAGAAACAGGTGTTACCAGCACCTGCCTCCTGCATACGGAGCACGGGCTCCATACGCAACCGAATCATCGGCACATTGCGGTTCTTATTATACCGCCTCTCTGGTTTTTTGTACAGGGGGGATGTATTTTGAATTTTGCAGAGTGCTTTTGAGCGCTGTATATGGATTTTCGAAATCCGTATCCAGCGTTTTTTTGTGCCCTGCGGCGGCCGGAGCCGGCAAGGAAGCCCTTCTCTGACCGGCACGGCCGCCTAATTTTGTTGTGAAGAGGGGTTTTACATAAATGGAAGCGGCGCCGGCTGGAATTTGCCGGCCGGCGCCGAGCCGAACCGCTGATCGCCGTCCTTGCAAGACGGCGATTTTTTTTGCCGCCGCGGCTTTTTTCCCTCTTTCTGCTTCCTTACATACCCGCCGATGTACGTTTCCATTTCAACGATGATTGTCAGCCTCTATAAATTAGACCTAATATTATTATGTAATTTGCCTATATACATGGAATATTTAATAAACCATAATATTTATATCGTCGAATTAGGTCTAATATTGAAAGGGGAGACGATAATTGAAATTCAGAAAAACAGCAGTAATTCTATGTTTAGCGGTATTGGCAGCAAGCTTTTCAGCTTGCAGCAATTCCGGAAGTCCATCGTCTAAAAAAGATTCTGCGTCAGCCACATCGGTTAATCAAAGCGCCTCAAAGGGAGACAAGACTTTCAAGATCGACCTGGCTACCGCGTATGCGGGGAACGGCCCCGCAGGCAAGGCCATGCAAAGATTTGTCGACGATGTTAAGAAAAAATCGGGTGGGAGTATCGAAATCAGCTTATTTACAGACGGCACACTGGGGACCACGACGGATAATTACACTTCTGTGGCAAGCGGGAACTTGGATATGACCATGTCCGGGCTGGAAGGGCTTGACCTTTATGCGCCGGAGTACACGTTCTTGGACTGTCCGTTCCTCATTAAAAGTAAAGATCATCTTCAGAAGCTGCTGAACAGCGGCATCGGTGAAAAGCTGAAGAAAAAGTATGAGGACAACGGCCTGGTCACATTGGGTTGGCATAATCGCGATATCCGTGAGCTTGCTTCCAATAAGGAGGTCAAAGCACCGGCGGATGTTAAAGGGCTGAAGCTCCGCCTGCCGGGGATGACGATTTATGTCGACGCATGGAAGACTTTAGGCGTCACTTCAACGACGGTTGCGATGAACGAATTGTATACTGCACTGCAGACGAAAGTCGCGGAGTCATGCGAAGGCGGATATGAACAGATGGACACTTTGAAGCTTTACGAGGTCCAGAAATACATTGCGGAAACCGACCACGTCTATGAATTTGTCGGGCTGTACATTATAATAAGAAGCTTTATAACTCGATGAGCGGCAACCAAAAGAACATTCTGCAGGAATGTGCGACGGAGGACTTGAAATACGCCGATCAGCTTGCGGAACAGCAGAGAAAGCAGTATAAAGCGGACTGCCTGAAAGGCGGAATGAAAGAGGTCAAGGTGGATCGCGATGCGTTCCGCAATGCCTTGACGGATTTCTACAAGTCGCAGTTTAAATCCAAATGGAAAGTAACGACTTATGACGAAGTTATGAGTTACGCGAAATAAGAAGGTTCTTTCTGAGGGGACGATTCACTGCGGATGGATGTCGTCCCCTCCACTTTTACGAAAGGGGATAGCGTATTGCGAAAAGTTGCCAGAATTTATCTCCGCATTGTAGAAATCATTTGTGTGGCTCTGCTGCTTCTCATCCTTGGCTGTATGTGTATTCAAATCGTTTGCAGGATTTTTTCGATTGGGCAGAATTTTACGGAAGAACTGTCGCGCCTCTGCTTTAGTCTGATGATTTTTGTCGGTGCGCCGCTTGCTTTGGCGGAGGGGGAGCATATCGCCGTCGATATGGTCGTCAAACTGATGCCGAAAAAGGTGCGGCGTGGAATCGAAGCGTTCGCCAGCGCTCTGATTGCCGTTTTCTGTGCGTTCTGCATGAAGAGCCAGCTGGTCGTGATCGGAAGCAATCAGAACGTAAGAGCGGTTTCCATGACATGGATCCATATGAACTGGCTGTATGTGACGTTTTTCCTGTCGTTTGCGGTGATGTTCGTCGTTTCTGTTGTGATGATGGTCCGCACGATTTTAGGAAAAGAAGCAACGCTCGATATCCATAAAGAGGAAAAAGAGTTGGCCAAAAAGCAGGAAAGCGAGGTCGACCTGGGATTATGAATATGACGATCGTTCTGATCCTGGTGGGAATGCTTCTGCTTTTTCTGCTGAAAGTTCCGGTATATATCAGCATGGCGCTGGCAGGATGCGCGATGATGGTGGTGACCAGCGGCATGAAATGGAGCATTTTGACGCAGTATCTTTATACAGGCACCAATTCCTTTACGCTTTTGGCGATCCCGCTGTTTCTGCTGGCCGCAAAGCTGATGAATACTGGGGGGATCACAAAAAGGCTGTTTGCGTTCTGCATGCGAGTCGTCGGATGGCTGCCCGGCGGCCTTGGGGATGTCAATATCCTCTCAAGCGTTATCTTTGCGGGGATGTCCGGCACGGCTGTTTCCGACGCCAGCGGCCTCGGCACCATAGAGATCCGGGCAATGAATGAAAACGGGTTCGACAATGATTTTTCCTGCTGCGTCACGGCGGCGTCTTCCACCGTCGGGCCGATTATTCCGCCGAGCATTCCTCTGGTCGTTTATGCCACGGTATCCGGCGCTTCGGTTGGAACGCTGTTCATGGCAGGCATTATTCCGGGCTTAGTCATGGCCCTGATCATGATGGTGGTGGTTTCCATCTATGCGGTTATCCGTCATTATCCCAGAACTGCATTTCCTACGGCGCGGGAGTTTTTCGTTTCGCTGAAAGATGGGTTCCTTCCCATGATGGCGCCGATTATTCTTCTGGTTGGAATTTACGGAGGCGTATTCACACCGACGGAAAGTGCCGCAATTGTAGTACTGTACAGCTTGTTCCTTGACGTTGTGGTTTATAAAGAGTTAACTTGGAAAAAATTTATTATCATCCTGCGGGAGACGGTAAGAGATTCCGTTACGATTGCCGCGATTATTGCAGGTGCCACTTTCTTTGGCTATGTTGCGACCAGAGCCAAAATACCGCAGATGATCCTGACTTCCATGACGAGCCTTGTGTCAAACAAGGTTGTGCTGTTATTGCTCATCAATGTGTTCCTGCTGATCATTGGCTGTTTTTTGGAGACTGCGTCGGCCATCACGATCGTGGTGCCGCTGATTCTGCCTTTGCTGACTGCATTTGGTATTAATTTGACCCAGTTCGGTATTATCATGGTTTTAAATTTGATGATAGGCTTGCTGACCCCGCCGTTCGGTCTTGTGCTGTTTGTTATCAGCAAAGTTGGCAATATCTCGATTGGAAGATTTTCAAAGGCCTTAATACCATGGCTGGGCGCGCTGCTTTTGGCTCTGATACTTGTGACTTTTATCCCGTCATTAAGCCTCTGGCTTCCGTCTGTGCTTGGTATGAGTGTAAATTAGAGTAAAGGAATAATGGTATGAAGATAACGGCAGTAAAAGGCATTCCGCTGAAATGCGCTTGTTCTCCAATCAGCGACGCTTTGTCAACATCTACCTCAAGACAAGCTCTGCTGGTCCGGGTGGACACGGATTCAGAAATTTTCGGTATTGGCGAGGCGTTTACATACGGATGTCCATTGTATGTGATGAAGTTTTTAGTTGAGGAATTATTCGGGCCGATGTTGATCGGCTCCGATCCGACAGACATTGAACAGCTTTGGAACAGAATGTACTGGAGATCGGCGACCTATGGAAAAAAAGGCATGACAATGGGAGCAATCAGCGGAATTGACATTGCTTTGTGGGACATCTTAGGGAAAATCGCGGGAATGCCTGTCTACCGGCTGCTGGGTGCGTATTCCGAAGGGGTTCCTTCCTATGCCAGCGGAGGTTTCTATGCGCCCGGAAAGGGCATCGACGAGCTGGAGCGGGAAATAGAAAAATATTTGAAAAAAGGATACCAAGCGGTTAAAATTAAAATTGGGCGAAATCCGGGAAGAGAAAAAAATCCACTTTGCTATTTAGCAAACAAGGAAAACGGGGTTCCTTTGGGAGAGGATTTTAAACGAATCGAAGCGGTACACCGTATCGTTGGGGATAAGCGGCTGATGGTGGACATGAATGCTACCTGGGATTCCGGCATGGTCGTTTCCTATGCGGATACGCTTGAAAAGTCCGGCGTGTATTGGATCGAAGAACCGATTCCTTCCGATGATCTGGAAGGCCTGAAAAAAATATCCAGGAGAGCGGGCAAGTTAAAGGTTGCCGGCTTTGAAACCGAACAGGGAGTTAAGAATTTTGATCAGTATATCCGAAACGGCATAGTGGATATTCTTCAGCCGGACGTTGCATGGTCCGGCGGGTTTACCGAGTGTAGAAAGATAGCGACGGTCGCCGCCGCAGCCGGAGTACCGGTGTCGCTGCATTCTTTTGGTTCTGCGGTTCAATTTGCCGCAAGCCTGCATTTAGCCGCGTCCATGCCGAATGCGGAAATGATCGAATCGGAGGAAAATCCAAATCCGCTCAAGACGACCCTCTTAAAAAACTCTTTCATTGCGGATGGAGCAATGAATTTCTCCGCTCCTCAAGCTCCTGGGTTGGGCATTGAATTAGACTGGGATGCTGTTGAGAGGCTGGCTATTAAGTTTTGAAAGGAGCATCCTTCAAGTGGCTTTGAAACGTCAAGGGAAAGAATTGCTTGCAGATGAACTTGCTCAAAAAATAAAGGCAAAGATAGAAAATCAGGAATATCAGCAAGGGCAGAGACTGACGGTCCGACGTCTCTGCGAGGAATTCGGCACCAGCGAAACACCGGTGAAACAGGCTTTGAACCAGCTTGTGTCGACCGGGTTGATCATAGCAATTCCGAAATGCGGAATGCGAGTCAGAACTTTTGATTTTAAGGATCTGAAAAACATCTGGGAAGCCCGCCTGATGATTGAAGAGTATTGCGCGGAATCGGCGGTGGAACGAGCCCGCGTCGATGAAGAATTTGTCGCCAATATACTGCGGTTGCTGGAAGTGTCAAACCAAGAACATAGCAGGTGCATTGAAAATTTTACTCATGAAAATTTTAACTGCCTTAATATCCATGATGAAGCGATCCATATGGAAATTGTTAAATGCTGCCAGAATGAGCAGATTATCTCGATGTATGAGGGCTTAAACGCCCATTCCGGCATGTTCTTGGGGTTTAATAGTCAAACGCCGGATACTCTGAGAGAAGTCATGAATCAGCATAAGCGAATTGTCGACGCTCTGCTTCTCTGTGATTTAGATGAAGTAAGGAAAGCCCTGCGTCAGCATATTTATACGACGATTCAGGTTTATCGGAACGCATATTTCAAACAGGACGTTGAAAAGGAAAAAGCAAAAAAGATAAAAGCTGGTAAAATAAAGACAAATGAGCCGAATCGGTTTTCTGGTTCAAGACCGTGAGACCCTTCAGACAGATGAAAAAAGTTCCAGTGAAATCTGGGCTTTTTTATTCTTAGCAAGGGCAGAAGTTCTCTTTCGTGATTTGCTTCATTAAACTGAAAAGGGGCATGGCTGACTGCCATGCCTAAAACTTTTATTACGGGGAAGAGGCCGCTGCAAAACGAAAGTTTTGCAGCGGCCTCTTCCTGTATCAGGAGGACAGGACCTCTTCTGCAAATCATTATAATTCCTATTATATTTTAGAAGAGCGGCCAAGTTTATGGAAATTATTCACGAATCGAAACACATAATTTTATAGAATACAGAAAAATATAGAAAAAAGACGAGACCATGACAACTTTTTGCGACCTCAGTAGTGAGGCGCCTTATGGAATTTTAATACTTTTTAAAATTTAAACAGCAAATGTTTTTCAAATGAAGGAGGTAGTTCACTTATGATCGTCGGCGTTCCCAAAGAAATCAAGCCAAATGAATACCGTGTGGCAATTACCCCGAGCGGGGTAAGGCAGTTCGTGAAACACGGGCATCGGGTCCTGATTGAAAAAGATGCGGGCGTAGGAAGCAACATCAGCAATGAGGACTATCAAAAGGAAGGCGCAGAAATCGTTTCCAAGCAGACGCTGTATTCAGAGGTCGAACTGCTGTACAAAGTCAAGGAAATTTTGCCGGAAGAATATCCATATATGAGGAAAGGCCTGATCGTATTTACCTATCTTCACTCGAATGCACACCGCGATGAAACCGATGTTTTGCTGAAGCAGAATGTTATGGGCATTTCCTATGAAGATATTGAAGATGAAGAGGGAACTTTCCCGCTTTTAAAGCCGATGAGTGAAATCGCAGGCCGGGGCGGGTTCCTGGCGGCGTGTCAGTTTTCTCAGTCCGAATACGGGAATGGTTTGCTCCTGGCGAGGCTTCCGGGGGTCAGGACCCCAAAAATTGCGATCATCGGAGCCGGGTCCGCCGGGATGGGCGCTGCAGAACTTGCGGCTGCTTTCGGCAACCAGGTGACCCTTCTGGATATCAGCATAAAAAAGCTGGAACATGCCAAAGAAGCCCTTCCGCCGAACACGGAGTTTCTCTATTCGAATGAGACCAATATCGAACACTGTCTGAGAGAGTCCGACGTTCTGATCAACTGCATTCTGTGGCCGAAAAACAGAAAAGATCATCTCGTTTCGCGTGCGATGCTCCGGGAAATGAAAAAAGACGCGCTGATCGTCGACGTTGCCTGCGATGAGAACGGGGCGATCGAGACCTGCCGTTCCACTACGCATGACGATCCTGTTTATCGTGAAGAAGGAATTCTGCACTACTGTGTCGACAATATCCCCGCGGCCTATGCGCAGACGGCTACCTGCCTGCTGTCAAACGCGACCCTTCCGTATGCGCTCCAATTGGCGGACAAAGGAGTAAAAGAAGCGATGACTGAAAATAAGTATTTCAGGAAGGGACTGTGCTTTTACGACGGAGTGCTGACGCTGAAAGAAACCGGCCTGAAGCAAAACCGACCTTACCAGTCTCCGGAACGGGCGCTTGGGCTGAACGTTTAAATTTTATTCCGAAAGTCCGCACAGCATCAAGGATCATGCAGAAAAAACAGAAACGCAAAAAGATAAGGTCATCCTTCATTATTACAGTCAGATCCTGAATTACTGCCGGTTCCATCTGGGGTATGACAGGTCGGCCGCAGAGGAATGTGCACAGGATATCTTCAAAACGTATCTTGAAAAGGCGGAGGAATCCATCATCTACAACCCCAGAGCATGGCTTTATCGAACGGCGGATAACTTTCTAAAACGTTATGAGAGAGCTCTTGCGAAAGAAAGAAGGGCGGTCCTGTCCTATTCAAACGCAGAGAATAACCAGAGGATAGAAGATCGGTTTGTTTACGAACAGGATTTCGACCAGTTGATGGAAAACGATATGAATCTGGAGGAAGCGGCAAAAACGATTTTGTCCGGGTTAAACAGCAGAGAAAAAGAATTGTATGACCTCTATTTTAAAAAACATCTGTCCATAAAAGGGCTTTCCGCCGCTTATGGCGTGAGTATTTCGGCAATCAAAAACAGAATTTACCGGCTGAGATTACATATTGTCCGTCTTGCAAATGAGTTCTTTCAGCTCAGTTCATGAAAACTGGCTCTTGACTACTTCAATCCGCAATCCCGGTTGCGGAAAACGGGAATGATTCGTTCGGGAATTATCGTTATACCTTGAAGGGAGGAGTTTAAAGTGGATGCTAAGGAGCAAAAGCAGCAGGGCGGTTTAAAGAGGGAACTGGGGCTTCCCGCGGCAATCGCGATGGTTGTGGGAAGCATGATCGGCTCCGGTATTTTCACTTCGCCCCAGAATATGGCGGCCGCGACCAACCCAAAGCTGGCGCTCGTGGCATGGATTCTTACTGGAGCCGGCACATTCTGCATTGTGCTCAGTTTTTCGCATATGGTGGAACTGATGCCGTTCACCGGCGGCGCCGTGGTTTATTCAGACGCAGCTTTCGGAAGATGGGGAGGATTTACAATCGCCTGGAGCTACTGGGCCTGCGCGTGGATTTCTCAGGCGTCGTTTTTAACCGCTGGCATCCGGTATCTGAGCAGTATTTTTCCGATTTTTGACCAAAACGGGATTGCGGCGTTTTTAGCCGGCTCGGCCATGCTCTGGATCCTGACGGTCATCAATATTCTCGGCGTTAAAAAAGCCGGGTATGTACAGGTCGTCACCACCATCTGCAAGCTTCTGCCGGTAATTTTATTTATCCTGCTTGCGATTTTCCATTTCAACGCCGCAAATTTCAACACGGTTTCCTCACCGGCGATGAACGACACCGGAACTTTGTCGGGCGGGGCCGCGATTGCCATGTGGGCGTTCCTCGGCTTTGAAATGGCGGCAGTGCCAGCCGGTGAGACGAAAAATGCGGGCAAGAACCTGAAAAACGCCGTTTTGTACGGCTTTATCTTCGTAGCCATCATTTATTTTGTCGTCGGCTTTCTTGCAAGCGGTGTCCTGCCGCAGGCTCGGCTCGCCAAATCGACGGCCCCCTTTGCCGACATGATCAACTTTATGACCGGAGGCCGCTGGGCGGGAATTTTCGTTTCGCTCTTTGTGCTGATATCGGTTTTGGGCGCGGCGAACGGGAATGTCATCGTCACGTCGAGGACCGCTTATGCTGCCACACAGCGCAGAATGTTTCCGGATATTTTCGGTGAGATCAATCCGAAGTTCGGGACCCCCGTTAAAAACATGGTGATCAACGCGATCCTTACCAATTGTGTCCTCGTACTCAACTGCGTTCAGTCATTAAACGCGGCTTTTACCTTTATGATACTGCTTTCCACCCTTTCCAGTATGCCGGCCTATCTTATGACCGAAGGGGCGGAGATGCTGTTTGTGAAAAATAAATTCAACCGGATCACCATAGGAAAGTTTCTAAAAAGTTCGATCGTTCCGCTTTTGGCATTCCTTTATACCCTTTATATCACGTTTGCCAGCGGAGCCAACACGGTCATGTGGGGATTTATCCTCATCATGGTCGGAATGCCAATGTTTATCTATATGAAAATCAAGAGCAAAGATACGCAGATTCCGAAGCGCGACCTCCAGGAGATGCCGGAAACTGAATCCGGACCCAAGGAGAAAGCTTAGCCGACCGATCGGCGTATGTTGCCCGGCAAAGACGCGAGTCATGGCCACTTCAGAAAACGAGTGGTCATGACGATTATGCACTGTAAAGCCTTCACTTTTTTCCGTAAATCAGTCCCATCTGGCCAAGGACAAGCGGCGTATTTAAAAATTTCGGCGCAAAATCCGGGCGGCGCGTGTCGACAAAATGAATTTCAGAGACGTACGGCTTTAATTGCTTTACAAAATCTTCAATTTCCCCATAATGACTTTTGGCGTAGAAAATATCCTCAAATACAAAGGCTCCGCCCGGCTTTAAAACGCGCAGCGCTTCCCGGATCAGCGTCAGTTTGTCCGGCTGGTTTCGCACCTCGTGAAAGACAAAATTACTGATCTCCGCGTCAAAGAATGCATCCGCAAAGTCCAGGTTTGCCGCGTCTCCCTTTTGAAAATGGATGTGATCGGTCACACCTTCCAGCCGGGCATTGTTTTCGCAAAGCGTTTTGCTGTAATCCCATTCAGGGCCCCAGTAATCTATGCCGGTTACCGTAGAGGATGGGTATTTTTTTGCCGCTTTAATGCTCATCGCTCCGCTGCCGCAGCCAATGTCCAGCAGTGCGCCGGTACCGTTCCAATGAAGCGTATCCAGATAGGAAAGGACGTTGTCCAGCACTTTACTTTGGACGTTACCACCATGGTACGAAAGCGCTGTCCTTGCGGCCGCCATATAAAGGGCAAAAGCACAGCAGAGAATGGCCGGCACCAAAAGAACGAAAAACAGAACCGTCGTCCGTTCAGCCAAGAGCAGGGATAGAGCGGTGCCTGCCCCCAGCAGGATCGTTAGAATCCCGCCGGTAATCGGAATTTTCTTTGAAATCCAGTTGGCGTAATGAATCTTCGTTTTCATCGTATAAACTCCCCAAATTATTTTGCAATCCCCGTTTTTTTTGATCGCGGCAGTCACAGGATAGGCCATTCCTGGCGTTTGCCATGGTCAGCGGCATCCTATTAAAATCCCCAATCGTTAGTTAAAACTAACTATTTTCTACGGCATCAAAAATTAGAATAAACTAGCTTTTTAAATAATTATAGCTTGCTACCGCAAACTGAATCTGTCAAGCTTTTCCGGGCGATTCCCTGCCAAAGCAGTCAAGTATGACGGCCATTTTTTACAGATCTCTACTGGAATGAAGTTCATGGAAGCAATCGATTCTGCCGGATATCGGAAAATAAAAAAATGCCGGGCTGTTTTCCAGCATAAAAATTCCTTTTTCTTCCACAACTCTCCCGCTTTTCCTTGACTATCTTCCAAAAAGCGGTATAATACCCTTGTAAGGCACAAAATAAAAGGTGCAATGCAGAAGCAGGTGCTCCAACACCTGCCCCCTGCATACGGAGCAGAAGCCTCCATACGCAACCGAATCATCGGCACATTGCGGTTCTTATTATACCGCCTGTCACGTTTTTTGTACAGGGGGTGCTGTTTGGATTTTGCAAAGTGCTTTTGAGCGCTGTATATGGATTTTCAAAATCCGTATCCAGCGCTTTTTTGTGCCCTGCGGCGGCCGGTGCCGGCAAGGATACCCTCCTCTGACCGGTACGGCCGTCCTTCTTTTGTTGGTGAAAAGGGGTTTTTAATAGATGCAAACAGCGCCGTCCGGACGGGGCAGGGCCTCCGCAAGTCTTTTTGAAGCTTGCGGAGGCCCCTGTGGTTTCCTGTTCTTTCTTTGCCTGTGCGGCCGCCGCATAAGCGCGTTTTCGCTCCATGGTCTTACATCCAATGATCTGGATCATTCATATCATTTTGGAGATCCTCAAAAAACACTTTCAAATGATAGCCTTCCGTTGTCGCGTGATTTACAGTGATAGAAAGAGGCATTAGAATCTTACCGTTGCTTTCTACAAATTTACCGGCTTCAAGACTTGGAACATAATAACCTTTCAGTCCATGATTGTGCAGGGAGAAGCTGTTGAATGTAAACCATGGAATACACGAGATGGTATAAGCATTTGCGAGCGGAACTCCATCTTCAAGATAGTGCCCATAGAAAGTCTGAAAGCAATCGTCATATTCCGTCCACAGCAGCGACGCGGTTTTGTCATCATTGTGGAATTGAGGATAAGTCGGTGTAAGGTTTTCCCAGTAACCCAAGACTCCATCCTTCATGCCCATCCGAAGTTCATGCTGCTTTCCGATTGCTTTGGTAGTCAAATAAAGGTAAGCGGGGAAAAAACGATATCCCTGTTCTTTCAGCCGATTCCGAAGAATCGTAACGTCCATCCATGAGTAACGGAGTAGGTCGTGGGAGCCATCTGGTCATAATAGTGAAAAATTTGCGCCATGGGCCATGTCTTAAAATCGACAGGGCGAAAGGTCAGTTCTTTAGGCATTAATCATTCACCCACAATCCATGCCGGTTGCAGCCGAAGTATAATTTTCCCCCGTGAAGCTTTGGAAAACGCACTTCGCTGCCTTGTTCCGGATACAATCTTACGAAAAGAAAACGGTCATAACTCACATATGCTATAAAATTAAGGTAGTGACTTTTTTCCATCTCGTGCGGAAAGGTAATGTAATAATCATCCTCAATCGTTTCAACATGGAGATGGTGTTCTTCATCGCTCGGCTTTGGAACCAGAGCCGTCAGTTTTCGTCCGCAGCAGGATACTTTCGCTTCACCTGTAGCTGTCAGAATATTACCGCAGGTTGGGCAAACATAGAACTTTATTCTTTTTATATTCCCTCCATCGGTGCGGTTGGGTTCCAGGTCCCCGGTCAATATTTTTTCAATATTCACATTTAAGACATCGGAAAGCTCATGAAGCAGAGAGATATCCGGGCATCCCAAGCCACGTTCCCACTTTGAAATGGTTCTGTCGCTGAGATTCATCTTATCAGCCAGTTGTTTCTGTGTAAGGCCATGTTCTTTTCTCAGCCTTAAGATCAGTTTTCCGACTTTGACACAATCCATGTGGTTCACCTCCTACTCTTTTGAGTATAATCGCAGACGGACTGTAAAACAACAAACGCTCCGTAGAGTGAACGGCCTTATGCGAAGAAAAGCGGCGGAGTCTTTATGCGCCAGGCTTTATCTCCGCCCGGGTTTGCTCCAGATGCGGGAGATTCCCACGCCGACCAGCGCGGCTACAGGCCATACGACCCATGTGTTGTCCCACTGCTTTGTCAGAAAGCTCAGAAGCAGGTAAACGGCGACGACGATCGGCCAGTAGATGGAATAGAACTTTTTCGACTTTTCCCGCCCGGCGCGGTCGTCCGATTCGGCGGAACCGCTTTCCTCAAGAAGTGTTTTGCAGCCCGCCGAAACGGCGGAGGAAAAAATAGAGAGGAAAACCGCGGCGGCGATGAGGATCAGCATAAGACCCGAGAGGAAAATCAACGTTGCTTCGGGGGCGCTCAGAACTCCCGCAAGGATGAGAGGCGCCACTGAAAGGATGATCAGAGAGATGGAGATCGAACGGAAAACGACGCGTCTGTGCTCGGCGGCCTCGCTCCTTTCTTTCACGACGCCCTCCACGCCGTACTCCAGCTCGAAATCGTCGTATTTCAGGTAGTCGAAAGGTTTCATCAGCGAAGCAGCACCGATCGAGACGATACAGCCGATGACAACAAACAGCAAAAGCAGCACGGTGCCGATGCCTCCGGCAACGTCTTCGCTCAGCGGGATCATGTGCGCCTGCGCGGCTCCGTTCAGCAGCACGACGGGCACCGGCGACAGAACGAACAGTGCCGCCGAGATCGCGTGCCGCCTGACATGCGCCGCTTTTGTTTCGAGGTACTCGTTTGCTTCCTGCAGGGAAACGTGCCGGCAGCGACTTTCTTCCTTACCGGTGTACGCCGGCTGCTCTGCGTCGTCCTTTAACAGATAGTCGGTCGTCACCCCGAACAGGCTTGCAAGGTCAAGAATTTTGTTCAGCTCCGGGTAAGCCGTCGCGCTTTCCCATTTGGAAACGGACTGCCGCGAGACGTTCAGCTTTTCGGCAAGCTCTTCCTGCGACATGCCGCTTTCTTTCCGCAGTTTCAGAACCTTTTCAGCCAGGATCATACCGATTCCTCCAGTAATGTGATTTTTGATTTTTAGTTATCAGCCGTGGTTTGGTTGATTTGACAGGCACATCATAACAGAATCGGCGGTTGCGCTCTATCCACCCGGCTTTGAAATTACGCAACCTGCGGTTGCATTTCTCCTGGAACCGCGGATTTCACCGCATTTTTTCGATCTCTGCCCCAGTCTCCGCAGTGCTGCCACAGGCAGAGCAACATAGCCTGTATCTCTATTTTGCAATCTGCTTTCTTTTCCCTTGGTAGTATAAACATTTAAGTTCGGGAATAACCCGGTGGGGTGGAATTTCAAAAGGATTCTCTCATCTTTCCGGGCTTGATACCCGTCATGAACATCGCGGTAAGAGATCAAAGTACAGCCCTTTTCAGCTCTTGCATAAGGCGAAATTCCAACTCCTGTTTTTTTCATTATAATTCCGGCTTCCTGCCATTTTAATGCGAAAGCGTAACCATAGAAATTTCTTCGTTTTCGAACCTTGCCGGAGATGTGGGGAAGCGCCGTTCGGTACCTCTCCCGTCGGGAATTTGAATCGACGCCTCATCCTCGAGCCGCAAAAAAATCATCCCGCGAAATCAGCCGAACGGTTGATTTCAAAACCGGCGGCCTGCGGTATGATGGACGCAGGAGATGAACAGAATGGAAAAATTACTCGAGGTTCATGAGCTTGCAAAAAGTTTTCAGAATAACTGCGTGCTGAACCGTATCAGTTTTCACGTCGACAAGGGAGAAATTCTCTGTCTGCTCGGCCCGAACGGAGCCGGGAAAAGCACAACGATCAACATTTTGCTCGGCCTGCTCCGGCGGGACGGCGGAACAATCCTCTACAACGGTAAAAAAATCGGCAGGAACCTGCGTGCCTACAAGCAAAAACTCGGCGTCGTGCCGCAGGACCTCGCCCTTTACGAAGAGCTTTCCGCCGAACGGAACGCCCGTTTTTTCACCTCGCTCTACGGCCTTCGCGGCACAAGGCTCGACGAGGCGGTGGAGGAAGCCCTCACCTTTGCCGGGCTGGCCGACCGCCGGAACGACAAAGTCAAGACCTTCTCCGGCGGGATGAAACGCCGTCTGAACATCGCGTGTGCCATTGCCCATCACCCGGAACTCGTCGTCATGGACGAGCCGACGGTCGGCATCGACCCGCAGTCGCGCAACCACATTCTCACCTCAATCAAAAAGCTGCAGCAGAACGGCATGACGGTTCTCTACACCACCCATTACATGGAGGAAGTGGAGGCGATCTCGTTCCGCATCATCATCATCGACCACGGGAAGATCATCGCCGAGGGGACAAAAGAAAGACTCAAGGAAGACGTCCAGAGCGAAAAGCGCTATCACATCGAGCTGGAAAAAGCCTGCTCTGTCCCCGCCGAGGGCTTTTATGCCGTCGAGGGCGTCAAGAAAGTCAAATCCACAGACGGGCACATCGACATTGTTTCCGTACGCGGCGTTGAAAACCTCGACCGCATCATTTCATTCATTTCAGACAGCGGAGCGCGCATCCGCAACATTTCCAGCGAGGAAGCAAGTCTTGAGACCGTCTTCCTGAAGCTGACCGGGCGCAAGCTGCGGGACTGAAAGGAGAAAGCGGTATGTATCGTTTTTATCAAATTTTTAAAATGGATCTGATGAACAACTTCAAGAATCCGATTCTCATTAATTACAACACCGTGTTTGCCATCGCCATGATCCTCATTATGGGCTATCTTTCAAGTGGAAACTACACGAACGGAATGGATTCTTACAACTACTATGCGGTTGCGTTTTTGATCTTTGTGATTCTGGAAGGAGCCATGACGGCGACCAACTGTTTTATGGAGCGTGACATTAAGAAGCCGAATCTCCGCATTCTTTACTCACCCTGCGGCAGATTTCCGGTTTACTTTTCGAAAATCGCCGCCTCATTTGTGTTCGATTCTGTGCTGCACGCCGCGCTGTGCCTGGCGTTTCTGCTTATAGGCATCAACTTCGGCGGGTGGAACATCGGCTGGATTCTTCTGATGATGCTGCCGGTGGAATTCGCTTCGGCGGCGCTCGGGGTCCTCTTCTGCTGTCTCTTTCACTGTGAAGAAACCGCCAGCACCATTTTGAGCCTTTTCGTGAGCATCTTCGCATTTCTCGGCGGCGTGTTCTTTTCACTGGACGGCATGGGTACGGCGCTCGCGTTCGCTTCCCGGCTTTCCCCGGTAAAGTGGCTGATCGACGCGTTCTTCGCCGTCATCTATGACGGAAATCTGGCAGTTGTGGCACCCGTTATCCTGATTGCCACCGGGATCGGTGTTCTTTTGACTTTCGGCTGTGCAAAAACTTTCCGGACGGAGGATTATCTATGATTGATGTACTGAAAAATGATTTCTGCCGGATCAGGCCGCGTCTCGGCTCCATCCTCGCCATGCTCGTCGTAACGCTCGTATCCATTTTCTTCGCGGTCTATGTCACGGGAGTACAGCAGGTAAGGGGACATATCGCTTTCGTTACAAACGGCAGTGCGCAAAACCTTGACACGCAATATCTTAAGGTTGAAGTGATGAGACAGAAGCCCCTGCGCTCCGCACTGGTGCGTCAGGAATACGATGCTATCGTGACGGACCGGGGCAGCGGAAAGTTCGACATTGAAACGCTGCGCAATGACGATTTCAAAAACAT